>FTKD01025016.1_pt1 | contig 27161 bp, 26 predicted proteins | sample 1658191 | NCBI WGS metagenome assembly FTKD01 (sample SAMEA3914808, study PRJEB12502) | metagenome | biome: forest; material: soil | place: Canada | collected 2011-08-03 | depth 0.3 m
CATCCTGGGGCTGTAGCCGGTCCCAAGGGTATGGCTGTTCGCCATTTAAAGAGGTACGTGAGCTGGGTTTAAAACGTCGTGAGACAGTTTGGTCCCTATCTTCCGTGGGCGTTGCAAGATTGAGAGAGCCTGCTCCTAGTACGAGAGGACCGGAGTGGACGCACCTCTGGTGTATCGGTTGTCACGCCAGTGGCATTGCCGAGTAGCTAAGTGCGGAAGAGATAACCGCTGAAAGCATCTAAGCGGGAAACTCGTCTCAAGATGAGTCTTGCCGGGGCCTTGAGCCCCCTGAAGGGTCGTTCGAGACCAGGACGTTGATAGGTCGGGTGTGGAAGCGCAGTAATGCGTTAAGCTAACCGATACTAATTGCCCGTGAGGCTTGACCCTATAACTTTGACGTTTGTCTCCAAAGACAATCCAGTCAAAGATAGCGTTTGCCCCCTTCTGTTGGCAGCAATCATAAAATCGATTCGAATTCCATGATTTGGCCGACGTGTTCGTGTGAACACGCCGGTGACCAGTTAAGCCTGATGACCATAGCGAGGTGGTCCCACTCCTTCCCATCCCGAACAGGAAAGTGAAACGCCTCTGCGCCGATGATAGTGCGGGTTCCCGTGTGAAAGTAGGACATTGTCAGGCTAATATTCAGTAAACCGCCCGAGCTAGCAATAGCTCGGGCGTTTTGCTTTGGGGCTACGGAAATGCGGGCACGCGAATACCGCGCAGGCCGGTAGAGCGAATACTCACGAGCCCCCCCCCCAATACGCCACGCAGCACCAACGAAAACGCCCGGCAGGCCGGGCGTTCGTGATGGCGGGAAGCGAAAAGCCATAAGCCATAAGCCATAAGCCAGAAGCAGCCCCGTCGCTTCATCACCGCGCTTGCACGAGACGCGGAATCAGCCTCGCAGATCGCTTGCCGGCTTCGCCCGGGCGTGTCGTTCGGCCAAGGTCAGCGGCCCGCAGGCCAGGGCGAAGAAATCGTACGAGTCACCTTCGCTTCGCCCGTGCGGCGGACGCAGATACTGCAGGTGCATCTCGCGGCGGCTGCGCCGCATGGTGGCAAACCGCAGCGCGCCCGGCGCGGCCTTGAACGGCGGCGACGCCTGGTGGCCCTTCAGCAGCGCGGGCTTCGGCCAGGGCGGAGTCTCCCAGAACGCCGCGCGATCAGACGCCGCGGAATAGTCGTGCCACGTCAGCATCGGGCTTTCGGCCAGGACGTCGAGGTCGTGTCGGAAGCGGCCCGCGCCGGGCCATTCGGCCGCGATCGGGATGCACTGTCCCAGCGTCACCAGCGACAGCGTCGTGCCCTTGTTCGTGCGACGGCTGTCGACGACGTCGGCCAGCTTGGGCATCGCGCGCGCCAGCACCGTCGCCGCCATGATGGTGCCTGAGCTGTAGCCGATCACCATGATTTCCTTGAGCGGCGCCGCGCCGGGCTGGCGCATCCGCGCTTCGACCGCCTCCACCAGGTGGGACGCCATCTCGTCCAGCCGCGCCTCGAGTGCGGGCACGCGGCCGATGGCCTGCTCGCGCATGAACGCATACAGGCGCAGGAGCCACTCGCAGTCGACCCAGCCCGCCATCAGGCGCCAGCCGAGCGCGCCCACGACCAGGCCGACGGCCAGCGACGTGAACAGCGGAACAAGGCCGCTCGCGGCGAGCAACCCGCCCACGATCAGTACGCACGCCACGATCGACAACACGCCGACGAGCAGTGGGAACATGGCCATCCAGAACGCCGCGGGCGCAGCGCGCCACACGCGCATCAGCACGCCCGACGCCAGCCCGCCCGCGTAGACGTTCCAGTAGTCGCGCGCCAGCGTCAGCGGCGCGCGCTTCCAGTGGCGCCGCACGATGTCGTCCCAACGCATGAAATGCACGCGCGTGCGCATCGTCGCGGGACGACCGCCCAACGCCAACGAGGCGCCGCGCCACAGCGAGGTCCAGACCGAGGCCCAGCGCCCGATGCGGTGCCGCTTGCCCAGGGCCAGCGTCTCGTCGTGCGCCGCGTTGCGCTGGGAGATGCCGCTGCGGAACAGCCGGTGATAGAACGTCGCGCTCTTCGGGTCGAAGCCGCTGAAGAAGAACACGAGGCGATCGGGCGCATCGGACTGCATGCGCAGTTCCACCGCCGGCGCGATCGGCGGCGCCGGCGCGAGCGTGTCGATGAAATCCTCGCCCGGGATCGTCGTGTCGTCGGGATTGGCCACGGCACGCACGCTATTGCGCCTGCGGCCGCACGGCCACCCGTCCGTCGCGCTCGACGAGCACGCCGTCGTCGACGAGCCGACGCAGGTGCGTGGAGGCCCATGCCGTCGCGCGTGCCTCGTCCATGCCCGCGCAGCGAGCCACCGTCCGGTAGATTGGCGTGCGGCACATCCAGTCCACCAGCTCGCCGAACCCGCCTTCGCGCACCTCCAGCAGATGGAACATCAGCAGGGCACGCGCCGCGTGCTGCGCGTGCCGTTCGGGGGCGCGTTCGAACGCCGCCACGCGCTCGCGACTGGCGGCCAGCGCCTGACCGACATCGTCGAACGGGCGCCCGTGTCCGGGCAGCACCGCGCGCGGGCGCAGGCGCTCGATGAGCGACAGGGTCGCGCGCGTGGGCCCGAAGCCGTCCTGGCCCTCGAGCTCGGGAAAGATGATGGCGAGCCGCTCCTCCCACAGCGCGTCGCCCGCGATCAGCGTGCGCGTCTGCGGCTCGAACAGCATCACCGCGTCCATGTCGTGCCCCGGCGCGGCATGGATCTCCCAAGCGGCCTCGCCCAGCACGATCCGCTCGCCGGGCACCAGCGCGCGGTCGGCCACGAAGCGCGGGCAGGGCTGGTCGGTGAGCCGGTAGCTCAGCGCATCCTCGTCCCATTGCCGGACGGCCGAGACGCTGCGTGCGGGAATCCAGGTCTCCACGCCGCCGCGCCGTTGCAGCGCCTCGTTGCCGCCGCAGTGGTCGGAATGCAGGTGGGTGTTGACGATGCGCCCCAGCGGCTCGCCCGCCAGCGCATGTTCGACCAGCGCGAGGGTCTGGCCGGCGTGGCCGCTGAAGCCGGTGTCGACCACGGTGGCCGGCGCCAGGCCTGCGGCGTGGAAGACCGCCTGGTTGGCCGACAGCCAGCCGCGCTCCAGCACGGTCAGCCCCAATGCGCGCCGCAATGCCGACGCGATCGTGCCGGGCTCGCCGGGCGCGGGTTCAGGCATCGCGGCCGAAACGGGGACGGAAGACGCGATGGCTGGCACGGTGCTGGCGGAACCCTTCAGGAAGCAGGAGAGCGCAACTCGCGGCGCAGGACCTTGCCGACGTTCGACTTGGGCAGTTCGTCGCGGAATTCGATGACCTTCGGACGCTTGTACGCCGTGAAATTCTCGCGGCAATACGCCGCGATATCCTCCTCGGCAAGTGCCGGATCGCGCCGAATGACGAACAACTTCACGGCTTCGCCGGATCGTTCGTCCGGCACGCCGATGGCCGCGCACTCGAGCACGCCCGGATGCAGGTTGACCACCTGCTCGATCTCGTTTGGATACACGTTGAAACCCGAAACCAGGATCATGTCCTTCTTCCGGTCAACGATGCGCACATACCCCTGCTCGTCCATCACTCCGATGTCGCCGGAGCGGAAGAAGCCGTCGCCGGTCATCACCTTGGCCGTCTCGTCGGGCCGCTTCCAGTAGCCGGCCATCACCTGCGGGCCGCGGATGCAGATCTCGCCCGGGGTGCCGTAGGGGACGTCGGCACCGTCGTCGTCGCGGATGGCGATGTCGGTGGAAGGAATCGGCAGGCCGATCGTGCCCGTGAACTCACGCTTGTCGAGCCGGTTGCTGGTGGCCACGGGCGAGGTCTCCGACAGGCCATAGCCTTCCACCACCGGGCAGCCGGTGATCCTGAGCCAGCGTTCCGCCGTGGCCTGTTGCACCGCCATGCCGCCGCCGTTGGAGATGACCAGTTCCGAGAAGTCGAGCTTGGCGAACTCGGGGTCGTTGGCCAGCGCGTTGAACAGCGTGTTGACCGCGGGAAACATGTTGACCTTGTAGGCCTTGAGCGTCTTGATGAAGCCCGGCACGTCGCGCGGGTTCGGCACGAGGATGTTCATCGCGCCCAGCCGCGCGCCGAACATGTAGCAGATAGTGAGCGCGTAGATGTGATACAGCGGCAGCGCGCAGACGATGGACAGCGGCTTGTTGCCCAGCTTGTCGAACATCGGCCTGAACCACGCCTCGCTCTGCAGAATGTTGGCCACCACGTTTCGATGCAGCAGCGTGGCGCCCTTGGATACGCCCGTGGTGCCGCCCGTGTACTGCAGGAACGCGATGTCGTCGCCGGCTATCGCCACCGGCTCGAGCTTGCTGCGCGTGCCCTGCGCCACCGCCATGTTGAAGCGCGTGACGCTGCGGCCGTCGCCCTGCGGCAGACGGTACTCCGGCACCATCTTCTTGATGTGGCGCAGCACGAAGTTCACCAGCTGCCCCTTGGCGAAGCCCAGCATGTCGCCCATCGACGCCAGCACCACGTGGCGCACATCCGTCCTGGCGATCACGGCTTCCAGCGTGTGTGCGAAGTTCTCCAGCACGATGATGACGGTCGCGCCCGAATCGGCCAGCTGGTGCTGCAGCTCGCGCGCCGTGTACAGCGGGTTCACGTTGACCACCACGCCGCCGACGCGCAGTACCGCACCGATGGCGACGAGGTACTGCGGCACGTTGGGCATCATCACGGCGACGCGGTCGCCCCGCTTGACCCCCTGCGACTGCAGCCACGCGCCGAGCGCGCGCGAGCGCTCCTCGATCAAGCCGTAGGTGAAGCGCACGCCCATGCAGGCCGCGGCGTCGCGTTCGGCGTATGTCGTCCAGGACTCCTCCAGCAACGGCACCAGCGACGCGTAGGTGTCCACGGCCACGTCGCCGGGCACGCCGGGCGGGTAGGCGTTCAGCCAGGGACGTTGCTGGCGGGTGGTTGCGGCGGAGGTGGCGAGGGCATCGGTCATGAGGAAACATTGTGATCCACCGAGCCCGACCCGCTATCCGGGGAAACCGGCCTGTGGCAACTGTGCCAGCGCGTCGTCGGGCGCCGGCGTTCCTGTCACGGCGGAGACAGCGCCCGGCTCGAAAAGACGCTTGGCGAGCGCGGTCTCGCGCGTCTGGATGGCGACCAGGAATTCGCGCGCACCTCGCATCGCGCCGAACGCGTCGAATCCGGCCTCGAGGAAGGCCTGCAGCGCGCCCATGCCGGCGGCGCGCGCCGGGCCGCGCATCGCCTTCAGGCTCGCGCGCAGCACGAAGCTGCGGGTGTGGCGATCCAGCGCCTCGCCCACGCTCATCACCAGCTCGATCTGGCGCGCGCGCGCCGCGGGCTCGCCGGTGCCCTGCCAGGCGCGCACGTAGCTTGCGGGCGATGGCGCCGCGCCCTGCAGGTGGATCGCCATGGCCGTGTCCAGCCGCTCCGACAGCGCGTGCACGGCGGCGAGCGCTTCCACGGTGGCGACGATGTCGGCTGGGAACAGGCGCACCAGCGCCGGCACGATGCGGCTGAACTGCGCGTCGCGCTGCGTGAAGTCCTGCGGCCCGTACAGCTCGTTGAGGAAGAAGTTCGCCGCACGCCCGTAGCGCGGGTGCGCGAGCAGGCTGGCGTGGGTGCGCGCGAAGCGCTGCTGCTGGTAGGACTTCAGTGCCGAGACGGCGTAGGACAGGCCGGGCGAGGCCAGCCGCCTGCGGCGTTCGACCTCCACGGCGGCGAGGGACTCCTGGATCCGGGTGGCGAGGTCGCTCATGCGGACAAGCGTATCAGTCGCGATCCCATGGGGGCACGCCGCTGAACTCCTCCGCCAGGAAGTCGATCATGGCGCGCACCTTGGCGCTCAGGTGGCGCCGGCTTGGGTAGACCGCGAGGATGTCGATGTCGGGTACGCGATAGCCGGGCAGCAGCGGCACCAGCTGGCCGCTGCGCAGGAGCGGCCCCACGATGAAGGTGGGCTGCCACACGATGCCCAGGCCCGCGAGCGCGGCCGCCGTGGCCGTGTCGCCGTTGTTGGTCTGCAGCACGGGGCGCACCCGCACGCTGTGCGGCTTGCCGTCGTCCGCGAGCAGGTGCCACTCGCTGCCCACGTGCGTGTAGACCACGCAGGCGTGCCGCGCGAGATCGGCCGGCGTGGCCGGCGTGCCATGTTCGCTCAGGTAGGCGGGCGACGCGCAGACCACGTTGCGCGAGGTGGCGAGCTTGCGCGCCGCATGCGTCGCGGAGCCCGCGCGCGAGATGCGGATGGCCAGGTCGAAGCCCTCGTCCACGACGTCCACCACCCGGTCGATCAGCGCAACGTCCAGCTCCACGGCCGGATGCCGCTGCTGGAAGCGCGGCCAGCGCGAGGCCAGGTGCAGCAGCCCGAAGCTGAGCGGCGCGTTGATGCGCAGGCGCCCCTGGGGCCGCACGGTGGCCGAGGAGCTGACCGCCTCGGCCTCGTCGACGTCGGCCAGGATCGCTCGCGCCCGTTCGTACAGCGCCTCGCCGCTCTCGGTGAGCGACAGCTTGCGCGAGTGCCGGTTCAGCAGCCGCGTGCCCAGGTGCGCCTCGAGCTCGGCGACGTAGCGCGTGACGTTGGCCGGCGAGGTGTCCAGCGTCTCGGCCGCCCGCGCGAAGCCCTGGCGGGAGACGACCGTCACGAAGATCTCGAACGCGCGCAACCGATCCATTCCGGCCTTTATGGTTCAGGAAAGCGGAATCGATTGTGCATCTTCGCTGCCTGGATTGTCGAACTCATGAAGTTCAAAGTTCAGTCATCGGCTGCGGCCGACCCCTCAACTTCAACGGAGCACATCATGAACAGACTTGAAGGCAAGCGCGCGCTGATCACCGGCGGCACCAGCGGCATCGGCCTGGAGACGGCCCGCCAGTTCATCGCCGAGGGCGCCCGCGTGGCGGTCACCGGCACCAACCCCAAGACCCTCGAGGAGGCCCGCGCCGTCCTCGGCAACGACGCGCTCGTCCTGAGCGTCGACGCGGCCGACGTCGAGGCGCAGGCCGGCCTGGCGCGCACCGTGGGCCAGGCCTTTGGCGGCATCGACGCCGTCTTCATCAACGCCGGCGTGGCCGATCTCCGGCCGGTGGAAGCCTGGGACGTCGCCGGCTTCGACCGCAGCTTCGACATCAACCTGCGCGGCCCGTTCTTCCTGGTCCAGGCGCTGCTGCCGTGGCTGGCCAATCCGGCGTCCATCGTGCTGAACACCTCCATCAACGCGCACATCGGCATGCCCACCAGCAGCGTCTACGCGGCCACCAAGGCCGGCCTGCTGTCGCTGGCGCGCACGCTGTCGGGCGAGCTGATCGGCCGCGGCATCCGCGTCAACGCGGTCAGCCCGGGTCCGGTGCAGACGCCGCTGTACGGCAAGCTGGGGATGAGCGCGGCCGACCTCGACAAGACGGCCCAGGCCATCCTGTCCCAGGTGCCGGCCGGCCGCTTCGGCACGCCCGCCGAGATCGCCAAGGCCGTGGTCTTCCTGGCCTCGGACGAGTCGCCGTTCGCCGTGGGCAGCGAGTTGATCGTCGACGGCGGCATGGGACTCTGAATGCCGAGCAGGCGCGCCAGGGCTGCGTGATACTCGGGTGCATGCTCGCCCGCGCCACCAGACTGTTGTTCGTGGCCTGGTTCGTCCTCGTGGCGGGCCTGGTGGCCATCGAGCGCACGACGGACTGGACGACCGGCGGCTGGATCGCGCTGTACGCCCTGGTGCTGGGCCACCCGACGCTGCTGGCCCTCGAGATGCTCGTGGCCCGGCGCGTGGCCGCCCGCGCCGGCGCGCCCGTGGCCCGCTGGCGCGACCTGCCGGGCGCCCTGGTGTGCGAATGGATCGTGTCGACGACCGTCTTCGGCTGGCGCATGCCCTGGCGCTCCCACGCCGTCGAGGATCACCTGCCCAAGACCTCGCGCGGCCTGCGCGGCGTCGTCTTCATCCACGGCTACATCTGCAATCGCGGCCTCTGGAATCCGTGGATGAAGCGCCTGCTCAAGCTCGACCGCGCGTTCGTGGCCGTGAACCTGGAGCCGGTGTTCGCGAGCCTGGACGACTACATCCCGCTGGTGGAGCGCGCCGTGCGCCGCATCGAGGCGGCCACGGGACTCGCCCCCGTGATCGTCGCGCACAGCATGGGCGGCATCGTCGCGCGCGCCTGGCTGCGCTCGCGCGCCGCGCACAAGCGCAGCGACGGCACCGACGAGGCCGCGCGCCTGATCACCATCGGCACGCCGCACCGCGGTACGTGGCTGGCGCGCCTGGCGCTGGCCGCCAATGCGCGGCAGATGCGGGTGGACAGCGGCTGGCTGAAGGCGCTGGTCGAGAAGGAACCGCCCACGTTGCCGGGGCTGATCACGAGCTGGTGGAGCGAGTGCGACCAGATCGTCTATCCACCGCCGATGGCCGTGTTTCCCGGCAGCGAGGCCAAGCAGCTGCGCGGCGTGGGCCATCTCGCGCTCACGGCGCGCGAGGAGGTCTGGAACGAGATCCGCTGGCGGATCGAGTACTGAACAGGGCGCTAGTCCGAATCGATGTCGAGCAGCAACTGCCGCGTGGGCTCAACGTTCAGGTGCAGCAGCGCGGCGATGTCGCGCACGTCGTCGGGCAGGGCCGGGTTGTCCCAGCCGTCCATCGTGTGGCGCGCCAGGCGGATCGCCAGCAGCACGTTGCGCACCTGCGAATTCTCGGACTGGGTGTCGTCCGTGATGCGCACGAGGATCTCGGGCAGGCGCCACACCTGCATCAGCACGTGCTGGATATCGTTCAGCTCGGCGTTGAGCACGTCGCGCTGCGCGGCGCTGGAGCGCAGCGTGGCGTCGGCGCGCTGGCGGCGCTGGAGCTCCAGCGCCAGCTCGGGCGCGTGCAGCCACAGCAGCATCTCGGTGAAGTCGTGCAGTTGCGCGGCCTCGTGCAGCACGACGGCGTCATGGTCGGCGCGGTGGATCGCGAAGCTGGCGGCGAAGCGCGCGGCGCGGTCGGCGCGCTGCAGCACGTGCTGCAGCCCGGCCAGCGCCTCGGGATGGCTGGCGAGGTGATCCTCGACCGTGGGCTGAGGGCCGAATTCGCGGAAGAACGGCGTGATGCCCATCAGCACCAGCGCCTCTACCACCGTCTCGGCATCGGTGAGCCGGCGGTTGGCGCCCTGCGTGGAGGCGTAGACGAGCAGCTTGAGCGTCATCAGCGGATCGCGGCCGATGACCTCGGAGATGCCGCGCGCGTCGACGTCGTCCTCGATCAGCCGCATCTCCTCGATGGCGGCGGCGGTGCTCGCGAGCACGGGGATCTCGAGCTGCCGGAAGTAGCGCACCCAGCCGTCCACGTCGCGCGGCGTGCGGAAGGCGGGAACAACGGGCAGGGCGCTCATGGCAGGGATCTCGACAGACCGGTGGGGCGGCGTCCCAGCGGTTCAGGGACATCCAGTTACTCGGGTTATCGGACTCCCGCGCGCCGACTTGAGTTCCCGTCGCCGCCGTGCCGGGTCAGGCACGGCGGCGACGGGAACGACATCACAGTCGGCGCACTTCGATGTAGCCGACGAGCTGACCGTCGACGTACAGCGCGCCTTCAGGTGCGCCGGCCTCGGCGTGGAACTCCACGCTCATGTCGGCCTGGCTGCGGCGCTTGCGCGCATGCAGCGGGCGCGCGACGTCACGCGCGTGGCGCGCAAGCGCGGTGCTGGCGCTGCGCAACAGGTGCGCCACGAGGCGGCGCCAGGTATCGCTGAAGGAGGGCCGCTGCGCGAGGCGGTGGCCGGTGAGGACGGGGATCATGTCGTTCTCCGGAGCGGCACGAAGGCCGCATGGCTGGATTCAGAGGCTGGGCGGCTTGCTGCGCACGTCGCGCGGCAGGGCCAGGGTCGAGAGCTCGCGCTTCAGGGCCTGGCGGCCGTCGCGGCGTTCGGCGCCGAGGCCGGCGCCGTGCCGGCCGGCCCGGCGAAAGCGCGCGGCCGCGACGAGCGGATTGCGTGGCTTGGAGGCTTTGACGATCAACTTGGTCATGGTCTTCTTTCGAAACGGGCGGCCGGAAACGGCGAAGGCCCGGGGGTTTCAGCAACCGCCCGGGCCTTCGCGAAGAGAAACGTCTCGCGGACTCAGAGCGGAATCGGGAACGGGGTGGCCGCGTTGCGTCGAGCCAGGAAACGAGCGACGCGCGCGCCGCGCAGGGCCGTGGCGACGGCTGCGATGGCAAGGCGGGATCGAATCGACAGGGGACGCATGGAGGCTCGTGAAGGGTTGCGAGGCGGGGTGTCGCGAGGAGTCGGCGTCCCCCTGGGGGCACGGCGCGACTTTTCAACGCTTGGCGCAATGATAAACAAAGATTGATCTTGCGCAAGCACTTTATCAATCGCTTGCTCAGGCAATGTGCCCGCCAACGTTGCAGGTGAGCAACGCACCTTCATCAAACTGTCTCGCGACGGTCAGCGCTTCTTCTTCAGCGGCGCGATGCCGGCCTGGGCGGAATGCCACAGCGCGAGCGGATCGTCGGGCGGCGTCGGCGCGGCCGGAGGTTTGGGAATCACGCCCGGCGCCAGCTTGCGCGGCGCGGGCACATGCGCGGGGACGGCGGGTGCCGCGGGCTCGGGCATCAGCACCTCGCCCAGCAGGTCCAGCAGCCGCGTGCGGGCGCGCTGCGGATGGCGGCGGTAGTAGGTGAGCACCAGGCCGGTGATGAAGCGCTCGTCGTCGTCCTGCGGCAGCGGGCTGTCGGCAGACGCCAGGGGCAGCGCCGCCGTCGTGGCCGGGGCGCCGCCGTGCTCGGCGTCCATCCAGCCGACGGGCTTCTGGCAGTTCAGCTCGAATTGGCGCGCGAGCCGCTCGCCGATCAGGCGCGAGCGGCTCTTGATCTGGCTCCAGTAGCTCGGCTGGATCTGCAGTCGTTCGGCAAAACGACGTTCCAATCCCCGCAGCGTCGCGGCGTCGGGGTGCTTGATGGTGTTGCGGACGAATTCGTCGAACAGCGCGAGCGCGTTGTCCAGGCGGATAGAGGCCACGTCTCGGGGGGCGTGCATGGACCGCAATGATAAAGGCTCGTGTCCCTGGCCGCCGGCCGCCCGGCGTGCTGTTTTGCTCGGCCGGCCCGGCGCGCCCGGCCGCGGGCGCTCGGGTACGATGGGTCGATGCTCCTGAATTGCCTGCTCCGGCGTCGCTGCGCGCGCCTTTCCGCCCTGCTGGTGGCGCTGGCCGCCGCGCCGTGGGCGCATGCCACGTCGCCGATCGCGCACCCGGCGGCGCCGGCCTCGCCGCTGGCCCGATCCAGCATGCCGTCGGCCGCGTCCGCCGCTGAGGCCGACAGCGACGCCGAGGACAGCAGCAACCTGTCGGCGTCCGCGCGCCGCATCTACGACTTCGGCCGCCCGCGCCTGCTGCAGGTGCGCACGCTGCTGCGCGACCAGGACAGCCAGGCGAGCGTCGGCTCCGGCTCGCTGGTGGGCGCCGACGGCCTGATCCTCACAAACTACCACGTGGTCAGCCAGGTGGCGCTCGAGCCACAACGCTACCGGCTCAACTTCCAGACCGTCGACGGCGTCACCGGCGCTCTGCAGCTGATCGCGTTCGACGTGGTGCACGACCTCGCGCTGGTGCGCATGGCCAAGCCGCCGGCCACCGTGTCGACGCGCGGCATCTTCGAGTTCCGTCCGGTCGCCACGCCGCTGGCGCAGGGCGAGCGCATCTTCTCGCTGGGCAACCCGCTGGACGTCGGCTTCGCCGTCGTCGAGGGCACGTACAACGGCCTGGTGGAGCGCAGCTTCCTGCCGCAGATCCTGTTCTCCGGATCGCTGAACCCCGGCATGAGCGGCGGCCCCGTCCTCGACGACCGGGGCCACATCGTCGGCGTCAACGTGGCCACGCGCCGCGACGGCCAGCAGATCAGCTTCCTCGTGCCGGCCGAGTTCGCGCAGGCGCTGATCGCGCGCGGCGCCAACGCCAAGCCCATCACCACGTCGGTGGAGGCCGAGATGGCCAGGCAACTGCTGCAGCACCAGCAGCAGCTCACCACGCGCTTCGTCGCGCTGCCCTGGCGCGAGACCAAGCACGCGCACTACAGCGTGCCGGTGCCGCAGGAAGACTTCATGCGCTGCTGGGGCTCTTCCAATCCGTCGGAGTCCAAGGGCCTGTCGTTCGAGCGCTCCGACTGCCAGATGGACACGGCCATCTTCATCAACGAGTCGCTGCGCACCGGCGACATGGCCGTGCGCCACGAGGTGTACGACGGCAGCAAGCTGGGCGCACTGCGCTTCGCCGAGGAGGCGGGCCAGAGCTTCCGCAACGAAGGCATGGGCCGGCGCACGCGCGACCTCACGGCGCCCAAGTGCAAGGAAGACTTCGTCGAGGGCGGCGGCCTGCCGATGCGCACCGTGATGTGCCTGCGCGCCTATCGCCGCCTGCCGGGCCTGTACGACGTGGCGGTGCTGTCGCAGTCGGTCGACGCGAAGACCGAGGGCGTGCAGGGCCGCTTCGACGCGCGCGGCGTCAGCTTCGAGAACGCGATGCTTCTTGCCACCCATTACCTCAAGGGATTCGCATGGAAACGCTCGCCCTGATCGAGACGCTCGACCGGGACGGCCAACCGCGCCAGATCCTGCGCGTCTCGCAGTGGCCGGTGCGCATCGGCCGCGCGATCGACTGCGACCTGGTGCTGGACGACCCGCACGTCGCCGCGCTGCACGCCACCCTGGACATGCGCGAGGACGGCCTGCACGTGGTGCCGGCCACCACCGTCAACGGCGTGCGCCTGGGCCGCGCCAGCGTCGCGCCCGGGTCGGCGCCGCTGCTGCCGGCCTCGGGCCAGATGACGCTGGGCGCGACCACGTTGCGCGTGCGCCTGGCCGGCGAGGTGCTCGCGCCGGAACAGCGCCTGCTCGACCGCCACACGGTCGAGCGCCGGAACGCGGCCGTGCTGGTGGCACTGATCGTGATCGCCTCGCTGTGGAAGGGCTTCGACCTGTGGCTGTCGGCCGTGCCGGGCGCGCCCGGATCCACGCTCGCCTGGGGCTACCTGTCGGCGCCGATCGGACTCATCGTCTGGTGCGCCGTGTGGGCCATCGGCTCGATGCTGTTCCAGCGCCGCTTCGCGTTCTGGGCCCACCTGCAGGTGGCGCTCACCTGGCTGCTGGTGGCCGTGCTGGCCGAGGAGGTGTCCAAGCAGCTCGCGTTCGCGCTGTCGATGCCGCTCATCGAGAAGGCGGGCCGCCTCGTGTTCGCCGGCGCGCTGGCGATGATGATGTGGCGCCACATGGGCCTGCTGCTGCCGACGCGGCGGCGCGCGTTCGCCATCGCCATAGTCAGCGCGGTCGTGGTGGGCGGCGGCCTGCTGCTGGTCGATCGGTCCGTGTCGCAGGAGCCGCTCGTGGGCGACCTCTATCTCGGCACCATCTCGTTGCCCGGCGTCCGCATCGCCAAGCCCGTGTCGATCGACGCGTTCGTGAAATCGGCGGCGCCGCTGCAGCAGACCTTGTCGCGCTGGGCCAAGCCCGGGGACGACGACGACGATACGCCGAGCGGCGACGACGACTAATCCTCTTCCAGCGGCTTGTGCTCCTTGCGCAGCGCGTTCTGCACGCTCATGGGCGCCGGCTCGTAGTGCGAGAACGCGATCGTGAAGTGGCCCTCGCCGCTGGTCATCGCGTTCAGCCGCGTGGCGTAGGCGATCAGCTCCGCCGCCGGCGCCTGGCCGCGCACGATCATCGCGCCGCCCAGCTGCGCCTCGGTGCCGTTGACCTGGCCGCGGCGCGAGGCGAGGTCGCCGGTGATGTCGCCCATCGCGCTCGCGGGCGCGACGATCTCCACGTCGACGATGGGCTCCAGCACGATGGGCTGCGCCTCCATGATGGCCACCCACGTGGCCTTGCGGGCCGCGGTGGCGAAGGCGATGTCCTTGCTGTCCACGCTGTGGCTCTTGCCGTCGTGCACGGTGATGCGGATGTCCTCCACCGCATAGCCCGCGATCGCGCCCGCGGCCAGCGCCTCGCGCACGCCCTTCTCCACCGCCTGCATGAACTGGCCGGGGATCGCGCCGCCCTTGACGATGTCCACGAACTCGATGCCCCCGCCGCGCGGCAGCGGCTCCACGCGCAGGAACACCTCGCCGAACTGGCCGGCGCCGCCGGTCTGCTTCTTGTGGCGGTGGTGGCCCTCGGCCCTGGCGGTGATGGTCTCGCGGTAGGCGGTGCGCGGCGGCCGCGTCTCCACCTCGAACTTGTGCACGTCGCGCAGGCGCTCCAGCAGCAGGCGCAGGTGCAGCTCGCCCAGGCCGTTGACGACGGTCTCGTGCGTGGCCGCCACCTGCTCGATGCGCAGGCACGGATCCTCGTCCACGGAACGCTGCACGAGATCCCACAGCCGCTGCTCGTCGCCGTGGCGCTTGGGCTGGATCGCGATGCCGTGCACCGGTACCGGGAAGGCCAGCGGCTTCAGGTGCATGTGGCTGTCCTCGGCCGCGTCGTGCAGCACCGCGTCGAAGTGCAGCGCGTCCACCTTGGCGATGGCGCAGATGTCGCCCGGCAGCGCGCGCGCGATCTCCACGTGCTCGCCGCCCTGCAGCCGGAACAGGTGGCCCACCTTGAAGGGCTTGCGGCCGTCGCCCACGAACAGCTGGCTGTCGCGCGTGATCGTTCCCTGGTGCACGCGCACCACGCCCATCTTGCCCACGTACGGGTCGACGGTGATCTTGAACACATGGGCCAGCACGTGCTTGCCCGCGTCGGGCGATGCATGCACCAGCTTGGCGTCGGCGCCCTCGCCGTCGAGGAAGTCGGGCGGGTTGCCCTCGGTCGGGTTGGGCAGCAGCTTGGCGATGATGTCCAGCAGCTCGGGCACGCCCGCGCCGGTGCGCGCGGACACGAAGCAGACGGGGATGAGGTGGCCCTCGCGCAGCGCCTGCTCCAGCGGCGCATGCAGCTCGGCGGCCTCGACGTCGCCCTGGTTGAGGTAGCGATCGACGAACTCGGCGTCGACCTCCACCACCTGCTCGACCAGCGCCTGGTGCGCGGCCTCGGGCGACGAGAAATCGGTCTCGCCCGTGCGGTTGAAGAAGCAGTCGACGACGCGCGCGCCGCGCCCGGCGGGCAGGTTCAGCGGCAGGCATTCGCGGCCGAAGACCTCGCGGATCTGCGCGAGCACCGCGGCGCAGTCGGCGCCCGGCACGTCGATGCGGTTGACGATGATCATGCGATCCAGCTTGCGTTCGGCCGCGTGCGTCATCATGCGCTGCGCGGTGGAATCGACGCCCGATGTGGCGCTGACGACGATGGCCGCGGTCTCCACGGCTTCGAGCGCGGGCAGCGACTGCCCGACGAACTCGAGGGCCCCGGGCGTGTCGAGCAACTGGATGCGCACGCCGTCATGCAGGCAGTTGACGACGGCGGTGTTGAGGGAGTGCTGGACCCGCTTCTCGAGTGGGTCGTGGTCGCTGACGGTCGAGCCGCGTTCGACGCATCCGGCAATCTTGATGGCGCCGGCGCGCAGCAGCAGGGCCTCGGTGAGGGTGGTCTTGCCGGTGGCCGAGGCGCCCACCAGTGCCACGTTGCGGATCGCCGCAATATCGGTGGATTCGAAGATTGTCATGGCGCGTGTCTCCACGGGCCGGGACGCCAGGCGGCAGCGCGGCGACCCGAACCGCGTCACGGCCGGATGGCAGGAACCCCCAGCCTACGCCGCTCGGTGCTTCCGCGCAATGGGCGGAGAGCCGCCAGCAAAAGCGCCGTCATCCTGCGCGAAGTCGCAGGATGACAGGCTTTACTGGAAGGCCACCTCGGCAAAGCCGCGCAGCTTGCGGCTGTGCAGCTTGTCCACGCCCGAGCCGCGCAACAGTTCCAGCGCGCGGATGCCGATGCGCAGGTGCTGCTCCACGCGCTCGCGATAGAAATGGTTGGCCATGCCCGGCAGCTTGATCTCGCCGTGCAGCGGCTTGTCGGACACGCACAGCAGGGTGCCGTAGGGCACGCGGAAGCGGAAGCCGTTCGCGGCGATGGCGGCCGACTCCATGTCGAGCGCGATGGCGCGGCTCTGGCTGAAGCGGCGCTCCGGACCCGGATGCGGCAGCAGCTCCCAGTTGCGGTTGTCGGTGGAGGCCACGGTGCCGGTGCGCATCACGCGCTTCAGGTCGATGCCGGCCAGCTGCGTGATCTGTGCCACGGCCTGTTCCAACGCCACCTGCACTTCCGCGAGCGGCGGGATGGGCACCCACAGCGGCAGCTCCTCGTCGAGCACGTGGTCCTCGCGGACGTAGCCGTGCGCCAGCACGTAGTCGCCCAGCTGCTGCGTGGTGCGCAGGCCGGCGCAGTGGCCCAGCATGATCCACGCGTGCGGGCGCAGCACCGCGATGTGGTCGCTGATGTTCTTCGCGTTGGACGGGCCCACGCCGATGTTGACCATCGTGATGCCGGAGTTGTCGGATCGGCGCAGGTGATAGGCCGGCATCTGCGGCAGCCGCGGCGGGGCCGTGCCGGCCGGGCCCGCGGGCGCGGGCAGGCCGGTGCGCATCGTGACGACGTTGCCGGGCTCCACGAACGCGTCGTACACCGAGTCGGCGCGCGCCATCTCGCGGTGGCCCAGCGCGATGAACTCGTCGATGTAGAACTGGTAGTTCGTGAACAGCACGAAGTTCTGGAAGTGGTCGGGCGCGGTGCCGGTGTAGTGGCGCAGCCGGTGCAGCGAATAGTCGACGCGCGGGGCGGTGAACAGCGCCAGCGGCAGCGGATCGGCCGGGCCCGGCTCGTAGGTGCCGTTGGCGATGCCGTCGTCCATCGCGGCCAGGTTGGGCAGGTCGAACAGGTCGCGCAGCTGCTGGCGCTGCGCCGACGTGAGCGTGCCTTCAACGTGGTCGTGCTCGGCGAACGAGAAGTGCAGCGGCATCGGCTCGCGGCTGACGCCCACCTCGATCTTCACGCCATGGTGCTGGCGCAGCAGCCGGAACTGCTCGCGGTAGTAGTCTTCGAACAGCTCGGGGCGCGTCAGCGTGGTCTCGAACGTGCCGGGGCCGGCGACGAAGCCGTAGCTCGACACCGAGTCGGCGCGCGCCACCGTGTTGGTGTGCACGCGCACGCTCGGGTAGCAGGCGCGCACGTGCGAGGCGGGCACCCGGCCGGCCACGAAGTCGTGCAGGTGCTTGCGCAGGTGATCGACGCCGGCCTGGTAGATCTCGCGCACACGGGCGACGGCGGCGTCGGGATCGTCGAAGGATTCACGGGGGACGAGCAGCGGTTCGATCATGGCTTGATTGTGGACGAAACGCGTGACGCCGGCACGTCGGGCCGCACTGCCTACACTGGCGGGTCGAAAGGTGAACCTGAACGTGATCAATGCATTCCGCGGCCGGCCCGAAAATGAGGCGGCCGCCTCTCCCGCGAGCCAGCGCCCCTCGGCGCGGATCGTCGTCGCCGCCGTGCTGGCGCTGGGCCTGGTGCCGCTGTCCGCGCCGGCCAACGTCCGCGCCAGGCCGGCCGCACCCGCGAAGCCGCCAGCGGCCGCCTCGGTGCCCGCCGCCGCCGCTTCGACCACCTCCACCGACCTCGGCCAATGGTGCGCCCGGCTCGCGCCGCAGGTGCCCGGGGTCGATGGTGCCGCCTGCCGCGCGTCGGGCCTCGCCGCCGGCTCGGGCCGTTCCGTGCGTGGCGTGCCGCTGTGGTCCAACGACGTGCTGCCGGCCAACGGCGCACCACGTTTCAAGGTGCTGCTGCTGGGCGGCATTCACGGCGACGAACTGGCCTCGGTGACGCTGGCCTTCGACTGGATCGCCCGCTCGCACGGCGTGCAGGCGTCGGCGATGCCGCATCCGTCCAAGGCGACACGCCCGACCATCGCCGACGTCGCCTGGCGCTTCGTGCCGCTGCTCAATCCGGACGGCCTGCTGCACTCGCCGTCCACGCGCGTCAATGCCCACGGCGTCGACTTGAACCGCAACTTCCCCACCGCCGACTGGGAACGCGACGCGCAGCCGTACTGGATCAAGCGCACGCGCAAGGATCCGCGCCGCTTCCCGGGGCTGAGCCCGCTGTCGGAGCCGGAGTCGCGCTGGCTGCTGGAGCAGATCGACCAGTTCCATCCCGACCTCATCGTTTCGGTGCACGCGCCCTATGGCCTGCTCGACTTCGACGGGCCGCCGCCCGCGCCGCGGCGCCTCGGCAGCCTGCAGCTCGATCCCGTCGGCGTGTACCCTGGCTCGCTGGGCAACTACGGCGGGCTGGTGAAGAACGTGCCGGTGATGACGCTGGAGCTGAAGAACGCGCGCGCCGTGCCGGCCAACGAGCTGTCGGCCATGTGGACGGACCTGCAGCGCTGGCTCAACGAGCAGATGAACAACCCCGGGGTGCAGGCCAGCGAGCAGCGCAGCCTGGTGCCGGGCACCAGGACGATCGGTGCGCCGCGGCGCGCCGACTGATCCCCGCTTCGAGGGGTTCTCCGGCGTCGTGGCGTGGCGCAGAATCCGCGCCACCGTCATCGACCCTGGGGGATCCGTCCATGAACTCTCGTCTCCGAATCCTTGCCGCCGGCGTGGCCGCGCTCACCGGCACCCTCGCGCAGGCCGAGCCGCACCTGCGGCCGGGCCTGTGGGAGGAGACCGTCACGGTCAAGTCCGACAACGCGCAGGCCAATGCGGCGATGGAGCAGATGAAGGCCCGTATGGCCGCGATGACGCCCGAGCAGCGCGAGGCCATGGAGAAGATGATGGCCAGCCACGGCATCGGCATGGCTGGGGGCGCCCCGAACACCGTCCGGATCTGCGTCACCAAGGAGCAGGCCGACCGCGGGTTCAAGCCCGAGGACAACGGGCATTGCACCCGCAGCAGCGTCAGCACCTCGGGCAACACCACGTCGTTCGACTTCGCCTGCAAGTCCGAGCGCAGCAGCGTCACCGGCCACGGCAGCTTCACCGCACAGGGCGACTCGGCCTTCACCGCCGCGACCACGGCCGACAACGTCAGCCCGAAGATGACGATGCACATCCAGAGCGACATCGCCGGCAAGTTCGTCTCCGCCGATTGCGGGGACGTCAAGCCGATGCCGACGTCGCCCACCAAGTAGGGCGGCCCCGGCTAGTCAGGCGTATGCTGCGCTCCAACGACGCGTTGCGCATCACGATAGGCCATTTTCGTTGGGCTAAGGTTTGCGAAACCTTATGCGCTTTTGGCGCTTCGTGGCGGGCATGGCCGCCGGTAACCTTGGCCGCACTCAACAGCAAGGAAGGCTCTCGATGCGCAACCGTCTCCGTCCCCTGCTCGCCGCATTCTTCGCCGCCACGGCGCTGGTGTCCGCCGCTTATGCCGACCAGCTCGACGACATCAGGAAGAAGGGCGAGATCGTGATCGGCGTGCTCGGCACCGACGAGCCGAACAGCTTCGTGGATCCCGCGTCGCGCGAGATCGTCGGCTACGAGGTGGACATCGGCAAGGCCATCGCGAAGAAGATCGGCGTCAAGCCGGTGTTCAAGCAGCTGGCCGTGGCCGCGCGCATCCCCGAGCTGCAGCAGGGCCGCGTCGACCTGCTCGCCGCCTCGCTCACGCACAACAAGGAGCGCGAGTCGCAGGTCGACTTCTCGCTGACCACCTTCGTCACCGGCCAGAAGGTGCTGGTCAAGAAGAGCAGCGGCATCACCGACGTGCCGCAGCTCGCCGGCAAGAAGGTGCTCACGGTCAAGGGCGGCACGCAGGAGCCCAACATCCGCAAGGCGGTGCCCAACGTCGAAGTCGTCACGTTCGAGACCACGCAGCAGGCCTTCCTCGCGCTGCAGCAGGGCAAGGGCGCTGGCTACGTCAACGACGAGGCCTCGCTCGTGAACGACTTCGCCAAGCTGGGCCCGGCCAGGAAGGACTACGCGATCCTGCCCACCAACATCAGCACCGAGCCGCTGGCGCTGGGCCTGCGCAAGGGCGAGCCCGCGCTGAAGGCGGTGGTCGACAACACGCTGCGCGAGCTCGAGTCCTCGGGCGAGGCCGACAAGCTGTTCATCAAGTGGTACGGCCCAACCACCAAGCTGAAGTTCGACAAGCGCAGCTTCAAGATCGACTCCGACAAGATCTGATCGCCACGAGCGGCCCCGCCCGGCCTTCCACCCCGATTCGGGGCGCGAGGCCGGGCTCTCGCATTTGAAGAGCCCGGATGCCCCGTTTCGACATCGCGCTGCTGCTGCACGGCCAGTACCACGACTGGCTGCTGGTCGGGCTGTCCGTCTCGCTCCGGCTCGCCGGCGTCGTGATCTCCTGCGCGTTGCCGCTGGCGGTCGCGGTGGCGTTGCTGCGGCTCGCGCCCTCGCGCGTGCTGCGCGCGCTCGGCGCCACCTACGTCGAGACGATCCGCAACGTGCCGCTGATCGCGCACCTGCTGTTCTGGTATTTCGGCGCGCCCGAGCTGCTGCCCGACACACTCAAGGAACGGCTGTACGCCGGCAACTTCGAGTTCGTCGCCGCGGCGATCGCGCTGACGCTCTACGCCGCGGCCTTCATGGCCGAGAACATCCGCAGCGGCATCCGCGCCATTCCCGCGGTGCAACTCGAGGCTGGCCGCGCGCTGGGGCTGGGGTTTCTGGCGACGATGCGGCTCGTCGTGCTGCCGCAGGCGCTGCGCGTCACGGTGCCGCCGCTGCTGTCCCAGATCGTGATCCTGTGGAACGACACGAGCGTGGCCACGGTCATCGGCGTGGGCGAGATGATGTACCAGGCCGCGCGCGTCGAGTCGGCCACCTTCCGCAGCACCGAGGCGTTCGTCTTCCTCACCGTCACCTACCTGGCGGGATCGCTCGCGTTGACGGCGCTGGCCGCCTGGATCCAGCGGCAATGGCCGGTGCGCACGCTGTGAGGACGACGCCGTGATCGACATCATCCACACCTACTGGCTCTACTTCCTCATCGGGCAGTATCCCCAAGGGCCGCTGGGCGGCGTCGCCGTGACGGTGCTGCTGGCGGCGCTCGCGCTGCTGCTGGCGATGCCGGTCGGCCTGCTGCTGGGCCTGGCGCGCGTGAGCACGATCGCCGCATTGCGCCGCGCGGTGACCGTGCTCGTCTACATCGTGCGCGGCATCCCGCTGCTGCTGGTGGTGTTCTGGACCTACTTCTTCCTGCCCAGCCTCACCGGCCACAAGACCGACCAGTTCAGCACCATGCTCATCGCGCTGGTGGTGTTCGACGGCGTCTACCTGGCCGAGATCCTGCGCGCGGGCGTCCAGGGCGTGCCCAGCGGCCAGTACGAGGCGGCTCGCGCACTGGGCCTGAGCCACGGGCGCGCGATGCGGCGGGTGATCCTGCCGCAGGCGCTGCGCAGCATGCTGCCCTCACTGGTCAACCAGTTCGTCTCCACGATCAAGGCCACCTCGCTGGGCTACATCATCGGCCTGACCGAGGCCTCGTTCATCGCCACGCAGATCAACACGCAGGTCTTCACGCGGCCCACGCAGGTCTACCTCCTGCTGAGCCTGACCTATTTCGTGCTCTGCTTCGGGCTCTCGCGCGTGGCGTTCCAGCTGGAGAAGCGCCTGGCGCGCCGCGACCTGCCGCGCGCCGCCCAGCCACCCGGCACCCTTCCTCCCGACGCCACGCCCATCGCATGATCCACTTCAACAACGTCAACAAGTGGTACGGCGAGTACCACGCCCTCATCGACGTCACCGAGACGATCGCCAAGGGCGAGGTCGTGGTCGTCTGCGGCCCCTCGGGTTCCGGCAAGTCCACGCTGATCCGCACGATCAACCGGCTCGAGGCCGTCGACTCCGGCACGATCGCGGTGGACGGCGAGGACATCCATCGCCGCGGCCTCGACGTGAACCGCCTGCGCTCGCGCATCGGCTTCGTGTTCCAGCAGTTCAACCTGTTCCCGCACCTGAGCGTGCTGCAGAACTGCACGCTGGCGCCGGTGGCCCTTGGCGGCGCCCGGCCCGCGCAGGCGCACCAGAAGGCGATGGAGCTGCTCGACCGCGTGGGCCTCGCGCACAAGGCCAGCGCGTGGCCGTCGGAGCTCTCGGGCGGCCAGCAGCAGCGCGTGGCCATCGCGCGGGCGCTGGCCATGGAGCCGCCGCTGATGTTGTTCGACGAGCCCACCAGCGCGCTCGATCCCGAGATGGTGGGCGAGGTGCTGCTGGTGATGCAGGGCCTGGTGCGCGACGGCATGACGCTGGTCGTGGTCACGCACGAGATGGGCTTCGCGCGCGACGTCGCGCATCGCGTGCTGTTCATGGACCAGGGCCGCATCCTGGAGCGCGCCGAGCCGCACGAGTTCTTCAACCACCCGCAGCACCCGCGGGCGCAGCAGTTCCTGGCCGACATCCGGACGCCGTTCGCCCGCGCCGCCTAAGCAATGCCGCAAAGCGTATTTCACTCGGGGGGCACGAAGTCCTAACCTGGAGGCTGCTGTCCATAGCCATCACCCAGGAGTTCCGATGTCCGCCCTCCTCGCCGACACGCACGAAGACGTTCTTCTCGAAGCCGCCATCCGCCAGGCCCGCGCCGACAACCTGCCGTTCGCCGGCAGCGTTCCGCCCATCGAGGCGTGGGCGCTGGTCGAATCGGGGCGCGCCGTGCTCGTGGACGTGCGCTCCGGCGAGGAGCGCAAGTTCGTCGGCTACGTGCCCGAGAGCCTGCACGTGCCCTGGGCCACGGGCACCGCGCTCACCCGCAATCCGCGCTTCCTGCGCGAGCTCGAGGCCAAGGTCGGCAAGAACGACGTGCTGCTGTTCCTGTGCCGCAGCGGCAAGCGCTCGGCCATCGCCGCCGAGGCCGCCACGAAGATCGGCTTCACGGCGGTCTTCAACGTGAGCGAGGGCTTCGAGGGCGACCTCGACGGCGAGCGCCGCCGCGGCCAGCTGGGCGGCTGGCGCCTGCGCGGCCTGAAGTGGGTGCAGGACTGACCCCCGCATGACCGTCGTCAACGCACTTCCTCGCGCCGATGCCCGGAGCGCCGGACGCGCCTCGACCGGCCCCGCGCTGGACCTCGCCGGCATCGTCACCCAGTTGCGCGCCGCCCGCGAGAAATGGCGCGAGCAGCAGTCCCGCCCGCGCGAGATCAGCGGCCGCGAGTTGCCGTCGCGCGAGGCGCTCGTCGCGATCCTTGACGGCCTGCGCGGCGCGCTGTTCCCGATGCGGCTCGGTCCGCCCGACCTGCGCCAGGAGAGCGAGGACTACTACGTCGGCCACACGCTCGACACGGCGCTGCATGCCCTGCTGGGGCAGGTGGGCCTGGAGCTGCGCTACAACGCGCGCTTCGCCGGCGACGCGATGCAGCCTCTGGACGAGCGCGCGCTGGAGATCGTGCGCGAGTTCGGCGCCGCGCTGCCGCGCATCCGCGAGCTCCTCGACAGCGACGTGCTCGCGGCCTACCGCGGCGACCCGGCCGCGCGCAGCGTCGACGAGGTGCTGGTCTGCTATCCCGGCCTGCACGCGGTGATCCATCATCGGATCGCGCACCGGCTGCACGAGCTGGGCGTGCCCCTCGTCGCGCGCATCGTCGCGGAGCTGGCGCACGGCGACACGGGCATCGACATCCACCCCGGCGCGCGGATCGGCTCGCACTTCTTCATCGACCATGGCACCGGCGTCGTCATCGGCGAGACCGCCGTCATCGGCAACAACGTGCGCATCTACCAGGCGGTGACGCTGGGCGCGAAGCGCTTCGAGACCGACGCCGACGGCGCGCTGCACAAGGGCGGCGCGCGCCATCCGATCGTCGAGGACGACGTGGTGATCTACGCCGGCGCCACCGTGCTGGGGCGCGTGACGATCGGGCGCGGCGCATCGATCGGCGGCAACGTCTGGCTCACTCGCAGTGTGCCGCCGGGCAGCCGCATCGCGCAGGCCAACGCGCGCGACGATCGCGTCGACGAGACCGCGGGGCGATGAGCGCGATGTCCGACTTCGATCCCCATCCGCACGCGCCGCGCACGCCGCGCCAGCCTTCCGCGCGCTTCGGCCCGGTGATCCGCGCGCTGCGCGAATCGCGCGGCTGGTCGCAGGAGCACCTGGCCGGCCAGGCCTCGCTCAATCGCTCGTACATGGGCGAGATCGAGCGCTCGGCCGCGATGCCCTCGCTGGCCACCGCGGAGAAGCTCGCGCACGCCTTCGACGTGCCGCTGTCCGAGCTCATCTCGCGCTGCGAATCCACCACCGCCTGAAGCGGCCGCGCGCCGCTTGGTGGCTATAGCCGGTTGATCCGCCCGACCGCGGCCCGGATACTCATCCGAGCGAGTTCCGCATATCCAAATTCGTTTTCCGTTCCTCGGGATCCATCAAATCATGGCAGACACCTCGAACGCGCCGATGGCGCTTGGCGACAACGCCGCAAGACAGCTTGCGAACGCCACCAAGACGGCGCCGACGCTGTCCACCATCAGCCCGCGCTGGCTCACGCACATGCTGCAGTGGGTGCCCGTGGAGGCCGGCATCTACCGCCTCAACACGGTCAAGAACCCGCAGGACATCCAGGTGCTCTGCGCCAACCGCGACGAGGCCGAGCTGCCCACCACCTTCGTCGACTACGACGAGGCGCCGCGCGAGTACTTCCTGAACGCCGTGAGCACGATCGTCGACGTGCACACGCGCGTGTCCGACCTGTACAGCAGCCCGCATGACCAGATCAAGGAACAGCTGCGCCTGGCGATCGAGACGATCAAGGAAAAGCAGGAAGGCGAGCTGATCAACCATCCGGACTACGGCCTGCTCGCCAGCGTGGCCGACGACCAGATCGTCCTCCCGCTCAACGGCCCGCCCACTCCGGACGACCTCGACGAACTGCTCACCAAGGTCTGGAAGGAACCCGCGTTCTTCCTCACCCACCCGCTGGCCATCGCCGCGTTCGGCCGCGAGTGCACGCGCCGCGGCGTGCCGCCGCCCACCGTGAGCCTGTTCGGCTCGCAGTTCCTCACCTGGCGCGGCATCCCGCTGGTGCCGTCCGACAAGGTGCCGGTGGCCGACGGCAAGACCAAGATCCTGCTGTTGCGCGTGGGCGAGAAGCGCCAGGGCGTCGTCGGCCTGTTCCAGCCGGGCCTGGCCGGCGAGCAGAGCCCGGGGCTGTCGGTGCGCTTCATGGGCATCAACCGCAACGCGATCGCGTCGTACCTGATCTCGCTGTACTGCTCGCTCGCGGTCCACACGCCCGACGCGCTGGCGGTGCTCGAGGACGTCGAGGTCGGCAAGTACCACGCCTACCCCGACACCTACCGGTAAGAGGCGATGGCTGCACCCGATTCCGGCCACGAGAGCCTGCTCGCCGCCGGACTGCCCGACATCGGCGCGCTCAATCGCCTGGCCGGCGAGTTCTTCAGTGCCCTGCCCGGTCGGCAGGCCGCCGGCGGCGTGCCGGTGCCCGCGAATCCGCAGCCGGCCGGCATGAGTCCGCCGCCGGGCGCGCTGGGACCGTCCACGCCCGCGGCCGGCCCCTACCTGCCGCCGGGCGGCGGCCTCGTGCCGGCGTCGCCGCAGGCGCCCGCGAATGTCGCCGCGTCGGCGAGTTCGCTTCGTCCGCACGCGCAGGCGCCCAACGGCGCACCCGACATCGTGGTGCAGGCCGCGCCGGGCTACGACAGCCGTGCCGGCGGCGTGACGCTGGGCGCGCCCGAGGCCACGGCCGCGGCGCAGCCGCCGCGCGGCGCGGGCGGCTCGCCGTACTACTTCCTCGAAGAGCGCGGCGCGGGCGCGAGCCGCCTGCCCGAGCCGTCGGCCGTCGCGACGCCGTCCATCGAGGCGCCCGGCGCCCGCGGCTTCGGCCTGCCCGATGGCGACGTGCTGCGCGCGCTGCTGGCCACGCACGCGCCGGCACCCGCGGTCGCGTCATCGGCATCGAGCTACTACTTCCTGGAGCCGGCGTCGGCGCCCGCAACGGATGCCGCGGCCCATCCGCCGTTCGACGTCAACGCGATCCGGCGCGACTTCCCGATCCTGCGCGAGCGCGTCAACGGCCGCCCGCTGGCGTGGTTCGACAACGCCGCCACCACGCAGAAGCCGCAGGTGGTCATCGATCGCCTGAAGCAGTTCTACGAGCACGAGAACTCCAACATCCACCGCGCGGCGCACGAGCTCGCGGCGCGCGCCACCGACGCCTACGAAGGCGCGCGCGAGACGGTGCGCCGCTTCATCGGGGCGAACTCCACCGACGAGATCGTATTCGTGCGCGGCACCACCGAGGCCATCAACCTGGTGGCCAAGAGCTGGGGCGCGCAGAACGTCGGCCCGGGCGACGAGATCGTCGTGTCGCACCTCGAGCACCACGCCAACATCGTCCCGTGGCAGCAGCTCGCCGCCGCCAAGGGCGCGAAGCTGCGCGTGATCCCGGTCGACGACTCGGGCCAGCTGCTGCTGGACGAGTACCGGAAGCTGCTCAGCGACCGCACCAGGATCGTCTCGGTCACGCAGGTGTCGAACGCGCTGGGCACCGTGGTGCCGGTGCGCGAGATCGTGACGATGGCGCGCCGCGCGGGCGCGGCCACGCTGGTGGACGGCGCGCAGTCGGTGTCGCACATGCGCGTGGACGTGCGCGAGCTCGACGCCGACTTCTTCGTGTTCTCGGGCCACAAGATCTTCGGCCCCACGGGCATCGGCGCGCTGTACGGCAAGAAGGCCGTGCTCGACGCGATGCCCCCGTGGCAGGGCGGCGGCAACATGATCGCCGACGTCACGTTCGAGAAGACGATCTATCACGGGCCGCCGGCGCGCTTCGAGGCCGGCACCGGCAACATCGCCGACGCCGTGGGGTTGGGCGCCGCGCTGGAGTACGTGGAGCGCATCGGCATCGAGAACATCGGCCGCTACGAGCACGCGCTGCTGGAGTACGCCACGAAGCGCATGGCGCCCATTCCCGGCGTGCGCCTGGTGGGCACCGCACGCGACAAGGCCAGCGTGCTGTCGTTCGTGCTGGACGGCTTCACCACGCAGGAGGTCGGCGAGGCGCTCAACGAGGAAGGCATCGCCGTGCGCACCGGCCACCACTGCGCGCAGCCCATCCTGCGCCGCTTCGGCCTGGAGGCCACCGTGCGGCCGTCGCTGGCGTTCTACAACACCTGCGAGGAGGTCGATCGCATGGTGGACGTGGTGCGCAGGCTGGCGGGCAAGCGTCGCTGACGATCGGGGTCAGGCATTGCCTGCGAGTACGCAGGAGATGCCAGACCCCTTCGATCAGCCCTTGACCACGTGCCAGACGTTGCCCTTGCCGTCACCCGTGGTGTCGCCGGCCTTGGCGTCCTTGGCGA
>FTKD01001353.1_pt3 | contig 27122 bp, 25 predicted proteins | sample 1658191 | NCBI WGS metagenome assembly FTKD01 (sample SAMEA3914808, study PRJEB12502) | metagenome | biome: forest; material: soil | place: Canada | collected 2011-08-03 | depth 0.3 m
GGCTGAAGCCCTCTTCGCGGTCAGCTTTGCGCTAACGCGCCTGCGCCGCCAGCGAAGGCTGAACCTGTCTAGGCAAGTTGCTTTCGCCCCGAAGGAAGCCCGGCTCCTCCACCTGCGAACCGGCATGGCCCGGGAAAACCCCCGAGCGCACGCTAGACTATCGGGTTTGGGTGGGCAGGCCGCGTCGGCCTGTCCTCGGTCAACCGGGTGTTTCAGACCATGGCATTGATAGTTCACAAGTACGGCGGCACCTCGATGGGCTCGCCGGAGCGGATTCGCAACGTGGCCAAGCGCGTCGCCAAATGGCATCGCGCGGGCCACCAGATGGTCGTCGTGCCGTCCGCGATGAGCGGCGAGACCAATCGCCTGCTGGGCCTGGCCAAGGAACTGTTCCCGGGCATGGAGACGGCCGCGTCGAACCGCGAACTCGACATGATCGCGTCCACCGGCGAACAGGTGTCCGTGGGGCTGTTGTCGCTGGCGCTGCAGGCCGAGGGCCTGGACGCGGTCAGCTACACCGGCTGGCAGGTGCCGGTGAAGACGGACTCGTCGTACACCAAGGCACGCATCGAGAGCATAGACGACGAGCGCGTGCGCGCCGACCTGGCCGCCGGCAAGGTCGTCGTCATCACCGGCTTCCAGGGCATCGACGACGTCGGCCACATCACGACGCTGGGCCGCGGCGGCTCGGACACGTCGGCGGTCGCGATCGCCGCCGCGATGAAGGCGGCCGAGTGCCTGATCTACACCGACGTCGACGGCGTCTACACGACCGACCCGCGCGTCGTGCCGGAAGCACGCCGCCTGCAGACCATCTCGTTCGAGGAAATGCTCGAGATGGCCAGCCTCGGCTCCAAGGTGCTGCAGATCCGCTCGGTGGAGTTCGCCGGCAAGTACCGCGTGCCGCTGCGCGTCCTGTCGAGCTTCACCCCCTGGGATATCAATATCGACGAAGAGGCCCGCTCGGGCACGCTGATCACTTTCGAGGAAGACGTCAACATGGAACAAGCAGTCGTATCGGGCATCGCGTTCAACCGCGACGAGGCCAAGGTGACCGTGATGGGCGTGCCCGACAAGCCGGGCATCGCGTACCAGATCCTGGGCGAGGTGGCCGAGGCCAACATCGACGTCGACGTCATCATCCAGAACGTCTCGCACGACGGCAAGACCGACTTCTCGTTCACCGTGCACCGCAACGACTACGCGCGCACGATGGACCTGCTCAAGAACAAGGTGGCCCCGGCCACCGGCGCGCTGACCGTGCTGGGCGACCCGAAGATCTGCAAGGTCTCGATCGTGGGCATCGGCATGCGCAGCCACGTGGGCGTCGCCAGCAAGATGTTCCGCACGCTCAGCGAGGAGGGCATCAACATCATGATGATCACCACCAGCGAGATCAAGACGTCGGTGGTCATCGACGAAAAGTACATGGAGCTTGCGGTGCGCGCGCTACACAAGGCGTTCGATCTGGAAGAACCTGTCGCACCGGCCGCCTGAACGATCGAAATTCCAGGCTAGAATGCCAGTTGGTGTTGGAGGCGTGGCCGAGTGGTCGAAGGTACTCCCCTGCTAAGGGAGCATGCGGTGATGAGCTGCATCGAGGGTTCGAATCCCTCCGCCTCCGCCAACCCATTGAAGCCCCAGAGGAGCAATCTTCTGGGGCTTTTCTCTTGGGCGTCCCGGGTGGAACCGCTCCCTCGAAACTAGGCGTTTGAACGCGGTCGAGTGCGGTGTAGAGTGCCCGATCCCCCATCGGAGCGACACCATGCCCTTGAAGATCGGAGACGCCGACTCGTCGCGCAGCCTCGTCAGTCACATCAAGTACACGAGCGTGCCCAGCGGCCTGAGCAGCGACACCCGGGCCGACGAATCGACCGTGCAATGGTCGATCGCCGTGTCCGGCGGGGTCACCTACCTGATCAAGTTCTCGTCCAACTTCTACAAGAAGCATCTCCACACGTCGACCAAGAAGCTGGCCAACGTGCAGGCCGAGTACGACAAGCTGCCCTCGGGCGGCGATGACGACGCGCGCTGGGCCGCGGCCCAGCTGGCGGCCGACCAGACGAAGTTCCTCAAGCAACTGGGCCATCGGTCGCGCGGCGAACAGGATTGCGGCGTCGCGGGGTGCGGCCATTCGATCGGGGAGCACACCGGGCCCGGCAGGGCGTGCGCCAAGGTCACGCAGAAGCTGGAATTCCCTGGCGGCAAGGCGGTCGACGACAGCGGCAAGAAGGTCAAGAAGGCATTCGTCAACTACGCCTGTGCCTGCACCGGCTATGCACCGCCGTACGCGACCGCGCGCGGCCTCGCGGGCAAGCCGACCGCCAATCCCCTGGAGGGCGCGACGGCCAAGATGAACGACCTGATCTGGATGGACAAGATCCCGCGTGCGACTTTCGAGAAGGTGCTGCAGGATTCGATCAAGAAGCGCTGGACCGAGCTCGGCGGAGCCGGCGCCTGGAATGCGGACGGCGAACACATCAAATGGGACTTCGGCGCCGCCAACCGCGGCTGCATCATCAAGATCAACGAGAGCACCAAGCTTGCAGACGCCTTCGCGGCAGGCCACAGCGCGGTCGAGGTGACGATGAAGCTCGACAACACCGATGTCACCAAGCCGATCTTCACGGCTTGCCACCTCGACGGAAAGAAGACCACGTGAGCGAGACGAACTCGAGCGGCAAGTATCGGCGGCAACTGATCGTTGCGATGGTCGACGGCGATGACGCTGCCGGCAACGTCGCCCAGGCCGAAGCGTTGAATGCGAAGGAGCGGGATGCGGTGCTGCCGTCGGAGGTCGTCGTGCTGCACTTCGGGGCGGCACCGGACGGCCGGGCCGATGCCGGCGACGTCGAGCAGTTGCGCCTCGCGCTGGAGGGCAAGCGCCAGGTGGCGATGCCGGTGGATGCCCAGGCGCGGCTCTACCTGCTCGGAGAAGGCAGCGCGGCCCGGCGCACGCTCGCCGGCTGCGCGCCCGAGGCCGTGGCCGCGTTGCTTGCCGACGCCGGGCTGCGCGCCATCCGGCTGCTCAGCATCGTGGGCGACGGTGCCGGGCGCGACCCGGATCGCACTGACGACGCCCAACTCGATCCGCAGGCCACGAGCTTCGCCTCGCGTCTGCACCAGTCGCTGCAGGATCGCGGCATCGCGACGACCGTCAACGCGCGCGTCGGCGCCGTGCGCGTGCTGACCCAGGCGGGCTCAGCCGGGAGCGTCGCGATCGAGGCCGGGCGCAAGCTGGCCTCCGCACACCCCGACGCCGAGGCGACGCAGCACCACCCCGCGGCCACCAAGCTGCGCCTGCGCTGGGAGAACGGGCGCCAGGTTCGCGAGTGGAGCTACTGAACCGTCGCACGCATGAACAACGGGCCTGCGAGGCCCGTTGTTCATGCGTGCGACGTTCAGGCGACCTGCTTGTCCCCACTGAGCTTGAACGTCGCCACAGCCGATTCCAACCCTTCCGACTGCTGCTCCATGCTCGCCGCCGCCGCGGCAGCCTCCTCGACCAACGCCGCATTGCGTTGCGTCATCTCGTCCAGCTGAGACACATCGCCGTTCACCTCCCCGATGCCCCGGCTCTGCTCCGCGGCCGCCGCGGTGATCTCGTTGATGATCGTGGCCACGCGCGCCACCGATTCGACGATCTCGGTCATCGTGGAGCCGGCGTCGCGCACGAGCTTGGAGCCCGACTCGACGCGGTCGACGGACGCGCCGATCAGCGACTTGATTTCCTTGGCCGCTTCGGCCGAGCGCTGCGCCAGGTTGCGCACCTCGCCGGCCACGACCGCGAAGCCGCGGCCTTGTTCGCCGGCGCGCGCGGCTTCCACCGCGGCGTTCAGCGCGAGGATGTTGGTCTGGAACGCGATCCCGTCGATCACGCCGATGATGTCGGCGATCTTCTTGGACGACGCGTTGATCTCGTTCATCGTCGAGACCACCTGCGAGACGACGCTGCCGCCGCGCGAGGCCACCGTCGAGGCCGACGACGCGAGGTCGCTGGCCTGGTGGGCGTTGGAGGCGTTGGACTGCACGGTCTCCGTGAGCTGGTGCATGCGCGCCGTGGTGCGTTCGAGCGACGCCGCCTGCATCTCGGTGCGTTCCGACAGATCCTGGTTGCCCGACGCGATCTCCTGCGCCGCCGAGCGCATGCGGCTCGAGCCGCTGCGCACTTCGCCGACGATGGCCGCGAGCCCGCTGGACATGTCGCGCACGGCGGCCAGCAGGCTGTTGCCCGCGCCCGACTGCACCTGGATGTCCTGCGACAGGTCGCCCGCCGCGATGCGCCGCATCACGTCGCGCGCGTATTCCGGCTCGCCGCCGAGTTGGCGCCAGACGCTGCCGATGACGAAGTACGAGCCCACGCCGAGGCCCACCACCACGAGCAGCGCGCTGGCCAGCGTCGCGTACAGGCTGTTGGAGACGCCGCCTTGCGCACCGCTGAGACCGGAGTCGAAATTGCTGCGCGCGCCTTCGCGCATCGTCTTCAGGGTGGATTCCAGCGCCTTCTGCGCGCCTTGCATCGCTGCCACGGCCGCGGCCTGGTCGCCGGTCTTGGTGCCCAGGAACATCTGCGCGGTGTCGCTGGAGGCCGCGAAATACGCGTCGAACAGCTTGCCCAGGTTGTCGCCGGCGTCGGCCTTGCCCGGGATGGCCTTGATGCCGGCGATGGTCTTGCGCATCACGGCCGCCTTGTCGGTGGCCTCGTCCAGGCGCTTCTTGTCGCCTTCGGCGACAGCGCCCTGGATGGTCGCGCCCAGCGCCTCGAGCTGCGACGCGAACTGCGTGGTGGCGTCGAGGTAAGGGTAGTCGACCGAGCCGAGCTCCTGGATGGACTTCGAAGTGCGCGCCGAGAAGGCGAGCACCGTGGCGATTCCCACCACGAAGATAAGGATGGCCAGCAGGGGCAGCATCCAGATTCTGTTCTTCACACTCATGACTGTCTCCGGTTCTCTCTACAACAGGCCCGCCCGGCACATCGGCTCAGGCGGGCGTCGTCATCAGTCGGCGCTGAAGACGACCTTCACGGACGAATCGACCGCCGATTTCTCGATGTAGCCGATCGCGTCCGGATTGGCGGCGACGAACTTCTTGACGTCGGCGGAAGAGGCGAGCTCCTTCGGCGGCGTCGCCTTGCCGGAGAACACGAGACGCGACCACGCGGCCTTGACCTGGGCGGTCGACTTGCCGGTGACCTTGGTGTAGAACAGCTCGCGCGTGGCCGCCGAATCGGGCAGGTCGGTGGGCATCGCGGTGCCGCCGGACGGCAGTGTGCTGCTCTTGCCCAGGAAGATGCCGCTGACCTGGTCGGCGGTCATGCTGGCCAGCGGGTTCTTCGGGTTGACGACGACGGCGACCTGGGCGAACGCGCCGGCAGCGGCCAGGCACAAGGCGGCCGCGGCGGCGAGACGGAGGATGTTGGAGTTCTTCATGGTGCGGCGCCTTAGAAAACGAAGTCGACCGCGACGGAATACACGTTGACTGCCGACGTTCCGAAGCCCGGCTGAACCTTGGCGAACAGGCCGGGGCCGCCGTCGGGCTTGACGTGGTCGTACTGGGCCTTGACGGCGATGTTCTTCCAGGCATCCCAGCGCAGGCCGATCGAGTCGGTCTTCTGCGCGATGTTCTGGCCCGCGACCAGGCCATCGACGGCTGCAGCGAGCGGCGCGAGCTGCGGCACGCTGGTGGGAATGGTGTTGTTGACGTTGGTGCTGTCCACCTTCAGCTGCGAGATCACGGCATAGGGCGTGAACTTGCCCAGGCGGTAGCCGCCCGTGGCAGCCCAGCCCGTGGTGCTGGAGATGTAGGACGCGGTCTTGCGCTTGGTGTATTCGATGCTGCCGACGAAGTTGTCGTGGTCGTAGGAGATGCCCGCGCCGGTGAACGAGGCCGCCTTGTTGGTGACGTTGATCTCGTCGCCGACCGCGCCGAAGCCGACCTGCGACAGCAGGGTGGTCAGGCCGTCCAGCGACGGGCTGTCGGCGGTGATCTTGGCCTGGGCACGGCCCAGGCGCAGGGTGATGCCGTTGTCGAATTCGGCGGTCAGGTTCAGGCCGACCTCGTGACGCGAGTGGATGACGGTGGCCCCGTTGACCTTGGTCTGGCCGGCGAACACCTGGCCGGTCAGGGTGGTGGAGCCCACGCTGGCCTGGTAGATCGCGTCGGCGCCGTCGAAGCTGCTGAAGCTCACCTGGCCGTAGACGTCCATCGGCGGACGCAGCCACAGGTTGGAGTAGTCGACGTTGATGTAGTCCGACACCATGTAGAACGGCAGGCCGATGCGGCCGGCGCGGATCGCGAGCTCGGGGGTCACCTGGGCCTTCAGGAACGCCCATTCGATGGTCGGCTTCCAGTTGCCGTTGCCGTCGCCGTAGTACTTGGACAAGGCCTGGACGGTGCCCGAGAACACCGAGTTCGCCTTCGCATTGATCTGGCCGCCGATCTTGGAATCGGGGTTGAAGCTGCCTTTCTTGCTGGCGCCCGCCGCCTGGCCCGGCGACACGAAGTCGGCCTGGTTGCTGTTGGTCCTGACGTAGCCGATCGTGCCGAAGCCGGAGAACGCCCAGGACGGATCCCACGAAGTCGCGTCGGCATGCGCGGCACTCGAGGCAAGTCCGCAGGTACCGGCGAGTGCGGCGATCAGGATGGGGTTCAATTTCATCGGGGGTCTCCAATTGATGGTTCTGCGCATCCGATGATCGAATTTGTCTCCGTGCTGCGCGAGGTGATGCAACGCACAGGCGAACCTGTCCGTGACCAGCCTGTTTCGGAATACGCCGGCGCAACTTGAGTGCGAAGCCTTGAAACGAACGTGTAGGGACGTCCAGATTTGCGCTTTGCAGTGATCCATTCGGCAAAACCCGCTGCCGGGCACGTGTCCGGAGGAACTCTCGCCAGGCGCCCAGGCGCAATTGCGACTATCCGTCGCGGTCGAGCTCGCACGTCCCGTGCTGCTCGACCGTGCCCGCTCAGCGGGGGCTCAGATCAGTTTCGCGTCCAGCAGCTCGCTCTTGATGTAGGCGTACCAGATCGGCGCCGCCACCAGGCCGGGGATGCCGAACAGCGCCTCCATCACCATCATCGCGATCAGCAGTTCCCAGATCTGGGACTTGATGCGCGAGCCGACGATGCGCGCGCCCAGGAAGTACTCGAGCTTGTGGATCACGATCAGGAACGCCAGCGAGGCGACCGCCACCGCCGGCGAATGGGCCAGGCTGACGATCACGACGATGGTGTTGGACGTCAGGTTGCCAATGATGGGCAGCAGGCCGACGATGAACGTGATCGCGATCATCGTCTTGGTCAGCGGCAGGTGGACGCCGAACAGGTGCAGCCCGATCACCAGGTAGACGGCGGTGAAGGTGGTGTTGAGCAGCGAGATCCACAGCTGGGACAGCGCCACGTTGCGGAACGCGCTGGCGAAGCGTCCGGCGCGCTCGGTGAGCGCGAGCGCCAGCGGGCCCGGCGCGTTGTGCGGGTCGACCTCGCGCAGCGACAGCACCACGCCGATGACCATCGCGATCAGCGTCTCGGCGAACGTCACCAGCGTGTGGGTGCCCATCATCTGCAATTCGGCGACGTGCGTCCGCAGCCACTCGAGCGCCTGCTGCTGCAGGTCGGCGATGTCGTCCGGCAGGTAGCCGGCCAGGAACGGCGGAATGCCGGCGCGCACGCGATCGAGGATGTCCGACACCTTGGCGAGCAATCGGGACAGGTTCTCGATGTCGCTCTTGAAGAACGCGATCAGCCCGAAGACGGCGCCGGCGATGGCCGCGATGACGACGGCGGCGAACAGGCCCACCACCAGCATCTTCGCGAGCTTGGTGTTGAAGTACCGCTGGGCGAACGGCGTGATGAAGACGACCAGCTGGTAGACGAGCAGTCCGACCAGCAGCGGCACCAGCAGGTGCAGCAGGAGCACGCCGACCAGGGCGAGCCCCGCCAGGACGAAGGAAGAGAGGCGGACGGCCTGGTCGCGCGAGGTGGCGTTCATTGAGGTTCTTCGAAGAGGCCGGAGGACGGCGCGATCGCGGGGATCACGTCTTCGCCTTGCCGAGATAGGTTTCTATGACACGCGGATCGGCGGCGAGTTCCGCAGCCGGCCCGGACAGCGCGATGGCGCCGGTCTCCAGCACGTAGGCGTGGTCGGCCACGGCCATCGCGGCGCGTGCGTTCTGCTCGATCAGCAGGATCGTCGTGCCGGTCTCGCGCAGGCGCTCGATGATGCGGAAGATCTCCTTGACCACCAGCGGCGCCAGGCCCAGGCTGGGTTCGTCGAGCATCAGCAGGCGCGGCGACCCCATCAGCGCGCGCCCGATCGCCAGCATCTGGCGTTCGCCGCCGGACAGCGTGCCGGCCGCCTGCGCCCGGCGTTCGTGCAGGCGCGGAAACAGCGCGTAGATCTCGTCCAGCCGCGCGGCCTGTTCGGCGCGCGGCGTGCGGCGCCGGCGATAGCCGCCCAGCAGCAGGTTGTCGGCCACCGGCATCGTGGCGAACAGCGCGCGCGTCTCGGGCACCAGCGCGATGCCGCGTTGCACGCGCTGCTCCAGCGACAGGCGCTGCACCGGCTCGCCGTCGAACGTCAGCTCGCCGCGGGCCGGCAGCACGCCCATCAGCGCGTTCAGCAGCGTGCTCTTGCCGGCGCCGTTGGGCCCGACGACCGCCACCACGCTGCCGGCGGCGGCTTCGATGCTGACGCCGGACAAGACCTCGGCGCGGCCGTAGCCGGCGTGCAGGCCGTCGACCTTCAGGAGAGGGGCGGCGGCGTTCATCAGTGCTCCACGCCCAGGTAGGCGGCGCGCACCGCGGGATCCTCGCGCACGACGTCGGGACTGCCCTCGGTCAGCTTGGTGCCGAATTCCACCACCACGATGCGGTCGGTCAGCGTCATCACGAAGTCCATGTCGTGCTCCACCAGCAGCAGGCTCATGCCTTCGCCGCGCAACTGCGACAGCACGTCGCCCAGTGCCTGCTTCTCCTTCAGGCGCAGGCCGGCGGCGGGCTCGTCCAGCAGCAGCAGCGCGGGGTCGGTGCAGAGCGCGCGGGCGATCTCCATCAGCCGTTGCTGGCCGAGCGCGAGATTGCCGGCGGGCTCGTTGGCGAGCGCGCTCATGCCGATGCGCTGGAGCTGTTTCCAGGCTTCTCCGAGCAGCCGCTGTTCGTCGCGCCGGTCCAGGCGCAGCATCGCGCGCAGCACGCCCGCGCCCCCGCGCTTGTGCGCGCCGAGGGCCACGTTCTCCAGCACGCTCATGTCGGGGATCATGCGCACGTGCTGGAACGTGCGCGACATGCCGCGGCGCGCGATCGCGCGCGAGGACTGGCCGTCGATGCGTTGGCCACGGTAGTCCACGCGGCCGCCGGTGAGCGGCAGCACGCCGGTGATCAGGTTGAACAGCGTCGACTTGCCGGCGCCGTTGGGCCCGATCAGGCCGACGATCTCGCCGGCGCGCACCTCGAAGCTGACGTCGTTGACGGCCACCAGGCCGCCGAACTGCTTGCGCGCCTTCTGCACCGACAGCACCGTCTCGCCGCGCGCCGGCGGCGTCGCCCTGGGCAGCGCCTGCGCACCGGCCCAGCGCGACGGATCCTGGCGCCGCACCGGCAGGCGGCGCGTGACCAGCGACCACAGGCCTTGCGGCGTCACCTGCAGCACGAGGATCAGCACCATGCCGAAGACCACCAGTTCCACCGGGCCGCTGGTGCCCAGCAGCGCGGGCAGCCAGTTCTGCAATTGATCCTCGGCGATCTTGACCGCCGCGGCACCGACGAAGGCGCCACCGACCAGGCCGACGCCGCCCAGCACCGCCATGAACAGGTACTCGATGCCCATCTGCAGGCCGAACGGCGACGGGTTGACCGAGCGCTGGTAGTGCGCGAACAGCCAGCCGGACAGCGACGCATAGAGGGCCGCGATCACGAACACCTGCACCTTGTAGCGCAGCGTCGCGATGCCCATCGCCTCGGCCATCAGCGTGCCGCCCCTGAGCGCGCGCATCGCGCGCCCGGGGCGGGAATCGAGCAGGTGGCGCAGCGCCACGGCGCCCATCAGCGCGACGATCCAGATCAGGTAGTACGACGCGCGCCCGGTGCGCAGTTCGAGGCTGCCGATGGCCACCGGCGGAATGCCTTGCAACCCGTCGAACTTGCCCAGGAACTCGAGGTTGCCGACCAGGAAGAACATGGCCAGGCCCCACGCGATGGTGGCCAGCGGCAGGTAGTGGCCGGACATGCGCAGCGTGACGCCGGCGACGACCAGCGCGACGACCAGGGTCAGCACGATGCCGCACGCGAGTCCCAGCCAGGGCGACACGCCGAACGCCGTCGTCAGGTACGCCGTGGCATACGCGCCCAGGCCCACGAACGCGGCCTGTCCGAAGGACGTGAGGCCGGCGACGCCGGTGAGCAGCACGAGGCCGAGCGCGACCATCGCGTAGAGGCCGATGTAGTCGAGCTGCGTGATCCAGAACTCGGGCACCGGCAGCAGCGGCAGCGCGAACAACACGACGACGCCGATCACGGCGGCGATCTTCAAGGGAGAAGTCTTCGTCACGATCGGATCACTCGTCTTCGTCATGGTGGCGGTCGGTGAGCGAGCGCAGCAGCAGCACTGGAATGATCGCGGTGAACACGATCACGTCCTTGTAGGCGCTGGCCCAGAACGAGCTGAACGAGTCCAGCAGGCCCACCAGCAGCGCGCCGCCCACGGCCAGCGGGTAGCTGGCGAGTCCGCCGAAGATCGCGGCGACGAAGCCTTTCAGGCCGATCAGGAAACCGCCGTCGTAGATCATCGTGGTGGTGGGGCCGATCAGCAGTCCGCACAGCGCGCCGATGAAGGCGGCCATCGAGAACGCGCTGCGCCCGGCATGTTCGGTGGACACGCCCATCAGGCGCGCGCCGAGGCGGTTGATGGCCGTCGCGCGCAGCGCCTTGCCGGCCAGCGTGCGCGCGAAGAACAGCCACAGGCCAAGCATCAGCAGTGCCGAGACGGCGAGCGTGATGATGGTCTGGCCCGAGATCGTCACCGCGCCGGCGCTGAAGGTGGACTCCCAGAACGGCGGCGTGCGGTAGCCCTCGGCGCCGAAGAACACGAGGCCCAGTCCGACCAGCGTGAAGTGCACGCCGACCGAGACGATCAGCAGCAGCAGCACCGAGGCGTCGGCGACCGGCTGGTAGGCGAGGCGGTAGACGAGCGGGCCGATGGAGGTCACGAGCACCAGCGTCAACACGCCTTGCAGCGCCAGCGGCCACGCATGCCCGCTGGCCAGGTAAGTGACGGCCGCGGCGACGACGGGCAGGGCGCACAGGCGGCCGATCTCCAGGCCGGTGGCCGACCAGGCGCGCTGCGTGCGCAGGCCGTCCCACAGTTCCCGTCCCAGCGTCAGGCCGGCCAGCAGCAGCGCGAGCCAGACGGTGCCGGGCACGCGCCCGAGCTGCAGCATCGCCAGCGTGAGCGCGCTGTAGGCGACGAACTCGCCCTGCGGGATCAGGATCACGCGCGTGACCGCGAACACCAGCACGATGGCCATGCCCAGCAAGGCGTACACGGCGCCGTTGCCGATGCCATCCAGCAGCAGCACGGCGGCGATCGTCGAATCCATCCCGTCCTTTCGGTTGTCGTTCTCGCGCCGTGTCGCACGGCGTCGTCCAGAACTCCGAATTTACCTTGCCCGGCCGGCGCGCCTCCTGGCGCGCATCAAAGCGGGATCACGTCTTGCCATGAACAGGCATCGCGCGGCCCGTCGCCGCTCCGGAGCCCGCCCCCATGAACTCGAATTCGACCACCGTCACCATCTGGCAATCGGGCAAGCTGGCCCCGCACGTCTCGGTCAGGCGCTTCGAGTTCGGTCGCGAGCAATGGCTGGGCGCCGCCTTGCTGGTGCTCTCGGCCATCGTGTTGACGCTGTTCGTCGCGGTGCTGGAGCGCGACGTCGATCGCGGCGAACTGCAGCACGCGACGCTGCGCTCGCGCGGGGTGGCGGAGGCGCAGTGCGAGGCCGACCAGCCGGCCGCGTCGCGCGGCAAGTGCGTCGGGCTGTTCGACGGCGATGCGGTGGCGGCCCAGGCCGCGCCCGATGTCACGCCGGCCAATACGGCCTACGAGCAGGGCCGCGAGAGGCGTGCGACGACGGTCTCGCTGCTGACGTCCCCGCAGTAATCGTCAGTCGTCGAGCAGCCCGCGCTGCCACATCGCCGCGGCCTGGTCGAACGGCGTCGCCGCATCGGCGAACGCGTCGGCGGCATGCGCCAGCGCCAGCCAGTGGCGCGTGTCGTGGAAGCCGCGCGGCGTCTCGTCGGCGCGCGCCGCGTCGAACCAGGCCAGCACGGCGCCGAACTGATCGGCGTGGTGGGCGTGCGTCCAGGCCAGGCCGACCAGGTCGGCGAAGGCCTCTTCGCGGCGCGTGATGCGCATCTCGCGCGCCATGGCCTGCAGTTCGGCGGTGGGCTGGCTCGTCTCGATCACGTCGGGCTTGTCGGTCAGGCCGACGGGCAGGCTGTCGAACGCGCCGCTGCGGTGGCGCTGGCAGTGGCCGATCTCGTGGGCGGTCATCGCCTCGAGCGTCGCTTGCAGCAGGGCGGGGGGAATCGCGGCCAGCGTGGATTCGGCGGCCGGGTTGCCGCGCATCGCGAAGACCAGCTTGCAGCGGCCGTCGTCGTAGCCCATCGCGAGCGGGGCCGCGCCCGGCCGGGCCTGCGGCAGCACGACGATGTCGATCGGCATGCCTTGCTGGAGCGCCCAGGCCACGGGAGGCGTGGCGCCGGCGAGCCAGCGGCGTTCGGTGTCGGTGAGGTCGGGCGCCGCCGGGGCGCCGTGGGCGGCGAGGAGCAGGGTGGTGGACGCGAGGACGGAAGCGATTCTGGTGGCCAAGACGGCTCCTCGAGGGCGCTACGGCCAGGCCTATTTCTGGCGCGCCTGGCGGCACTGCGCCAGCGTGCGTTCCAGCAGCGAACGGGCCTTGTGCGCCGTCGCGTTGGGCTGCAGCAGGTGGCCGGTGTCCTCGAAGAAACGGTTGGACAGCGCGTGGACGACTTGCGGATGGGCGCCGCCCTGGCGTTCCAGCAGCGCCGGCGCGGCCGCGCCGATCAGCGCCTTGCGCAGCATCTTGGCGTGCACGCGGTAGCGCAGGGCGTTCATGGGCACGCGACCCACCTCCATCGCCTGCAGTTCGCCGGCGAGGTGTTCGATGAAGAGCTGTTTCGAGTCCATGGCTGCAAGCATGGCACCGGCCGCCGCCTCCGTTCCGGCGAACACCGGCCGCAAATGTGCGTTTTTCCCGGTCAGAAGGCGAAATCTGCTGCCGAAGACGGCGCTGCGGCCGCGCCGGGCCGACAGCCGGTTACACGGCTTGCGGACGGAAATGCCTTGGCGGCCCTCAGCGGCCGTCGTTCGCGCTGCGCGACGGCGGCGTCGCGATCCGCTTGGGCACCGGGTCCGGTTGCTCGCGCAACGAGCCGCAGCGCCGCGCGTAGACCCAGGTGAACTCGGCGCCCAGCAGGAAGATCTGCGCGGACCAGTAGACCCAGACGACCATCGCCACCAGCGACGCCGCCGCGCCGAACGTGGACGCCACCGCGCTGCGGCCGATGTACACGCCGATCGCCATCTTGCCGACGGTGAACAGCGCCGACGTGACCACCGCGCCGATCCCCACGTCCTTCCACTGCACCTGCACCCGCGGCATCAGCTTGTAGATCATCGCGAACGCGACGGTGATGAACCCGAAGCTGACGAGGAAGTCGACCAGCGACGCGAACACGCCCAGGTCGAGGTAGCGGCCGAACCAGCGCTGGACGGTGGCCAGCAGCGCGCTGGCGAGCAGCGACACCATCAACAGGAAGCCGATGCCCAGGATCATGCCGAGGGACAGCAGGCGCGAGCGCAGCCATCTGAAGACGCCCGTCTGGTCGCGCCGTTGCGGCGCCTGCCAGATGCGGTCGAGCGCGTTCTGCAGCTCGCCGAACACCGAAGTCGCGCCGATCACCAGCGCGCCCACGCCGAAGGCCGTGGCCATCAGGCCGGCCCGCGGATGGTTCACGCTGGCCAGCAGCGCCTGGACGGCGCGCGCGCCGTCGGCGCCCATCAGGCTCTCGAGCTGGTCGAGGATCTCGCCGCGCGCGGCCTGTTCGCCGAAGAACAGCCCTGCCACCGAGATCACGATCAACAGCAATGGCGCGATCGAGAACATCGTGTAGTAGGCGAGGGCGGCGCCCATGCTGGAGGCGTAGTCGTCGCTCCAGCAGGTCATCGTCTCGCGGGCGAGCGACCAGGCGGTCTTCGGATTCATCACGGGCGCCGTCCTCCCAGTCGACAAATGGAAACGCCCGCGGTCAGCGGGCGCGTGCGGGAACGGGCGCGGACGCCCGTCCACGGTGTTCGACGTCAGGCCTGCATCGCGCGCGCCTGGTCACGCAGGCTGCGCACCTGCGCGTGGTTGCGCTTGACGCCTTCGTACTGGCGCTCGATCAGCATGCGGATGTTGTCCGGCAGAGCCTCGTCGAGGGCGTCGCGATAGCGCTCCATCGCCGAGTCCTCGCCCTTTTCGCAGGCCTCCAGCAGCGACTTGTCGCTGTAGCCGGACAAGGTGCCCAGCAGCGAGACCCAGCCGCGATGCAGTGCGCCGCTGGCGCTGCCGCCGGTCTCGGGATCGCCGCCCAGTTGCACGACCTGCGCGCGCAGGTCGGCGCAGGCCTGATGGCATTCGCTCGCACGGGTTGCGAACAGCGTCTTCAGGTCGGCCGAATGCACGTGTTCGGCCACGTTGCGAAAGCCGCGCTCGCCGTCGTTGCAGGTCTCGATGAGCGTGTTCAGAACATCGATGGTGTCTTGGTTGTCCATGGTGAGGGCCTTTCAGGTTGCCAGTGAAGTGATGCTTCAACAGCAGATCGTGTGCCTGTTTCCGAAGTGCACCGATGGTGGCCGCGGATCGGCAAGTCCTGCTCGTCGGTGGCTCAGAGAAAGAACTCGAAGCGGCGCGCCAGCGTCTCGACGATGCGTTGGCGCAGGCCGCGCCGGGCCCACTCGGCGCGCACGACCTCCCTGGCGCGCGCGACGTCGTCGCGGAACACGCGCTCCATCTCCTGCGCGAGCCCGGCGTCGAGCACGACCAGGTTGGCCTCGGCGTTGTGCAGGAAGCTGCGCCAGTCGAGATTGCTGGAACCCACCGTCGTCCACAGGCCGTCGATGACGCAGGTCTTGGCGTGCAGCAAGGTGTCGTGCAACTCGTGCAGGTGCACGCCGGCGCGCAGCAGGCGCGCGTAGTGCGAGCGGCCGGCCTGCAGCGGCGCCCAGAAGTCGCTGACGCCGGGCAGCAGCAGGTGCACGTCGACGCCGCGCCGCGCGGTGCGCACCAGCGAGCGCATCAGGCGGCGCGTCGGCACCAGGTAGGCGGTGGTGAGGAACACGCGGTGCTGTGACGCGTCGAGCGCCGACAGCAGCGCGCGGTAGAACGGATTGCGGCGGCGGCCGGCGTCGCAGGCGGCGAGCGCCACCCGCTGCGTGCCTGCCGGCGCGAGCGGCGGGAAGTAGTGCGTGCCGCGCAGCGCGATCGACGAGTGCCTGCTCCAGTGCCGCATGAACAGGCGCTGCAGCTGGGCGACGATCGGCCCTTCGACGCGCACGTGGGTGTCGCGCCAGCCTGGCTCGGCGGCACCGCCGTCGCGGCCCCCGGAGCCGGACAACGCGGCCAGCGGCGACGAGCCCGCCGAATACACCGGGCTGATGTTGACGCCGCCGATGAAGCCGATGCGCCCGTCGACCACCATCAGCTTGCGGTGGTCGCGCAGGTGCAGCGCGCGGCTCAGCAGGTTGCCGAGGCGGCGCAGCGGGTTGTACTCGCACACGTTGACGCCGTTGGCGCGCAAGTGGTCGAAGTAGCTCTCCGGCGTGCCGATCGAGCCGAAGCTGTCGTACAGGACATTCACGCGCACACCGGCCTTCACGCGGGCGATCAGGCGCCGTGCGAACTCCTCGCCCGGACCGTCCGCCTCGAGGATGTAGCTCTCCAGATTGACGTGGTCGCGCGATCCGTCGATGGCTTCGAACATGGCCGCGTAGGTGTGCGGCCCGTCCTGCAGCAGGTCGACGCGGTTGCCGGTGACCAGCGGCTCGCTCAGGCCGGCGACGAGCGCATGGGCGTGACTGTGCACGGCCGTCAACGGCGGCACCGTGCCTGGGGCATGCAGCTTCGGTGCCGGGGACAACCGGAGCGGGACGGGTGCGGACATCGGCAGTTCCTTCCCGGGTTCGGCTGCGCGAGGAGACGCGCACTGCCGCAGGCGGGGACGTTCTTCAAGGCAACGCTCATGCCCGACGTGGCCTTCCACAGGCAGGCGAGTGCGGGCCGCCGCTCGCTCATCGAGGGAAAACCAGCGCGTGGCACGGTGGTTGCCAGATTGTTGCCATCCAAAGTTCGACAAGCCTCCACAGGAACGCCCAATGACCTCCCACCTTCGTGCACTCACCCATGGCGTCATCGCCATGGCAGCGCTCGGGATCGCGTTCGGTGCCTGCGCCCAGTCGTCGCAGCCCAGCCTGGCGAGGAGTATCGGCGACGCCGGAGCGCAGTCGGGCAGCAGCTTCATCGACATGTCCGTCGGCAAGGCGACGTACGGTACCTCGTGCGGCAACGTGGCGGGCCTGACGTGCTCGCACGGCACCACCTCGTACAGCCTGACGGCCGGCAACATGATCACGGACAACGTGGGGGTCGAGCTGTCGGCGATGAACCTCGGCAAGGCCGATCGCGCCGGCGGCAGCGTGATCGCGCGCGGCATCAATCTCAGCGCGGTCGGCCGCCTTCCGTTGGGCGACAGCTTCGGCCTCGAAGGCAAGCTCGGCACCACGTATGGCGTGACCCACGTCAGCGCGCCGCAGGACGTCGGCGTGGCCAGCGGCCGCGACAAGGGCTTCGGCCTGGGCTATGGCGTGGCGCTGGACGTCAATGTCGCGCACGGCCTGCATGGCGCGATCGGCTGGGAGCAGCACGACTTCCACTTCGTGGGCCAGGGCAGCTCCAACGTCAAGAACATCACGCTCGCGCTCGGGTATACGTTCTAGCGCGCGAGCCCGCCCGGACCCAGGACACGAAGGATCGCCATGAAACACGTCTACCCCGTTCGCCATCCGCCGCTGCCGCAGGACGCCGCGCACGGCGAAACCACCGCGTCGCGCGACAGCGCGCGCGAGCCCGCGCTCCCGCACGAGCACGACGAATCCAGCCACAGCCAGGCGAGCGCGACGCCGCAACAAGGCGTGGTGGGCCGCAAGGCCTATGGCAATGCCACCGATGGCACGACGGATACGGACCGCGGGCCCGTGATGGACCAGGTCTACAACGACAAGGTGGCGCCTGACCGGGGGCCGGCCAAGCCGCGCCGCTGACGCGCGAGGGTCGCGTCCCGCGTTGCGGCAAATCTGGGGCCCGGGCGGGCGGCCGGCCGTGTCGGAGCACGGTGATTATTCAAAATAATGAATCTACTGGCGGACTTTCGTTCAGTTCGTCTGCACAAAAGCGTTGAAATGCCTTCTTTCAGAGCATTCAAACGGGGGGTGATCGCGGGTTTACCCTCGAACCAGATTTCTGGCACGACCGTTGCAATCCACTGAGGCATGAACGCGAATCCGGCAACTCTTGCCGGCGCCGCGGGCCCCTACGCTCAGGAGGAACCAATGGGTTCGATGGACTTCCGTACGGAACAACGCCAGACACAGACGCTGTCCCCTCGCCTGCAACACGCCGTGCGCCTGCTGCAGCTCTCCTCGCTCGAATTCGCCCAGCAGGTTCATGACGCGTTGGGCAAGAATCCGTTCCTGGAAGAGGACGGCAACCCCGACGACATGGGCGACGAGAACCTGTCCACCGAGCAGGCCGCGGAAGCCCAGGAAGCGCGCGAGGCCCAGGAGGCTGCCGCCGAGACGATGGCCGCCCCCGAAGGCGACCTTCCCGGCGAAGGCGACCGCGACATGTGGCAGGCCGACGGCCTCGGATCGGGCAAGCGCGCCGACGACGACGAAACCAGCGCGCTCGACATGATGGCCGTGCCCACGTCGCTGGCCGCGCATCTGCATGGCCAGCTCGCGGTGCTGCCGCTCACGCTGCGCGATCTGGTGCTGGCCAAGGTGATCGTCGAATCGCTGGACGACGACGGCTACCTGCGCACCGACCTGCAGGAGATGATCGAAGTGGCCGACCTCGACCCGGCCGCGACGCTCGAGGAGATGCAGATCGCCCTCAAGCGCGTCCAGGCGCTGGAGCCGGCCGGCGTGGCCGCCCGCAGCGTCTCCGAATGCCTGCTCGCGCAGCTCTCGGCCATCGAGGACGAGGGCGCGCGCGAGATCGCCCGCCACATCATCGGCGAGCACCTGAACTGCCTCGCGGCCAAGGACGTCAGCACGATGGCGCGCGCGCTCGGCCGCACGCCGGCCGAGATCGAGGCCGTCTGCGACCGCATCCGCCGCCTCGATCCGCGACCGGGCTGGCGCTTCGGCTCCACGCAGCTGCAATACGTGATCCCCGACGTGATCGTGCGCAAGGTGCGCGGCCAATGGAACGTGCAGCTGAACCCCGCGATCATCCCGAAGGTGCGCCTGAACCAGGTCTACGCCGAGCTGTTCCAGCGCCATCGCCGCGCGCAGAACGCCGAGATGGCCACGCATCTGCAGGAAGCCAAGTGGACGATGCGCAACGTGGAACAGCGCTTCTCCACCATCCTCAGCGTGGCCGAGGCCATCGTCTCGCGCCAGAAGCACTTCCTGGAGTTCGGCGCGATGGCGATGAAGCCGCTGGGCCTGCGCGAGATCGCCGACGAGCTGGGCCTGCACGAATCCACCGTGTCGCGCGTGACGAACAACAAGTACATGGCCACGCCGATCGGCGTGTTCGAGCTGAAGTATTTCTTCTCGCGTGCAATGACTACCGCGAGTGGCGGGGCCTGCTCGGGCACCGCCATCCGCGGCCTGATCAAGGACATCATCGAGGCCGAGGCGCCCACCGCGCCGCTGTCGGACGCCGAGATCGCGCGCCAGCTCGCCACGCAAGGCCTGCAGGTGGCGCGCCGCACGGTCACGAAATACCGCCAGCTGCTCAAGATCGAGGCCGTGGAACGCCGCCGGCGCCACGCACCGTCCTGATGATGGACAACACGTTGCGCGGTTGACGCCACGCGCCGTCCTGACAGGAACCCCGTTCTTTCCTGAGCTCCGGCCGCTACAGTCGGAGCTCGCGCGTCGCCCGCGGACGAAGAAATCGTTCGTTGCAGGCGGTGCTGTTGCCGTTCGAGAGTCCGTCATCAGTCTGCTCATCCTGCTCTGCGTGGCCCTGGTGGCCTTCGTCGCGGTTCTCGCCGCACGGCTGCGCGCGGCCTCGGCGCACATCGCGGAGTTGCGGGATCAGCGCGACCGGGACGTCGAGACGATTGCCAAGGCCCGCGAGGAGGCGCTACGGATGTCCAGCACCGACGATGAACTGCAGCGCGTCCAGACCGCGCTGACCGACGCCCAGGCGGCGCTGGTGTCGGTGCGCGCCGAACGGGACGCGGCAATCCACGACGCGGAGCTGGCGCATCGCCAGCGTCACGCCTTCCTGGCCGGCCTCGCGCACGACCTGCGCAATCCGCTGGCGCCGCTGTCCAACGGCATCGAGCTGCTGCGGTTGACCGACAACGACCCGAACGGCCGGCTGCGCACGCGCGGCATCATGGAGCGCCAGGTGGGCCACCTGATGCGCATCGCCGACGAGTTGTCGGACCTGGCGCGGCTGTCCGGCGAGCGCGCCGCGTTGCAGCAGGCGCCGTTCGATCTGGCCGACGTTCTTCAAAGGCTGGCCGACCGGCTGGCGCCGACGTTGCAGGCCCAGGACATGGCGCTGCTGCTCGCGCCCGGCTTGCGCGGCCTGCCGCGGCTGCGCGGCGACGCCCAGCGCATCGCCCAGGCGGTGGAGCATCTCGTCCACGACATCACGCGGCACACGGAGCGCGGCAGCACGATCCGCGTCGCCGCCGCCATGGAGGGCGGCGTGCTGGCGCTGCAGATCGCGACGGTCGCCGACGCGGCCGAGGCCGGACCGGCGACGCCGCTCGAGAACGTGGAGGTGTCGACGCTGGGCCTGGGCGTCGCGCTGGCGCTGCAACTGGCGACGCTGCATGGCGGCGGCGTGTCCGGACGCCGGCCGCCAGGCGCGCGCCGGACCCGCTTCGTCATGACCTTGCCCGTTGACCTGAACGACGCTGCGAACACGGCGCCGGCGATCGCGAGCCCGACGGCGCCCGTCGACGGCGAGCGGCCGCTGGCGGTGCTGCTGGCCGACGACAACGTCGATTTCTCGCACAGCTTCGGCACGATGCTCGAGCTGCTGGGCCATCGCGTGGAGGTCGTCCACGACGGGCTCGCGGCGGTGGCGTCCATCGTCGGCTCGCCGCCGGACATCGCCTTCATCGACATCGGCATGCCGTCGCTCGACGGCGTGGAGACGGTGCGGCGCGTGCGCGGCCAGGGCAACACGCAGGACGTGCTGCTGGTGGCCGTCACCGGCCATGGCAGCGCGGAAGACCGCGCTCGCGCCGCGGAGGCCGGCTTCGACCGCTACCTGGTCAAGCCGTTCGCGATGCAGGACGTGCGCGACGCGCTCGAGGCGGCGCAGGCGCTGCGCAACGGCACGGTGCAGCGGTCGCGCGGGGGCTTCGCCTCGACGCGCACCTAGGCATGGCCGTTGCCGCCTGAATGGGAAGGCGCCCCGTCCCGCGGCGCCAGCCGTCTCAGGAGACCGTCATGCCTCAAGGCCAATGGAGCGCGAAGCGCGAGCGCCAGTACACCGACATCAAGAAGAGCCTGCTGTCGCGGGGCCGCGGCGAAAAGCTCGCCGAGGAGATCGCGGCGCGCACCGTCAACAAGGAGCGGGCGCAGCACGGCGAGGCCAGGCATCCGGGCGCGGCGTCGCTGCACGACATGCCGGCCACCAGGCGCGGTGGCGAACACGCGCACACCGGCGCGCAGGGCCGCACCTATGCCCAGCTCTACGCCGACGCGAAGCGCGCCGGCCTCGCGGGCCGCTCGCGCATGACCAAGGCGCAGCTCGCGCAGGCGCTCAAGCGATGAGGGGCGCATCGACGATCTGCGGCGACAGCGGCAGCGTGCCGGTGCCGCCCGACACCGGGTTGCCGCCCTCCGCACCGCCGGCGCCAGCCCCGTCGCCGCCGATGGCGCCGCCGCCGGCACCGGTGGACGACCCGTCGCCGGCCGCCACGCCGCCGGCCCCCGTGGGCGAGCCGCCGCGCGCCAGGCCGCCGGCGGCCTGCCTGACCACCTTGTGAATGAAGTGCAGCTTGCGCACGGCCGGCTTCGACAGCACGAACGGATAGAAGTCGGGCTCGCCCATGCTGCGCGTCACTTCGTTGAGCGCGCCGGTGAGTTCGATCCAGCCGTTGACCACGGCGAGAAAGGCCAGGTCGTCCGCTGACGGCGGGTCGCCGGCATCCACCAGCGCGTCGGGCTTGAAGGGCTCGTACTGGATCTCGTCGTGGTGGGCGACGAGGCCGAAGCTGCGCGCGGTGTCCAGCGAGTCGATCATGTGCAGGTAGTGCGCCCAGGTCTCGGCCCAGTCCTCGTACGGGTGGGCCGTGGCGTACGCGCTGACGTGGCGGTTCTTCCAGTCGAACGGCGCGCCGTTGGCGTAGTAGTCCTGCAGCGCCTGGGCGTAGTCGAGGCGGTCGTCGCCGAAGATCTCGCGACACGGGGCCTCCCGGTCGGTGCCCCGCACGAGGCGCTGCCAGTAGTAGTGCCCGATCTCGTGGCGCAGGTGTCCGATCAGCGTCCGATAGGGCTCGTGCATCTGCGAGCGCACCGTCTCGCGGTGCACGTCGTCGGCCTCCTCGATGTCCAGCGTGATCAGGCCGTCGTCGTGGCCCGTCATCACCTTCGCGCCGCCCACCGGCGTGCGCAGCAGGTCGAACATCACGCCTTGAGCGGGGTTCTCGCCGACCCTGGATTCGACGGGCAGCTTCAGGGCGATCAGCTGCGACACGAGCGCGCGCTTGGCGAGCTCCACCTTCAGCCACAACTCGGCGTTGTCGCGGTCGGCAGGATCGGGCACCGTGCGGTCGAGGCGGCACGAGCGGCAGAACGGCTTGCCCCGCGCCTCGTCGTTGTCGGGCAGCAGCCAGTTGCATGGCGCGGCGGAGGTCCAGTTGGCGCAGCGGCGATAGCTGCTCAACGGCACCGTCATGCCGATGCCGCGCGTGCGCATCGCGCGCCACACCTGCGGGTCCCGCGTGGGCGCAAGCGGGCGCAGGAGCACGAGATCCGGATCGTAGCCCAGCGGCGTGCCGCAGGCCAGGCAGACGTCGTTGCGAAAGAAGACCGGGCGGCCGCAGCGGCAGCGGAAGGCGCGGCGCGACGTGGGGATCGACGTCATCAGCGCGGGCGCGAGGCGGCGGGGGGTGGCGGGCAGGGCGTTCATTGCCCGTGCGAAGCAATCGTCGCGCCCGTGCCGGCACGCCCGCCTCCGGGCGAACTGCGCGACGAACGTCGGGTTGATCGCCCGATCGGATGTGCGTGGGCCGGGCCAGACTGCAGGCTTCGCGGCCGCCGCGCGCCGCTTCACGTCGCCTTACGTCGATTTCCACGCCATGACCGTCCATCGCACCGCTTCCCGCCGCCGGCCGCTGCGCCTGTGGCTCATCGGCCAGGCCACGATCCTCGGCGGCGCCGCCGCGATGGCATGGACGCATTCCTTCGTGCCGATGGCGCTCGCCGGGTCGGCCGCGCTGATGCTGACGGTGCCGCTCGTGAAGGCGATCGCGACCGGGCAGCGCATTCTCGACTGATCCGCGGCTGACCAGGCACGCTGTACGCGGCAGGAGTTCCCCCGGCCGGGTCGGGCCCCTCGCTTGCCGAAGTTGAAACATCCCGACAACGTGTTGCTCGATGCAAGAACGTTATCGGAATCCTTTCCAACTTCCGCAGGAGAACCCCATGGCAGACCCCCGACTCGTCACCGGCCTGTTTCCCGACCGCGACAGCGCCGAGCGCGCCTATTCCACCGTCGCCTCGCGTGGCTACGACCGCGATGACGTCAACGTCGTGATGTCGGACGAGACTCGCCAGCGCCACTTCGGGCCGGATGCGGTCGTCACCACCGAGCTGGGTACCAAGGCCGCCGAAGGGGCCGGCATCGGCGGCGCCATCGGGGGCACGGTCGGCGCGATCGCCGCGGCCGTCGCGGCGGTCGGCACCAGCCTCGTGCTGCCGGGCCTGGGCCTGGTGATCGCCGGCCCGATCGCCGCGGCCCTTGCGGGCGCGGGCGCGGGCGGCGCCGCGGGCGGCCTGGTGGGCGCACTGATCGGCTGGGGTATTCCGGAAGAACGCATCGCCGAATACGAGTCGGGCATTCGCGGCGGGGGCATCCTGATGGGCGTGCGTCCGCGCAGCGCCGACGACGCGTTGGCGTTCGAGAACTCGTGGCGCGATGCCAACGGCCAGCTGATCCGCAGCTGATCGCGTCCGGAGCCGGCGCCCGTGCGCCGGCTCTTCCTCATCCCCGGAAGGCGGCCGCGCAAGAGCGCCGACCGGATCTGGCGCCCCGGCGCCGCAGCGTTCCAGGAGACATCGTCATGGGAAAGTATCTCGTCGGTTGGTTGTTGGGCGTGCCGGTCTTCGTACTGGTGATCCTGTACTTCTTCTTTCATTGAATCCACTCGCGCCGCACGGCGTCTGGTCGAGCGCAGCGATGCGTTCTTCCAGGCGCCGTCGTCGCGTCAGGGCGCGCTCGATGACCGTCGATTGGGTACAGCCCTTGCCCTTTCAGCGGCAACGAATCGACCGATTCGCGTCAATTGCTCAACAAGGAGTTCAGCATGAACAAGGACCAAGTCCAGGGCCGCGCCACCCAAGCCAAGGGCGACATCAAGGAAGCCGCCGGCAAGATGGTGGGCAACCGGAAGCTGCAGGGCGAGGGCCTGATCGACCAGGCCAAGGGCAAGACGCAGGCGGGCTACGGCGACGCCAAGCAAAAGGTCAAGAACGCGATCGACAAGTCCTGAACCTTGTTCCGTGCTCCAGCGAATCCCGGCCAGGCGCCGGGATTTTTTTCGTCCGTGCGAATGCGGATGCTGACCGCCCTTGCCGGCTACAACAGCAACTCGCTCGACTCGTCCGTGGGCACCGGCATCATCGACGGCAACGCGATCTGCACGCTGTGCTGGCGGCCGTCGTCGTACAGCGGCAGCCGGCTGGTGCCGAGCGCGCGGCCATCGAGCGTGACCTGCGGCTCCGGCTGGTGGCCGGTGCGATCGAACTGCAGGCGATAGAGGGTCGTCTTGTGGACGTAGTCCACCTCGAAGCCGCTCCAGTGCGGCGGGATGCGCGGATCCAGCAGCAACGACGCGTGCCCGTCGACCACCTCCAGCCGCAGGCCCAGCACGGCCTCCACCAGCAGGCGGTACATCCAGCCGGCCGAGCCCGTGTACCAGCTCCAGCCGCCGCGGCCCGTGTGCGGCGCGACGCTGTAGACGTCGGCCGCCATCACGTACGGCTCCACCTTGTAGACGGCCACCTCGGCCGGCGTGCGGGCGTGGTTGACCGGGTTGATCATGTCCACGATGTCCCACGAACGCCGCGCATCGCCGCTGGCCGCGAACGCCATCGCCGCCCAGATCGCGCCGTGCGTGTACTGGCCGCCGTTTTCCCGCACACCGGGGACATACCCGCTGATGTATCCGGGATTCGGGCCCTTGCCGTTGAACGGCGGGTCGAGCAGCTTGACGATGCGCTGCTGCGGATTGACCAGCCGCGCCGCCAGCGAGTCGAGCGCCTTCTTCGTGCGCTCGCGCGAGGCGATGCCCGAGAGCACCGACCAGCTCTGCGCGATCGAGTCGATCTGGCATTCGACGCCGCTGGCGGTGCCCAGCGGCGTGCCGTCGTCGAACCAGGCGCGCCGGTACCACTCGCCGTCCCAGGCGTTCGCCTCGATGGCCACGGCCAGCTTGTCGCGCGCCTCGGTGCAGGTCTGCGCGAAGGCGTCGTCCTGGTTCGAGCGGGCGAGGGCGGAGAACTCGCGCAGCACCTCGCAGACGAAGAAGCCCATCCACACGCTCTCGCCCTTGCCGTGCTCGCCGATCAGGTTCATGCCGTCGTTCCAGTCGCCGCCGCCCATCAGCGGCAGGCCGTGCACGCCCATGCGCAGCCCGTGCTTGACGGCCAGCATGGCGTGCTCGTACAGCGTGGCGGTGCGATGCGACACGTTGGGCATGTCGAAGTAGGACTCGTCCTCGTCCTTCAGCGGCCGGCCTTCGATGAAGCTCACCTGCTCGGCCAGCACCGCGTGGTCGCCGGTGGCCATCACGTAGCGGCACAGCGCCATCGGCAGCCACAGGTAGTCGTCGCTGATGTGCGTGCGCACGCCACGGCCCTGCGGCGGGTGCCACCAGTGCTGCACGTCGCCTTCCTCGAACTGGCGGCTCGCGGCCAGCAGCAGTTGCGCGCGCAGCAGCTCCGGCCGCGCATGCACCAGCGCCATCGCGTCCTGCAACTGGTCGCGGAAGCCGAACGCGCCGCCCGACTGGTAGTAGCCGCTGCGCGCCCACAGCCGGCACGAGATCGTCTGGTACACCAGCCAGCCGTTGGCCAGCGCGTTGAGCGACGCGTCCGGCGTGCGCACCTGCACCGCGCCGAGCGTCTTCGCCCAGTGCGCCACGACACGGTCGAACTCGGCCTCGGCCACGGCGTCGCTGCGGTACTTCAGCGCGATGCGTTCGGCGTCGCCGTGGTTCTTGCCCATGCCCAGCCGGAACACGACCGTACGCGTCTCGCCTTCGGCGAGGTCGAACGGCACCTGGAAGGCGGTGCACGGATCGAGCGCGGCGCCGCAGCGGCCGGATAGCCCGACGCGGCGCAGCGCCACCGGTTCCTGCAGCGTGCCGTTGCGGCCGATGAACTCGGTGCGGTCGCAGGTCATGCTGCCGGCGACCTGGTGTTCGGCGTCGACGTCGAAGAAGCCCATGTAGTCCGCGTGATCGCCGCTGTACGGATTGCGTGCGGTGGCCGGGCCGTCGTCCGCGTGGTCGGTGACGATGTGCGGCGCCGTCTGCGGACGCAGGCTGCCCAGCACCCACTCGACGTAGCCGGTGGCGCTGATGCGCCGCGGGCGGCCGGAGTCGTTGCGCAGCGTCAGCACCGAGAACTTGATCGGCGCGTCGATCGCGCAGAACACGCGCAGCTCGCTGCGGATGCCCTGCGTGTTCTGCTCGAACGTGCTGTAGCCGAAGCCGTGGCGCGCGACGCTGGCGCGGCCGAGCGTGCCGTCGGGGTTGAGCGCGACACCGGTGGGCATCCAGGCGGTGCCGGTTTCCTCGTCGCGCAGGTAGAAGGTCTCGCCGCTGGGGTCCGACACCGGATCGTTGTGCCAGGGCGTGAGGCGCCATTCGTGCGCGTTCTCGGCCCAGGTATAGGCCGCGCCGGACTCGGAGATCACCGTGCCGAAGTCGGGGTTGGCGATCACGTTGGCCCACGGCGCGGGCGTGGGCACGCCCGCAGGCGGCGCGACGACGTACTCGCGGCCGTCCTTGCCGTAGCCGCCGTAGCCGTTGAACAGCGCCAGGTCGCCGGTGGGAATGCGCGGCGAAGGCGTGGTTTCGGTGCGTGCATTGCGGGTCGGCATGAAGGCCGCCAGGCGGCGCTCGGGACCGGGGCCCTGGCGCAGCTGTCCCTTCGGCGCGACCCGGCGCTCCGTGCGCAGGCGGCGGTTGAGCTGCTCCGCGAGCGAGCCCTGGCGGTCGCTCAGCACGGCGCGGGCCACCGACAGCAGCAGGATGCGGTCTTCCTGCGGGATCTGGTCGGCGTGGCGCACGAAGATGCCGCCGGGACGGTCGACCACGTGGGCTTCGACGCCGGCGGCGATCAGGCCCATGATCTGTTCGTTCAAGCGCTGGCGATAGATGTCGCGCTCCTCGTTCCAGATCACCAGGTCGACGGCCAGCCCCTTCAGGCGCCACCAGGCGTGCGCCATCACGAGCTGGCGCACCAGCTCGAGGTTGGCGACGTCGGAGATCTGCACCAGCACGATGGGCAGGTCGCCCGAGATCGCGTAGCCCCACAGGCCCGACTGCCCGCGCCGGTTCTGGCGAATGATGGACGGGTC
>FTKD01000128.1_pt1 | contig 26796 bp, 34 predicted proteins | sample 1658191 | NCBI WGS metagenome assembly FTKD01 (sample SAMEA3914808, study PRJEB12502) | metagenome | biome: forest; material: soil | place: Canada | collected 2011-08-03 | depth 0.3 m
CTTTCACCCGTAGGTCGTATGCGGTATTAATCCGGCTTTCGCCGGGCTATCCCCCACTACTGGGCACGTTCCGATATATTACTCACCCGTTCGCCACTCGTCAGCTTAACCTGTTACCGTTCGACTTGCATGTGTAAGGCATGCCGCCAGCGTTCAATCTGAGCCAGGATCAAACTCTTCAGTTCGATCTTGAATTACTCATAAAGGAATTGAAGAAACTCGTTACAAGTTTATCTTCAATCTTCATGAGCGTTTAAAGTCCATAAGACCTTGAACTGTCGCTGTTTGACCAGCTAGGTTCTTGGCACTCGCCTTCAAACGCCCACGCTTATCGGCTGTTGATTTTTAAAGAACTTCGCGGGTCAGACCGTTGTCTGTCGCGTTTTGCGCTGTTTGCAGCACAGAAGCGGAATTATGAGATGCTTTTAAAACCTTGTCAAGCACTCTGATTTCGCTTCATTTTCACCGACTTTCCTATCGGTTTGAATTCGCCGCGCCTGAAGCGCCTGCAATTCCAAACTGACTTTCGATCAGCGAAGCCTGCCATTCTATGCTTGATTCAAAACCGCCGTCAAGCACAATTTTCAGACTTCTTCGCCGACCGCCTCGGTCATCAACCAAGACGCCTCCCGAGGAACCTTCCGGCCCACCCCGCTGCGTCGCGGTCAAAGCTGACTTGTGATCAGCGAAGCCCATGATTCTATGCCAGCAACTTCGGGGCGCGCAAGAGGTTCGTGCGAAAAACTTTCAAGACGCTGCAACCCGGGTGCCGAGCAGCCCAATCGGACAGCGCGGAGCGCCCCTGCACGGCGCCCCTCGACGCCCGGCGCCCCAGGACTCAGCCTCCGAGCAGCCCCGGCACCGCCGTCTGCAGCCGCCGATGGATCGCCTGCGGATCCTCCGCCTCGCAGATCAGGTCGACGTGCCTGCTCCACTCCTTGGTGTCCACCCGCAGGATGCGCTTCTTGATCGACGACACCTGCGTCGGATGCATCGAGAAGCTGCGCAGCCCCATGCCCAGCAGCAGCTCGGTGAACGCCGGATCGCCCGCCATCTCGCCGCACACGCAGACGTCCTTGCCGAGCTCGTTGGCCTTGGCGATGGTCTGGGCGATCAGGCGCAGCACCGCGGGATGCCACGGATCGTAGAGATGCGACACGGCCTCGTCGGCGCGATCGATGGCCAGCGTGTACTGGATCAGGTCGTTGGTGCCGATCGACACGAAATCGAAGTGGTTCAACAGCGTCGGCAGCAGCAGCGCCGCGGCCGGCACCTCGATCATGGCGCCGATCGCCACGTCCAGGTACGCCTGGCCTCGCGCGCGCAGTTGCGCCTTGGCGCGTTCGATGGCTTCCAGCAACATGCGCACCTCGCGCATCTGCGCCACCATGGGCACCAGCAGCCGCACCTTGCCGTGAACGCTCGCGCGCAGGATCGCGCGCAGTTGCTCGCCAAACATCTCCGGCTCCGACAGGCTCCAGCGGATGGCCCGCAGACCCAGCGCCGGGTTCAGGTTGTGGTCGATGCGCTCCATCTGCTGGGGCGTGCGGTCGAGCTGCTTGTCGGCGCCGATGTCCACCGTGCGGATGGTGACGGGCAGCCCGGCCAGCGACTTCACCACCTTGCTGTAGGCCTCGTACTGCTCTTCCTCGCCGGGCAGCCGCCCTGCGCGGTTCATGAACAGGAACTCGCTGCGGAACAGCCCCACGCCGACCGCGCCGGCGTCCAGCACCGCCTGGGCGTCGCTGGGCAGCTCGATGTTGGCCAGCAGCTCGATGGGGTGGCCGTCGAGCGTGACCGCCGGCGTGTGGCGCAGGCGATCCAGGCGCGCCCGTTCGAGTTCGACCTGGCGTTGGCGGAAGCGGTATTCCTCGAGCACGATGGGAGAAGGGTTGACGATCACCACGCCGGCATCGCCGTCGATGATGATCCAGTCGTCCTGGGTGACGATGCGGCTCGCCTCGCGGGCCCCGACCACGGCCGGGATGTCCATGCTGCGCGCAACGATGGCGGTGTGCGAATTGCGCCCGCCGACGTCGGTGACGAAGCCGGTGAACACACTACGCCTGAATTTGAGCATGTCCGCCGGGGCGATGTCGTTGGCCACCAGTACGAGCGGGTCTTCCCCGGCGAAGTCGCGCTGGCCGTGGGCCGGCGGATCATCGAAGGAATCGCCGCCCAGTCGCCCCAGCGCGGTGATGACGCGCTCGACCACCTGTTCCAGGTCGGCCTTGCGGTCGCGCAGGTATTCGTCCTCCATCTCGTCGAACTGGCGCGCGATCACTTCCAGCTGCGACGACAGCGCCCACTCGGCGTTGTAGTGGCGCTCGACGATCCACTGCCGCGTGGCCTCCGACAAGGTGTCGTCCTGCAGCAGCATCAAGTGGACGTCCAGCAGCGCGACGAGTTCGTCGTGCGCGTCCTCGGGAACGTCGCCCTTGAGCGCGGTGAGCTCCTGGACGACCAGGTCGCGCGCGGCGCGCAGGCGCTTGACCTCGGCCTCGATCATCCCGGCTTCGACGTAATAGTGGGCGACGTCGACCCGGCTCGACGCGACGAGCACCGCACGACCGATCGCGACGCCGCGCGATACCGGAAGACCGAACACCTGAATGCTCACGAACCAACCTCCGCGAACCGCACGCCGGGCACGGGCAGGCGGCCCGGTGGGTTCGAGCGATCAATGTAGCAGCAAGGGCGGCCGCCGCCGTGCGCGAACTCGACGATTACGCGGGCGTGTCACAGCCCGGTCATCGCGAGTTCACGCGCACGTCATCGCCGCTCGCGACCATCCCGGCAATCTCTGGGAGCAATTCAAATGAGCGAATTCGTCACCACGCCCACGCTCGCGACCCCTGGTCTGGCGGACGTCCTGCGTCGCCCCGACCGGCCGGCCGGCCGCGTGCAGCGCTCGCACGTCGCGCCGACGCTGCAGGTCGTGTGGGCCAGCCACCTGGACGACGTCCGCGCCGCGCAACGGCTGCGCCACCAGGTATTCGTCGAAGAAATGGGCGCCCAGCCGACGCCGATTGCCGGCGCGCCGGCGGGCCACGACATCGATCTGTTCGACGACTTCTGCGAACACCTGATCGTGCGCACGGCGCCCGGCAACGACGAGCCGGGCGAGGTGGTGGGCACTTATCGCGTGCTGACCCCCGGCGCCGCGCACCGCGCCGGCAGCTTCTACAGCGACACCGAGTTCGACCTCACGCGCCTGCGCCCGTTGCGCGACCGCATGGTGGAACTGGGCCGCAGCTGCGTGCACCCCGACCACCGCTCGGGCGTCGTCATCCTGGCGCTGTGGGGCGCACTGGCCCAATTCATGGAGCACAACGCCATGGAGACGGTGATCGGCTGCGCCAGCATTTCGATGCGCGACGGCGGCCATTGCGCGGCCAGCCTGTGGGCGCGCCTGCGCGAAACCCACCTCGCCCCGGTCGACTGCCAGGTGCGCCCGCGCGTGGCGCTGCCGGTGGACGACCTGAACCAGTCGCTGGACGTCGAGCCGCCCGCGCTGATCAAGGGCTACCTGCGCATGGGCGCCAAGGTGCTGGGTGCACCGGCCTGGGATCCGGAGTTCAACACGGCCGACCTGCCGCTGCTGACCCGCGTGGCCGATATTCCGGCCCGCTACCAGCGTCACTTCCTGAGCGCCTGAGCACGGGCGCCGGGGGCGCCGCGTTACTGGCCTTCGCCGAACTTGTCGTTGACGAGCGCCGTCAACGCGTCGACGGCCTGCTGCTCGTCGACGCCTTCGGTCTCGAGCTCGACCTCGGAGCCCATGCCGGCGGCCAGCATCATGATGCCCATGATGCTCTTGGCATTGACCCGGCGGCTGTTGCGGGTCATGAACACCTCGCACTGGAAGCTGCTGGCCAGCTTGGTGAGCTTGGCGGATGCGCGGGCGTGAAGGCCCAGCTTATTGCTGATGACGAGAGTTGTTCGAATCATTCGTGATCGGAGATTGGATCTGGTTCTGCGGCCGCGTCTGCGCCACCTGCATGACGCCTTGCGAGGCGCCGGACATGGCACGCGCGACGAGCGCATCGAGGGGTTCGCCCAGATAGCAGAGCGAGCGCCACAGCATCGGCACATTGACGCCGGCGACGACCCGCACGGAAACCCCGTCGGACAGGCGCTGGGCGACGTTGCACGGCGTTGCGCCGAAGACGTCGGTCAGCACCAGGACTTCAGGGGCGTTGAGGCGGGCCAAGGCCTCGCGGGCCAGGGCCTCGACGGTGTCGGCGGACATCGTCGGCTCGACGTCGATGGCCTCGAACAGATGACCCTTTTCCTCATAGCAATGCCCTGCAACGGAGAGCAACGCCGAAGCGAGGGGAGCATGAGCGATCAGCAGTACAGCGGCCACGTGGACGGAACCCGAGCGTCATGGAACGACGCAAACAAAAGATTATCGGCCTGGAAGCTTGGCAAACCTAGTACGCACTGTCCGAATGCGGGGGCACCCCCTGCATTTAGTGGCCCTTTTGCACGCGGGCCGGAACAGAACGCACCAACTTGATGCTTAACTGGGGTCAGGTTGCCCTTTTTCCAGATCGAAGCGCAGACCATCCTCGAACGGCTTGAGCGCCGCCTCCGGCAGTTGCGGCGCGACCGCGCTGGCCTGGAAGACACGCGTCCCCCGCGCGAAGACGCGGATCGATTCCTCGACTGTCGCGCCATCGGGACGCGTTCCATGCAGATGCGCACTGGTGTTTCCGGAAAACGGGGTCGTCCCGCCCATGTTGAACGCGCCAGCTGGCGCTTCGGCTGACCGGATCGCCGCGCCGGCGCTGTCCCTGAGGGCATGCAGCACGGCGTCGACACGGGTCGGGTCGCCCACATCGGCCGTGGCCACGCCATAAGTGACGCCGCCGGCCTCGCACGACAGCATGAACAGCTTCAGCGGAACGCCGGCGACCGTCAGATCGCGCTGGAAGCGCCCCGGGCGGCAGGGCAGCTCTGTTACAAGTTGGGTGTCGGGCAGCGGGACGCTGCGCCAGTCGTAAGTCGGCGCGCACGCCCCCAGGCACAGCAACGCCGCCAAGCCGGCGAATGTGCGGAAAACCGGTGCGCGGTGCCTGTCGACGGGTGAATCCGAGTGCTTTTTACGGGGCATCGCGTGATCATGGTTATCAATGTGCGCTCGGTCGCGCCTTCACCCTCATTGGGGATGGAGTCGCCGGCGAACGCTGTGCAATATGTCCGACATCGGCGCATCACTCGCGACAATTTGTAACCTGTGCAACTACCGGAGCACAATAGGGCAACGTCGGGTGTCGCGTGCGGCGTGTGACGGAGGGATCAAATGACAATGACAATGACACTGGCCTCGCGCCAAACGACCACGATGAACCCGGTTTCCGACAAGCCCCGGCTGGAACCCGACGAAGGGCACTGGCGCGAGATCATCGGCCAGATCGGCACCGAAGTCGGCTTGCCTCTGTCTGCCGCGCTGGAGCGCGTCACCGTGCTCGCCACCACGGGCAAGATCGACCGCGCCGGCCTGCGCATGCTGCGCGAAGAGATCGAGCGTGCCCGCCGTGCCGGCATGATCGGCCAACAGCTGGCCCGCTTCGCGTCGGGACGCATCCGCCAGTCCCCCGAGCAGATCAGCGTCACCCAGATGTTGCGCGAAGTGCTGCTGCAGCGCGGTCGCGAGGCCACCGCGCGCCAGATCGAGATCAGCCAGGCGTTGAAGCCTGCCGAGATCGTCGCCGACGCCACGCTGCTCTACGCGTTGATGCAGGCCGTGGTCGACTGGAGCCTGGATCTCGCCCAGAAGAACATCGAATTCAAGCTCGACATCAAGACTTGGCCGCCGTACGCGCGCCTGACCGTGCGCTTCGCGCACGCCAGCTCGGACGCCTCCGATCGCCTGACACCGGTCGGCACGCCGCTGCCGTCGCTCGATTCGATGGCCTGGCGCCTGGTGCAGCAGATCTCGTGGACGCTGAGCCTGGTGATGGAGCGCACCGTGTCCGAACACGAGACGATGCTGACGATCGAGTTCCCGCGCACGATCCATGAGGAAATCGAAGGCGTCAGCGTCATGGAGATGGACCAGGGTTTCGGCGTCTCCGACAACTCCAAGCCGCTGGCCGGCAGCCATGTACTCGTGGTGGTGGGCGGACGCGAGGTGCGATCGCTGATCAAGGAATCGATCCGCCACATGGGCCTGCTGGTGGATTTCGTCAACACCGTCGAGGAGGCCGAGGAGTTCTGCCGCGACGCGCTGCCGCACGCGATCGTCTACGAATCGGTGCTGGCCAACGACCGCTTCCAGAAGCTGCGCGCCGGCATCGCTACCGAGATGGCGTCGTTCGTGTTCATCGAGATCACCGCCGAAGGCAGCGCGTTGAAGCTCTCGACGGTAGGCGACGAGGGCTGCGCATCCATCGGCCGCGACGGGATCATGCAGTCGCTGCCGTCGGCGCTGATCTTCGAGCTCTCGCGAACGATCTGAGGCGGGCCGGCAACCGCCGGCTCAGTGGCCGCCGAACACGGACTTGAGGATTGCGCTGCCGGTGCCCATCGGATCGGCGCGGATCTTCTTCTCTTCCTGGCCGATCATGAAGAACAGGCCGTCGAGCGTCTTGCGCGTGACGTACTGCTCGACGTTGGCGTCTTCCGGCTTGACCAGCCCGAACGACGAGCCCTTGCTCGCGACGGCGTTGTACTTGGCGGTGAGCGACACCTTCTGCGTTTCCTCGGTGACGATGGGCAGGAACTTCTCGCCCAGCGGCGCGCGCGTCTTGGCTGCGAAGAAGTCGGTGACCGAGGTGTCGCCGCCATGCACGATCTTCACCGCATCTTCGACGGACATCGCGTGCACCGCGTTGAGCAGCAGCGGCTTGGCTGCGGGCACCGCCGACTCCGCGGCGCGGTTCATCGAATTCACCAGGTCGTCCACGCGGCCCTGCTGGCCGATCGCGCGCAGCATCTTGGCCGCGCTGTTGAGTGCGCCCGGCAGCGGTATCTTCACCTGCGGATTGTCGAGAAAGCCGCCCGGCTTGCCGAGCAGCGACACGGCGCTGTCGGCGCCGCGTTCGAGCGCGGCGCGCACGCCGGAAGCGGCCTCGGATTCACCGAGCGCGAAGGCGCTGGCGGACTCGCCCAGCAGCGCGAGACAGGTGGTCCGCGCGAGCAGGAGCGTGGCGAGGCCGGGCGTAAACTGACGTCGTTGCATTGTGGACTCCCATGAATCTGGTTCGCGCTCTCGCTCCGACCGCCCTTGTCGCGCTGACGTCGGGGTTGCTGCCGGCGCTTCCCATGCTAGCGGGTTGCGGCCGCGTCGCACAGGCGCCCGCCTTCTCATATACCCTGCTCGACGGTCGCAAGAGCGATCTCGCAGCATTGCGCGGGCATGTGGTGCTCGTCAACTTCTGGGCCACCGATTGCGCGCCGTGCGTCGAGGAGATGCCCGCGCTCGTGGCCAATTGGCGCAAGTTCTCTCCGCAGGGCTTCGAGACGCTGGCCGTCTCGATGCGCTACGACGCTCCGGCACTCGTCTCCAACTTCGCCCAGTTGCGCGGCCTGCCGTTCGGCGTCGTCATCGACAACACCGGCGAGATCGCCGACCGCCTCGGCAACGTGCAGTTCACGCCCACGTCGCTGCTGATCAACAAGCGCGGCGAAATCGTCAAGCGCTGGGTCGGGAAGACGGATTTCACCGCGATCGCGCCGTTGATCGCCGAACTGGGCAAGGAAAGCTAGCTCATCGGCCAGGCCACGCGGCGCGGAACTGGCTCGGCGTGGCACCAGCCGACTTGCGCATCAGGCGCCGCAGCGCCGTCGCGTCCTCGTAGCCCACGCGCTCGGCCACCTGCGCGATCGTCAGCCGGCTGGCCTCGATCAACTGGCGCGCGCGATTCAGGCGCACGCTCTGTACCAGTGCCAGCGGCCCGCGCCCCGTCGCCGCGCGCACGTGACGCGCAAGCGTGCGCGGCGACATCGCCAGTTCGCCGGCCAGCATCGCGACGCTGGGCGGTTGCGGCAGTGCCGCCTCGATGCGTTGCGTCAGCCGGCGCACCAGCTCGCTGCCGTTGGCCATCATGGCCGGCACCGCGAACGGCGCCTGCGCCTGGCGGCCGTCGATGAGCAGCACCTTGCCGACCGCATCCGCCAGCGCCACGCCGAAGCGCGTGCGCAACAGGTGCAGCATCAGGTCGGCCTGGGCCAGCGCGGCGCCAGCCGTCGTGATCGGCCCATCGGCGCAGACCATGCGGTCGGCGTCGACGCAGCAAGCCGGCTCGAGCCGGCGCAACTCCGAAGCGAGCCACCAGGAGGTCGTCACGCGCCGCTGCTGCAGCACCCCCGCGGCCTGCAACAGGAAGACGGCCGAGCAGGACGCGGCGACGGCGCCGTCGCGCGCGACGTGGCGACGCACGGCGGCGATCGCGCGCCGCGCATCGTCGCGCGCCAGGCGATCGACGATCGCCGCCGGGCTGTCCGTGCCCAGCCCCGGAATGATCCAGGTCGACGCGTCGGCGCGCGCCCGGGCAGGCAGGGCGCCGGTGGCGAGACGCAGCCCCGCGCTCAGGCTCACATCGCCGCCGTCGGGCGACGCCACGCGCCAGGTCGGTCGCGGCGTCTGCGCGCGTGGCGCGAGGGCCGCCGCGGCGTCGAGGATGTCCAGCGTCACCGCGACGCCGCTCGCATAGGCGCCCGGGAGGACGACGATCGTGAAATCGCGCATGTCTTGTTTCGCTCGATAGATGCCCAATCGGACACTGGCAGTCTAAGCCGGCGCGACGTGCAATGGACACCTCATCCAAGGAGCCCTCCGATGCACCCGATCTCGCGGACGACACACAAGCTGACGGAGCCCGACCCGCTGGCCGACTTCGCGCCGCGCCAGGTCGACGTCGACGGCGTCCCGAAGCGGGTCCACGTGGCGGGCGCCGGGCCCGCCGTGATCGTGATGGCCGAGATGCCCGGCATCAGCCCGCACGTGGCACGCTTCGCGCGCTGGGTGCGCGACGCCGGCTTCACCGTGTGGATGCCGTCGCTGTTCGGCCGTGACGGCGCGGTGCCGGACGTCGCCGAAGCCGTCGCCACGTTCCAGCGCGCCTGCGTCAGCGCCGAGTTCCGCGCCCTCGCCGCCAACCAGACGAGCCCGGTCACGCAGTGGTTGCGCGGCCTCGCGCGCATCGCGCACACCGAGTGCGGCGGTCCGGGCGTCGGTGCGATCGGCATGTGCTTCACCGGCAATTTCGCGTTGACGATGACGCTGGAGCCGGCGGTGCTCGCGCCGGTGTTGTGCCAGCCGGCACTGCCGCTGGAAGATCAGGCCGGACTCGAGATCGCGCCCGACGACCTGGCGCAGGTGCGCGCCCGCCTGGATCGCGACGATCTCACCGTGCTCGGCTATCGCTTCGCCGGCGACCGCTTCTGCACGGCGCAGCGCTTCGCGGCGTACTCGCGGGCACTGGGCGAGCGCTTCGTGGCGCGCGTGCTGCCGGACGACAGCGCGAACCGGACGGATCTGGCGCCCTTCTTCGAGCATGTCGTGCGGACGCCGCACAGCGTCGTCACGGCGCACCTGATCGATGCCGCCGGCCAACCGACGCTCGCCGCGCGCGACGAGATCCTGGCGTTCTTCGCCCAGCGTCTCAGTTAGCCGGGCCCATGTCGAGGCCGGCATGCTCGGCCTGCTTGTCCGCGTGATAGCTCGAACGCACCATCGCGCCGACGGCGGCGTGGCTGAAGCCCATCTCGATGGCCTTCTGCTCGAACATGCGGAAGGTGTCGGGGTGCACGTAGCGGGCCACCGGCAGGTGATGGCCGGACGGCGCCAGGTACTGGCCGATGGTGATCATGTCGATGTCGTGCGCGCGCATGTCGCGCATGACCTGCAGGATCTCGTCGTCGGTCTCGCCCAGGCCCACCATGATGCCGCTCTTGGTCGGCACGTCCGGGTGCATCGCCTTGAACTTCTTCAGCAGGTTCAGGCTGAACTGGTAGTCGCTGCCGGGGCGGGCCTGCTTGTACAGGCGCGGCGCGGTTTCCAGGTTGTGGTTCATCACGTCCGGCGGCGCGGCCTTCAGGATCTCGAGCGCGCGGTCGTCGCGGCCGCGGAAGTCGGGCACCAGCACCTCGATGCGGGTCTGCGGCGACATCTCGCGGATCTGGCGGATGCATTCCACGAAGTGGCCGGCGCCGCCGTCACGCAGGTCGTCGCGGTCGACGCTGGTGATGACGACGTACTTGAGCTTGAGGGCGGCGATCGTGCGCGCCAGGTTCTTCGGCTCGTCCACGTCCAGCGGATCGGGGCGGCCGTGGCCGACGTCGCAGAACGGGCAGCGCCGCGTGCACTTGTCGCCCATGATCATGAACGTGGCAGTGCCCTTGCCGAAGCACTCGCCGATGTTGGGACACGAAGCCTCCTCGCACACGGTGTGCAGCTTGTGCTCGCGCAGGATCTGCTTGATCTCGTAGAAACGGCTGCTGGGCAGCGCCGCCTTCACGCGGATCCAGTCGGGCTTCTTCAGCGTCTCGGCCGGCACGATCTTGATCGGGATGCGCGACGTCTTGGCCTGCGCCTTCTGCTTGGCGCTGGCATCGTAGGCGGGCGTGTCGACGACGGGAGAATTCGATTCGGTGGACATTCGAGTGCGGCGCCGGCCCTGGAGGACGACGCGAAAAAGGTCGAGCCGAGGCTCGGAACAGGGCCACGGCGACGCGAACGACGCCGGATTTTCCTCAGCGCGTGAACTGCGCAACGAGGCGGCGGCCCAGCGCATCGGCCACCGTTGCCCAGTCGGCAACGGCACCCAGTGTAGCGAGATCGACTGTTTCCAGCCCGGCATAACCGCACGGGTTGATCCGATCGAAGGGTTGCAGATCCATCGCGACGTTCAGTGCGACGCCATGATACGTACAGTGGTTACTCACTTTCACACCCAGCGCGGCGATTTTTCCAAGGCCCTGGAACGGATCCGACGCCGGCCGGTCGGTACCGAGCGCGCCATGGCCGAAGGGATAGTCCAGCTTCACGTAGATGCCCGGCGCGCCCGGGACGCGGTGGCCGGTGACGTCGAAATCGGCCAGCGTGCGCAGCACGGCCTCCTCGAGCCGGAACACGAATTCCTTGACGTAGATGCCCTGCCGCCGCAGATCCACCAAGGGATAGGCGACCACCTGGCCCGGCCCGTGATACGTCACCTGGCCGCCGCGGTTGGTCTGCACCACCGGCACCGCGCCGGCGTCGAGCAGGTGCTCCGCCTTGCCGGCGAGGCCCTGCGTGAAGACGGGGGCGTGTTCCACCACCCAGATCTCGTCGGAGGTCTGCGGGCCGCGTTCGGCAGTGAACGCCTTCATCGCGTCCACCGTCGCCTCGTAGGGCGCGCGGCCCAGCGCGCGCAGCAGCGGCGGGATCGGCTGGCGCTCGGGCACCGGCGTGGAGGTCATGGAGCGAACGCCTTCCTGAGGCGCAGGAATGCGCCGGACGCCCGATTTTAGGGCGCCGGTGACTCCGGCACTCAAGCCGGGGTGATCTGCTTGAGCTTCAGAAGGCGCTTGTAGTCGCGCGTCGCCTTGAACGTCTCGAACTCCGAGTCGATCACGTCGCGATCCACGCTCTCCAGCTTGCGCGCGAGGCAGGCCAGCACGAAGGCATGCTCGTCGCCGTACTTGTTCACCGACCAGCCGATGCCGCCCGAGTTGGGGCAGCCGGGCCAGAAGGCGATCCAGCGCCAGTCCGGATATTCCTTGTCCTCGCGCCGGCGCACCGCATGAACCAGGCGCACGCCCACGACACCGGAGGTGTTGCGGCTCGTCATCCGGTTCTTCATGCCGATCGGCGGCGGCAATTCGGCCAGGGTCACCTTGACCCACTTCCTGGCCGCGGTTTCAGCCTTGGTCCAGCTGCCGAACTGTTTTAGCGTGAAGTTCTTCTGATGTAGCTTTTTCTGCCGAACGATGCGCGCCATGACGCACTTTTCGGTCTCGTTTCTGGTGAGATGCATGAAGCCTCTGAGAGTCGCTTCCCCACCTGGTCATCACAGAACGATCTTGACCATCGGATGTGCGGTCAATGTCCGGTACAACTCATCCAGCTGCGGACGGCTGGTGGCTGTGACCGTGATCGTGATGCCCAGGTAATTACCCCCCTTGCTGGGTCTGGTCTCCACCGTCGTGTGATCGAAATCCGGATCGAACTGCCTGGCCACCTGCACGATTGCATCGACGAAGCCGTCAGCGTGCGGGCCCATCACCTTGATGGGGAACTCGCTGGGATAGACGATCAGCGACTGTTCGGGAGGAATCTCGTGCATGGCGGCCAATATCGTTCAAATGGATTGCGATTGAATCGCACGTTGGTAAGCCTCGTGTAAACGGGCATAAACCGGACCCGGTCGACCGCGCAACGCGCCGTGACCGACCTGCTCGCCGTCGAGACGCGAGACGGCGATGATTTCTTTCGAGGCGGAGCTCAGGAGCACCTCGTCGGCCGAACGCACGTCGGCCTCGCTCACCGGGCGCAGGTTGAACGCTATTCCCGTCTCCTCGCACAACTCGCGCAGCAGTTCGACGCGCACGCCGGCGAGCACATGTTCGTCGGGCGCCGGTCCCAGCAACGCGCCTTCGTGCACGACCCAGACATTGCTGGACGCGCCTTCGGTCAGCCACGGGCCGCCCGATTCGTCGTCGCGCAGCAGGATGGTTTCGTCGGCGCCCTGGTCCGCGGAGATCTTGCGCGCGAGCACGTTGCCCAGCAGCGACGTGCTCTTGATGTCGCCGCGCTGCCAGCGGAAATCGCGCGCCGTGACGCAGGCCAGGCCCTGCACGCGCTGCGCCGGCGTGGGGAGCGACCGTTCGCTCGACGTGACGAAGACAGTGGGCGTCAGGCCAACGGGCACTAGGTGGGAGCGCAGCGCGACGCCGCGCGTCACCTGCACGTACAGCAGTTGATCGTCGGCCGGGCAGGCGGCGATCACCTGGCGCAGCCGGCCCAGCCAGGTCTCGCGATCCAGGTCCGCCTCGATCTCCAGTTTGGCAAGGCTGCGCTCGAAACGCGCCATGTGGTCGTCGAAACGGAACATGCGCCGCTTGTAGACCGGAATCGACTCGTACGCGCCGTCGCCGAACAGGAACCCGCGATCCATCACCGAAACCTTGGCCTGGTTCAACGGCAGGAATTCCCCGTCGAGGTAGCACAGCGAGTCGGGCAAGGCGGTCATGGTCAAAAGCTCCTGGGCGAGCCGCGGCACGGGTGGCGCCAAGGCACTGGAAACCCGAGCGGTGGCGGCGATCGATTCGACGATACCCCCTCTCAGGTCGCAAGACTACTTGATCCAGAGGCGGATGGCATCCCATGCGCGGCCGAACAGGCCGGCTTGGGGCACTTCTTCCAGAACTGTGAGCGGAATCGTGGCAATCGCAGTGCCGGACGCGGTGGTGACCTTCAGCGAGCCGACACGCTGGCCCTTGGCGAGCGGCGCCACCAGCGGGTCGGTGCGCTCGACCTGCGTCTTCAGGCGGTCGCCTTCGCCCTTGGGCACGGCCACGTAGATGGCGTCGGCGCTGCCCAGGCCCACCTGCGCCTGCGTGCCCTTCCAGACCGGCACCGGCGCGCCGATCGGCTTGCCGGCCTCGACCAGGCGCACGTCGTCGAACGCCGTGAAGCCCCAGTTGAGCAGCTTCTGGACTTCGTTGGCCCGGCTCTGCATCGAATCGGCGCCCATCACGAGCGCCATCAGGCGGCGCTTGCCGTTCGGGAATTCGCGTTGCGCGCTGGCCAGCAGGCAGTAGCCGGCGGCGTCGGTGAAGCCGGTCTTCATGCCGTCGACACTCGGGTCGCGCCTGAGCAGCAGGTTGCGGTTGTCCTGGCGGATATTGTTGAACTTGTATTCGCGCTGGGAGTAGTAGTGGTAGTACTCCGGGAAGTCGCGAATGATGTGCTGCGCGATCACCGCCATGTCGCGCGGCGTGCTGCGGTGACCGACCTCGGTGACGCCCGCGACGTTCTTGAACGTGGTGTTCTTCAGGCCCCAGGCCTGGGCCTGGCGATTCATCATCGCCACGTAGGCGTCGACGCTGCCGGCCACGCCTTCGGCGAGCGCCACCGCGGCGTCATTGCCGGAGTCGACGATCAGCCCTTGCAGCAGTTCGTCGACCGTGGGCATCATCGTGGTATCGATGAACATCAGCGAAGCGCCGCCCTTGCGCTCGGCCCAGGCGCGCTGGGACACCGGCAGCTTCTGGTCCAGCGTCAGCTTGTGCTCGCGCAGCGCGACGAAGACCGGGTACGCCGTCATCAGCTTGGTGAGCGAAGCCGGGTCTGCCGACGCGTCGGCACCGCGCTCGGCCAGCACCTGTCCCGCGTTCATGTCGATCAACAGGAATTCGCGGGCGGCGATCTCGGGTGGCGGCAGGGCCTGGCCGAAGGCAGCGAAGCCGGCGGTCGCCAGACTCAGGAGGGCGAGAAATTTTTTCACGGGAACGCCGATGTCACTCGGCAAAATTGCGCAGGACCAGCGACTTCAGCAGCATCAGCTGGCCATGGAAGAAATGCCCTGCGCCGGGCACGACGACGACGGGCAGCGCCTGCGGGCGCGCCCAGTCCATCGTGGCCGACAGGGGAACGACGTCGTCGGCCTCGCCGTGGATCAACAAGGTGTCCGCGACGACGGGCGGCGCCTTGAAGTTGACGGTGGCGGGAGCGACGAGCACCAGTCTCTGAGCCTGTTGACCCTCAGGAAGTTTCGCCGCCGCACTCGCCGCGACGTAGCCGCCGAACGAAAACCCCCCGAGCACCAGCGGCTCGCCGGCCGCACGGTGGGCGGCGATCACCGCCAGCGCGTCGTCGACCTCGCCGCGGCCCTCGTCCCAGGCGCCGCCGGACTGGCCGACGCCGCGGTAGTTGAAACGCACCGTGCGCCAGCCGCGCTGGGTCAGCGCGCGCGCGATGGTGGTCACGACCTTGTTGTCCATTGTGCCGCCCTGCAGCGGATGCGGATGGCAGACGACCGCGAGGCCGCGCGACGGCACGTCGGTGGTGGTGTCGACGGCGACGCTCAATGGCCCGGCGGGCCCGGCGATCTCGCCGCGCTTCGTGAAGGTGTTCATGGCTCGCTAGCGGCCGATTTCGGGCGGCAGGCGCAGCCGTTCGACCGGCTTGCCGCCGACGAGATGGGACTCGACGATCTCGTCGATGTCGCTCTTGTCGACGAAGGTGTACCAGGTTTCGTCCGGGTAGACGACGGCCACCGGGCCGCCGGCGCAGCGATCGAGGCAGCCGGCCTTGTTCACGCGCACGCCGCCCGGGCCGGCGAGGCCCGCGGACTTGACGCGCGACTTGCAGTGGTCGAACCCGGCCTGGGCACCGACCAGCGAGCAGCTCTCCTCGCCGGACTTGCGCTCGTTGAGGCAGAAGAAGATGTGGTGCTTGTAGTACATCGGGTGCATTGTAGGAAGGCTTCACTGTCGAGTCGCGCGACGCGGCCTTGCCGAGCCCGGGGTCGGGTCACGTCGGGCGCGCGCCGTCCCCGCGCGCGAGGCCCCGGAACAGCGCGATGCCGGCCGCGAAGGGCCATAGCCAGCCCACCCATTGCGCGAGGCCGTGGAAGTGGATGAAGCGCCCCTGTTCCCAGGCCTGCAGGCTGTCGGCGTAGTACGGGTCGGACGGCGCCTGCGCCACCATCGCCACGTTGATCGACAAGGCCACCAGCCCCAGCGCCGCCGCCGCCCGCGGCCCGACGAAGACGCAGGCCAGCGCCAGCACGGCGCCGAGGGCCAGCCCGATCGGCACCGTGGACGTGACCCAGCCCAGCGCATGCGCCGGACCGAAGTTGAGCGCCGCCGACAACGTGTTGGCCGCCAGGCCCACCGCCACCGCCAGCGGCACGATGGCCGCGCGCCGCCAGCCCGGGCGCGCGATGGCGAACGCGACCAGGCACGGACCCAACAGGCCCAACGCCACCGCGAACCCTTCCGCGGCCCTGGACATCGGCGGGCTGTTCTCGCCCAGGCTGGCCCACAGCCAGTCGAACCAGGGTGCCAGCGGATGGTCGCTGAGCAGGTCGTACGCCGCCTCCTGCAGCCGTTCCCAGGTGATGCCCAGGCCGAACGGCACGTTGCGCGGATACAGGAAGCCGACCGGCCACAGCATCAGCAGCGCCAGCGTGGCCCCGCTGTGCGGCACGAACCAGCGCTCGCGCACAGTGGACCAACGCACGCCAGCGCCCGCGGAGTGGACCGCGATGCCCAGGCTCAGGCCGGCGGCGGCGCCCATGGAATTCAGCGTCCAGTCCATCAGCGACGGGTAGCGTCCCGGCAGGAAGTGCTGGGTGAACTCCATCACCCACGACAGCGCCGACGGCAGCACGCAGGCGATGAGGCCGGCCCCGACGGGCGTGCGCCCGCGCCGCAGCGCACTCGCATACACGAGGGCGCCCATCGGCATGTAGCCGACGAAGTTGGACCAGTCGTCGAATCCGATGTGGTACCGCGGCCAGGGCGGCACCAGCAACGCCGACAGCGGCTGCCCCGCCGGCCAGAACCAGCCGCTGAACGGGTAGAGGCTGGCGTAGATCACCAACCCGGTGAACACGAGCGTCAGCGTCAGCGCCGAGCTCTCGCGCGGATGATCGGACGCGGGGGCGCGCTCGGGCAGGCGCGGAATGCGCGCGGGAGCGCGGGCAGGCTGGGCCATCGTCAGGGTCCCGCGCCGCGTCGGGGCTCAGAAAGGACGCACGACAACCAGGACGACGATCGCCGCGAACAGCAGCACCGCCATCTCGTTGAACACGCGCAACCAGCGCTCGCGGCGGCGGTTCTCGAGCTTCTCGAAGCTGCGCAGCATGCCGCGGCACATGTGGTGATAGCCGATCGCCACGACGACCAGCGCGATCTTGGCGTGCAGCCAGTAGTTGCCGGGGCCGTGCAACAGGTCGGAGCGCAACCACAGCAGCACCGCGCCGAGGCCGATCGCGCCCACCATCAGGAAGCTGGAGAACCGGTACAGCTTGCGTGCCATCAGCAGTAGGCGCTCGCGTTCGGCGTGGCTGTCGCTGGGGACCTGCGCCAGGTTGACGAAGATCCGTGGCAGGTAGAACAGCCCGGCGAACCAGCTGGACACGAAGACGATGTGCAGGGCCTTGACCCAGAGATATCCGCTCATGGGGGCCATTATGTGCGGCGACCCTGGCGCGGAGCCTGCGCGACAGGCGCGGCAACCGGCGACGCGGCGCCGCCAAAGAAAGAGCCCCGGCATCCACGAGGGACGACCGAGGCTGCAAAGCCTTGACGCTGTCATCACGCAAGGCACCTGCTCAGGGAGGAAAAGCAGGGGACAATGTCCTCACGAACATCATCCGAAACGGAATGTAGCAGAACATCCGGCTTGCGCGACAGCAAAACCGCGCGCACTTGCAGGCCGGACGCGTAGTTTTGACGTAAAAGGTCCCACCGACTGTGTCGCTCCTGCCCCCTTTCCCCGCCAGCCGTCCGCGCCGCATGCGCCGCGACGCCTTCAGCCGCGAACTGATGCGCGAACACCGCCTCAGCCCCGGCAACCTGATCCTGCCGGTGTTCGTCATCGACGGCCACAACCAAGTGCAGGACATCCCCAGCATGCCGGGGGTGCAACGCATGACCATCGACCGCCTGCTCGGCGTGGCCGAGGAATGCGTCGCCCTGGGCGTGCCCGCGCTGGCGCTGTTTCCGGCCATCGAACCGTCGCTGAAGACCGCCGACGGCGCCGAGGCGCTGAACCCCGACGGCCTGATCCCGCGCACCGTGCGCGCGCTGAAGAAGCACTTCCCCGAGCTGGGCGTCATGACGGACGTGGCGCTGGACCCGTTCACGTCGCACGGCCAGGACGGCCTGCTCGACGCCACCGGCTACATCGTCAACGACACCACGGTGGCGATGCTGACCCGCCAGGCGCGCGTGCAGGCCGAGGCCGGCGTCGACATCGTGGCGCCCAGCGACATGATGGACGGCCGTATCGGCGCGATCCGCACGATGCTGGAGGCCGACGGCCACCTGCACACGCGCATCATGGCGTACAGCGCCAAGTACGCGAGCGCCTTCTACGGACCGTTCCGCGACGCCGTGGGCTCGGCCGCCAACCTCGGCAAGAGCAACAAGAAGGTCTACCAGATGGACCCGTCCAACTCGGACGAGGCGCTGCGCGAGGTGGCTCTCGACATCGCCGAAGGCGCCGACATGGTGATGGTCAAGCCCGGCATGCCGTACCTGGACATCGTGCGCCGCGTGAAGGACGAGTTCCGCATGCCCACCTACGTCTACCAGGTGAGCGGCGAGTACGCGATGCTCAAGGGCGCGGCCATCAACGGCTGGATGGACGGCGAGGCCGTGATGATGGAATCGCTGCTGGCGTTCCGCCGCGCCGGGGCCGACGGCGTGCTGAGCTACTTCGCGCTGGAAGCGGCGCGCGTGCTCAAGCGGGGTTGAACCGCGCCGCGGCCGTTCAATTGCCGTGGTCGGCAAACATCTTGTCGAGATCGATGAATTCGGTCAGGCTGTCGGAGAAGTCGCGCGGGCCATCGGCCGCCACGACGGGCGCAGCGGTCCGCAGGACGGGCTGCGGAATCGCCTCGCGCGGGCGCCCGTCGCCATGACGGCGCCGCAGCACCTGGCCGACACGCCGCCGCAGCACCACCAGGCCGGAACCGTAGCGGTCGAGATCGATCGCGTCCAGCGATTGAGCGGCATGGCGCAGGACACAGGCCGGCACCTCGTCGATGCCGCGCACGCCGTTCTTGTGAAGCGCCCGCTCCAGCAACGCGAGCGATGGCATCCGCGGGTGCCGTCCGAGTTCTCCGCCGAGTACCGCGCGCAGGTTGGCGCACACTTCGGCCACCTGGTCGTTGGTCATCGACGGCATCGCATCGCGATTGCGCGGCGACGGCGCGGCGGGCCGCTGGCTGTCGGGGCTGCGCGGCGGCGGTTCCAGCACGAAGTGCCAGTCGATGCCGCGCCGCTCCAGCCGGATCGGACGGGTGAGCAGGCTGCGCAGCCGCAGCAGCACGCCTTCAGTGGCGGCCGCGGCCGCAGCTGCGGCCCCAGGGTTCGTTGCCTGCCTCATGGGTGGTGCCTCCGGAAAAGAGGGTGTAGCGCAAGGTCGGTCGTCATGATACGTAGCCGGTGCTGCGACGGATTCAACAACGCAAGCCGTCAAGCCTGCTTATCTGGATGATCGTCAAATTTTTCGCCGCAACGAGCCCGATCGACGAGCAAATTGCAAGGCTTCGTTACCGTCAGCTGGCGAAAAGCCGCCTCGTCAGGCGTACGGGTCGGCGAATCCCAGCCCGGCCAGCACCTCGGTCTCGCGCGCTTCCATGCACGCGGCCTCCGGGCCGTCGTCCTCGTGGTCGTAGCCCTGCGCGTGAAGCGTGCCGTGCACCAGCAGGTGCGCGTAGTGGGCGACGAGATCGATCTTCTGGTCCTTGGCTTCGCGCTCGACCACCGGCGCGCACAGCACCAGGTCGGCCTCGATCTCGGGCTCCTGCACGTAGTCGAAGGTCAGCACGTTGGTGGCGTAGTCCTTGTGGCGGTACTCGCGATTGAGCGTGCGGCCCTCGTCCGCGCCGACGATGCGCACGGTGATCGTCGCCGGCAGCTCGAGGCCGGCGCGGATCCAGCGCGCGATCTTGTGGCGCGGTAGCAGCGCGCGGTGCGCCGGGTCGGCGAACTGCAGACTCAATTGCAGGTCTGGCAAAGGGGCGCGGGCCATCAGGAACGTCCTCCGCGGGTGACACGACGGCCTTCCTGGAAGGTCGCCGGCGGCGCGGCGGCAGCGCGCTCCGCACGCTCGGACTGCGCCGCCGCTTCGTCGCGGGCGCCGGCGGCTTCATAGGCCTCGACGATGCGCGCCACCAGCGGATGGCGCACGACGTCCGCCGCGCCGAACTGCGTGACGGCGATGCCCGCGACGTCGCGCAGCACGCCCGACGCGTCGGCCAGGCCGCTACGCGCGCCGCGCGGCAGGTCGACCTGCGTCAGGTCGCCGGTGACCACGGCCTTGGTGCCGAAGCCGATGCGCGTCAGGAACATCTTCATCTGCTCGGGCGTGGCGTTCTGCCCCTCGTCCAGGATCACGAACGCGTGGTTCAGCGTGCGCCCGCGCATGAACGCGAGCGGGGCGATCTCGATCGCGCCGCGCTCGAAGGCCTTGGTCACGCGTTCGTAGCCCATCAGGTCGTGCAGCGCGTCGTACAGCGGGCGCAGGTACGGGTCGACCTTCTGCGACAGGTCGCCCGGCAGAAAGCCCAGCCGCTCGCCGGCTTCCACCGCGGGACGCGTCAGCACGATGCGCTGGACGCTGGCGCGCTCCAGCGCGTCGACGGCGCAGGCGACCGCGAGAAAGGTCTTGCCGGTGCCGGCCGGCCCCAGGCCCAGCGTGATGTCGTGCGACAGGATCTGGCGCAGGTACTGCACCTGGTTGGGCGTGCGCCCGATCAGGTTGGAGCGGCGCGTGTGCAGCACGATCTCGCCGCCGGCCGCGACCTCGGTGGGGGCCACCGGCTTCGCATGGCCCTGGATCACGTCGCGCTGGGCCTCGTAGAGCATCAGCTGCAACATCTCTTCTTCGATCGGGCGGCCGCTGCGGTCGTACAGCGCCTCGATCAGCGCCAGCGCGCGCGGCGCCTGCAGCTTGCCGCCTTCGACACGGAAGTGCTCCTGCCGGCGCGTGATGACGACGTTGAGGCCCTGCTCGATCGCGCGCAGGTTCTCGTCGAGAGCGCCGCAGACATGCGCGAGGCGTTCGTTGTCGGGTGGGGAGAAGGCGCGGCGGACGATCACGTGGTCTTGGTTTAGTTCGTTGAATGTCAGGATTGTCGGTCGAACCGATAATCGCCGCATGATCGGTCGTCTCACGGGCATCGTCGCGGAAAAAACGCCCCCGCAGGTTCTGCTCGACGTGCAAGGCGTCGGCTACGAGGTGGACGTGCCGATGAGCACGTTCTGCAACCTCCCCGGCCTGGGCGAGCGCACCACGCTGCTGACGCACTTGATCGTGCGCGAGGACGCGCACCAGCTGTTCGCCTTCCTCACCGACGAGGAGCGCGCCACGTTCCGCCTGCTGATCAAGATCTCGGGCGTCGGCCCGCGCACCGCGCTGGGCATCCTGTCCGGGCTGTCGGTGCACGACCTGGCCGGCGCGGTCGCCCGCCAGGAAGGCGGCCGGCTGCAGAAGGTGCCCGGCATCGGCAAGAAGACGGCCGAGCGCCTGCTGCTGGAGTTGAAGGGCAAGCTCGGGCCGGAGCTGGCCGCCAGCGGCGCGGTCATCGCCAACGACGCGCAGGGCGACATCGTGCAGGCGCTGATCGCGCTCGGCTACAACGAGAAGGAAGCGGCGATGGCGATCAAAGGGCTGCCCAAGGACGTCGGGGTGAGCGACGGCATCAAGCAGGCGATGAAGGCACTCTCCTAGTTGGGGCGGGCGACCGCGCTGACGTCGACCGTCTCGCGCCGGCCCTTCGCATCCTCGACGACCAGCCGGATCGGCACGATGTCGCCCGCCTTCACCGGTGCCTTCAGGCCCGTCAACATCATGTGATAGCCGCCGGCCTTGAGCTCGACCGGCTTGCCGGCGGGCAGCGGCAACGCGGCGACCTCGCGCATGCGCATCATGTCGCCCTCCATCTTCATCTCGTGCACATCGACCGCGCCGGCGATCGGCGAACTCGCCGCGACCAGCTTGCCTCCGTTGGCGGACGTGATCGTCATGTAGGCGGCGCTGGTGGACTGCTGCGCCACGGTCGTGCGCACCCAGGGCTTGTCGACGACGACCTGGGCGTGGGCGGCGGTGCTGGCCAGCAGGGCGACGGCGGCAAGGAAAGTGAACTTGTTCATCGGACGGTTCGCGGAAATTGCAGTTGGACGCCATCGTAGCCGCGAGCGTCCGGAAGCGCCGATAATCACTGCATGTCCATACAGACCGACGATTTCAGCGCCGCAGGGCCTCGCGATCCGCGTCCGGCGCGGGTCGTCGCCGCCGGGCCGGCGTCGCCCAACGAAGAGGCGATGGAGCGCGCGTTGCGCCCCAAGCGGCTCGACGACTACGTCGGCCAGGTGAAGGCGCGCGAGCAGCTCGACATCTTCATCGGCGCGGCCCGCAAGCGCTCCGAGTCGCTGGACCACGTGCTGCTGTTCGGCCCGCCGGGCCTGGGCAAGACCACGCTGAGCCACATCATCGCGGCCGAACTGGGCGTCAACCTGCGCCAGACCTCCGGCCCGGTGCTGGAAAAGCCCAAGGACCTGGCGGCCATCCTGACCGGCCTCGAACGCAACGACGTGCTGTTCATCGACGAGATCCACCGCCTGTCGCCGATCGTCGAGGAAATCCTGTACCCGGCGCTGGAGGATTTCCAGATCGACATCATGATCGGCGACGGCCCCGCCGCGCGCTCGATCAAGCTCGACCTGCAGCCGTTCACGCTGGTGGGCGCCACCACGCGCGCCGGCATGCTCACGAACCCGCTGCGCGACCGCTTCGGCATCGTCGCGCGGCTGGAGTTCTACACCCCCGAGGAACTCGGGCGCATCGTCACCCGTTCGGCCGGCCTGCTGGGCGTGCCGATCGACCCCGAAGGCGCGCTGGAGCTCGCACGCCGTTCGCGCGGCACGCCGCGCATCGCCAACCGCCTGCTGCGCCGCGTGCGCGACTACGCCGACGTGAAGGCGCAGGGCCGCATCACGGTACCGGTGGCCAACCTGGCGCTGGCGATGCTGGACGTCGATCCGCAAGGCTTCGACGTGATGGACCGCAAGCTGCTCGAAGCCATCGTGCACCGCTTCGACGGCGGCCCGGTGGGCCTGGACAACGTGGCCGCGGCCATCGGCGAGGAGCCGGGCACGATCGAGGACGTGATCGAGCCCTACCTGATCCAGCAGGGCTACCTGCAGCGCACGCCGCGCGGGCGCATCGCCACGATCGCGGCGTATCGCCACCTGGGACTGGCGCCGCCGGTGCGCACGGGCATCGACCTGTTCGGGATGCCGCCGCAGCCTTAATCTGTACGTGCGGCCAGCGCGGCCGCGACGGGCATCCGGTCAGCCGATTCGTCCAGCGTCGGCGCGCCGATGTCCAGGTGGCTGGTGTCGTTCCAGCCCACCAGCGTCAGGCCGGAGCTGGTGTGCAGCAGGCGGTTGATCGCGGCGTTGTCCAGCGACCAGATGCGCGGCGCGTCCAGCGGCACGCGCGCGGCGGCGCGGTACAGGCAGTCCATCACGCCGCCGTGCGCCACCAGCACCACCGTCTTGCCGGCGTGGCGCTCGGCGATGCGCAGCGTGGCGGCGATGCAGCGGGCGTAGAACACCGTCAGCGATTCGCCGTCGCCGGGTGCGAATTCCGGATCCCGGCTCTTCCAGCGCAGCGACTGCTCGGGCCAGCGCTCGGCCACCTCGGTGTGCGTCATGCCCTGGAAGCTGCCGAAGCTGCGTTCGCGCAGGCCGGCGTCGAGTTCCAGCGGACAGCGGTTGAACGTGGCGATCGCGCGCGCGGTGGCCTGCGCGCGCGCGAGATCGCTGCTGACGACCACGTCGGGGTGATCCTCCGCCAGCCAGTGCGCCGTGCGGCGCGCCTGCTCCTGGCCGCGCTCGTTGAGCGGGATGTCGAGCTGGCCCTGGAGCCGGGCCTCGACGTTCCAGGGCGTCTCGCCGTGCCGTACCGCGATCAGTCGCGTCGCTTCCCCATGGCTCATGCCGTTGCACTTTCCAGTTTCATGCGCCCCAGACGATGGGCTGTTTCTCGGCCAGCGCGAGCTTCATCATCTCCACCATCGGCCACACGCGCTGGCGCAGGCTGACGTGGTCGGGCGCAAAGCCCTTGTTCGCGACAGCATCGTCGGCGTCGCCATCGGCCGGTTGCGGACGCTCCGCGGCGACGGCCGCCTCCAGCGCGCTCATCGCGGCCGGCATCTGGTCCACCTCGATGATGCCTTGCGGCGTCACCGGCTTGCCGATCAGCCCCAGCACGCGCTCGCCCACCGGCTGCGTCATGATCAGATCGCCGGTGGCCTTGCTCTTGAATTTGTAGATCATGGTCGTACCCTGCGTGAAAGCGGCCAAGGGATTGCCTTGGCCGCGATTGTCCGCGTTTCCATCCCGCGGTTCGCAACGAACCGCGAAATCGATCGCGGAAGAGAGCGTTCGCCGGATTTCAGCGATTGCGACGGATGCGCACGACTTCGACCAGCGCGATGACCGCGGCGCCGACGGCCGCGGCGATCAGCAGCGACTTGATCGGCTCGTCCGCCACGTAGCCGCGCGTCGAATCGACGGCCTTCTGGCCGCGTTCGCGCAGGACGGCGGCTTGCTCGCGCGCGGCGTCGTAGCCATCCGACGCGGCGTCACGGGCGCGCTGGCTGACGCGCGACAGCAACGGCTTGGTCTGGCCGTAGGCGCTGGCCAGGCCGTCGACGGCGCTGTCGATGGCCGCGTGGGCATCGCGCTCGGCGGCCTTGAGGGCCGCGGCGGCGCGCGTGAAGTGTTCGGACGTGGTGGCGTTGGACAGCGTGGTTTCGGACATGTGAGCTCCTGGAAGGGTGGGAATCGTTGCCGCCGCCGGGGGTGGATCGGCGCGGCTTCGAAGAGACGATTTCAGTGTGCGCGACAGGCCTGCGGTTCCCGGTAGGGCCGGGGCGTGCCTGCGTGTCGGGCAGCCACGGGCAGCGGCGTAGGACGGGAACTACAGAGCAATCAGCATGCGCGCGTGCCAAGCCGAACGGCGCAGAAACCGCTCCGCGATGACGGATTCTTCAGTGCGGCAGGTCGTCCGGCGTCCGCGCAGACAACGCGAGACAGTAGGCGACGAGCTGATCGATGTCGCGCGACTTGTCGAACACCCGGTCGGCGCCGCTGGCCAGGCAGCGTGCGCGCATCTCGTCGGTGGCGTAGTTGCTGAGCACCACCAGCGCGGCATCGGGCCGCCTGGCGCGTGCCGCGGCGATCACGCCGAGGCCGGAGCCCGTGCGCAGGAAGATGTCGATGATCACCAGGTCGCAGCGCTCGCCCTCGGCCCGCAGCCACTCCACGGCCACGCTCTCGTCGGCGGCGGTGCCGACCACATGGATCGGCGCCAGTTCTTCCAGCGCGGCGATCAGGTTCTCCAGCACGACCACGTTGTCCTCGACGACGTAGACGTCCAATGGGCGCGCGCGCTTGCCGTCGCGCGTTCGGGCTTGCGGGGCGGCGCCTGCGTGCTGGGTGATCGCGCCCCGGATGTTCATCACCGGCTCGCTCGTCGCGAGGCGACGTCGTTGCGCGCCAGCCATTCGGCGCGCTCGATCAAGGCCTTGCCGTCCACCTCGTCGAGGCATTCGTCGGCGTCGCGTCCGTCGTCCACGCAGCGTTGCACCTCGGCGCGCGCCAGCGACGGCGGCGTCCCGCGGGCGGCGGCCGCCTCGGGCACGAGGTCGTGCGGCACGGCGGTGACGAGGAACAGCGTGGCGGCCAGTGCGGTGACGACGGGCAGCACGTTGCGGACGGAAAGGACGGACATGGGGTGAGGCTCGCGGATTCGGAGGGGGGACACCCGGAGAATGCGCCGAATGAAGCGTCCTGGCTGCCGGCCGGTGTCCCGATGGCCTGTAGTGCCTGTCCTACGTGGCCGTGCGCCGCCGCCGTGCGAGGATCAGAATGGCAGCCGGCCTTCCCGTGGCCGCAGAAAGGTCTTCCATGAGCACGCCCGCCGCCCCATCGCCGTCGCCGAAGCCGCCCTCGCCCGCGGGCACGCGTGCGACGCCCACGCCGCTGGCGCCTGCGCACGGCAGCGAGACGGCCGGCGAGGATCTCGACCTCGAAGAGGACATCGCGCCCAACCTGGGCGGCGAGGATCAGATGCAGGACGCCTGAATTCAGCCCGGGCGCCGCTGCGACGCCGGCAGGCTGAACCAGGATTCGAGCGCCCGGTCTTCCATCCACGGGCCGAGGCGGCGCCCCTGCAGGCCGTCGCAGCCGGCCTGGCGCAGCGCGTTGCACTGCAGCTCGGTGTCGGCGCCGTTGGCGTGCACCTCCAGCTGCATCGCGTGCACCAGTTGCACGAGCGCCGGCACCCAGCGCGATTCGGCCCCCGCGCCGGCGCTGGCCTGCGCGAGCGTGGCGTCGAGCTTCACGCCGGTGAACGGCAGGCGTTGCAGCGCGGCGAGCGCGCTGGTTCCCGCGCCGAAGCCATCGAGCATCACGCGGATGCCCTGGCGCGCGAGGGATCGCACCGCCGCGAGCGCCGCGTCGGGGTCGGCCTGCAGCGCGGACTCGCCGACGTCGATCTCGAGATCGGACGGCGCGCAGCCCGCGGACTCCAGCGCGGCGGCGACGCGGCGCGCATAGCCCGGCTGCGTCAGCTGCCAGTCGGAAACGTTGATGTTCAGGCGCAGCGGATGCCCCGCCGCGCGCCAGCGGCGCCGCTGCAGCAGGCCGTGCTCGAGCACCCAGTCGTCGAGCGCGCCGACCAGTCCGCGCTCCTGCGCCACGCCCATGAACTGGCTGGCGGCCACTTCGCCGAGTTCGCGATCGCGCCAGCGCAGGTGCACCTCCAGCGCGACGGCCAGGCCGGTGGCGGTGTCGAAGCGCGGCTGCGCGGCGAGCCGGAAGCGGCCCTCCTCGGCGGCGCGCAGCAGGCCGGCCTCGACGCGGTCGCGCCGACGCTGCCAGGACTCGAAGCCGAACTTGTGCACGGCGAACGACGAGCGGCTCGCCTGTTGCGCGCGATGCATCGCGATCTCGACGTGGCGCAGGATCTCGTCGGCCGACAGCCCGGCGCCCGGATAGGTGCCGATGCCGATCGCCACCGGCACGCCGCCCACGTGCTCCTGGGATTCG
>FTKD01411782.1_pt1 | contig 26591 bp, 27 predicted proteins | sample 1658191 | NCBI WGS metagenome assembly FTKD01 (sample SAMEA3914808, study PRJEB12502) | metagenome | biome: forest; material: soil | place: Canada | collected 2011-08-03 | depth 0.3 m
GGCGAACAGGCCCGCGCGTAGACGCGGGGCGAGGCAGGATGCCGAAGATTTCACCCACAGGCCAGGGATGGCCTGTGGGTGAAACCCGCCGCGGGCGAGAAGCGCAGGGCACCCTCTCATCGCGCTTCTTCTTTTGCGATGAGAGGGCGCAGACTCCGGGGCGGCTCTTTTGGTTACTTTTGGAGCTGTTGCCAAAAGTAACTCGCCGCAGGCGAAAAACTTCGCTAAGGCGTCAGGAGGATCCAGCACGCGCGCCAGCGCGTACACCAAAGCTTCAGGGCGAACTGGATTTAGATATCGCCCAGCAAGGCCTTGACCCGGTCGTGATAGCTACGCGACAGCGTCAGCTCGGTCCCATCCTTGAGCAGCACACACTGGTCGGCATTGAACAGCGGCGTCAGTTCCTTGACCCGGTCGAGGTTGACGATGGTCGAGCGGTGGATGCGCACGAAGCGCTGCGGATCGAGCTGCTGCTCGAAGGCGTTCATGGTTTCGCGGATCAGGTGCTGCTCGCAGCCGACGTGCAGGCTCAGGTAGTTGCCCTCGGCGCCGATCCAGTCGATGTCGTCGACGCTGACCACGCGGGTGCGGCCGCGGGTCTTTACCGCCACCCGGCGCAGCCAGCGCGCCTCCGGCCGGAGCTGCGCCAGCAGGGCGTCGAAGCGGTGGTCGAGGTTGTGCTGGCTTCGGTGGAGCAATTGCTCGCGCGCCCGTTGCAGCGCGCTTTCGAAGCGCTCGCTGTCGAAGGGCTTGAGCAGGTAGTCGAGCGCATGCACCTCGAAGGCGCGCAGGGCGTGCTCGTCGTGGGCGGTGACGAACATGATGGCCGGCCGCGTCGCCGGTTCCAGCGCGGCGATCACGCCGAAGCCGTCGATTTCCGGCATCTGCACGTCGAGAAACACCAGGTCCGGGCGCAGGCTCCTGATGCTGCCGATGGCGGAAGCGCCGTCGCCGCATTCGCCGACGATCTCGAAATCCTCGGCCTGTTCCAGGTGACGCCGCAGGCGCCGCCGCGCGGGCGGCATGTCATCGACGATAAGAGTGCGGATCGCTGGCATGGTCGCGTCCTAGCCGGCGCGCTGCCGTTCGTACGGCAGGCAGAGGCGCGCGTTGAAGCCGCCGGCGGGCGGCGATTCGATTTCCAGGCCCTGCTCGCTGCCGTAGAGCTGGTTCAGGCGCGCCCGGGTATGCGACAGGCCGATGCCGTGGCGGCGCGGCGAGGCGCCGGCCAGCCCCGGCCCGTCGTCGCTCACCCACAGGGTCAGCCTGCCGTTGGCGACGCGGCCGCCCAGCTCGATGTGGCCGGTGGCGGCGCGGCGCGAGATGCCGTGCACCACCGCGTTTTCCACCAGCGGTTGCAGGATGAAGTTCGGCACCTGCGCATCGAGCGCCTCGGTGTCGAAGGCGTAGCGCACTTCAAGGCGGTCTTCCAGCAAAAGCTGCTGGATGTCGAGATAGCGGCGCACAAAGGCCAGTTCGTCGGCCAGGGGCACTTTCGCGGCATCGCCGCCGGCGAAGGACAGGCGCAGCAGGTCGCTGAGCATGGTGATCAGGCGCTCGGCGGTGGCGGCATCCTTGTAGGCGAACTCCGACACCGCGTTGAGCGTGTTGTAGAGAAAATGCGGATTGAGCTGGGCCTTCAGCGCCTGCACCTGGGCCTGCGCCAGCAGCTTCTCGCGCTCCTCGTTGTGGCGCACCAGCCGGATCGAATAGACGATGGCGGCGAAGGCCAGGTAGATGATCAGCAGGTAAGGCGTGGACACCAGCACGCTCTGCCCCAGCGACCAGTGCACGCTGCCGCCGACGCGGTAGCCGAACAGCGCATAGACGGCGCTATGGCAGATGGCGACATTGATGGCGGAAATCACCAGGCCGCTGGCGACATGCACGCCGATGTTGCGCCAGCGTTTCACGCCCTCGATGGCGAAGTGCTGCGTCAGCCACAGGATCAGGGGCGAGGCGAGGCACCACACGGCGGCCTGCAGCAGATTGCCGAAGACATCGCGCGCCAGATTGGCGCCGTGCGCCATCTGCATGTCTTCGATGATGTCGGACGGCATCATCAGCCCATAGAAGCCGAACCAGAACAGCAGCACCCATCCCGCCGCGCTCCAGCGGGCGAGGCGCGGCCGCGATCCCGCGGCGGCGGCGGGGCTATCCTGCGCAATGGAAGCGGTAGTCAAATTCAGCACGGCCATCGAAGGGTTCAGCCCAGTTTAGACCGGTCGGCGTGCCGCCGTGGGCTGGCCGTCGATGCCCAGCCAGCGATGGGCCAGGCGCGCCAGGCGGTCGTGCAGGCTGCGGTGCCCGACCCAAGCCCCGACCCGGACACCGGGATGCAGTGCCGCTGTCGTCGACTGGTCGAGGGAAGCGAGTTGCTGCGTGTCGGCATAGGCCAGCAGCCGTTCGCCGCGTGTCGGCAACTGGCTCAGGCTGGCCAGCGCCGCGGCATTCAACAGCAGGGCCGCGGCGGCGGCCGTCAGCGTTGGCTGTGCCGCGCGGAAATGTATCAATGGGTTCATCGGAGTGCTCCGCAAATGCCGGCCCCATGGCCGCATCTGAAGTCTGTCGCGGAGCCTGCGCCAGCGCCACGCCTGTGTGACCGGCCGTGCACGTGATGGGATGGGGCAGCGGAATGGGGCGTGGCGGGGCCTCAGTCGCCCTCGGCTTCCAGCTGCTCCCGGATCTTGGCGAATCTGGCGCGCTCGGCCCTGGCCGTCCTGGGATACTTCAGCTCCAGGCTTTCCAGGGTGCGCACGATGATGTCCGCCACGGTGGCCCGCATGAACGGCTTGTCGTCGGCCGGAATGGCGTACCACGGCGCCCAGGGCCTGGAAGTTTCATTCAATGCGTCCTCGTAGGCGCGCATGTAGTCTTTCCAGTAGGCCCGCTCGGCCGCGTCCGAGGTTTCGAACTTCCAGTTCTTCTGCGGCTCCTCCAGACGCGCCAGGAAGCGTTGGCGCTGTTCCTCCCTCGACACGTTGAGCCAGAACTTGAGGATCACCGTGCCGCTGCGCGCCAGGTGCTTTTCCAGATCGCGGATCGAGGCGTAGCGCTGTGTCCAGATCTCGCCGGGATCGAGCCCCTGCGGCAGGTGCTGCGGCTCCAGCAACTCGGGATGCACTTTCACCACCAGCACTTCTTCGTAGTAGCTGCGGTTGAATACGCCGATGCGGCCGCGCTCCGGCAGACGCACATTGGTGCGCCAGAGGAAATCGTGCTGCAGCTCCTCCTTGCTCGGCTGCTTGAACGAATACACCTGGCAGCCGGCCGGGTTCACCCCCGACAGCACGGCGCGGATGGTCGAGTCCTTGCCCGCCGCATCCATCGCCTGGAAGATCAGCAGCATGGCGCGATGGTCGTAGGCGTAGAACAGATGCTGCAGCTGGTCGAGCTTGCCTATCTGACTGGCCAACTCGGTCTTCCATGCCTCCTTGTCCGGCGCGCCCTTGGGCGGGGTGGTCGGCGCCCTGGCCAGCTTGAAGGCGCCGTCGGCGGCAACCAGGTAGGGGCTGTCCACCGCCTTGAACAGGTTTTTTTCCTGTACCTGCGGCTTGTCCTTGCCCATGCAGCCCCCTTTTTCGATTGGCTAGTGCGGACCGGGAAGGACGTAAAACAATACCGAGAAATAGTGGCAGACGCTGCCGGCGAGCACGAAGGCATGCCAGATGGCGTGGTGATAGCGCAGCTTTTCCCAGGCGTAGAAGATCACGCCGAAGCTGTAGCTGAGGCCGCCGGCCACCAGCCACCACAGGCCGCCCGTTTCCAGGCTGTGGATCAGCGGCTTGGCCGCGACCACGCCGCACCAGCCCATCAGCAGGTAGATCACCAGCGACAGCGACTCGAAGCGGCCGGTGGTGAAGATCTTGAAGACGATGCCGATCAGGGCCAGGCCCCAGGTGAAGCCGAACAGGCTCCAGCCCCACAGGCCGTGCAGCGCCACCAGGGTGAACGGCGTGTAGGTGCCGGCGATCAGCACATAGATCAGGCTGTGGTCGATGACGCGCAGCACGCGCTTGGTGGCGGGGATGGGGATGCTGTGGAACAGGGTGCTGGCGGTGTACATCAGCACCAGCGCGCTGCCGAAAATGGCGGCGGCGGTGATGTCCCGCGCCTGGCCCCACACCGCCGCCTTGGCCACCAGGATGGTCAGCCCGGCGATGGACAGCAGCGCGCCGATGCCATGGGTCAGCCCATGCGCCAGCTCCTCGCCGAAGGTGTAGATGGTTTCGCGGGCGCGCTCGACCGGCGAGGCGGGCGCCGCTGCTTCGACTTCACTGCGTGTGTTAATCGGCTTTCTCCACTTTCAAGGTTGCCCCCTCCACCGCGATCACGCGCACGCAGCTGCCGGCGGGCAGATCGGGACCGGCGATGCGCCACTGCCCATCGTCGACGCGCAGCTGGCCGATGCCGTTGACGATCGGCGACTCCAGGGTGAAGCTGCGGTCGATGTAGAGGCGGCTGCGGTCATTCAGGCCGCTGGCGGGAACGTGCGCATTCTTCGGCGGCCGCAGCCGACGCCAGGTCAGTACCGAGCCGATGGCGATGACCGCGAACAAGGCCACCTGGGAAAAAATCTCGATGCCGGGCGCCACCCACAGCACGGTGCCGACCACCAGCGCGGAAATGCCCATCCACAGGAAAAACGCACCCGGCAGAAACGCCTCGACGATCATCAGGGCCAGCCCGGCGACCCACCAGTGCCAGAACAGGGGATGCAGGCTCACGGCGTTTTGCCCTGCATCGCCTGCTTGGTCAGCTCGGCGATGCCGCCGATGGCGCCGATCACGCTGGCGGCTTCGAGCGGCATCAGCACCAGTTTCTGGTTCGGCGCCGAGCCGATCTGTTTCAGGGCCTCGGTGTATTTCAGAGCGATGAAATAGTTGAGCGCCTGCGAGCTGCCTTTGGCGATGGCCTCGGACACCACCTCGGTGGCCTTGGCTTCGGCCGCGGCGGAACGCTCGCGCGCCTCGGCTTCGCGGAAGGCGGCTTCCTTGAGGCCCTCGGCTTCCAGGATGCGTTTTTGCTTCTCGCCTTCAGCCTTGAGGATTTCGGCCTGGCGCGCGCCCTCGGCCTTGAGGATGGCCGATTGCCGGGCGCCCTCGGCTTCGAGAATCGAGGCGCGCTTGTCGCGCTCGGCCTTCATCTGCCGGCCCATCGAGTCGATCAGGTCGGCCGGCGGGCGGATGTCCTTGATCTCGATGCGGGTCAGCTTGACGCCCCAGGGCGAGGTGGCCTGGTCCACCACGGTGAGCAGGCGCGAGTTGATGTGGTCGCGCTGCGACAGCAGCTCGTCCAGGTCCATTGAGCCCATCACCGTGCGCAGATTGGTGATGGTCAGGTTGAGGATGGCGTACTGCAGGTTCTGCACCTCGTAGGCGGCGCGCGCAGCGTCGAGGATCTGGAAGAACACCACGCCGTCGACGCCGATCATGGCGTTGTCCTTGGTGATGACTTCCTGGCTCGGCACATCGAGCACCTGCTCCATCAACGACAGGCGGCGGCCGATGCGATCGAACCACGGGAACAACAGATGCAGCCCCGGCTTGATGGTTTCCTTGTACTTGCCGAAGCGCTCGACGGTGTACTCCATGCCCTGCCCGACAATGACGACGCTGCGGAACAGGGTGACAACGACGAAGACTACAACCACGATAAGAAAGATGGTAGCGATGGACACGTTTGCCCCCTGGACACCGGAATCCGGTCTGTGGCGGTGATTCTAGGCTAAGCCGATGAAGCTTCACCGACGGCCTGCGCTGCCATGTGCTTGATGCGCTCGACCATGGAGTAGAAGCCGTTGCGCCGGTTCATGCTGAGATGGCTGTCCAGGCCCAGCCTGGCGAAGGCGCCGCCGACGTCGGTGTCGAGGATTTCGCGCGGCGTGCGGTCGGAGTAGAGCATGAACAGCACCGCGATCAGGCCCTTGACGATGTGCGCGTCGGAATCGCCGGTGAAATGCAGCTTCAACGGCGGTCCCGGCTCGGTGCGGGCGCTCATCCACACCTGGCTCATGCAGCCGCGCACCTTGTTGGCCTCGCTATGCTCGGCTTCCGGCAGCGGCGGCAGCTTGCGGCCGAGCTCGATCAGGTAGCGATAGCGCTCTTCCCAGTCGCCCAGCATTTCGAAGGTGTCGGCCAGTTCCTCTAACTGCATTTCAAATGTGTCCGTGCGTCCGTAATTTGTGCCTCAGCGTACCCCGACTATGTTATCCGCGAACCGCCGGGGTATGGTGCGGTCACAGTGCACATCCGGTGCTACAAGCAGCCATTCAGGCCGCCCCGCACCAAGCCAGACAGGTGGCAGCCATGTTGATCCGATTCAGGCCGCAGCAGCCGATCCGCCCTTCCGAAATCACCCCGGAGGGGGTCTATCGCGGCCGCCGCCAATTCCTGGCCCAGCTGGGACTGGGCGCCATCAGCCTGGCCGCGGCCGGCTGCGGCAAGGCGGGCGAGCCGCCCAAGGCCGCCACGCCCCCTCCAGATCAAGCTGCGGGCGCCGGCGCCGGGTTCAAGCTCGACAAAAAAAGCGACCTGGCGGGCAAGGAAGCGCCCACCCCGTATGAAGACGTCACCCACTACAACAACTATTACGAATTCGGCACCGACAAGGCGGAGCCGGCGCAGTTTGCGACGACCCTGAAGACCCGCCCCTGGTCGGTGGCGGTGGACGGGGAATGCGATGCCCCCGGGCAGATCGGCATCGACGACCTGCTCAAGCTGTTCCCGCTGGAGGAGCGCATCTACCGGCACCGCTGCGTCGAGGGCTGGAGCATCGTGGTGCCCTGGGACGGCTTCGCCCTGGGCCCCTTGCTGGCGCGCTTCAAGCCCAACTCCAGGGCCAAATACGTCGCCTTCACCACGCTCTACGATCCCGGGCAGATGCCGCACGCCGGCGGCGTGCTGCCCTGGCCGTACCGCGAAGGCCTGCGCATCGACGAGGCGATGCATCCGCTGGCCTTCCTCTCGATGGGCCTGTACGGCAAGACCCTGCCCAAGCAGAACGGCGCGCCGCTGCGCCTGACCCTGCCCTGGAAATACGGCTTCAAGAGCATCAAGTCCATCGTCCGCATCGAGTTCACCGAGCAGGCGCCGCAGACCACCTGGAACCTGTCGGCGCCGGACGAGTACGGCTTCTATGCCAACGTCAATCCGGCAGTCGATCATCCGCGCTGGAGCCAGAAGACCGAGCGCCGCCTGGGCGAGCTGTTCAAGCGGCCGACCCTGGCGTTCAACGGCTATCCCGAAGTGGCCTCGCTCTATTCCGGGCTGGATCTGCGGACTTATTTCTGACCCGGACCGCCGCATCGCCATGGCTTTCAACATGACACCGCTGCGCTGGCTCAAGCTCGCCGTGTGGCTGCTGTGCCTGGCGCCGGCCGCCAAGCTGGGCTGGCTGACCTATGTCGGCCACCTCGGCCCCAATCCGGTGGAAACCCTGGAACACGGCACCGGCAGCCGCGCCCTGCAGATCCTGCTGCTGACGCTGGCGATGACGCCGCTGCGCCAACTCAGCGGCCGCCCCGAGCCGATCCAGCTGCGCCGCACCCTGGGCCTGTTCGCCTATTTCTACATGTGCGCGCACTTCGCCATGTACCTGGTATTCGACCTGGAGTTTTCCCTGCCCAAGCTGGGCGAGGACCTGGTCAAGCGCACCTGGATCACCCTGGGTTTTTCCTGCTGGCTGTTCCTGCTGCCGCTGGCCATCACTTCCACCGACGGCTGGCAGCGCCGCCTCAAGCGCCGCTGGAAGAGCCTGCACCGCCTGATCTATCCGGCCGCGCTGCTGGCCTGCTGCCATTTCCTCTGGCTGGTGAAGAAAGACGAGACCGAGCCGATGATTTACATGGCGATCCTGCTGGCGTTGCTGGCCTGGCGCATGCCGTGGCGCAACTGGCTCAAGGGTATACTTAGCCCTCAAACCTCCACCTGAGCTTCAAGACGCGGGTTTCAACCGGGTGACAGAGTTCTCCAGCGCAGACTGGATCTGCCTGTCGTCGCGCCGCGTCCCACCTGTGCCATTCCCATGACCCGTCCCTCCGGCCGCAGTGCCGATCAGCTTCGTCCCGTTTCCATCCAGCGGCAGTTCACCAAGCACGCGGAAGGCTCGGTCCTGGTCAGCTTCGGCGACACCCGCGTGCTGTGCACCGCCAGCGTGGAGGAGCGCGCGCCGGCCTGGCGCAAGGAACAGGGCGGCGGCTGGCTCACCGCCGAGTACGGCATGCTGCCGCGCGCCACCCATACGCGCAGCAAGCGCGAGGCGGCGCAGGGCAAGCAGAGCGGCCGCAGCCAGGAAATCCAGCGTCTGATCGGCCGTTCGCTGCGCTCGGTGCTCGACCTGGGGGCGCTGGGCAATTTCACCATCACCATCGACTGCGACGTGTTGCAGGCCGATGGCGGCACCCGCACCGCCAGCATCACCGGCGGCTATGTCGCCCTGGTCGAGGCGGTCAATGCGATGCGCAAGCGCGGCCAGCTCAAGACCAATCCCCTGCATGGCCAGGTCGCCGCGGTGTCGGTCGGCATCTATCGCGGCCAGCCGGTGCTGGATCTGGACTATGTCGAGGATTCCGACTGCGAAACCGACATGAACGTGGTGATGAACGAAGCCGGCCAGTTCGTCGAAGTGCAGGGCACCGCCGAGGGCCATGCGTTCCGGCGCGAAGAACTGGACATCATGCTCAACCTGGCCGGCAAGGGCATTGCCGAACTGGCCAAGGCCCAGAATGAGGCTCTCGGGGTTTAGGCCCAGAGCGTATTCCCATGACAACGGAAGTCGTCCTCGCCAGCCGCAACGACGGCAAGCTCGCCGAGATGCAGGCGCTGTTCGCGCCGCTGGGCTGGAAGCTGCGTTCGATCGCGGAGTTCTGCGACGATGCCGCCGAGGAAACCGCGCCGAGTTTTGTCGAGAACGCCCTGCTCAAGGCGCGTCACGCCGCCCTGGTTTCGGGCCTGCCGGCCATCGCCGACGATTCCGGGCTGGAAGTGGCGCAGCTGGACGGCGCCCCCGGCGTGCGCTCGGCGCGCTACGCCGGCGAGGATGCCAGCGATGCGGACAACAACCAGAAGCTGCTGGCGGCGCTGAAGAACATCCCCGATGAGCGCCGCGGCGCGCGCTTCGTCTGCCTGATGGTCTACCTGCGCCACGCCGACGACGCCCTGCCGGTGATCGCCCAGGGCAGCTGGCGCGGCACCATCCTGCACAATCCGCGCGGCACCAATGGCTTCGGCTACGACCCGCTGTTTTTCGTGCCGGACCTGAAGCGCAGCGCCGCCGAACTGGATGCCGAGGTGAAGAACCGGGTCAGCCATCGCGGCAAGGCGGCGCGGCACCTGTACTCGATGATTCACGATGCGGGCGGCTGAGGCCGCCGGGAGACGGCAGGAAGCGGCCCCGCTTGAGGGCGTCCCGCTCTCGCTCTACCTGCATTTCCCCTGGTGCGTGCGCAAGTGCCCGTACTGCGATTTCAATTCGCATGCCGTGCGCGGCGACATCGAGGAGGAGCGTTACGTCGATGCGCTGATCCGCGACCTCGACTACGAACTCGCTGTTGCGCCTCCCACCTCCCGCGTTTCGCCTCTCGTCAGCATCTTCGCCGGCGGCGGCACGCCCAGCCTGTTCTCGGGCCGCGCCATCGGCCGGGTGCTGGAAGCCGTTGCGGCGCGCCTGCCGTTCGCCCCGGAGATCGAGATCACGCTGGAGGCCAATCCCGGCACCGCCGACGCGGGCAATTTCCGCGAGTACCGCGCCGCCGGCGTCAATCGCCTGTCGATCGGCGTGCAGAGCCTGGATGAGGCGCAGCTCAAGCGCCTGGGCCGCATCCACGGGCGCGAGGAGGCCATCGCCGCCTACCGCACGGCGCGCGCGGCCGGCTTCGACAACATCAACCTGGACCTGATGTTCGCGCTGCCGCAGCAGACCCCCGAACAGGCCCTGGACGATCTGCGGGCGGCCTGTGCGCTGGCGCCGGAGCATCTGTCCTACTACCAGCTGACGCTGGAGCCGAATACCGAGTTCGCCGCCCGCCCGCCACCGTTGCCGGACGACGAAACCGCCTGGACCATGCAACTGGGCGGGCAGGCCCTGCTGGCCGATCACGGTTATGCGCAGTACGAGGTTTCGGCGTACGCGCAAGCCGGCCGGCAGTGCCGGCATAACCGCAACTACTGGGAATTCGGCGACTACCTGGGGATCGGTGCCGGGGCCCACGGCAAGCGCAGCGGCGCCGGCGGCATCATCCGCCGCGCCCGTCACAAGCATCCGCGCACCTATCTGGAAGCCGCCGGCGCCGCCGCCATCCAGGAGGAGAAGAAGGTGGCCGAGGCGGAACTGCCGTTCGAGTTCGTCATGAACACGCTGCGTCTCAACCAGGGCTTCGAACTGGCGCAGTTCGAGCGCCGCACCGGCCTTGCCGCCGGGGTGCTCGACCCGGCGCTGAACCAAGCCCGGCAAAAGGGTCTAATCGAGGAGGGCGAGGGAAGGGTCCGTGCCAGCGCCTTCGGTCGCGCCCACCTCAATGCCCTGCTGCGTGAATTTCTTTAGAGGTCCCATGATCGAAGAAACCACGGTGACCTGCCCGGCCTGCTGGGAAACCATCGAACTGAGCCTGGACCTCAGCGCCGGCACCCAGACCTATACCGAGGACTGCTCGGTCTGCTGCAACCCGATGACCGTGCACCTCTGGGTGGCGGACGACGGCGAGGAATACACGGTCGAGGTTGAAGCGGAAAGCGGTTGAATTAGCTGGGATTGGACCCAACTTGCCCGGGGTACGCGGGTCCTGTAGACTTCGCGGCCCTTCTTCTGCGCTGATCGGTTTCCGCCTTGGATTCCGGGGCGCGGACTTGACGAGAACCAACATGAAAGCAGACATCCATCCGAATTACGTGGAAATCAACGTTTCCTGCAGCTGCGGGAACAAGTTCAAGACCCGCTCGACGGTCGGCCACGACCTGCAGATCGAAGTCTGCTCCAAGTGCCACCCGTTCTACACCGGCAAGCAGAAGGTGATGGACACCGGCGGCCGCGTCGACAAGTTCAAGAAGCGCTATACCAAAGCCGCTGCCTGATCGTCGCTCATCTTCGCCTAAAAGGCCGCCTTCGCGCGGCCTTTTTCGTTGTAGAGGGGCCAGAGATAAGAGGCGCTTTTTTGAGCAGTCCGGTCATGGATGACCGGTTCTTGGACAGGGATGTCCACAGCTTCCATACTTTCCATCTGGCGGCGTATGGGTAAAACTCGTTATGCTTGCGTAGCTTAAATGCCCATCGCCCGGTACCCGGCCTTTGTCGCGGACGGTGTTTGCGGCACTGCGGCAACCCGATTCCAGCAGACTTGACGGAGATTGCGGTCATGACGAACAGCTATAGCCTGGTCAACAACGAAACCGGTGAAAAAGTCGAGTTGCCGCTGGTCACGGGTACGCTCGGGCCGCCGGGAGCGGATGTCGGCAAGGTCTACGACAAGATGGACCTGTTCACATATGACCCGGGCTTCACCTCGACCTGCTCCACCAAGAGCGCCATCACCTACATCGATGGCGACAAGGGCGTGCTGCTGTATCGCGGCTATCCGATCGAACAGCTCGCCGCCAGTTCCACCTTCGTCGAAGTGGCCTACCTGATTCTCAATGGCGAGCTGCCCAACAAGGGCCAGCTGGAGGACTTCGAGGCCTCGATCCGCCGCCACACCATGATCAACGAGTCGCTGCGGCGCTTCTTCGACGGCTTCCGCTACGACGCGCACCCGATGGCCATGCTCACCGGCATCGTCGGCTCGCTGTCCGCCTTCTATCACGACACCACCAACAACAAGGACCCGCGCCAGCGCGAGATCTTCGCGCACCGCATGATCGCCAAGATTCCGACCATCGCGGCCGCTGCCTACAAGAAGTACTTCGGCCAGCCGTTCATGTACCCGCAGAACCACCTCGACTACTGTTCGAACCTGCTCTACATGATGTTCGCGGTGCCGGCGGAGCCCTATCACGTCGATCCGATCGCGGCCAAGGCGCTGGATATCCTGTTCATCCTGCACGCCGATCACGAGCAGAACGCCTCCACCTCGACCGTGCGCCTGGCCGGTTCCACCGGCTGCAATCCCTATGCCGCCGTCGCCAGCGGCATCGCCGCCCTGTGGGGCCCCGCCCACGGCGGCGCCAACGAGGCGGTGTTGAAGATGCTGGCCGAGATTGGCGACATCAAGAACGTTCCGGCCTTCCTCACCAAGGTCAAGGACAAGAACAGCGGCGTGCGCCTGATGGGCTTCGGCCACCGCGTCTACAAGAACTTCGACCCGCGCGCGACCATCATCCGCGAGCAGTGCCACAAGGTGCTCAAGCACCTGGGCAAAGACAACGATCCGCAGCTGGAACTGGCGCTGGAGCTGGAGCGCATCGCGCTGACCGACGACTACTTCAAGGAGCGCAAGCTCTACCCGAACGTCGATTTCTACTCGGGCATCATCTACAAGGCGCTGGGCATTCCGGTGAACATGTTCACGCCGATGTTCGCCATCGCGCGCACCGTGGGCTGGGTGGCGCACTGGTCGGAGATGGTATCGGAGCCGGGTGGTTTGAAGATCGGCCGGCCGCGGCAGGTTTATGTCGGCTCGCCGGTGCGGGACTACAAGGATTTGTCGGCGCGCTGATTCGACATGCTTCCCCCTCCCCATTTTTGGGGAGGGGGAAAGCGCGGTAAAAGCCGAATCTACCCGCCCAGGATCGCATCCACTTCCATCTTCGCCAAAGCCTCCGCCTCGGCTAGCGTCAGCCGCTTCGCCGGCAGTCTGTCACTCGGCGACAACGGCGTCCGACGCAAGTCATCCTCGCCGAACATGGCGACATCCACCCCGATTTCCCCCGCTTCGAACCGCAATAACGGTACATTTTCCTCGTTGCCGTTGGGGTAGCGGTAAATCCGGTCGTCCTGCCGGTAGGGGATCTGGCGGTCCTCGAAGAACAGGTCCAGTGCTTCGGCCTTGTCGGCGAAGACGTGCAGCTGCACGCGGTGTGCGGCGGTGATGGCGCCGCTGACGGCGGCGCCGCTGAAACGGGGCTGGAATTCGGCCAGGAGGCGCATCGCCTGCACGGCGGTGCCGCGCAGCTGGCGCAGGCGCTCGGCGTATTCGCGGCCGCCGAACAGGCGCTGGTAGTCGATCACGGCGGCCTGGATGCGGGCGTTGTCGGGCAGCGGCGTATTGCCGCCCAGTCCCAGGCGCTGCGCCGCCTTGAGCTTGGCGGTCCGATAGTCGACCACCGCCTCCTCGCACAGGATGCGCGCGGCTTCCTGCACCAGCGGCGAATTGGCTTCGCCGTCGCGGTCCAGGCCGGGCCGGCGCTGCGCCATCAGTAGATGTCCGTGCCCGCCGGCTGGTCGCTCAGGGCGCTCTTGCCGTCGTCGGCCGGGGGAATGTGGTCGGCCTGTACCACCTCCAGCATCGCACCCGGCGCATCGGCGGTGAGCAGCTTGCCGTTGGCGGGGTTGATCGGCACTTCCACCACGCCCGGCGGCCGCGGCAGGGTTTGCTGCGGCACGCCCTTCAGAGCAACCTTCATGAAATCCATCCACACCGGCAGCGCGGCGCGCGCGCCGACTTCGCCGTGGCCGAGCGTGGTGGGCTGGTCATAGCCGATCCAGGTGACGGTGACCAGGGCCGGGTTGAAGCCGTTGAACCAGGCGTCGGTGAAGTCGTTGGTGGTGCCGGTCTTGCCGGCGAGGTCGTCGCGGCCCAGCGCGCGTACCGCGGCGCCGGTGCCATGCGTAACCACCGCATGCATCATGCTGGTGATGAGGTAGTCGACGTCGGCGTCGATCACCCGCGGCGCCCGGTCCGCCGCGGCGACCTCGCTTGCGGGGCTGGGCGTGACAACGGGCGCTGCGCCCGGCGCGGCCTGGCCGTCAGTCGCGGTGACGTCCGGCGGCGTATCGCAACTGGGGCAGGCCAGTTTGGGCTGGGCATGGAAGATTTCCTTGCCGTCGCCGCCGCGGATCGACTGGATGAAATAGGGATCGACCAGGAAGCCGCCATTGGCGAATACGGCGTAGCCGCGCACCACTTCCCAGGGGGTGAGCGCGCCGCTGCCGAGGGCCAGCGTCAGATCCTTCGGCAGGCGATCCCTGGGCAGGCCGAATTTCGCCGCGTAATCGATGGCGTAGTCGAGACCGACGGCCTGCAGCACGCGGATCGAGACCAGGTTGCGCGATTCCGCCAGGGCCTCGCGCAGCCGCATCGGGCCGTTGAACTTGCCCTCGTAGTTGCCGGGGCGCCAGTCGTCGTCCGGATTGGCGCTGACGTAGACCACCGGGGCATCGAGGAACACCGAGGCCGGAGTGAAGCCCTTGGCCAGCGCGGCGCTGTAGAGGAAGGGCTTGAAGCCGCTGCCGGGCTGGCGCTTGGCCTGGGTGACCCGGTTGTAGGCGCCGAGGAAGAAGTCGTAGCCGCCGACCAGCGCCTGTACCGCGCCGTCCGTCGGGTTGAGGGCGACCAGCGCGCCTTCCACCTTGGGCAGCTGGGTCAGGCGCCAGGCGCCGTCGACGCGCGCCAGCCGCACGATGTCGCCGCGATTGAGCGGCTTCTTGTCGGACAGCTTGGCCCACTCGAAGCCGGACCTGGGCAGGTCCACCACCCCGGCCTCGGTCTGGATGCGCAGCTGTTCCGGCGAGAATTGCAGGACCACGCCGGCGATCAGCGAGACCGCCTGCGGCCGCGCCTCCAGCTGCGCCTGGATCACTTCGCCGGCGGGATCGCTGTCGAGCTGGGCCAGCGCCGCGGCCGGCAGATGCGCTTCCGGCCCGCGATAACCGTGGCGTTCCTCGTAGGCGAAGATGCCACCGCGCAGCGCCGCATTGGCGGCTTTCTGCCGGGTCGAGTCGATGGTGGTGATGACGCTGTAGCCGTCGCTGTAGGCCGCCTCGCCATATTTCGCCACCATCTCGGCGCGCGCCATCTCGGCCACGTAGCTGGCCTCCAGCTGCACGCTGGCGACGTGCTGGTGGGCGGTGATCGGCTCGGCCTGCGCCAGTTTGTAGTTGTCGTCGGTGATGTAGCGCAGCTCGTGCATGCGCCGCAGCACGTAGTCGCGCCGGTCCTGGGCGCGGCGCGGATCGGCGATGGGGTTGTCGCGCGAAGGCGCCTTGGGCAGGCCGGCCAGGGTCGCCATTTCGCCCACGCTGAGCTGATCCACGTCCTTGCCGAAATACACCTGCGCCGCGGCGCCGACGCCGTAGGCGCGGTTGCCGAGGAAGATGCGATTGAGGTACAACTCCAGTATCTGCTGCTTGTTCAATTCGCGCTCGATCTTCAGGGCGAGAAGAATCTCCTTGATTTTTCTCGTGAAGCTGCGTTCCGGGGAGAGGAACACGTTGCGCGCAAGCTGCATGGTGATGGTGCTGCCGCCCTGGCGTTTTTCGCCGGTGGTGGCGAGCACCACGCTGGCGCGGAGCAGGCCCTGCAGGTCAACGCCGGGATGCTCGAAGAAGCGGTCGTCCTCAGCCGCCAGAAACGCCTGGATCAGCCGCGGGGGAATCTGTTCGTAGCGCAGTGGGTCGCGCCGTTCGGCGCCGTATTCGCCGATCAGGGCGCCGTCCTGGCTGTAGACGCGCAGGGGGATGCCCAGCTTCAGTTCGTGCAGGCTGTCCACTGAAGGCAGGCGCGGCTCGTAATAGGCGCGCACGCCGAAAAAGCCGAGCACCGCGCACAAAATGCCGGTCGCAAGAACGGCGGCAGCGATCAGGACTAGACGCAGGTATAGATTCAAACTGGACCCTCGGGCGGCCGTTATGGCCTATGCTCGTTGCCTGGTTTGGGACTGCTTTCAGGCACTTGGAGAAGTAACTTATAGTTGCGTAGCAGAATACATCCGTTATATTAAGGTGGAATCGGGGCAGAGTCATTAAAGGAATTAAGTGACCTGCGGGGGGCCTGTTGGGGGCTCGGTATCTGGGGTGCGAGGGCGTTATGTCCTTCATGGAGTCGCTGTTTGGGAGCGGCAGCCGCGAACTGATCGGGCTGGACATCAGTTCCAGTGCGGTCAAGCTGCTGGAGCTGAGCAAGCGCGGTGATCGCTACAACGTCGAGGCCTACGCGGTCGAACCGCTGCCGGCCAACGTCGTCAACGACAAGCAGGTGGTGGACCCCAAGGTGGTGGGAGAGGCGATCGCGCGCGCCGTCAACCGCGCCGGGACCCGCACCAAGAACGCCGCCGTCGCGGTAGCCGGTTCCTCGGTCATCACCAAGCTGATTTTCATGCCGGCCTCGCTCAGCGAGCACGACATGGAGGAGCAGATCAAGGCCGAGGCCGATCAGTACATTCCGTACCCGATCGAGGAAGTCAACATGGACTTCCAGATTCTCGGTCCCTCGGCCAAGGACAAGGCTTCGGTCGACGTGCTGCTCGCCGCCTGCCGCAAGGAGCAGGTGGAGCAGCGCATGGCGGCGCTGGAGATCGCCGGCCTCAAGCCGATGGTGGTCGACATCGAAGCCTATGCCCTGGAAAACGCCTGCCAGTTCATGCGCCATCAGATGCCGGATGGCGGCAAGGGCCGCACCATCGCGGTGGTCGACATGGGCGCCTCGATGACCTCGCTGATGGTGCTGCACGACCTGCAGACCGCCTATACGCGCGACCAGGCCTTCGGCGGCCGCCAGCTGACCGAGGACATCATGCGTTTCTACGGCATGTCGCAGGAGGAGGCGTCCAAGGGCAAGCGGCTCGGTACCTTGCCGGAGAACTACCAGAGCGAGGTGCTGACCCACTTCCTCGCCGACATGGCGCAGCAGATCGACCGCTCGCTGCAGTTCTTCTTCTCCGCTTCCTCGCAGCATAGCGCCATCGACCAGGTGATCCTGGCCGGCGGCTGCGCGCAGATCGCCGGCGTCGATACCGCCATCCAGGAACGCTTGCAGATCCCGACTGTGGTGGCGCGGCCGTTCGCCCAGATGTCGGTGGCGTCCCGCGCCAAGCCGGCGCAGCTGGCGCAGGACGAAGCTTCGCTGCTGATCGCGGCGGGACTTGCCTGTCGTGCCTTCGACACGGCCGGCTAAGGAAGGCGAAGCCCATGACCAAGATCAATCTACTCGACTGGCGCAACGCCCGCCGCCAGCAACGCAAGCAGCAGTTCATGCTGCTGCTCGGCCTTACTTTCCTGGCCAGCGCCGCAGTTGTCCTGATCACCTACCTGGGGATGGACGCTGCGATCTCGCATCAGCAGGAACGCAACAAGACCCTGCAGACCGAAATCGCCGCGCTGGACAAGCAGATCAAGGAAATCCAGGAGCTGCAGCGGGTCAAGGCCAACCTGCTGGCGCGCATGCGGGTGATCGAGCAGTTGCAGCAGAGCCGGTCCGCCACAGTGCATTTCTTCGACGAGATCATCAATACCCTGCCCGACGGTGTTTATCTCACCGGCATCAAGCAGAGCGGCGCGGATGTCACCCTGGATGGCATCGCCGAATCCAACGGCCGCATTTCCGCCTACATGAAGAACCTCGACGCCTCGCCCTGGTTCAAGGATCCGAAGCTGGTGGTGATCAGGACCAGCGACAAGAATCACCTGCGCAACAGCGAGTTCCAGCTCAAGGTCACCAATCTGACCAAGGCCACGGATAACTCCCAGCCCGCCGCGTCCCCGGGAGCGCCCAAGAAATGAGTCCGCGCGAAATACTGGAAGAGCTGCAAACGCTGGACATGCAGAACCCCGGCGCCTGGCCGCGCTGGGTGCATATCGCGGCCTGTGTGCTGCTGGCCCTGCTGATCATCGGTTCCGGCGGCTATTTCCTGGTGGAGCCGCAATACGAGGATCTGGGCAAGGCGCAGCAGACCGAAGTGAGCCTGCGCGCGGAATTCGAGAGCAAGCAGCAGAAAGTGGCGGCGCTCGACGCCTATAAAGCGCAGCTGGAGGAAATGCAGCATTCCTTCGGCGACATGCTCAGGCAGTTGCCGAGCAAGGCCGAGGTGGCCAACCTGCTCAACGATATCTCGCAGACGCGTATCGCCAGCAACCTGCAGGAAGAGCTGTTCCAGCCGCAGCCCGATGTGCCGAAGGATTTCTACGTCGAAATGCCGAACCGCATCACGGTCACCGGCGGCTACCACGAGATGGGGCAGTTCGTCAGCGGCGTCGCCGCCTTGCCGCGTATTGTGGTCATTGACGAGATCAGCGTCCTGCCGGCGGAAAAGAAAGGCATGCTGCGCATGAGCGCCCTGGCCAAGACCTACCGCTATCAGGACGACGGCGGCGCGAGTGCCGCGCCGCATCCGGCCGGAGGTGCCAAGTGAGCCCGCGCATGATCCGCTGCGGCCTGCTGCTCGCCGGTCTGGCGCTGCTCAGCGCCTGCTCCAGCGACGACGATCTGCAGCAATACATCGCCCAGGTGAAGGCGCGCAAGAGCAACAAGATCGATCCGATTCCGCAGATCAAGCAATACGAAGCCTTTGCCTATGTCGCCGGCGATCGCCGTGAACCCTTCACGCCGAGCCTGCCGGAAAGCGCGCGCAACGGTGGGGGTGTGCGCCCGGACATGAGCCGCAACCGGGAACCGCTGGAAGAGTTCCCGCTGGATGCGCTGAGGATGGTCGGGCTGATCAACTTCAACAAGGTGGTCTACGCCATGGTCAGGGCGCCCGACGGGGTGATTCACCGCGTCACCGTCGGCAACTACATGGGCCAGAACTTCGGCAAGATCACCAACATCAGCGAAAGCGAAGTTTCCCTGGACGAGATCGTCCCGGACGGCTTTGGTGGATTCAAAGAGCAGCCAGCGAGTCTCGCTGCCGAGCAGAAATAAGGGAGCAGTACTATGTTCAGTCAGATCCTCGGACACTCCGCTCCGCCTCTTCCGGGGCGAACGCTTTTCAGGCGCTTCGCCGCGCGCGGTCTGGCGCTGCTGGCATTGGCGGCCTGTGGCGTCTTGCCGGCCCAGGCGCAGGCGACGCGCGAGCTGAAATCGGTGGATTTCGCCGCGCTCGATGGCGACCGGGTGCAGATCACCCTGACCCTGTCCGAGGCCGCGCCGCAGCCCGCGGTGTTCGCTATCGACAAGCCGGCGCGCCTGTCGGTGGACCTGCCGGATACCCATCTGGCGCTGACCGAGCGCTATCGCAAGGTCAATGTGGGGCAGGTGCGTTCGATCGCCGCGGTGGAAGCGCAAGGCCGCACCCGCCTGGTGGTCGAGCTGGCGCAGCCCACCGCCTATAACGTCAGTGTCGACGGCAACCGCATCGTGGTCGATCTGGCCGGCAATGCCGCCGCCAACTCGCCCGGGCTTGCCGCTCCGGCCCAGCAGGCGCCGACGGCGCTGATCAACAAGATCGACTTCCGCCGCGGCGAGAAGGGCGAGGGCCGGGTGCTGGTGTCGCTGTCCGATCCGCGCGCCGTGGTCGACGTGCACGAAGAGGGCGGCAAGATCATTGCGCGCTTCAAGAATACCGCCCTGCCGGATCGCCTGAGCAAGCGCCTCGACGTGCTGGATTTCGCCACGCCGGTGAAGTACATCGACGCGCAGCGCGACGGCGTCGATGCGCGCATCGTGGTGACCCCGGGCGCCGGCGGCGACTTCGAGCAGGTGGCCTACCAGGCCGGCGACCAGTTCGTGCTGGAACTGCAGCCGCTGTCGCAGGAAAAGCTGGCGGAGAAGCAGCGCGAACAGCCGACCTTCACCGGCGAGCGCATCAGCCTGTCGTTCCAGAGCGTCGACATCCGTTCGCTGCTGCAGATCATCGCCGACGTTGCCGGCACCAACATGATCGTCAGCGACAGCGTCAGCGGCCAGATCGCCATGCGCCTGCAGAACGTACCCTGGGACCAGGCGCTGGACATCATCCTGCGCACCAAGGGGCTGGGCATGCGCCGGCAGGGCAACGTCATGCTGGTGGCGCCGGTGGAGGAAATCGCCGCGCGCGAGCGCGCCGAGGCGGAAGCGGAAAAGCAGAAGGTGCAGCTGGCGCCGCTGCGCTCCGAGATCATCCAGATCAACTACGCCAAGGCCTCCGACCTGGGCACCATCATCAAGAACAAGACCAACTCGATCCTGTCCGAGCGCGGCAGCGTCACCGTCGATGACCGCACCAACAGCCTGCTGGTGCTGGAGACCCGCGACAAGATCACGGAGATCCGCGCGCTGGTACAGAAGCTGGACATCCCTGTGCGGCAGGTGCTGATCGAGTCGCGCATCGTCGTCGCCAACGACAATTTCGAGAAAGACCTGGGTACGCAGTTCGGCGTCAGTTTCCTGGGCAATGTCGGCAGCAACCTGCTGACCACCAATGGCACCAACGTGGGCGGCACGGATACCACCATCACCAGCGCCACCACCACCACCACCGGCCTCATCACAGTGCCCACGCCCAGCGGCAGCAACTACAACGTCAACCTGCCGGCGCCGGTGTCCGCCGGCTCGCCGGGCAGCATCGCGCTGGCGCTGCTGACCAAAAACACCCTGGTCGACCTGGAACTGACGGCGCTGCAAACGGAAGGCAAGGGCGAAGTGGTGTCCAGCCCGCGCGTCATCACCGCCAATGCCAAACCAGCCGTGATCAAGCAGGGTGTCGAAATTCCCTACCAGGCATCCACCAGCAGCGGCGCCACCGCGGTGTCGTTCAAGGACGCCGTGCTGTCGCTCAACGTCACGCCGCAGATCACCCCCGACGGCCGCGTCATCATGGACCTGGCGGTGCATGACGACACCGTCGGCAGCAACGTCAGCACCGGTACCGGCGGCAGCACGCCTTCGATCGATACCCGCGAAGTCGATACCCAGGTGCTGGTCGACAACGGCCAGACCGTGGTGCTCGGCGGCATCTACCAGCAGACCGCCACCCAGACGGTGAGCAAGATCCCGCTGCTGGGCGATATTCCAATCCTGGGCTACCTGTTCCGCAATAACCAGGTCATCAACAACAAGACCGAACTTCTGGTGTTCATCACGCCGAAGATTCTCACCGAGGGGCTCAAGGTCGAATAAGCCTTGAAGCAGGCTTGGCGGACTGTCGTTGCTATACTGGCAGCGGGAGTCCGATCCAAGCCGGTATGAGAGCAAGTCCCGTGTCACCCCTGCGCCGCCGCACCCGGCCGCCGTCCTGCGTTACGGCCGGCCGCTGAGTCCGTTGCCGCCATGGCCAAATCCGGCAATATCTTCCTGATCGGCCCGATGGGCGCCGGCAAGACCACGGTGGGTCGGCGCCTGGCCGAGTCGCGCGGCATGGACTTTGTCGACAGCGACCAGGAAGTGGAAGCGCGCACCGGCGTCAACATCGCCTTCATCTTCGAAAAGGAGGGCGAAGCCGGCTTTCGTCGCCGCGAGCGCCAGGCGATCGGCGAGCTGAGCCAGCGGCAAGGCCTGGTGCTGGCTACCGGCGGCGGCGCCATTCTCGATGCGGACAGCCGGCAATGGCTGGCGGCGCGCGGTTTTGTGGTCTATCTGCATGCCAGCATCGAGCAGCAAATGGCCCGCACCGAGCGCACCGATACGCGGCCGCTATTGCAGGGCGGCAACCGGCGTGAGACGCTGGAACGGCTATTTCTGACCCGCGACCCGCTCTACCGTGAAATCGCCGACCTCGTCCTCCACACCGACGGACGCAACGCCCGCACGCTCGCGCGCGAAATCGAAGACTACTTCGCCCGCCCGGCGACCGCGCTCTGAAGCCGCCACGCGCGAGCTGCGCGTCGAACTGGGCGAGCGCGGCTACGACATCCGCATCGGCCCGCGTCTGCTGGCCGAGCCGGCCAGCTACAAGCTGCTGCGCAGCCGCCTGGTGCGCATCGTCACCGACAGCAATGTCGCCGCCCTCTACCTGGAGCCGCTGCTCAAGGCCCTGGGCCTGAGCGCGGCCGAGGCGCTGGTGCTGCCGGCGGGCGAGCAGCAAAAAACCTGGGCCAATGCGGAAGCGGTGCTGGACTGGCTGCTGCAGGCCCGGCTGCCGCGCGATGGCGTGTTGGTGGCGCTGGGCGGCGGCGTGATCGGCGATCTCACCGGTTTCTGCGCCGCCTTGTATCAGCGGGGCATCGATTTCGTGCAGATCCCCACCACCCTGCTGGCGCAGGTCGATTCCAGCGTCGGCGGCAAGACCGGCGTCAACCACGCGCGCGGCAAGAACATGATCGGCGCCTTTCACCAGCCGCGCGCGGTGATCGCCGACACCGATACCCTGCGCACCCTGCCGCCGCGCGAGCTGTCCGCTGGCCTTGCGGAAGTGATCAAGTGCGGCCTGCTCGGCGACGCCTCGCTGTTCGCCCGTCTCGAGCGCGACCTCGACCGCCTGCTGACGCTCGATGCGGAAACCCTGGCCGATGCGATCGAACGCTGCTGCGCGCTGAAAGCGCGCATCGTCGCCGCCGACGAGCGCGAGTCGCTGCATGGCGGCGCCGGTCCGCGCGCCATGCTCAATCTCGGCCACACTTTCGGCCATGCGGTTGAAACCCACACCCGCTACGAGTCCTGGCTGCACGGCGAAGCCGTGGCCCTGGGGCTATGCATGGCCGCCTCGATGTCGGCGCGCCTGGGCTGGATCGCCGCGGAGGATGCCGAGCGCGTCTCCGTCCTGGTCAAGCGCGCGGGGCTGCCGGTGCGGCCGCCCGCCTGCATGACGCCGGAAGATTTCCGCCGGCTGATGGCGCTGGACAAGAAGGTGGCGGGCGGCCGGGTGCGGCTGGTGCTGCTGCGCGCCATCGGCGAAGCCGTGGTCACCGCGGACTTCGATCCCGAGGCGCTGGAGCAAACCCTCGCGCAATACTGTGCTTGAGCCGGCCTCCTCGATGAACCCGCTCGCCGCCTACGCCGCGCACGATGAAAACTCGCGCGGCCGGCGTTTTCCGGAAGCCCCACCCGGCTACCGCAGCGAATACCAGCGCGACCGCGACCGCATCGTGCATTCCGCCGCCTTCCGCCGCCTCGAATACAAGACCCAGGTGTTCGTCAACCACGAGGGCGACCTGTTCCGCACCCGCCTGACGCATTCGCTGGAAGTGGCGCAGATCGCCCGCACCATCGCCCGCTCGCTGTCGCTCAACGAGGATCTGGCGGAAGCCATCGCCCTGGCGCACGACCTCGGCCACACGCCGTTCGGCCATGCCGGCCAGGATGCGCTGAACGAGTGCATGCGCCCCTACGGCGGCTTCGAGCACAATGCACAATCGCTCCGTGTGGTCGATGAGCTGGAGGACAAGTACGCCGATTTCCGCGGCCTCAACCTCAGCTTCGAGACGCGCGAAGGCATCCTCAAGCACTGCTCGCTGAAGCGCGCCCGCACTCTCGGCGACATCGGCCAGCGCTTCATCAGGAAGCAGCAGCCCGGCCTGGAAGCGCAGCTGGCCAACCTGGCCGACGAGATCGCCTACAACAATCACGATGTCGACGACGGCCTGCGCGCGCGCCTGATCAGCATCGAGCAGCTGCGCCAGGTGCCGCTGTTCGCGCGCCATCACGACCAGGTGCTGAAGGCCTATTCCAGCCTGACGCCGAAGCAGCTGCGGCACGAAACCATCCGCCGCATGATCAACACCCTGGTGTCCGACCTGGTGGAGCAGACGCGCGCGCGCCTGCGCAAGCTCAAGCCGCAGCATCCGGACGAGGTGCGGGCCCTGGCCAAACCCCTGGTCGGCTTCGGCGAAAAGATCCAGGCCGAGAATCTGGAACTGAAGAGCTTCCTGCGCGAGCAGTTGTACCGCCACCACCAGGTCTACCGCATGACGGTCAAGGCGCAGCGCGTGGTCAAGGACCTGTTCGGCGCCCTGTTCGCCGATTCGCGCCTGCTGCTGCCGGAATTCTTCGCCCAGGCCGAGGCGGCGCAGAAGGAAGGCGGCGACAACGGCCGCGCCCGCCTGGTCGCCGACTACATCGCCGGCATGACCGACCGTTACGCCATCGACGAGTACGAGCGGCTGTTCGATCCGAGACGGCTGCGGTGACGGTAGGGCGGGCCGTGCCCGCCGGCTTTTTTCCCCGACGTATGCGCAGCGGCGGGCATGGCCCGCCCTACAACCGACAACTGCTTTAAACTCCCGCCCCATGATGAAAGCCCTCCGTTTCGACCATACCGGCAGCCTCGACGCGCTGTCCCTGCAGACCATTGCGCCGCCGCGCCCGCAGCCGGGCGAGGTGGTGGTGGAAGTCTGCGCCGCCGGCGTCAATCCCAGCGACATCAAGAATGTGCTGGGCCGCTTCCCCTACACCACGCTGCCGCGCACCCCTGGCCGCGATTTCGCCGGGGTGGTGGTGGACGGTCCGGCGGAAATGATCGGCGAGGAAGTCTGGGGCACCGGCAAGGAATTCGGCTTCGTCCGCGACGGCAGTCATGCCGAGCGCATCGCCGTGCCGCAGGACGGCATCGCGCCCAAACCCGCGCTGCTGACCTTCGCCCAGGCGGCGAGCTGCGGCGTGCCCTATACCACCGCCTGGGACGCGCTGGAGCGCAGCGGCATTTCCCCGGGTGAAGGCCTGGTGGTGATCGGCGCCGCCGGCGCGGTCGGCCGCGCCGCCCTGGCCCTGGGCCGCTGGTGCGGGGCCCAGGTGATCGGCGCGGTGCGCCGTCCGGCCCAGGTCGAGCAGCTCGCGGCGGAAGGCTTCGAGGCCATTCTGCTGGGCGAGGGAGAGGACCTTTCGGCGGCCGTGCGCCGCTATTATCCGGCCGGCGCCGACCTGATTTTCGACACCACTGGCGCCTGGCTCGGCCCGGCGGTGGCGGCCCTGGCCGAATTCGGCCGCATTGCCACCATCGCCGCGCCCCGGGGCGGCGTCAGCGAACTGCCCCTGCTCGATCTGTACCGCCGCGGCGGCAGCATCATCGGCATCAATTCCCTGCTTTACGACAGCCGCGCCTGCGCCGCCATGCTGGATCGTTTCAGCATCGCTTTCGCCACCGGCCTGCTGCCGCCGCCCCCGCCGCCGCAGGAGCGCCTGCTGAGCGAGGCTGTGGCGGTGTACCGGGAGCTGGCGGGCGACGCCAGCAGCCGCAAGATGGTTTTTGTAAAGGACTGAATCAAGGCCTGATTTGGGCCCTGGCGGGCTGCGCTCCGGGCTTGGGGCGGCTGCCGCGCCGGCGCTGCTGTCCGCGCGCTCATTGACGGCACGACTTTCGCTTCTATAATGCGATGTTGCGCTGCGGCGAAACCGCCGCGCGTCCCATCCACCCTGCATCACGTCCCAAAGTTTGCGCTGTCCGCAGACAAAGGCCGAAGTCGAGGCAGGGTGGCGCGCCGCCGCAAAAAGGTCCCGTGGGGGGCCAGAGGCACACGGTCATGAGTCACCCAGCACAGCCGGGCCTGTACAGCCCCGAGTTCGAACACGACGCCTGCGGCTTCGGCATGATCGCCCAGATGGACGATCAGGCCAGCCATAAGCTGGTGAAGACCGCCATTCGTGCGCTGGAGCGCATGACCCATCGCGGCGCCATCGCCGCCGACGGCAAGACCGGCGACGGCTGCGGCCTGCTGATGAAAAAGCCGGACCGTTTCCTGCGCGCCAAGGCGGCGGAACTCAAGTTCAAGCTCGGCGAGGATTACTGCGCCGGCAACATCTTCCTGTCGCAGGACCCGGCCAAGGCTGCCCGCGCGCGCGAAGTGCTGAACGAAGCCTGCGTCCACCACGGCCTCAAGCTGCTCGGCTGGCGCGAGCTGCCGGTTGATCCGGAAGCCTGCGGCCCAGAGGCGCTGAAGACCCTGCCGCGCATCGAGCAGGCCTTCATCGTCCCCGCCGGCGGCACCCACAAGTTCACCTTCGAGCTGAAGCTGTACAAGGCGCGCCGCCGCGCCGAGAAGATCCTGGAAAGCGAGGGCGACCGCGAGTTCTACGTCACCCACCTGTCCTGCCGCGTCATCGTCTACAAGGGCCTGGTGATGCCGGCCTACCTGCCGGTGCTGTACACCGACCTGGGCGACGCGCGCCTGGAAAGCTCGATTGTCGTGTTCCACCAGCGCTTCTCCACCAACACCCTGCCGCAGTGGCGGCTGGCGCATCCGTTCCGCTTCCTGGCGCACAACGGCGAAATCAACACCATCGCCGGCAACCGCATGTGGGCGCAGGCGCGCCGCTACAAGTACCAGTGCGAGGATCTCACCGACATCGACGAGATCGCGCCGCTGGTGTCGCTCAGCGGCTCCGACTCGCAGAGCCTGGACAACATGCTGGAAGTGCTGCTCGCCGGCGGCATGGACCTGTTCGCGGCGATGCGCGCCCTGATCCCGCCGGCCTGGCAGAACGTCGAGAACCTCGACGCCGACGTGCGCGCCTTCTACGAATACAACTCGCTGCAGATGGAGCCCTGGGACGGCCCGGCCGGCATCGTGCTGACCGACGGCCGCTATGCCGTCTGCGCCACCGACCGCAACGGCCTGCGCCCGACGCGCTACGTCATCACCCGCGACCGCACCATCACCCTGGCCTCCGAAATCGGCGTCAACGAAGTGCCGATCGAGGAGGTGGTCGAGAAGGGCCGCCTGCGCCCGGGCCAGATGCTGGCCATCGACACCGAATCCGGCAGCCTGCTGCGGCCGATGGACATCGACCGCATGCTGGCCGCGCGCCAGCCCTACAAGCAGTGGCTGAAGCGCAACATCCGCCGCCTCGAATCCTCGCTGCACGACGATCCGGCGGCGCT
>FTKD01002271.1_pt1 | contig 26501 bp, 19 predicted proteins | sample 1658191 | NCBI WGS metagenome assembly FTKD01 (sample SAMEA3914808, study PRJEB12502) | metagenome | biome: forest; material: soil | place: Canada | collected 2011-08-03 | depth 0.3 m
AGCGCTCGGCCGGGTGTCAATCTCGGCCAGCACTTCACCATTCTGGCATCGGATGTACCAGGCACGGATCGGGTCGTCCTCGTACTTGATCTCTATCAGCTCATCTGGCGGCAGAAGACTCAGCTTCGAAACGAGCTGACGCGTTGCGGAGACGACGGAGGGATGGCGAGGCACCTTGCCTTCCTCGTGCAACGATTCCTTCACGCTCATGATTCGGAGCAATGCTCCGGCTCTCGTAGTCCCCATGATCCCTTCCCGCCGCCAGCGAAGCCCGCCTTGTGCATCCTAGCCGCGCCGGCGAACTCCATAGCTGCCGTTCACGAGCGGCAGCAAGTGGCCGACTACAGCCAGATGACCTGCGCCCCTACGCGCAAGAGCTCAAGTTCGCTTCCTCCGGCTGGCCCAGTAGGCCGCACGGCCAAAAGATAGCAAGGACAACAACGAGGCGAGAAGCCACGAGCCGTCGATGCGCAAAGCCTCGCGGTCACCGTTGATCCGATACGACATCGCGAATCTGTCTTTCTGGATGTGGCTCCCAACGACGACCTCACCGAGAAAGCTTCTGAGCGACTCCACGTGCTCATCGCCATCCTTTTCGCGAAGGCGATAGACCGGGCTGCATCGATTGTTCAAAGGTTGCTCGCACTCCTGAAAAGTCTGCAAGACAGTGAAGTCGCCCTGAAAGAGGAAATGCTCACCCAGTTGCCAGCCGAGGACGGTCCAAACCATCAGTGCCAACCAGAAGCCAACGTGGGTCAACACCTTCGGTATGCGCCGCCAGCGGATCATTCAGCCACCCAGACTTTTTGCTGCAGTGCATCGAAGATCAAGAGAGGCGTCATCGGTATCCAGCTTAGCGTCTTCATCGCGCAGCCCAGCGGATACGTTGCTCCGAAGCTGCCATTCACGACCGTCGGCAAGTGGCCGACCTGCGACCGTCAACCACATCGCAGCGATCCGAGTGCTGCATCAGGCTGCCCGACATGTGCGACGACAAACTGCGCCGCTGCTTGGTCGACCCGTTGACGCAAGCGGAATCTGCCGGATTCAGCCGTGCCGTCCGAGGTGCTCCCTCACAGCGCGCAGGGCATCTTCTCGCCGCGCCGCGCAAGGGCCGCCTCGAGCTCGCGCCAGCCGGCCTCGATCTCGGGCAGCGGGTTCGCGCCGCGCTTTCCGCCTTCGCGCTCGCAGTACAGGCCCAGCGCAGTCTTGTGCGGCGACGTCGGCTTGGCGTCGGGGCGGCTGTTGGTCGTCAGGTCCAGCCGGATGCCGGCGTCCACCAGATCGGCCGCGATACCGAACTCGTAGGCAATCATCGCGTAGTGGAGGGCCGATCCGGTGAATCCGTCGACATAGTTGACGTCGGCGCCGCGCTGCAGCAGCAGGCGCACCACGGGGCGGTTGTGCCCGGAGACGGCTCCCATCAGCAGCGAGGTGCGCGTGAACGGCTCCTTGGGTGGACGCCAGTTGGGACTGATTCCGTGATCGAGCAGCACGCGAACGACTTCCGGGTCTGCGTTGTCGCGCGAGACGGCGTAGATGGGCAAGGTCTCGCCACCGTCGACTACCGAGACCGGGTCGCCGCCGGCGTCGAGCACCAGCTTCATCACCTGAGGACCGTTCTTGCGAGCCAGTAGGGCGAAGTGCGGGACGGTCATACCCAGCTTGCCGACGGCGCGAACATCCGCGCCCTTGTTCAGCAAGGCCGCGATGCGGTCCGGCATCCCGTCCATGCACGCATTGGCGAGTTCGACGACGGCGGGATCCGTGAAGACCTTGTTTGGATAGGGCATGGCTTGAGCGCGGGAGAAGGGAAGGATCAAGCAGGCGGCGCACAGGGCAAGCGCCCCGAGCAGCCTGCGACGGATGGGATGGCTGGAAATCATTGCCCCGCACCTTGGGAGCCCTTGGACAGGGAAATGTAGTCGGTGACGGGCGCCGGGTTGCCGGTGCCGTCCAGCATGGTCTGGATGTCCGCGGCCTTGCGCGACTCGATGCCCTGGTGCAGGTTGACGATGCTGTGCTGCGCCGCCAGGCTCGAAGGCGAGCCGTCCGCGTTCTTGCTGGGCACGTTGCGTACGTCGCCGAGGGCCGGCGGGATGTACCACTTGCCGCCGCTGAAGTCGAAGTTGTTCCGGGCTTCCTGGGCCGTGATGCCGGTCAGCCGTTGCACGAGATCCTTGCCGATCTGCGGCACGCGCCCGGCCACCGCATCGGACACGCCCAGCTGGTCGCCGGCCCATTGGTTGGCCTTGATCACGCCAGATGCGCCCTTGACCACCCCGAGCACCACCTTCTGGAAGCCCAGCGAGTTCTGGGTGCCGGTGAGCGGATCGCCGTAGCCCTGACTCAGGCCGCCGTCGGACCTGTACTGGTTGAAATCGGCGACATATTGATCGAGGCCGTCGGCGGGCAGGCCCATCGTCTTCGGATTCAGTCCGGCGGAGTTGAACATCTGGCCCTTCAATCCGGCGAGTATCCCGGCGGCCTGGGCCTTGCCACCACCCAGCGAATGGCCGGTGACCTGGGCGCCCTCGAACACCGGGTTGTCGGCCATCGAGGAGCCCAGCCTCTTGGCTGCCTCATATTGCGATGTCTTCAGGCCGAGAGCCTGGTCGTGGTCGGCCAGGATGTCGTCCGGGTCGGCAGTTGTGCCCTGGAACGCGATTACCGTTTTTGGGTCGAAGGGAAAGTCGTCCGGGCACTTGTAGACCACCGCGCGCGCGGCCGTCACGTCATCGAGCTTGATGTTAGCGTCCAGCAGTTCATCCGGCGCCATCGCGTGCCACGGGGACGGCGGAGTCTTGTCCGTCGCGTTCTGGTCGTACTGCTTGTACGTGTCCTGCGACAGCGACGCCAGCTCCACCGCATGCATGTCGCTCTGGAGCTCCGTGCCGGCGGCCCGCACCGCCGGATCGGGCGAGGCCTGCGCCTGCGCGATGAGCTGGTTGCGCCTCTCGATGCGGATTGCGCGCTGCTTGGCATCCATGCATTCCTGGCACGGCACGCACGGCACCAGCGCCGGCCGCTGCGGCGAGAACCTGTCCTTGACGGCCGCGGCAGCCTTCTGAACGGCGCCGACAGCGCCCGCCACCGGCTTGACCACCGTTTGATAGCCCGCATAGCCGGTGACGGCCGCCGTGGCGGCAACGGCCCCCTCGGTGCCGACGAAGGCGCCGGCCACCACCTTCTTGCCGGCCAACACCGTGGCCTCGGCCGCGGACTGCGCGAGCGACACCACCTTGTCCTTGGCGGCGCTCGCCGCCGAGCCGATGGCGTTCAGTTTGGAGCTAATCGCCTGCGTGCCGACGTCCCAGAGATCGCGCAGCGGGTTGCCGTACGGATTCGGATCCTGCCCCCAGCTCATGCGGTACCCTTGGCTTGCTCGAGCTCGTGGAAGACCGTGACCGAGAAGTTCGTCAGCGCGTCAGCCTTGGTTCCGGGCGACAGCTGCGTCGTGCTCAGGATCTGCTGCAGCCCGGGGATGCGCTGGTCGAAGTCGGGGCCCAGCAGCCAGGTGTTCAGCACGAAGATGGCCGCCGACTGCTCGTCGACGAGCCCGTAGCCGGCGGCGCGCGCCACGAGGGCTGGGATGGGCGCGGCAAGCTGGTCGCTGCTGAATCCGGCCGTCTGTCCTGGGAACTGCTCACGAAGGATTCCGACCATCCGCGAAGCAAAGTTGCTCTGGCCCAGTTGATCCCACTGAGCCTGTGAAATTGGATTCATATTCCTCTGCAAGACCGTGGCTCCGGGACACCGCCTCATCTGCGATTGACTCCCACCCGGCCGCACCCTAACGAACGCGGAGTATCGCCACGGGCGCGACCGCCCGCATCCCACTAAAGGGGGGTGGGCGGCGTGATCCACGCGGCTTCTACCTCCAGCCCTCGATGGCCCGCGAAGGCCCTGCCGATCGGAGAGACCGTGAGAACGTTGTCCGCCAGGGCGGTCACCCAATTGGCGAGCCCAAGGTGACACAGTGGCTCAATGTGCACGTCCACTGAATCGAGGTTGCGGAAATGGTCTGCCCAGCAGCGTTCCCACGTGGCCCGATACCGGTCGCTCGCGACGGACAGCTTGTGGCCGACAGCCAGCGCTTGGAAGGCGCCAACGTCCGACCGCTCTGGGCCCAACAGGCGACGTTCGAACCGGATTGACTACAGGCGGCCAGGAAGCTGGCTGAATTTGCGAGACGTGAGTGGAGTGAGAATACGGCATGCATCACCCAATCGGGTGTGCCGACTCCAGAGCGGTTCGAGCAAAATCACCGACGTGCCATTCGCACAAAGAAGGGTTCCCCATCGCGACCGATCCCGTGATGACCGACGATGAAGCCTTGCGCCGCTGGCGACTCATGCTGGGTCACTACGCGGCGCTTCCGCTGGCGCAGGGCACGTTCTCCGCGGGGGACTGGAAGCTAGACCAGGCACTCGACTACCTGTACGGCCGCGAATACGAAGGCCGCGGCCTCGCGCGCCCGGCCGGCGGCTCGGGCTCGCTCGATCCCACGCAACTGCGCGCGGTCGATTGGCTCGCCCGCACGCGCAAGCTGTTTCCGCAGGAGGTGTTCGAGCGCATGCAGACGCAGGCGATCGAGCGCTACCAGCTCACCGAGCTGCTGGAAGACCCCGCGGTGCTGCGCACGCTGGACGCCACGCCGGACCTCGCCAAGGCCTTGCTGAGCATGCGCGGACGGCTGTCGACTCAGATGCGAGACGCCGTGCGCGAGGTGATCCGCAAGACGGTCGACGACATCACGAAGCGCCTGCGCAACGAGTTCGTCAACGCGCTCGTGGGCCGACGCAACCGGCAGCGCCGTTCGCAGTTCACGAGCGCGCAGAACTTCGACGCACGCGCCACGATTGCCGCCAATTTGCGCCACTACAGCGTCGAGCGGCGCCAGCTGGTCATTGAGCAGCCGCGCTTCAACGCACGCGTCAAGCGCAATCTGCCGTGGGACGTCGTGCTGTGCGTCGACCAGAGCGGCTCGATGATGGACTCGTTGATCTACAGCGCCGTGATCGCAGGCATCATGAGTTCGCTGCCTGCGGTGCGCGTGCGCCTAGTTGTGTTCGACACCAGCGTCGTCGACCTCACGCACCTGGCCAGCGATCCGGTCGAGGTGCTGCTGACGGTGCAACTCGGCGGCGGCACCGACATCGGCCGCGCCGTCGCCTACTGCGAGTCGCTCGTGTCCAATCCGGCGCGCACCGTGTTCGCGCTGATCAGCGACTTCGAGGAGGGCGCCGCGCCCGGGCCGCTGCTGGCCGCGGTGCGTCGCATGGCGGAGTCGCGCGTTACGCTGCTGGGCCTCGCGGCGCTCGACGAATCGGCCGCACCGGTCTACGACCGCGGCATGGCGCAACGCCTTGCGAACCTGGGCATGCACGTCGCGGCGCTGACGCCCGTGCACTTCGCGCAGTGGCTGGCCGAGGTGATGAATTGAGCTGGATGACCGCTTGGCGCGCTTACGACGATGACACGCTGGCCGCGCTCGCCAACCCGGGCCTGCTGCGCCGCGCGGCCAAGGACGTCGAGGCCGGCAAGGTGGCGTTGGCGGAGCAGGACGTTGAAGGCGGCTGGATCACGGCCGACGGCCAGCGTGTGCGTGTCGACGCCCATGGCCCGCAGAAGGCGCGCTGCGACTGCCCCGCGCCGGGCCTGTGCAAGCACATCCTCGGCGCGGCGCTGTGGCTGCGCGACCAGCCCCCCGATTCGTCGACGGCGGCGGCAGCGGCCGACGACGTGGCGCCTGCTGTCGCCATCGACCCGCTCGCCGACCTGCTCGCGCTCGACGTCGCTGCGCTGTTCAAGGCAGCCGGCGCCGCCGCGGTGCGACGCGCGGCGGCCGCGGCGGTGGACGACGTCGAGTGGCGCGCGCAAGGCGGCGCCGTGGTGCTGACGCTGCCATCGCTGGGGCAGTCGTGTCGCTGGGTCGGCGGCGCGGGCCTCGCCGGCATGATCTCGGACGTGCCGACGGCCGAGCGCAAGGCGGTGCACCTGGGCGCGGTGATGGCGCTGCGGCGCGCACACGGCCTCGTGGATGCGTGGCCGGACGGCACGGCGCCCGTGCGCACGAAGCCGGCCGACGCCGCCACCGAAGGGCTGGGCGGTCGCGAACGGGCCTTTCTCGCACAGGTGCAGGGCCTGCTGCACGAACTGCTGGCCGGTGGCCTCGCGCACGTCAGCGAACTGACTTCGGCGCGGCTGCTCGCGCTCAACATGTCGGCGCGGGGCGAAGGCCTGCCGCGGCTCGCTGCGCTGCTGCGCAATCTCGGCGGCACCGTGGACCTGCTGGCGCGTCGCGACCACCGCGCCGAGGAGCGCGACGCGCTCGCCGCGATGTCGCGCATCCAGGCGCTGTGCGAGGCGCTGGCGGCGTCCGGCGGCGAGCGCCTTCGCGGGCTGCGCGGCCGGCTCAAGCGCGATTTCGACGAGTCGACCGCACTCACGCTGCTGCCGCTCGGCGCGCACTGGTGGCAGACGCGCGGCGGCGCGCGCGGGCTCACCGCGGCGTTCTGGGACGTCGACGGCGCGCGCGTGCTGCAGGCGACGCTGGCGCGCCCTGACGGCTGCGACGTCGGCTTCACGCGCGAGCTCGCATGGACGACGCAGGCGCTGTGGCCCGGCGCCGGGGCGGTGCGCACGATCGGCGCATCGGCGTGGCGGCTCGAGCAGCCGCGGCTGTCCGAGGACGGCCGCCTAGCGCTCGGGGGCGCGACGCGCGCGACGCCGCAATCGCCATGGCCGGCCGCCGATCCGCGCCTCGCCGGCGTCGGCTGCGCCGACTGGTCCGAGCTCGGCGCGCGGTTGCGCGCCGCGACCGGCCTGGCGGGCGAGCCGATCGACGCCTTGCTGCTGCGGCCCGCCGACACGCGTGCGCCGGTGCTCGACGAGGTGCGCCAGCAGCTCGCCTGGCCCGTGTCAGACGCCGCCGGCCGCTGGCTGACGCTGGTCGTGCCCGTCACGCCGGAGACGCGCCAGCGCATGGACAACATCGACGCGCTCGCGTCGCGCCGTGGCGACTTGCGCGCGATCCTCGTTCGCATCGAACGCACCGGCGCGCAGGTGCAGTTCGTGCCGGTGGCCACGTTGACGCGCGAGCCGGGCGATCGCCTGCAGGCGCTGTCGCTCGACTTCGAGACGCCGCCGCCGCGCGCCAGCTCGCTCACTGGCCGCCTGTTGCGCCTGTTCGAGTCGCGCCGCGACTTGCCGCCACCCGCTACGCCGGCCACGCTGGCAGAGCGCCTGACCGCGCCGGTGCTCGAGGTCCTCGAGACGCAGGCCGCCACCGGCCGGCTGGCGCTCACGCAGACGCAGGACGAACGATTGCAAGATGCGCACCGGCGCGTGACGTCGGTGGGCCTGGAGATCCTTGCTCGCGCGCTGGCCGCGCATCGACACGAACCGACACCCGCGGCCGCGCTGCGCCTCTACCGGCTGTGCGAGCTGGTGGACGAGCTCGGCGCGATACCGCAGGACACATGAGGCCGCGCGAAGGCGCGCTGCCAGAATCGACGACAAGCAGACCAGGGAGGAATGCATGGGAGTTCTTGACAGGATCTTGGGTGCGTTGACTGGCGGGGGCGTCGCCGCGTCGACGGCCAGCGCCGCGGGGGTCACGCGCGAGCAGGCGAACCTGCTGGCGGAGAGCCTGCAGCCGCTTGCGAACATCTCGGCCGCGCTGCCCGAAGCGGCGCTGGCCTACGTGCTGGAAGGCAGCCACGAGACCGTGCTGCTGACTCTGCAGCAGGCCGGCGCGCAGTCGCCCGAGATCCTGCTGGGTAAGCCCGGGCGCCGATACTGGAAGTTTCATCACTGGAACGACAAGGCGGTGCTGGCGCTGGGCGAGGCGAGCCTCGAGAGTCGGGCGAAGTTCTATACGAGCGTCTCCTCGGCCAGGCCGCCGCTCGACTTGCTGGTTCGGCTTGGCAAGCTGCTGGCGGCGGTCGACGACGGACGCGAACTCAAGCCGCAAGGCGCGCCGGTGCCGGCGTGGCTAGAGATGATCGTCAACGATGCGCTGTGTTCGTCATTCAACGAGCACAACGAGCCGAAAGACATCGCCAGACAGCGTCCGGCCTGGGACATCGACCTGGCGGCGCGACTACTCGAACGCGACGGACTCGATCCGCTGCTGGCGCTGCAGATGACGTTCGAGCGCAAGGAGGCGGACTCGTACGGCGGCGACCGCCTCGGCACGCTGCTGCTCGCCCCGCAGGTCGCCGCCTTCATGCGCGCCCATCGCGCGGCCGTGCCGCCGCTGCTCAAGCAGCTGTCGGCCGCCGGCCGCATCAAGCTGGCGTCGCGCCTGGGCCGCGACAAGTCGTTGCTGGCCGACTTTGCGCCGCAGCTCGTGGCGCTGGCCACGGACGGCAGCAAGGGCGTGCGCAGCGAGGCGGTGCCGCACCTGGACGCGATCCCGGTGCAGCAGCGACTCGCGCTGCTGACCGCCTTGCTGGCCGAAGGCGACAGCACCCAGCGCGCGCAGGCCGCCGATCTTCTCGCACGACTTCCCGATGCCGTGGGGCGGCCCGCTCTCGACGCCGCGTTATCCATGGAAGCGAGCAAGCCCGTGCAGCAGGCGATCCGCTCCGCGTTGACTCGGCTCGACGCGGCCGACGACGCAGGCGCCGTCGACCTGCCGCCGCAGCCGTCGTGGGAGCCTTTCGCCGACGTCCCGCTCGGCGACGACGCGCTGCAAATCTTGATTGCCAACCGCAAGGAGCTGCTCGAGCGCGCGCGTATTGCCGCCGAGGCGGAGATCGAGTCGAACAAGGTGCAGAAGTACCAGGCCAAGTGGGCCCAGAAGCGCTACGACGCGATGAAGCAGGTTGACGACGGCGACATGCGTCTCCTGCTGAAGGTGCTCAACGGCACCGCTGGCGAGAAGGATCGCGCGCGCGCCGCCGTTAGCGAGGTCGCCCAGTGCGTGACGCACGGCAACCGCCTCCAGGTCGCCAACGGATTCGGTCCGATGCATCTGTTGCGGTGGGTCAAGGTCGCGCGCGCCTGGCACGGATTCTGGCAGGACGACGGCTTCCAGAAGTGGCTCACGCGCCAGCCTGCCGGCAGCGTGGACCTGCGCGCGCTCGCTGACGCGTTGACCCGTTTAGGCCAGCCGGTCGACGACGTCGCGCGGGCCGCGCTGCACCAGTACTGGAGCTCGCCCCTCGCCACGGCGCTGCTGCCGGCCGATCGCGTGTGGCCCTTCTTCGCCGAGCACCCGCACTACATCGACCAAGGGCTGGGCCTTGTCGCGCCGCCGACATCGGACGGACGCCGCAGCGTCGATCTCGAGCTGGGCCCGACGCTGAAGGCGCTGACCACATTTCCGATCGTCCAAGCGCGCTGGCTGGCACGCGTGATGGAGATCGCCCTCGGCGAGACGAAGACGTACCGGTGGTCTGCGCAGCGCGTGCTCTCAGTGTTGCCGGATGTCGGTCAGCGCGTGATCGAATCGCTGGCTCACAACAAGAGCGAGGTGCGCATCGAGGCGGCCAACTGGCTCGCCGAGCTGCACTACAAGCCGGCGGTCGCCGTGCTGGGCAAGGCGCTGGACAAGGAAAGCCGCGAAACCGTGCGCGCGGCCTTCCTCACCGCGCTGGAAGCCCTCGGCGACGACATCTCGCCTCGCCTGGCGCCGACCATACTGCTCGCCGAGGCGCGCAAGGGGCTTAAGGGCAAGGCGCCGGCGGGGCTGGTCTGGTTCGCCTTCGGGGCACTGCCAGCGTGCCGCTGGATCGATGGCGGCGCCGTCGAACCCGAGATCATCCAGTGGTGGACGGTGCTCGCCTGCAAGCTGAAGGAACCAGGCGGCAACGCGCTACTCGCGCGCTACCTGGGCCTGCTCGACGCCGCCAGCCGCAAGGCGCTCGGGAGCGCGGTGCTGCGCCAGTTCATCGCACATGACACCGCCCATCCTTCGCTGGAGCTCGCCACCGCATACGCGCAGGCCACGGCGGCGATGCGCTGGCAGAGCTACCAGCAGGGCTGGCAGAACGCGAAGCCGGAATGGAAGCAGTACTACGAGGCCAACTACCAGAAGTCGCAGGAGCAGGTGTTCGAGGAGTGCCGGCGCGAGAAGATGGCCGAGTACGTGGGCAGCGCGATCGGCGAGAAGGGCGTCCTCGCACTCGTGGCGCATGCGCCCGCGCACGAGGCGGTCACGCTGCTGCAGCAGTACATGCGGGATCACTACCAGCGCCGGTCTCAGATCGAGGCGATGCTCGAGGCGGTGGCGGGCGGCAACGATCCGATCGTGATCCAGCTGCTGCTGGGCCTGTCGCGTCGTTATCGCACCGCGTCCGTTCAGGCCAAGGCGCGCGCGCTGGTGCAGCAGATCGCCGAGCGCAACGGCTGGTCGCAGGAGCAGCTCGCCGATCGAACGATCCCCACGGCCGGCCTCGACGACACCGGCACACTGACGCTGCAATATGGCGACCGCGTATTCACCGTGGTGCTGGACGCGGCAATGAAGCCCGAGCTGCGCAATCCGGACGGCAAGGTCGTCAAGGCGCTGCCCGAGCCTCGCCAGACCGACGACGCTGCGCTCATCAAGGAAGCCAAGGCGGAGTTCTCGACCCACAATAAGGAACTCAAGCAGGTGATCGACCTGCAGACGGCGCGCCTGTTCGAGGCCATGTGCACCGGGCGCGCCTGGCCGCAGTCGGAGTGGCGCGCGTACCTGCACGCGCATCCGGTGGCGGGACGCCTGATCCAGCGGCTGGTGTGGCTCGAGGTGGACGCCGCCGGCGCCGTGCGGCGCAGCTTCCGACCCACCGAGGACGGCAGCCTGGTCGACGTGCAGGACGACGAAGTCGAGTTGGCGCCCGACAGTCTGCTGCGCCTGGGCCATGCATCGCTGGTCGACGCGACCGTCGCGACGGCGTGGGTGCGTCACTTCAAGGACTACAAACTCGCGCCGCTGTTCGCGCAGATGAACCGCACGCCGCCGGCGATGGCGTTCAAGGACGCCGCGGGCAAGGACGTGACGACCATCGCCGATCGCCAGGGGTGGATCAGCGACACGTTCACGCTGCGCGGCACCTTCACGAAGCTGGGCTACCAGCGATCGCAGGCCGAGGACGGCGGCTTCTTCTCGCAGTACACGAAGGAGTTCGCCAGCGCCGGCGTGCGCGTGGTGCTGGAGTTCTCGGGCAACTCTCTGCCCGAGGAGAACGTGCCAGCGGCGCTGAAGACTCTCACGTTCGAGGACATGCGCATCAAGACCTGGGGCGAGAAGGCGCTGCCGCTGGCAAGCGTGCCGCCCGTGCTGCTGGCCGAGGCCTGGGCCGACTACCTCGCGGTGGCAAGCGCGTGCGCCGGCTTCGACGCCGACTGGGAAAGGAAGATGCCATGGTGAACACGATGAACGGATCCCCGATGCACGCTCGAGACCAAGCCGTCCGGCGGCCGCCCGAACAACGCCACGCTGACGAACTCGAGCGTCTGGCCGCCGCCGACAAGGACGCCAGGCCGCCCGGCTGGAAATTGTCGCCGCGCGCGGTGCGCAGCTTCATCCTCGGCGATGACAAGCTGCAGGTGTCGCGCAAGTTCTATGGCGACGACCCGTTGGTGGATCGCGCCATCGTCACGCTGATGGGCCACCAGGGCTTGATGCTGGTGGGCGAGCCGGGTACGGCCAAGTCGCTGCTGTCCGAACTGCTCGCGGCCGCGGTCAGCGGTGACTCGGGCCTCACCGTGCAGGGCACCGCCGGCACGACCGAGGATCACCTGAAGTACAGCTGGAACTACGCCCTGCTGCTGGCCGAGGGCCCCAGCCTGCGCGCGATGGTGCCGTCGCCCGTTTACCAGGCGATGGAATCGGGCCGAATCGTGCGCTTCGAGGAAGTGACGCGCTGTCCGCCCGAGATCCAGGATGTGCTGATCTCGCTGATGAGCGAGAAGCAGCTGATGGTTCCCGAGCTGGGCCGCGATGGCGGTGACGGCGCGCGACTGCAGGCGCGGCGCGGCTTCAACGTCATTGCGACGGCCAATCTGCGCGATCGCGGCGTGCACGAGATGTCGTCGGCGTTGAAGCGTCGCTTCAACTTCGAGACCGTGCGGCCGATCCGCGATCCGCAGTTCGAGGTGGAGCTGGTCATGAAGCAGCTGCAGCACGAGCTCGCCGGCGACGAAGCGGTGGTGGACGTGCCGCGCGACGTCGTGGCGCTGCTGATCACGACGTTCCAGGAGCTGCGCTCTGGCCAGACGCAGGACGGCACCGCAATCAAGGGACTGGACGCCGTGATGTCCACGGCAGAGGCCGTCAACGTCGCCTACGCGGCGGCGCTGCAGGCGCGCCACTTCAACGGCGGCCGACTGACGGTGCGCGAGATCGCGGGCCAACTGCAGGGCGTGATGCTCAAGGACGGCCAGGACGACGCACGCCGCGTGCGCCACTACTTTGACACCGTAGTGCGCGAACGCGGCAAGCGCGACGCGCTGTGGAAGGCCTTCCACGATGCGGCGCGCGGCCTGTGGCAGTAGGGGCGGAAGACGCGGGCACCGACCTGCCGGACGCGCTGGCGCGGGCGCGGGCGCGCCTGTTCGACGACAGCGCGCAGGGCCTGTACTTCGCCCCGGTGCGCCACCACAGCCCGGCCTGCGCGCTGGCGTTGCGCGAGATGCTGCACGAGCTGCGTCCGGCTGCCGTGCTCATCGAAGGCCCCGACGATCTCGATCACCTGCTGCCACTGCTGCAGCACGTCGACACACGCGCGCCGGTGGCGCTCCTGTGCCAATCGAAGCGCGCAGCCGCCAGCACGCCGGACGACGAAGCTGGCGACGCCGATGCCGTGCCCGAGATCCGCGCCGCGTTCTACCCGTTCTGCGACTACAGCCCCGAATGGATTGCGGCTCGCGACGGCGCAGCCGTCGGCGCGCAGGTGGCGCTGATCGACCTGCCGTGGCGCCACAAGGTCTGGGATGCAGGCAGCGGCGGCGACACGGGCATGCGACCGGCCGAGGCGGTGCGCAGCCTGATGGAGGAGCGCCACTTCGCGCATAGCCGCTATCTCGGCGCGATGGCGGCGCGGCTCGGCTGCGTCGACCACCACGAGCTGTGGGATCGGCTGTTCGAGCTGCGCGGTCTCGACGCGCGGCGCGACTGGCGTGCGTTCTTTGGCGACGTCTTCAGTTGGTGCGCCGCCGCGCGCTTCGACTACGAGCCGCAGGTGCTCGAGGCCGAGGGCAGCCTCGCACGCGAGCGTCACATGGCCGCACACGTGAGGCGCTGGCGCGCGCGCGTGCACGGGCCCATCGTCGTCGTGACCGGTGGCTTCCACACGTCCGAGCTGCTGGCTACGTGGCAGGCCGCCGAGGCCACGTCCGCACAGTCGCGCACGGAGCCGGCGGACGGCGCCTGGCTGATCCGCTACAGCTTCGACCGCCTCGACGCGTTGAACGGCTACGCCTCGGGCATGCCGTCGCCCGACTTCTATCAGCGGGTCTGGGAGCGATTGGCGGCTGACACGCCAGTGGCCGACCCCTACACTGCCGTCGCGCTCGATGCGCTGGCCGGCTTCGCTGCGCAGACCCGCGAGCACGATCAAGGCGATGCTGTCTCCACTGCGCTGGTGCAGGCCGCCGCGTTGCAGGTCGTACGCCTGGCCGCGCTGCGCGGCAACGTCGGCCCGGGGCGCCAGGACCTGCTGGACGCGATCCGCTCGTGCTTCGTGAAGAGCGCTATGGACGAGGGTACCCGGGGCTTCACGGCGGACCTGCGGCGTTTCATGAGCGGTGCACGCATCGGCGACGTGCCTCCGTCGGCGGGCTCGCCGCCCCTGATCGAGGATGCACGCCGACGCGCCGGCTTGGCCGGCGTGCGGCTGGACGACAGCAACCCGCGCATCGCTCGGCTGGACCTGTACCGCAAGCCTGCGCACCGCGAGCGCAGCCGCTTTTTTCATGCGATGGCCTACCTGGACGCGGGTGTCGCCACCTGGCTGGCGGGCCCTGATTTCATCGGCGACGCGCGGCTGCACCTCCTGTTTGAGGAGTGGAGCGCCGCGTGGTCACCCCTGGTCGAAGCCCGCCTGATCGAGCTGGCTCAGGATGGCGGCAGCGTCGAGGCGGTGTGCATGGCCAAGCTGCAGCGCGAGGAGCGCGCGCTGGCCGACGACGGGCGCGGACGCAGTGCGCGCGCGGCCGTGATGCTATTGCAGCGGGCCTGCCTGGTCGGGTTGCAGCAGCGGCTGCCACAGCTTCTGCAGATGCTGTCGGCGCACCTCGACGAGGATGCCAACCTGGGCTCCGTGATCGACTGCGGCCACCGGCTGGTGACCTTGTGGCGCGCGCGCGAGCCCATGGGCGTGCAGAGGCATCCGCAAGTCCAGGCGCTGCTGGAACGCGTATGGCCGGCGGCCTTGTTCCTGCTGCGTGACCTGGCGAGCTGCGACGCCGCCGGCGAACCGGCCGCCGTCGCCCAGTTGCTGTCGCTGCGTGAGCTCGGGCGCATGCTCGATGGCGCGACGAAGGCCTGCGCCGTCGATCTGGCGCCACTGCACGACCAGATGGCCGACTTTGCGACTCGAGTCGAGGTGGCGCCGGGCGTGTGCGGTGCCGCGGCGGCGCTGTTGTTTCTGGACGGCTGCTGGAGCGAGGCCGAGTTGGCCGAGGTGCTGGTCGAGCGATTCGGCGTCGGTGCCGAGTCGCCGGCATCGGTGCGTTTCCTGAACGGCCTGATGGCCGCCGCCCCCGAGTTGCTGCTGCGACTGCCGACGCTATTGACCAGCTTTGACCGTCTCGTGCGCAGCTGGGATACCGAGGCCTTCATCGCCCACTTGCCGGACCTGCGGCACATGTTTACGCGGCTAAAGCCGCAGGAAGCGGCCGATCTGGCGGGCGAGGTCGCGCGCCTTCACGGCGCCGCCGACAATGCGAGTCAGCTGGCGGCAATGAACTACGATACTAGCGAACGAGACTTGCTGGCTGGCGTGCGGCTGGAACTGGCACTCGCAGCCACGCTGGAACGCGATGGACTAGCCGCCTGGCGGTCTGGCTGAAGCTTTGGGCCCTGCTGAGCTGCGACCCGGCCTCGAAATCACTGCCTCGTAGTTGGCGGGACAGCCTTCCCGAAACCCGACACTCGCGAACGTCCGGTCATGGCCGAACAGAGACATGCTAGTCCCTCGCACTGAACGCCGTTCGGTACTTGACGAAGCCGCGCTTGGTCGAACCGGAGTACCCGCAGCGCTCGAAGAACGTGTGAGCGCGCTCCCGGCTGGCAGCGCTGAGCAGCATGATCTTGGAACAATCCGCCGCCGTGCAGAAGACCTCCACGGCTTGCAAAAGGTGCTCTCCAATACGCAAGCCGCGCGCCGCCTGGTCGACGACGATGTTCTCGACCACTGCGAATGGTCGTCGACCAAACATGATGTCGGCGCACAGCGAGACGATGACTGTGCCGAGGACAGCCCCGCCGTCCTCAAAAACGAACAGGGCCGTGTCCGGGTCGCTCGCGATCTCCACCAGCCGCTGGGGCAACACTTGCACGGCCGGATTGGAGACGAGCATCGCGTAGAGCCGCGCAATCTGCGGCGCGTCCAACTCTGTGGCTCTCCGAACGACACCGGCGACGGCTGGATTTCTTTCGTCAGGCATGAGTCATTGTCGCCGCGGTTGGCTGCTGGATCACGCCACCTGTTGGCGGCTGTGGCACGAGCGGTCATCCACAAAGCGGCCATCGGCGAGCGGGTTGTGGTCGAGTGCGGTCGCTTCAAACTCTGCGGCGATCCGGCCCAGTTCTTCGGCGGGCTCGGCACTGAGACTATCTTGTCTTTGAGCAGTGGTACTCGCCGTCCGCCAAAACCAAAGGTCTGGGCCGCGCTAAATCGCATTCGATCTTCAGTGCCGAGGGCGCGTCTCCTACCCGTCCTTCGGAATACCCACGATAGTCTTGTCCCCCGACGGCGATTTCAACCCGAAACGCATATGTTGGGTCGCCCATGACGGGTGTCGTCAGCTGAAACTCGCGGAGCGGCTGGAGGGCAAAGTGGCCCTCATCGTCCGTGAACCCGATCTGACGTTCCTGGCCGTGCCGACTTGACACCACTACCTGTGCCCCCGCGACGGGCAGGCCCTGACGTAGCACCGTGCCGGAAACTGCCGGAGCGAAATAGTGAAAGCTGGGAACCGGGACGCATCCGCTCAGGAGCGCCGAACCCAGTGCCACCGCGAGAGTCCATCGAGTTTGAATTCCAAACTGGAAATTTGCAGCCATTTCCTGCTCCTTGCCCACTCTCCCGAAAGCCGTCTTCGACGCCCAGCAACTTCTGGCCGGTTCCGCCAGTTCCAAACACGCATTCGCACTGCTCCGAAGCCGACGTGTGCAATAGAGTGGTTCTGGCCGCTTGCCGAATTCAGCGATCGTAGCGCGATCGGGCAACCAGCCAGCGACCGGAAAGGTAGTCGATCGTGATCACCGCATCCGCGAAGCCACGCAATCCGACCAAACCCTCCAGCTTCACCGGCGGTATGAAGTCGAGCTCAGGGCAGTAAGAGACCGGGAGCTCTCCCAGTGGCCAGCTACCCACCAGCAATGGAGCCGCGCCTCGCGTCGCGTAGCACCTGAGTGCCCGTCCCCAGGACGACACCGTGAACTCGGAGACGGAGTTCGTGGCCGCGAGCGGCGCCGACCCCGTCGCTGCATCCCATTGCGCTCGGGACAAGGGGGTAAAGCCACTGGCGGCGCTGCCTGTATCCAGAAGCACGTAGCCTTTCAGCACCCCATCTCGTCGCAGTTCCACGAGAGGGTGTCCGCCGTGAGGAGTCCAGCGCGCATAGAACATTGGCTGCGCCCGCCCATCGCCTGCAAGAGCAGGTGCGGGCGTGTAACTGAGCTTCGACGCCTTCAGGTCCAGCGTGAGCGATCCGGATTCGAAGAACGCGTTGCCCAATGTTCCGACCGTCTCACCCAGCCGGCATTCATGCAATTTTCCCGCCACTTCCGCAGTGGTCGGGACCGACACCGCGATGCCCAAAAACTCGACCGGCACCAGCACCGGCTGCTCGAGCGAGGGCGGCCCATCAGGCAAACGAACCGCATCGTTGACACCGGTATCCAACTGCAGCTGACAAGGTCGGCCTGCCACACTCGCGGTCACCGCCAACGCCACGCGCTGGTTGTATTCACCCGAGAAATCGCCCGCAATCCAGGTCAGAGGAGCAGAGCGCTGGGCGTCAGAGATGGAAGGCACGATTAGGGTGACCGCGGCCAGGGCGATCTGTCTCAGGTGACCTAGAGCCAAATGTCTATGCCTCCATTGTTGAGGGCATGGTCCGATTGCCCAAAGCTGCCCGTCATCAGCGGCTCATGTTGGTCGGTACAAGGGTCATGAGCCCGCGATGGGCTCCTCCGAAGCCGACCACTGTAACCGTCAGCTGATGGCCGACAAGCGTCCCCGGGGCGACGGCCAGCAGCGACTTCCCATCCCGGATCAAGCGCCGACGGCTTCCGTGACATCACGGCTGAGATCAAGAAACCTCGAGGCGGCGATAGCTGAGCTCAGGCGAATGAGATGTCTACCAAGAAATAGAACGCCGGCGAGCAAGGGAAGATCGCACTCCCAGAGGCCCGGCGTGCCGCAGTGCCCTGCGCCACGCGCGCAGTGGCTGTCGTAGAGCGGCGCGCGTACTTTGCGCATCAGCGCGGCGTCGTCGAAATTCCGGATCAGCCGCGCGCGCAGTTCGTTGGCGCCCGTGGGCTTTGATTTCTTCACGAGTTCTTACCCCTGCGCCCGCTGCAGCATCTCGAAATACGGCTCCGACTGGAACGCGTTGCCGCCAATGACCGTGTGGTCGTTGCCCGTATTCGCGACGACGTTGCCGGCGTCCGCAGTGTCGAGGCGGTTGTTCAGGAACTCGTCCAGGTCGTAGCTGCTCCCCCCGGGCATGATTCCGCGGATGCCCCCGCGGAACGCGGCCCACGTGACGGCCATGTCCGTCGGGGTCGATATCGATGCGCAGTGGCTCTTGCGCAGGTCGGTCTCTGCTGCGAGAACAATGGCGGCGGCTTCGACCGAGTTATTGAAGTCGCCACCATGCGTGCGGTCGATGTCGGAGAAGCGGAATTTGATCGCCGCTGCGAATGCCGGGTCGTGCTGGGCGGCGAGCTCCCCGATTCCCCAATCGAGCGCGTCGGTACGTACGCTTGCAACCCCGGCCGCCGTGAGGTCGACGGGATGCCCAATCCAGCTCAGCGGACTTAACAGCGGACTAAACAGGGTCGCCACGCCCCCGGCCGGCGTGTTGCGCCAAAGGCCGTCCTGGAACTCGTCCTTTGCGCCGTGGTCGAAGTCGAGCTCCGAAGCGACTGCGCCCTTCAGCAGCACCGGGTCGATGCCGTAGCGCTTCGCGATTGCATCTATCTCCTGCGAATTGCGCTGGCTGTCGACCGTTAGGTAGGCGTCGTAGGCGTTGTACTCGCTGGTGTCGACCGGATTGGCGCTGGTTCCGGCGATCAGCGAGCGACGCCCGTCAACGAGCTCCTGCACCTGGTCGGCCTCGACGAGCGTCTTCAGTGCGAATGGCGCGCTCGCGCCCGGGTCGGTCTTGAACTGCGCAGCGGTGAGGTCGGTGCCGTTGAGCATCCCCGCACCGAGAAGGCTGTGCAGCGCCTCGCGCGCCTCGGTGCGCGAATCGCCGCCGGTCTCCATCGCGCCGTACAGCAGGCTGCCCGACTCACGCGCGCCGAGGGAGCGGAAGAATCCCTGGATCCAGTTGGCATCGCCCGCATGCGCCTTGAGCGTCGCGACGAAGGATTGCTCCGCGACGTCCGTGGACGCGCCCATGCCGGCGAAGCCGATGTCCGCATTGCGGCCGGAGAGCGCGTCCTGCGCTGCCTGCTGTTGAGGCGACAGCGGCCCGCTCTCGGGCAGCGACGGGTTCTGGCTGACGAAAGTGGCTGCCCCGTCGAACTGTTGTGCGTCGCGCAGCGCTGCGTTGACGTCCTGCTGCCCGATGCGCGCGTCAGGGCCGCTGAACGTGGCGTCGGGCGTGTTTGCCGCCGAGGCGAGATCGAGCCGCCCGAGCGCCTCGGGATGGTCGAGGAAGAACTGCGCCGCCTCGACGTCGGCGCCGCTGAAGCGCTGCTGGCCCGTGTCGGCCGCGACGGCCTTCAGGTCGTCGACGCTCACGATGTGGTCCGGATCGCCGCCCTCATGGGCGGTGTCGAACTTCACGAAATCGGTCTGCAGCGTCTGCAGGTAGTTCAACAAGGGATTGGCAGCCGGATTGACCGGGCCGTCGGGCAGGGCAAGCATGATCGGCTCCTGGCAGTGGATCAATGCGAGGAAGGGTATGCCTGCCATGAGGGGGAGCGCAACTACGAGGATGCGGAGCGTTGGCGGCGAGAAGCACCCGCCCGTTCATCGCTTGCTCGGGGCCGCGGGAATCGTCTTCTCGAGGTTCACACTGGCCGGCGGCGCGAGCATCGAGGGCAATAGGGGCACGCGTATTTCGCCATGTCTGCTCGTTGCTAACTTGTGTGACTAGAGGCCTGCCTGGAAGCCGACGCTCGCGACTGACCGCAGTTGGCCGAGGCTGTGTGAAAACTCAATCGCAAAGCAATTTCGGGGGTCTTCTCACCCTTGGCGAGGTCGAAAAAACGCAACCATCGCCGTTCTGGCGCGTCGTCCTTTCGCGGTCGAGCGCTGGCAGCGAGTTTTCACACAGCCTCGGCCGACAAGAGCCTTCGAAGGCCCCTGGCCTGCGCTACCCAGCGATCAGGCGATTCCCCGGGGGCGTCGAGCAAACTTGCCGGAGGGACACTGTGCGTCTACCATCGCGCGGACACAACGCTCCCAGGCACGCGACGATGGCCAACTCGAGGACACCCGGCCCGCTCACACCCGCACCGGGGCCGGTGCTGGTGTCCGCGCGCTCGCCCGGTGTGCTCGGCTATAACAGCGCGGGCGACCCGAACGTCACGGCGCACCTGGGCGACACGCCCGGCACGCTGGGATTGCGCGACCACGGCGATCCGACCCTCGCGCGCGTCTCGCTTGCCGGCGCGGCGCCGGGACAGCAGGTGGGCAGCGCCGCCGGCGGCGCGCTGGCGGTGGGCAGCAAGAAACCCGCGCCGACGATCAGCGGCACGATCATCGAAGGCGGCCCGCTCTCGGCCACGACCCAAGCCGCGGTGGACGCCGCCGGCGCCAAGACGCCGGTGCAATGGCGCCGCTACATCGCCTACAAGGACTCGGTCAACGTGGGCGGCTCCCTCGCCTGGCGCGCCAACAACCCAGGCAACCTGCGCGGCGCCGCCACGAAGATCGGCACGGTCAAGGGCGGCGTGGGCACCTTCGCCGTCTTCGCGACGCTGGCCGACGGCCGTGCCGCCCAGAAGGCGCTGTACCTCGACAAGTACGGTGACTCCACCGTCCAGGACGCCATCAACAAGCTCACGCCACCCAGCGAGAACGACACCGCCAAGTACCTGGCCGACCTTAAGAAGGCCGGCGTCGACCTCACGAAGACCGTGAGGTCGCAGATCGACGTGCTGATGCCCGCCGTCGAGGCCAACGAAGGCCTGATCACCGGCACCGTCGTGCCGAGGACACCGTGATGGGCGCGTCACGACTCTTCGCGCGACTCGCGCTCGCGCTCGCGTGCGCGAGCGGCCCTGCGCAAGCCGCGCCACGCCCCTGCGAGCGCGTGCAACTGGTACTCGCGCCCGGCATCACGCCCGAGATCGTCGCACGCGACTGGGGGAGCGGGGAGAGCCACGCCGAGGCGCATGCCGTGCTCGAGTTGCGCGGCTGCGCCGGCACGGTGGTCGACCGCCTCGAGCTCGACGCCCCGCTCGCCGTGCTGGATCCCAAGCCACTGCGTGGCGCACCGAAACCGACGTGGCTCGTGAGCTCCGACCTCACGGCGCCCGCCGGCAGCACCAGCGGCCCGCTGACCCTGCCGGTGGAAGTGGTCGACCACCGGCTGAGGATCGCCGAGGCGACGATGCGCACCGGCGAGCACGAACCAATCCGGCTCGCGCTGACAGGCAAGGCCGCCTGGAAGCGCGTCTCATCGAGGGGTATCGACGAGTTATTCGCCGTGCGCAGCGAAGCTGTCGACAGCGGATTCGCCACGGTGTATCTCCGCTACCGCCCGGGCCGGCACGGCTGGGAGATGCACAGCCGCCGCCAGGACGGCCTATGGGAATCGGACGGCCCGTTCCCGCCCGCAAGAGCCTTTCCCTGATTCGCAGGACACCCGCCGACGCGTGGACGGGCCGGCAAGGCCCCCGGTGCCGACGCCGAACCGAGCCCGTTTCGCGAGCGTGCCGACGCTCCAGTGAGCCAGGCCGTCTGTCAGCTGTCCCGCACGCGTGCTGGGCTGTCGGCTTGGAAGTTCAAATGGATCGCTTCGTAGCGAGGCCACCCCAAAGCTGACTTCCACGACCGCCCGCATTTGGCCGGCTGCGGGCGCTCAGCAATCCGTTCCCGCCAACGACTCCAGGATACCTTGAGCCTCATCCGGTGTGCGCGCATGGAGCCAGGTGAGGTGCTGAAACCTGTCCGTCGTTCGCAGCCCCGCGAATTCGCGATGGCGCCGATGGAACGTGGTCACGATCCACCAGAGGATGGATTCACGGGAGAAGAAGGTTCGTCGCAGCGTTTCCCTGTTGCCATGAAACAGCGGTTCGCCACCAAAGACGCGCTGCAATGACCGTCTGAGCCCGCGCAGCAGGACTCGAGGCAGGCTGAGGTCGAGCCAGACGATCACGGTCGCGCGATTCCACAAGATTTCTCTTGCGGGACTGTAGTTGCCAGCGGCAACCCAGCGCTTTCCAGTTGTAGCAGCCTCTACGAGCCGGAGGAACTCAGTTTCAGGCTTGGGCTGCCAGCCCTGGCTCCAGTACAACTCGTCGAGTTCGATGTGGTCGTCGCCCATCGCCGCAGAGAGTGCGCGGGCGAATGTGGACTTGCCCGCGCAGCTAGACCCAATCACGACGACACGTTGAGGAGCAGATGTGTAGATCGGCATAGCAGAAGATTGTGCACGGGCCAGTTGCGCCTGGCCCGACCAGCCCCATCGCCAGCGTGTCAGCCAGGTAGCCTGCGCTTCCCGTGAACCGGACGTTCGCGAACGACGGCTCCTGGTCGGTCAGCGCCGCTTGAAGTAGAGCGGGAAGAACGGAATGATGGTCACCCAGAGGCGGTCTCGCTCAGGCGTAAGGTAGATGCCGATGAACGCGGCTCTCCAAGAAAACTCGATGCATTTGAATTTCATCTTCTTCCTGTGTTCATCATCGCTTGCAGCCGGCCGGCACCACCGGTCATAAGCCTCCGGTGGACTCCTCCAAAGCAGACCAATGTAACCGTCAGGTACTGGCCGGCAACAGAATAGCGCACCGAGAATCACTGAGGTGCCCCCCTTGCAACAAGCAGAGTCTGCTCTGACTTGGGGGGAGCCCCTCGTACGGGGGATAGTCCACGCGCTTGGCAAGTGGACGATGCGCTTGCCACTGGAAGATTCGCTTCTGGAGCCCGTGGGGTGGCGGCTCTGCCCAATGTGATCGCTGGAGACCGTCGCTCTGGCGAATGTTGGAGGACATCATGGGTGGATGCGCTGATACTCGGCTGCCGGTCTATCGGGTCGCAGCCACGGGCATACCGGAATCGCAGGCTCATCAACTGGCCGAGGCGCTGAGGATCCCGGTCAAGCGCTTGCGCTGGCTGGCGGGGGAGGCCTCGTTCGTGGACCCGGACAGGTACCTGGCCGTTCCGAGCGTCCGGATCAATGACCCGGACCTCGTCGCCCGCTTCACTCAGGCGACCACCAACCACCACCCGGACATCCCGGTCGCCGTCACCGGCATCGACTATGAGGCCCTCGAACGGCATCGGCCGTTTCCCCAGGATCAGGCGTTGAAGGCCGCGGCGGACGCCCTCGAACACGCTCGGCTGACTCCGGGGTCGGCGCGCCCCATGGTGGGCCATACCGAATTCGTCACCGTCGCAGTCGATGCCGACGGGGCCGAACAGGAGCGGCGGCTGACCCTGCTCGACACCCACGTCCGCTACCGTTTCGTCGTCGACGGCCATCCGCTCGTCGGGCCGGGCGCCCAGATCCAGATGTCTTTCGACGCCGACGGCGAGGTCACCCGGTTGATCCACGCGACACGGACGCTGGAGCCGGGTCCGTCGGTTGCGATCATCGATCCCGAGGAAATTCGCCACCGGTTCTGTTGTTCCGTGGCCGACGAGGTCGAGGTCGACGTGCGGCTGGTCTACCTGGCGCCCGGCCTGCGCAACGCCCTCGACAGCGCCGCGTACTGGCGGCCAAGCGACATCCTGCCCTGGTACGCGGTCACCGTTAGGCGGATGGTGAGCCACCCGGAGCGTGGCCAGCAGCCATTCGTCACCCGGACGCGCCTGATTCCGGCCACCGACGACACCCGATTCGCACCGTCGATCAGCGTCACGGCTAGCGCCGTCGAGGGCGGCCGGGTCATGGCGCGGGCGAGCGCGTCCGGCGGTACGCCGCCCTATTCATTCCTGTGGGGCGGATCGAACCCCGGGACCTTCGGCGAGCGGGGTCCGGCGGTGAGCTACGAGCCACTGACCCGCGACCTGCGCGCGGTGCTACCTTCGCAGTCCCTGCGGCGAAACGAGCGCGTGTCGGCGACGGTAGTCGACGCCAACGGCGTCTCGGCGCAGGCCGAGACCTCGCTGTGGGTCACCGCCCGGCCGGCGCCGCAGACGCACAACTCCGTCACCTACGGCTGCGAGAGCCCCAACGACCCGGGAGCCTGGACCGGCGACCGCGTCGCCTGGCAAGGCGCGATGAGCGCGTTCGGCGGCGGCTCGGAGCGATTCTGCTGGCTCGGCGACTCCTCCTGGCCCGGCGACTACATCGAGCCGGCCAAGCCCGGCACGATCGGCGCGCATCCCTGGATCACGGGCGACGCCGACTACAGCAACTGGGGGATCAACACCGCGAACATCGTCTTCTACATCGGCGACGCCAACCCGACCGCCTTCGCCGAGATGTACCCGGGCGCGGCCCCGTCGCAGTACAACACCGGTGCCGGCGGGACCGTGCTGGCACCGAACTCGTCGGTCACCGTGGAGATCGGTAGCTCGAACTACGACGTCCCCTACGCGGGCTCCTGGGGCGCGCCCTATCCGAACGACCGGTTGCAGTGGCTTCCGATGTACGCCTGCAACCTGCTGGAGTACGACACCTCCCCCTGGCTGAACTGGGGCCCGGCGTTCAACGGGCTGCACAGCGTCCTCGCCTTCGATACGGAAGCTGCGGACAGCAATCCGTTCGTCTCGGACTTCGTGCTCGGCATCCTGGGCTTCGAGATCCTGGGCATCGCCTTTGGCGCGCAGACGGTCGTCCAGTCGTGGCTGAGCGCCACCGACGCCACCGACATCGGCACGGCCGCCGCCATGGGCCCGATGACCAACGTCGACCAGGGCGTCACCCTCGGCGTCTGCAACTATGGCGACTTCTACTGGGGCCGGGGGCCAGTCGGCCCCACCATCCCTCGCAACATGATCCACGGCTGGTGGTACATCAGGGGCTAGCACCCGCCTCAATTGCCGGTCGACAGAAGCGCCACGCACCTGGGTGAGGGCCGACTGACGAGGTCGTGTGACATCAGGCGGTCCCACTCAACGGCGCGAGCAGGACGACCACTGGGACCCGCCCTCGACCAGCCGCCATGCAGCGGTATCAGCCGGTCGCCAGGCGGCCGCGTGATGGGTACCTTGCCGCGCGCTGGGGCCGCCGGACAACCATCGGTCGCGACCGACCGCTCGTGGCCGGATGCGCCTGGTGTCCTACCTAGCGCCCTCTGGCCTCTCGGCGCGAACGCCGTAAGGCGACTGCGGCGACCGCGACAACAAATCCTGGTACGGACGCCAGAAGCGTCCACTCTTGCCAGCTCAGTCGATGCGGATTCTCTATGGGCTCCCTGAACGCGGCTGGATTGATTGAGGCCCCGTCGTGAGCGCATCCCGGGCTGGACGCTGGCACGATCTGCGCACCGCCACGAGCGCTCGCTCCCGCCGGCGGCGTGCAAGAACTCTCCGCGCCGACATCGCAGGCTCCGACAGCTAGCATCGAAATCAACATGAGCTAGCAAAGGCGTTCGCGGTGATTCATCGCAGGTGGTTGGGCTTGGCGGCTTGCCCGAAACCCGTCGTTCCTTTGATTCCGCTCCTGGCCGAAACCCCCAATCCGATCCTACCGAACTGTTTGCGAGCTGTGAACATCGGGCAACGAGCTTGCATCGCGACTCGGGGCGACGCATGCAGGAGCTTGGGTCGAGAACCACCGGCTGCGCACGCGCATGAACGGCGTCTCGACCAACCGGTACAAAATCCACCCCGCGCTCACACCGCTCGTCATTACCGCAATGATCACGGGCCACGTCGCAGGGTCTGCGTGCCAACGCGCCATCTGCGGTGCGATCACCATGAACAGCGGTTTGTGCGCCAGGTAGATCGCATAGGACCACAGTGCGAGCGAAGAGGCGCCCGGTACGCGCATGCGATGGAGCAGGGAGCCTGGACTCAGCGCCGCCAGGGTCAGCAGCGAAAAGGCGATTGCCAGAAGGCTGTAGCCGAAGGTCGTCGCGAAGAACGGCCCAGGCAGTTCGTTGGCGATGCCGTACAGCACGGCAACCGACGCCAAGATGCCGCTGAACAGCAGCGCATGGCCGTGTCGGCGCAAGGTGTCAAACAGCCTAGGGTGGAAGCTCTCGAGAAGGGCGATGGCGACACCGGGCAGCAACTCATCGAAGCGGCAGAACGTCGAGTAGTAGACCTCCGCGTCGAACGCATCGTGCCCATGCTGCGTGAAGGCAATGCCTCGTGCTGCCATCCCCAGCGCGACCGCGGCCCCCAAGGCAAGCCAGGCCAGCAGCGGGGAGCGTCCCCAGCGAGCCCAAGCCAAGGCCGCCAGCGGCAGAACCAGGTAGAACTGCTCCTCGATGCACAGCGACCACGAATGCGTGAACGTTGCGCCGTACGCCAGCCCGAAGTTCTGCGTGAACGTGAGAAAGCGCCACAGTGGTGCCGTGCTGGAGCCCTCGAGGGGCGGCCCCGGGAACATGAAGTAGACAAGCAGCACGACCAGGTAGTTCGGCAAAGTACGCAGAAGCCGACGAGACAGGAAGTCACCGGCCGACCAGTCGTGTCCGCGGGCGATCGGCATCGCGACCTGCCGCCCCACCAGATAGCCGCTCAGCACGAAGAACAGGTCGACGCCTGCCCACCCGACTCTTCCCATCGCGCCGAAGGTCTGCTGGCCGCTCACGAAGCCGCTGTAGTGGGTCAAGAGCACCCAGGTTATGGCGAAGGCACGGAGGGTGTCGAGGCCGGGAAGACGGGTTGAATGGCTGTTCTTGTCGTTCATCGGCCGCGCAGCAAGTTGACCGGCATTATGTCCAGCCTGAGCCGACCCCGATACGCAGCCCTGGCCGGTCGGCCCAGGCGCCCCACACGTCTCGGAAGCTGCCTTTCGCGAGCGGCAGCAAATGGCCG
>FTKD01411761.1_pt1 | contig 26458 bp, 20 predicted proteins | sample 1658191 | NCBI WGS metagenome assembly FTKD01 (sample SAMEA3914808, study PRJEB12502) | metagenome | biome: forest; material: soil | place: Canada | collected 2011-08-03 | depth 0.3 m
GAGGGTGTAAAAAATTTTGTGTAAACGGTCATTTGGCAGGAGACTGCCTGTATAAGGGAATCAATGACCACCACAAAGCGCATCAAACGGGCCAAGCCCGATCCTGAACTGGTCAAGTTGGCTGACAGCCTGCTTGCCAATTACACGAAACCCGAAGACCTGATAGGCGAAAACGGCCTGCTCAAGCAGTTGACCAAGATGCTGGTCGAGCGTGCCTTGGAGGTCGAAATGACCGATCACCTGGGTCACGGCAAGAGCGGCGAGGTCACCAACGACACCGCCAACACGCGCAACGGCCACAGCGCCAAGACGCTCAAAGGCGACTTTGGCGCGCTGCCGCTCGATATACCCCGCGACCGCCAAGGCTCATTCGAGCCGCAAATCGTTGGCAAACATCAAACCCGCTGGACCGGTTTCGACGACAAGATCATTTCCTTGTATGCCCGCGGCCTGACTGTCAGGGAGATCCAGAGCCACCTGGAAGAGATTTACGGTGCAGAGGTGTCGCCCAGCCTGATCTCGTCCGTCACAGACGCCGTAAGCGAGGATGTGAAGCTCTGGCAGGCCAGGCCGCTCGACGCGCTCTACCCGATCCTGTATCTCGACTGCATTCACGTCAAAGTGCGCGACAGCGGCGCCGTGCGCAACAAGGCTGTCTACCTCGCCATCGGCGTGAACATGACTGGCCACAAGGAGGTGCTGGGCCTGTGGATCGCCCAGACCGAAGGCGCCAAGTTCTGGCTGCAAGTCGTCACCGAGCTGAAAAACCGGGGTGTGCAGGACATCTTCATTGCCTGCGTTGATGGCTTGAAAGGCTTCCCCGATGCCATCGAGGCCGTCTACCCCAAGGCGGCCGTTCAGCTATGCATCGTGCACATGGTGCGCAATAGTTTGAACTTCGTCTCTTGGAAAGTGCAGAAGGAGGTCGCGACCGACCTTAAAGGCGTCTACAGTGCCGCTACCGTCGAGGAAGCCGAACACATGCTGTCTCAATTCGAGCTCAAGTGGGATAAGCAATATCAGTCGATCGGCCAGTCCTGGCGGCGCAACTGGGCGCGAATCATACCGTTCTTCGACTACCCACCGGAAATCCGCAAGGTGATTTACACCACCAATGCTATCGAATCGATTAACATGAGCCTGCGGAAAATCATCAAAACCCGCAGTTCATTTCCGACCGATGAGGCTGCCAGCAAGCTGTTTTACCTGGCGCTCAACAACATCAGCAAGAAATGGACGATGCCGCTGCGGGACTGGAAAGGGGCACTGAACCGCTTCACGATTCAGTTTGAAGAACGGATGACTTCGGTCTAAACGGAAACCCGTTTACACAAAATTCCGCACACCCCCAGATGCGAGTCCGTCACTTCATAAATGGGGAATTCTTTCGTAACAAGTGCATGATCAAATTCTTCCGGCACAACGGAAATACAGCCTTTCCATAGATCGATTGATGAAAAGACCACGTCGCCTACGCGGGCAGCGTACCAAGTCGATGAGCTATCTTCAAAATACATCCCCAGCCACTCTGGCGGATTTTTACCCTTGCCCGCTTCCCTAGGTCGAATTTCTCCCGTTTGTGAAAGCGTCATGACCTGAACTTCTACCTCCGGGCTGGCTTCGGGCCGCGCAAGTGTCTCGCGCCTTCGCATGACGCTTCCGATTGGGAGTCGAATCCACCCTGGCGGCGTGACCATTCTTTCTTCCCGCTTAAAAAGAAAGTACTTTGGATCAAGCCGGCGGCTCGGATGCGCTTGCCAGAGTTCGGCCGCATCGATGGCCATACAATCAGGGATATTTTTACCCGAGTAAGCGGTCGGATTCGATATAAAGGAGCGATATTCGCCGAGGACCGTATCTGCTTGATTCAAATCAAGATGTCCGCCGGCGGCACCGCGGTATAGTTCATTTTTGCTTGAGCGGCTTCCTGTCGTTGTATACCCGACGTGATTGGCCTCTGCCAAGAACACTTTGTACGAAATTGCGTTAAGTCCCGCAACGATGGCCTCGTCCTCGTTGCTGGAACTTGTCATCCTCATTCCATAGGCCTGATCAAATCGTATTTTTTCTGTTGCCGAAAATTTCCGCAAAAACAGAATTGAGGTTTTATTCTGGGCGCCCGAGCGGCGAAACGCGTGATCTGGTAGCGAGATGATCGCTTCAATCACACCCTGCTTCACCATCAACCGGCGGATGCGAGGGCAATTCGAGAGCTCTCCTTGGTTGTTGAATATGCCGTCCGGCAGCACTAGCCCAAGCCGGCCGCCCCGTTCCAGGAGATCAATGCACCGCTCAAGGATAACCTGTTCGGAGGCAACGCTATCTCGGGCCGACGCAACCGCGAAATTGCTAAGTCGATTCACTCCAAGGTGATCTTCGTCGCCTTCTTTTACTTCATCGCCAAAGGGCGGATTGCCGACAATTTTGGTGAATTTGCCGCGCGGGGGATTAAGACGCGGTTTTGAAAACACGGAGTCAAGGCAACTTCTATCCCCCTCGATGTTGGTGTGACCATCGTGGTGCAGCAGCAAGTTGATTTTGCAAATTCTTGCGAGAACGTCATGGATCTCAATACCAAACACTTTATCCAAGGCAAAGTCGTTTCTGATGCGCTCAAGTTGCGAGTTCCCGGCGAAATCCCGATCAATGCCGTGCCAGACTTGCAATAGGACCTCGAGCAAGAAGCCGCCACTTCCCGCAGTAGGATCGAGACAATAGTCTTCCGGACGAATGTCCAGCATTGCGACAGTGAATCGCGCGATCTGTCGCATCGTAAAATATTGGCCGAGCTCGCCCCGGAATACCGATCCGAAAAAATTCTCGAATGCCGCTCCGATATTATCGACGTCGCTATCGACAAAGGAGACGTCTTGCAGGACACGAACGACCTCTAAGATCTTCCGGTCGGGCAAATCGATGCGGACGTCGTCGCCAAAAATTGATGAATCTTTCTTGCATGCCTTGGAAAACAAGCGATGTACGCGGTTAGCGACCGCAGCGCTCGTCTCGCCGGGCCCGGCTTGAAACTCGCGCGGCTTGCCATTGGGGGTCCAGCGCTCGTCCTGCACTTTGGCGAAGAGTAGTTTGCTCCACTCGTCAAATGAACGCAGTGGATCGCGTTTTCCGCCGGACCAGATTAACGAGTGAGCCCGCCTGATTTTGGTCTCGATTGCGCCGGTTTTGAGTGGGCCAATGTCTCCAGATGCGCCTACTACATGCGCAAACTCCGGCTGCACACCGTATTGTGGAGCAAGGTTTTGTTTGTTGCCTCGCTTATTCTCGTGACGCTCCATCGGGCCGTAGCTGCCGACATCGAACAGGCTGGATTCAGTACCCTCGTCGTACAAACCGAACAGGCTGGATGTCCCTCGAAGTGAATTGCAATTCCCGAACAGCTGCTCAAGCGCCTGCGTTCTCTCTTGCTTGGTTATTCCCGACCGCTTGCACTCGACGACGAGATACGGAACCTTGCAGGCGTCATCAGAAAAGACAACGATGTCCGCCCAGTCGCTTGGTGTGCGTCTTGGCACTTGCAGTTCAAGCTTCATCCGGTGGCTCGGATAATCCTTGGCAATGATAAGGAAGGCGACGGTCATGCATCGGACCCACTCCTCAGGATCCGTCCAGTCGTAGGCTTTTTTGCTGGAAAGGGAGTAAGTGATTTTCGATCCCTTTACCTCAATGATTCCACGGATGACCGCTTCCACCACCGATGGATCGGCGAGAGCCAGTTGAGGTGTAATTCCGATGCTCTCGATTTTTTGCGCAACTGGTTTTTTCATGAAGTTGTGGCTGGGGGCGTTATGCCTCAATTTGGATAAAGTCCAGTTTATCACCATTAAATGATTTTCAGAGTGAGCCACTCTGAAGAATATTATTGATGTTTTTCTTGCCGCTGATTGTGTAGACGAGGGTGCCAGGGCGCGAAAGTACTAGGGTGATGCATTTCAGGGCAACCGCTGCCGCTGCCAGTGCAGTAAGGTGTTTGGGCCAAGATAGTGACAAGGCAAGTGAGGAGGGTAAAATTCAGAGATCGTTTGCGATTCAGAAAATGGACCGCGCAACGAATGCTTTGCCGCAAGCAAAAACGCCAACCTGCATGGGTTGGCGTTAGTAAGAGTTCTTGGTGGCCTGGGGCGGAATCGAACCACCGACACAAGGATTTTCAATCCTCTGCTCTACCGACTGAGCTACCGGGCCAAGACGCGAGATTATAGCAAACTTGGCGAAGATTGCAAGGCTGGGGCGTGAATTATTGTTGGCCAGGGCTATAATGGCCGCTTCGGCTACCTTTCTGGTAGCGGCTATCCTTATCTTTCATGCATCAGGTTTGCGATATCTGCGTGGTCGGCAATGGTGCCATCGGCAAGGCCGCCGCGCTGGGATTTGCCCGGGCCGGGCGGTCCGTGGTTCTGCTTTCTCCTCCTGCGTCCGGTGCTGTCCCCAGCCATGAAAGCTGGGATGTGCGCGTGTATGCGCTTAACCATGTGGCGCAGTCGCTGCTGTCCGGTTTGAAGGTGTGGGATGCGCTGGATGCGGCGCGCGTGGCGCCGGTCGAGGCGATGGCAATCGAGGGCGATGGTGGCCAGGGCGGGCAACATGCCGGCAAGCTGGGCTTCGATGCCTATGGCGCGCATGTCGGGGCGCTGGCCTGGATTGTGGAAGACCGCAATTTGAATCAGGCGCTCGATGCGGCCTTGCGTTTTGCGCCCGGTGTGAAGCAGGTGGCGGGGCGGGCGGTGGCCTTGGGCCAGGATGGCGCGGCCGGGCGCTTGACGCTCGATAATGGCGATACGATTGAAGCGCAGCTTGTGCTGGGTGCCGACGGCGCGCAATCGTGGCTGCGCGGGCAATGCGATATCGGTTATGACTATCGTTCTTACGGGCAGCGCGGCGTGGTCGCCAATTTCGAGTGCGAGAAGCCGCATCACGGCACCGCGTATCAATGGTTTTGCGGCGCGCAGGGCATCATTGCCTTGCTGCCTTTGCCGGGGCGGCGCGTGTCGCTGGTGTGGTCGGCGCCCGATGCGCTGGCCGAGCAATTGCTGCGCGAGCCGGCTGCGGCGCTTGCCGCGCGGCTTGCGCCTTGGGCGGCCGGCCGGCTGGGTGCCTTGACTCCGGTGCAACCCGAAGCGATCAAGGCGTTTCCCCTGACCCTGTTGCGCCCGCATGCGATTACGGCGCCGCGCGTGGCCCTGGCCGGCGATGCGGCGCATGTGGTGCATCCGCTGGCGGGGCATGGGATGAATCTCGGTTTTGGCGACCTGGAGGCGCTGCTCAGAATCGCCAGGGGCGAGCCTGACTGCGGCGATGCGCGGCTGCTGCGGCGCTATGCGCGTGCGCGCAAGGAAGACGTGCTGTTGATGCAAGTGACGACCGACGGCCTGGCGCGCCTGTTCGCCAGCGAGGCCGAGCCTTTGCGTTTTATCCGTAATGCCGGAATGAACTTGTTGAATGGTTTGCCGGTCTTAAAGAGGCGTCTGATTGCGCAGGCGTTGGGGCGTCCGCCATCGGCCTTGCCGGCGCTGTCAGATTGACATCGGGAACGGGTCGGGAACGGTACAGGCTGAGCTTTTTTCCGGAACGCGCTACAATCGCTGAAAGCAACTTTTTTCTTTGTTTGGAAACCATGAATACCGTGAAGACTGCCCTGTCCGCCTTGCTGGTTGCCGTTGCCGCCCTCGCCTATGCCGACAATTCGCCGGTTGCATCGAGCGGCGCGCCTGCCATGACGCCTGATGAAACCGCGCTCAAGCAATTGGTCGAAAAACGCCTGGGCGAAGGGGCCAAGGTCGATTCGATCCACAAGACCAATTTCTCCGGCCTGTATGAAATCCATGCCGACGGCGAGGTGATGTATACCGACCCGACGGCGAAGTATCTCGTGGTTGGCCACATCGTCGACCTGGAAACGCACAAGGACTATACCAACGCCAGCCTGTCGCAGCTGAACAAGATCAATTTCGCCGACCTGCCTTTCGATTCTGCGATCAAGATGGTCAAGGGCGACGGCAAGCGCGTGATCGCGGTGTTCGAAGATCCGAATTGCGGCTACTGCAAGCGCCTGCGTCATACGCTGGCCGACATGGATAACGTGACGGTGTATACCTTCATGTATAACATCCTGGCGGCGGATTCCTCGACCAAGGCGAAAAACGTGTGGTGCACCTCGGACCGCCTGAAGACCTGGGACGACTGGATGCTGAGCGGCAAGATGCCACCCAACGCGCCGGCTTCATGCGCGGCGACGCCGAACGACCAGGTTTATGCCCTGGGCCAGAAGCTGCACATCACCGGCACGCCGACGATTTTCTTTGCCGACGGCACGCGCGCGCCGGGCTATCTGGATCGTGCGGCGCTTGAGGACAGATGGTCGAGCTTGCAGTAATGGTTGCGCCGATGCGCGGCTGATACAGCGCGCGTTCGATCAAACGGCATGGGCTCGCGCTCATGCCGTTTTGTTTTTTCCGCGCGGTTTGCCGATTTTCAGTAGGTATGCACAGGGCAAGCTTGTGCTGGGACTGGGCTGAGGCGCGCGCGGCGCGTTTTTTGCTCCGGGTCTATAATCGTTCGCGGCAATCTTCCCACGAACTGACACCTGGAGCGATGCATGGTTACCCTGAACATCAATGGCCACGACACCGAGGTGGACGCCGATCCGTCGACGCCTATCCTCTGGACCCTGCGCGACAACCTCAACATGACCGGCACCAAGTTCGGCTGCGGCATGGCGCTGTGCGGCGCCTGCACGGTGCACCTCAACGGGCAGGCGATACGCTCGTGCATCACGCCGATTTCGGCGGCGGTGGGGCAAAAGATCACCACCATCGAAGCGATGGAAGCGGACAACATAGGCAAAGCCGTGCAGGATGCCTGGGTCAAGCACGACGTGCCGCAGTGCGGCTATTGCCAGAGCGGGCAGGTGATGAGCGCGACGGCCTTGCTCGCCACCAACAAGAACCCGAGCGACGCCGATATCGATGCGGCCATGAGCGGCAATATCTGCCGCTGCGGCACCTATCAGCGCATCAAGGCGGCGATCAAGGATGCCTCCAAGGCATTGGCTTAGTAATGTCTATACGGAGCTCATCATGCGTATCGAATGGATGAATAATGGAACGGCCGGCGGCCCTGATGGCGCGGGTGAACCTAATGGCGGCAATGGTGGCAGTGGCGGATTATCGCGCCGCAGTTTCCTCAAGGCCGCAGCCGTTGCGGGCGGCGGCCTGGTATTGGGCTTTTACGTCTCGGGCGGCAACCGTTTCGCCATGGCCCAGCAGGCGAAGGTGGTGTATGCGCCGAATGCCTTCCTGCATATCGGCACCGACGACAGCGTGACCATCATGGTGAACCGGCTCGAGTTCGGCCAGGGCGTGCAAACGGCGCTGCCGATGCTGATCGCCGAAGAGCTGGACGCAGACTGGAGCAAGGTCAAGGGCGAATTGGCGCCCGCCGGTGACGCCTACAAGGACCCCTTGTTCGGCATCCAGATCACGGGCGGCTCCGGCTCTGTTGCGCACTCGTTCATGCAATACCGCGAGATCGGTGCGCGGGCGCGCGCCATGCTGGTGGCGGCTGCCGCTGCGCAGTGGAAGGTGGCGCCGGATCAGATCAAGATAGTCAAGGGTGTGGTCTATGGCCCGGCAGGGCAGCAGGCCGGTTTCGGCGCGCTGGCCGATGCCGCCATGGCGCAGCCGGTGCCGGAAAAGGTCGTGCTCAAGGATCCCAAGGATTTCACCATCATCGGCAAGCCGACGCCACGCCTCGATGCGCGCGACAAATCCACCGGCCGCCAGCACTTCGGCATCGACAATTATTTCCCCGGCATGAAGGTGGCCGTGGTGGCGCGCCCGCCCGTGTTCGGCGCCCGCGTGGGCAAGTTCGATGCGTCCAAGGCCAAGGCGGTCAAGGGCGTGCTCGACGTGTTCGAGATCCCGACCGATCGCGGCGGCAGCGGCGTGGCGGTGGTGGCCGAGGGCTATTGGCCGGCCAAGCAGGGGCGCGATGCGCTTGCCGTCGACTGGAACACCAATGGCCGCGAAAAGGTCGCCAGCGACACCCAGCTCGCGGCCTACAAGATACTCGCAGGCCAGCCCGGCACGGTGGCCAAGGATGCCGACGTATCGAAGCTGGCCGGCGCGCCGAAGAAGATCACGGCGGTTTATGAATTCCCCTATCTCGCCCACGCGCCGATGGAGCCGCTCAATTGCGTGGTCGATTTGAAGGCGGATTCGTGTACCGTCTGGGCCGGCTCGCAATTCCAGACCGTCGACCAGGGCGCGATCGCACGCACCGCGGGCTTGAAGCCCGAGCAGGTGACGCTCAACACCATGATGGCCGGCGGCGGTTTCGGCCGGCGCGCCGTGCCGACCTCGGACTACCTGGTCGAGGCCGTCAACGTCGCCAAAGCCTGGAAAGCTGCGGGCAAGAGCGGCCCGCTCAAGGTGATGTGGAGCCGCGAGGACGATATCCAGGGCGGCTATTACCGGCCCTCGCACGTGCACCGCGCCGAAATCGGGCTCGATGCCAAGGGCAAGATCGTGGCCTGGAATCACACCGTGGTCGGGCAATCGATTTTGACGGGCACGCCGTTCGAGCCGATGATGGTCAAGAACGGCGTCGATTCGACCATGATCGAGGGCCTGGGCGAACCGTATGACGTGCCGTTCCGCCTCTCGGTGCACAATGCCAACGCCAATGTGCCGGTGCTGTGGTGGCGTTCGGTCGGCTCGACCCATACCGCCTTCGTGATGGAAACGCTGATCGACGAAGCGGCGCACGTGGCGGGCCAGGATCCGGTTGCCTACCGCAAGGAGCTGATCGGCAAGGATCATCCGCGCCACCTGGCGGTGCTCGATCTGGCGGTGGAGAAGTCCGGTTACGGCAAGAAAAAACTGCCCAAGGGCCATGCCTTCGGGGTGGCGGTGCACGAATCGTTCAACACCGTGGTGGCCTATGTGGTGGAAGCCTCGCTCGAGAAGGGCAAGCCGGTGCTGCATCGCGTGACCGGTGCCGTGCATTGCAACCGCGCCGTCAATCCGATGACGGTGGAAGCGCAGGCGCAAGGCGCCATCGTCATGGCGCTTGGCACCACGCTGCCCGGCGCGGCGATCACGTTCAAGGATGGCCGGGTGGAACAGCAGAATTTCCATCAATACACCGTGGCGCGCATGTCCGATGCGCCCGTCATCGACATCCACATCGTGCCTTCGGAAGATGCGCCCACCGGCATGGGCGAGCCGGGCCTGCCGCCCCTGGCGCCGGCCTTTGCCAATGCGCTGGCCAGGCTGACCGAAAAACGCTTGCGCAAGCTGCCGTTCGAACTGGCCTGATGGAGCTTGTCGGCATCCTGCTCGCCGCCGGTCGGGGCATGCGTTTCGACCCCAGCGGCAGGCAGGACAAGCTGATGCAACTGCTGCCCGACGGCGAGCGCGTCGCCGTCGCCTCGGCGCGCCACCTGCTGCAGGTGCTGCCCACGGTGCAAGCCGTGGTGCGGCCCGGCGCCGATCACCTGGGCGAACTCCTGGGCGGTTTGGGCTGCCGTGTCGAAACCTGCATCCATGCGAACACGGGCATGGCGGCGTCGCTGATTGCCGGTTTGAAGAATACGCTGGAGGCCGACGCCTGGGTCATCGCGCTGGCCGATATGCCGCACGTGAAGGTGGGCACCATCGAAGCGCTGGTCGCCGCCTTGCAGGAAGGCGCGGAAATCGTGCAGCCCTATTGCAAGGGCAAAGGCGGCAATCCGGTCGGGTTTTCGCGCCGGCATCTCGCGCAACTGCTGGGCCTGGAGGGCGACCAGGGCGCGCGCGCCCTGCTGGAGCGGCACGGCGTGACCAGGGTGGAGGTCGACGACGAAGGCATTTTCCGCGACATCGACACACTGTCGGACTTGCATAAATAGTCACGGCTTTGTCGCGTCCGCACATCGAAATAGCGAGCCTTGTGCAATTTACCGGTCCAATCCCGGTAAACTAGGCGCTTTCGCGCCAATCCACCTATTTCCCCCATTTCATGAACAAGCACTTCCTGAACAAGCGCCTGGCGCACCAGATCGGTGTCGCGGGGCTGGTTCCCTTCGGCCTGCTCGCCGTCGCCTGCTGGCTGGTCAATATCGAATGGCTCGATACCTTCCTCACCACCCAGATGGTGTATTCGGTGATCACACTGTCTTTCCTGGGCGGCATACACTGGGGCGCAACCATGGTCTCGGCCGATCTGTCGGCGCGCCAGACCAAGCGGGCGCTGCTGTGGAGCGTGACGCCGACCTTGATCGCGTTTTTGTCGACCATGGTGCACAACTACCACCTGGCCCTGATTGCCGCCGGGTTCATCGTCACGTACTTCGTCGACAAGCACCTGTATCAGTGGTACAAGCTGCCCGACTGGTTTATCCGACTGCGCATGATCCTGACGTGCGTGGTCGTGGCGGCACTCCTGCTGACCCTGGTCGGCGCAAACCTGAGGGGTTGACATCGTGAAGCCATTCGTGAAGAACGCCGTCTCTTACACCATCGTCCCGAAAGACCTCGCGGGCCACTTGTTCGAAGTCAGCGTCACGGTCGATGCGCCGGCGCCCGAAGGGCAAGTGTTCTCGCTGCCGGCCTGGATTCCCGGCAGCTACATGATCCGCGAATTCTCGCGCAACATCGTGCAGATTCGCGCCGCTGCGGCCGGCAAGAAGCTGCCGCTGACGAAGCTCGACAAGCACACCTGGCAAGCCGCGCCCTGCACCGGCCCCTTGCGCTTGCAATATGACGTGTATGCCTGGGATTTGTCGGTGCGCGCGGCCCATCTCGACCAGACGCATGGCTTTTTCAACGGCACCAGCGTGTTCCTGCAGGCGCACGGGCACGAACAGCAGCCGCACGTGATCGATATCCAATCGCCTGCCGGCCTGAAGTGGCGCGTTGCCACCACCCTGCCCGAGCTGAAGGCCAGGCGCTATGGCTTCGGCACCTACGTCGCGGCCGATTATGACGAGCTGATCGACCACCCGGTCGAGATGGGCACTTTTGAGCTGGGCAGCTTCAAGGCGCACGGCGTGCAGCACGACGTGGTCTTCACCGGCCGCGTGCCCAACCTCGACATGGCGCGTGTCACGTCCGACCTGCAAAAAATCTGCGAAGCGCAGATTGCCTTGTTCGAGCCGAAAACCAAACGCGCGCCGATGCAGCGCTACGTCTTCATGAGCATGGTGACGGCGGACGGCTACGGCGGGTTGGAACATCGCGCCTCGACCGCGCTGATGTGCGCACGCGAGGATTTGCCGGTCAAGGGCCGGCCTGCCAACAGTGACGGCTACCGCAATTTCCTCGGCCTGTGCAGCCACGAATATTTCCATACCTGGAACGTCAAGCGCATCAAACCTGCCGTCTTTGCGCCCTATGATCTGCGCCGGGAAACGCACACGCCGCTGCTGTGGGTATTCGAGGGCTTCACCAGCTATTACGACGACCTGATGCTGGTGCGCGCTGGCGTGATCGACCAGGCGGCTTACTTCAAGGCCATCGCCAAGACCGTCAACATGGTGTTGCGCGGCGCGGGACGGCACAAGCAAAGCATCGCCGATTCGAGCTTCGATGCCTGGACCAAGTATTATCGCCAGGACGAAAATTCGCCCAATGCCATCGTCAGTTATTACACCAAGGGTTCGCTGGTGGCGCTGGCGCTCGATTTGACCATACGCGCCGAGACGCGCGGCAAGAAGTCGCTCGACGACATCATGCGCGCGCTATGGCAGCGCTATGGCCGCGACTTCTACACGTCCAAGGGTGGGCGCGGGGTGACCGATGCCGAGCTGGAGGCATTGATCATTGACGTCAGCGGCTTGAAGCTCAAGAGCCGGCTCGAGCGTTGGGTGCGCGGCACGACCGACCTGCCGCTGGCCGAACTGCTTGCACCGTATGGCGTCGAACTGGCTGTGCCTGGCAAGGAAGCCAAGCCCGGCCTGGGCGTGCGCGCGGCGCGCGAAGGCAGCGACTGCAAGCTGGCGACGGTCTATGAAGGCCAGGCGGCGCACAAGGCCGGCTTGTCGGGCGGCGATCTGCTTGTTGCGCTGGACGGCTTGCGTGTGACGGCTACTAATCTTGACAAGCTGCTCGAACGCTATCGCATCGGCGATACCGTGACCCTGCATGCATTCCGGCGCGACGAGCTGATGAGTTTTTCCGTCAGGCTGATGGCGGACGATGTGCCGAAATGGGAAATGAAGGGGGCGGCCAAACCGGCTGCGGCAGTGCGGGCAGGAAAATCCTGGTTGGAATAAAGTAGCTTACCGGATTCAGGCAATAAAGAATGCGAGCGGCCCATGCGCCTGGCCACGTCACTTTTGCTGGCATGCTTGTCGCTATCGACAGCGATGACGCATGCGGCATGTTCGCGCACGATACGCGTCGGCTGGAACGACTTTCCGCCGTTCATGCAGTCCGGCTCCGACGGCGAACCGATCGGACTCGATGCCGACCTGATGCGCACCATCTTCAAACAGGCGGGATGCACACTGAAGTTTGTTCCGGACGTTCCCAACAAACGCCAGACGCTCTATTTGCAAGTCGGCGCGCTCGACATGCAATTCAATGCCTCCGAAGTCAGGGAAAGACATGCCTACGCCTGGTATAGCCTGCCGTACCGGCGCGAAATCATCGCACTGTTTGCGCGCAAGGGAGAGGCGCAGCGTTTTCCCATCAGGAATCTCAATGAGCTCGTTGCGCACGATTGGCAAGTGCTCGTGCCCTACGATGGCTGGTACGGCCAGACCCTGGAAGACGCGCGGCCGCAATTGCGGCGGCTGAATCTTGCCTACACCTACATCAGCACCCGTGAGGGCGTGGAGATGCTGTACCACAAGCGTGCCGAGTTGCTGGTGGGTGACTATTACTCGTCGCTCTACGCGGCCAAGCAGGCTGGCCTGCCCGAACTGGAAACCCTGCCAGTGCCGGTCAACGACAATGCCGTGCACCTGATATTCAGCAAGCGTACTGTGACCGAAGCGGACGTGGCGGTGATCGATGCGGCGATCCAGAAGCTCGACGGGGAAGGGGAATTGCGGCGAATTGCGGAGCGGTATGGCTTGATGTCCAGTGAGCCAGCGCATCCGCTAAAGTAGGTTGGCGCTGAGCGCAGCGAAGCCCAACGAGCCTGCGTCTCCATTTTCGCGGACGTGTTTGCATTACCTGCCGATGTTGGGCTTCGCTGCGCTCTGCGCCAACCTGCGAGTTCCATTGCGGCACCGACACCGCGATCAGCCCACATCACGGGCAGGCTTATCTTTTCAAGTAAAAAGGCGCGCCAACTCCACACCGGGATCCGGCGCCCGCATGAATGCCTCACCAACCAGGAAAGCATGCACCTCCGCATCGCGCATGCGCTTGACGTCATCCGGCGCCAGGATGCCCGATTCGGTCACGACCAGCTTGTCCGGGCTGATGCGCGGTAAAAGGTCGATCGTGGTTTGCAGCGAGGTTTCAAAGGTGCGCAGGTTGCGGTTGTTGATGCCCAATAGCGCGGTTTGCAATCTCATCGCAGCGGCGAGTTCCTCGCCATCGTGCACTTCGACCAGCACACCCATGCCGAGCTCATGCGCACAGGCTTCCAGTTCCGCCATCAAGCCGTGGTCGAGTGCGGCCACGATCAGGAGGATGCAATCGGCGCCCCAGGCGCGCGCTTGGTAGACCTGATACAGGTCGATCATGAAGTCCTTGCGCAACACGGGAATCGCACAAGCCGCGCGCGCCTGCTGCAAATACTCCGGCGCGCCTTGGAAGAAGTTGACGTCGGTCAAGACCGACAGGCAAGCCGCGCCATGCGATGCATAGCCGGCTGCGATCTCGGCGGGGCGGAAGTCGGGGCGCAGCACGCCCTTCGAGGGCGAAGCCTTCTTCACTTCGGCGATTACGCCGGCGCGGCCCTGCGCGATCTTCTCGCGCAGACTGGCTTCAAAGCCGCGCAGGCCGCGCCGTGCTTGCGCATCGCTTTCGACTTCACGGCGCAGGCTGGCCAGGTCGCGGTATTTCTTGGCGGCTGCAACTTCGTCGGCTTTGACGTCGAGGATTTTGTTGAGGATGTCAGACATATCGATAGGTGTTCTAGTGCTTGCCCAATTGCTGCGTCACTTCGACGAATTGCTGCAACTTCTGCATGGCCGCACCGGATGCAATGGTCTCGCGCGCCTTGTTCAAGCCGTCCTGGATCGAGGTCGCCACGCCGGCTGCGTAAAGCGCCGTGCCGGCATTCAAGGCCACGATTTCGCAGGCCGGGCCGGGGACATTGTTCAAGGCCTCGATCAGCTTGTCCTTCGATTCCGCCGCGCCATTGACCTTGAGGTTGCGGCTGGCGATCATTTGCAGGCCGAAGTCTTCCGGGTGGATTTCATATTCGCGGATTTCGCCGTTGACCAATTCGCCCACCATGGTGCCGGCGCCAAGCGACACTTCATCCATGTTGTCGCGGCCCCAGACCACCAGCGCATGTTGCGCGCCCAGGCGCTGCAACACGCGCACCTGGATGCCGACCAGGTCGGCGTGGAACACACCCATCAAGATGTTGGGTGCCCCGGCCGGGTTGGTCAGCGGGCCCAGGATATTGAAGATGGTCTTGACGCCGAGTTCCTTGCGCACCGGCGCGGCATGCTTCATGGCGGCGTGGTGGTTGGGGGCGAACATGAAGCCGATGCCGGTTTGCGCAATCGATTGCGCCACCTGTTCGGGCTTCAGGTTGATGTTGGCGCCCAGCGCTTCGAGCACGTCGGCGCTGCCCGAGGAGGACGAAACGCCGCGTCCGCCATGCTTGGCCACGCGCGCACCGGCAGCGGCGGCGACGAACATCGAAGCGGTCGAGATATTGAAGGTGTTGGCGCCATCGCCGCCGGTGCCGACGATGTCGAGCAGGTGCGTGGTGTCGGCCATCGGCACCTTGGTCGAGAATTCGCGCATCACCTGCGCGGCGGCGGTGATTTCGCCGATGGTTTCCTTCTTCACGCGCAAACCCATGGTCAGGGCAGCGATCATGACAGGCGACATGTCGCCGCTCATGATCTTGCGGAACAGCGACAGCATTTCGTCGTGAAAAATCTCGCGATGCTCGATGCAGCGCAAGAGGGCTTCTTGATTTGAGATAGTCATGCTTTTTCCTCGTATCGGAATGGGGTAGGGTCGACGAACTTCCGAAGCATCAAGCTTCGAGGAAGTTCTTCAGCAAGGCATGGCCGTGTTCGGACAGGATCGACTCGGGGTGGAATTGCACCCCCTCGAGCTTGAATTCCTTGTGCCGGACCGCCATGATTTCGCCGTCGTCCGTCCATGCCGTGACTTCGAGGCAATCCGGCAGCGAGGCGCGCTCTATCGCCAGCGAGTGATAGCGCGTGACTGTGTAAGGGCTGGGCAAGCCCTTGAAAACGCCGACGCCGGTGTGGGCGATCAGCGAGGTTTTACCATGCATGACTTCCTTGGCGCGGACCACCTTGCCGCCAAAGGCCGCGCCGATGGCTTGATGCCCGAGGCAGACGCCCAGAATCGGCAACTGGCCGGCAAAGCGCTGCAGCAAGGAGATGCAGATGCCTGCCTCATGCGGCGTGCAAGGCCCGGGCGAGAGGCAGATGCGTTCGGGCTGCAATTGTGCGATCTGCTCCAGCGTGATTTCGTCGTTGCGGAAGGTCTTGACCTCGACACCGAGTTCGCCAAAGTATTGGACGATGTTGTAGGTGAAGGAGTCGTAGTTATCAATCATGAGCAACATATCAGAACTCCCCATCCAGGCCGTCTTGCACTTGTTCCGCCGCGCGCAATACGGCGCGTGCCTTGTTCTCGGTTTCCTGCCATTCCATCTCGGGCACCGAATCGGCCACGATGCCGGCCGCTGCCTGCACGTAGAGCGTGCCGTCCTTGATCACGCCGGTGCGGATCGCAATCGCCAGATCCATTTCGCCGCCGAACGAGAGATAGCCGCAGGCGCCGCCGTAGATGCCGCGCTTGGTGATTTCCAGTTCGTCGATCAATTCCATGGCCCGTACCTTGGGCGCGCCCGACAGCGTGCCGGCCGGGAAGGTGGCTTTCAATACATCGAGGTTGGACATGCCGGGCTTCAGCGTGCCCTCGACGTTCGAGACGATGTGCTGCACGTGGGAGTATTTTTCCACCACGAACTTGTCGGTCACCTTGACGCTGCCGGTCTCGGCGATGCGGCCGATGTCGTTGCGCGCCAGGTCGATCAGCATGACGTGCTCGGCGATTTCCTTCGGGTCGGCCAGCAATTCTGTGGCCAGTGCGGCGTCGCTCTCCGGCGTGGAACCGCGCGGCCGCGTGCCGGCCAGCGGGCGGATCGTCACTTTCTTGCCGTCGGTGACGGTTTCGTTGCGCACCAAAATCTCGGGCGAGGCACCGACGATCTGCATGTCGCCGAAATTGTAGAAGTACATATAAGGCGAAGGGTTCAAGGAGCGCAGCGCGCGGTACAGCGAAAGCGGCGCATCGACGTAACCCTTCTTGATGCGCTGGCCGATCTGCACCTGCATCAGGTCGCCGGCCATGATGTATTCCTTGGCCTTGGCCACGGCGGCCAGGTAAGCCTCGCGCGGAAATTCGCGCACGCTCTCGGTGCGCACCGAGGCGGACGTCACCGGCGCGTCCACCGTCCGGCGCAGCATGGCGCGCAAGTCCTTCAGGCGCTGCCGTGCCTTGGCATAGGCTTCGGGCTGGGTCGGGTCGGCGTAGACGATCAGGTAGAGCTTGCCCGAGAGGTTGTCGATCACGGCCAGCTCTTCGGTGACGAGCAACTGGATTTCCGGCAGGTGCAAGTCGTCCTTCGGGGCGCTATGCGCCAGGCGCGGCTCGATGTGACGCACCGTGTCGTAAGCGAAGTAGCCGGCCAAACCGCCGCAGAAGCGCGGCATGCCGGGGCGCAGCGCGACCTTGTAGCGTTCCTGGAAGGTGGCGATGAAGTCGAGCGGATTGCCTTCGAAGGTTTCGATCACCTCGTCGTTCTTGACGATTTCGACGCTGCGGCCAGTGGCGCGCAACAACGTCGATGCCGGCAGGCCAATGAAGGAATAGCGCCCAAAGCGCTCGCCGCCGACCACCGATTCCAGCAGGAAGGTGTTCTTGCCGTTGCGCTGGGTTTGCGCCAGCTTCAGGTAGAGCGTAAGCGGGGTTTCGAGATCGGCGAAGGCTTCGGCGATCAGCGGAATGCGGTTATAGCCTTGCGAGGCCAGCGATTTGAATTCGAGTTCGGTCATGTTTCTCTCCAACGCAACCCATGCAGCTGCATGATGCAGCCAAAGTGGCACGCAGGGTTGGCGTTATTGGGGCTTCAAAAACGGTGCTGGTCGCAGGAACGATCAGCGGCATCAAAGGCTTAGTCAGCCAGGGATTGCCAGCGTCGCCATAGCCAGGCCTCATGGGTGCCTGGAATGGGAAGGCTACGTTTTTGATTAAGAAACATCGTAGTGTCGTTTAGCTTGATATGAGCTGTGCTGCGTGCATAAGCGTGCTAACTATACCATCGCAATCCACATTTTGTACAGAATCGCCATGATTATAGCCATAGGGCAAGAGCAAAACGGGGCAGCCGGCGGCGCGCGCCGCCTGGGCGTCATTGCTCGAATCGCCGATGACGACGACTTGTCGCGGCGATAAATCAAAATCGGTGCAGACTTGCAAGAGCGGGGTTGGGTCCGGCTTCTTCCTGGCGAGCGAGTCGCCGCCGTAGACCACCTCGAAGAAGCCACGTAATCCCATCTTTTCCAGCAAGGGCACGGCGAAACCAACCGGTTTGTTGGTCACACAGGCCAGGCGCAAGCCTTGGCCTTTCAGCGCTTGCAAGCCATCGGTCACGTCGGGATAGAGTGCGCTATGTTCGCCATTGATGCGCGCATAGTGGCGCTGGTAGGCGTCGAGCGCGGCGGCGAACTTTTGCTCGGCAACATCGGCCGGATAATCGTGCAGCAGCACGCGCCGCACCAGGTTTTCCGAACCCTTGCCGACGAAGCCGAGTATGGTGTCCAGCGCCAGCGGCGCCAGGCCGAACTCTTCGCGCATGGCGTTGATTGCCACGCGGAAGTCGTGGGCCGTGTCGATCAGCGTGCCGTCGAGATCGATGATGGCGGCACGGATGCCTTGCAGCTTGTCACCCAGCTTATCCATCATGCCTTGGCGAGTTCCCCGCGCATGGCATCGATCACGGCCTTGTAGTCAGGCTTGCCGAAGATGGCCGAGCCGGCGACGAAGGTGTCGGCACCGGCCTTGGCAATCTCGGCGATATTATCGACCTTCACGCCGCCATCGACTTCGAGCATGATGTCGCGCCCCGAATCATCGATCATCCGGCGCACCGTGGCGAGCTTCTTCAAGGCTTCGCGGATGAAGGATTGCCCGCCGAAGCCGGGGTTGACCGACATGATCAGGATGATGTCGAGCTTGTCCATCACGTGATCGAGGTAATTCAAGGAGGTGGCCGGGTTGAACACCAGGCCGGCCTTGCAGCCGTTGTCGCGGATCAATTGCAGGCTGCGGTCGATGTGTTCCGACGCTTCCGGGTGGAAAGTGATGATATTGGCGCCGGCCTTGGCAAAATCGGGGATGATGCGGTCCACCGGCTTGACCATCAGATGCACGTCGATCGGCACCTGCACATGCGGGCGGATCGCTTCGCACACCAGCGGGCCGATGGTCAGGTTGGGAACGTAATGATTGTCCATCACGTCGAAGTGGATGATGTCGGCGCCGGCGGCGACGACGTTACGCACCTCCTCGCCCAGGCGGGCAAAATCGGCGGACAGGATGCTGGGGGCGATCTTATATTGGGGTTTGGACATGATAGGAAAGGGTCGGGGGATTGCTGAAAAGATGCGCTATTTTACCTTGGCGCCAACATTGGGCCTTGCATCGCAACACGATTTCGTGTGCAATGCACGGATGCCGTTGACTATTTAGAAAGTGGAAAGCCCCCAGGATGGCCGATTACGAATTCACCGTGTCCGTTCGGACGCAATACCTGCCAGACCAGTCCGACCCCGAGCGCTCGAACTACGTGTTCGCCTATGCCATCACCATCAAGAATACCGGTCAGGTCGCGGCGCAGCTCATTTCGCGTCACTGGGTCATTCTGGACGCCAACAACGGCGTCGAAGAAGTGCGCGGCCTGGGCGTGGTGGGGCATCAACCCCTGCTGCAGCCGGGCGAGCAATTCGAATACACCAGCGGCACCGCCATCCCCACGCCGCAGGGCACGATGCACGGCGAATATTTCTGTGTTGCCGAGGACGGCGAGCGCTTCGAAGCCAAGATACCCGAATTCATGCTGTCGCTGCCGCGCACCCTGCACTAGGCTTGCCCCGGTGTCGCGAACCAGGGTCCTAATCCCTGGTCTTATCGTCGTCCGAGTCGTGCATCGACGGCGGCTCCTCGTTTCTGCCGGAAAACATGGTCCACCAGACAATGAAAAGGAACAGCACCAAGGCTGCGCCGGCTTCGAGGAAAATTACCCACATACTTGACGGTCTCCCATGTCTTTCAAATTCATCAACGAATTGTCGTCTGTCCGTGCCAGTTTACTCGCATCGACCTTGTTTGGCGCATTGATCCTGGCATCCTGCACCACGACCCACGTGACGCAACCCCAGCCGGTTGCCCCGGTTGCCCCCTTGCTGCCGCCCAGCCCATCGATTCCTCCGGCGCCTGCGGAAGTGCTGCATCCCAGCACCTTCCTCGCCGTGCCGGGCTGGGACCGTGACGACCTGCGCGAAGCCTGGCAGCCCTTCCTCTCGTCATGCATCGTGCTGGCCAGGAAGCCCGATTGGAAGGAGCCGTGCAGCGTGGCGCACGATGTCAACGGGCAAGACGCCAAGGCGGTGCGCGACTTCTTCGAAGCCTTCCTGCAACCCTTCCAGGTATTCAATGCCGACGGTTCCGATCAAGGCCTGGTCACCGGCTACTATGAACCACTGCTGCATGGCGCGCGCAAGCGTGGCGGGGCCTACCAGACGCCGCTGTACCGCGCGCCCGACGATCTCCTGACCATCGACCTGTCGTCGATCTACCCCGAGCTGAAAACCATGCGCCTGCGCGGCAAACTGGTCGGCAACAAGGTCGTGCCCTACGGTTCGCGCGCCGACCTGACCACGGGCGATGCGCTGGCCGGCAAGGAATTGCTGTGGGTCGACGATCCCATCGAAGCCTTCTTCCTCCAGGTGCAGGGCTCGGGCCGCGTGCAATTGGGCGATACGCGCGAACTGGTGCGCGTGGCCTATGCCGACCAGAACGGCTATCCCTATAAATCGATCGGGCGCTACCTGGTCGACAAGGGCGAAATGACGCTCGACCAGGCCTCGGCGCAGGCAATCAAGGCCTGGGCCCTGGCCCACCCCGATCGCGTGGCGGAATTGCTCAATGCCAACCCGAGCTATGTCTTCTTCAAGGAAGAGGCGGTGGCCGATCCCAACGCCGGCCCCAAAGGCTCGATCGGCGTGGCGCTGACGCCCAAGCGCTCGATCGCCGTCGACAACCAATTCATCCCGCCCGGCGTGCCGGTCTTCCTCGCCACCACCCAGCCCTCCTCCGACACCGAACTGCAACGCCTCATGCTGGCGCAGGACAGCGGCGGTGCCATCCGCGGCGCGGTGCGGGCCGACTTCTTCTGGGGCAACGGCCTCGATGCGCAAGACAAGGCCGGCAAGATGAAGCAAAAGGGCGCCATGTGGGTGCTCTTGCCCAAGCCCGTGCCGCCGGCGAATTAGGCAGGCTGATAAAATGCCGGCTTACCTTTCATCCCCCGGAGGCCCCCATGCAATATGAAAACATCCTCGTCGAGCAACAAGGTAAGGTCGGCCTGATCCGCCTGAACCGCCCCAAGGCACTCAATGCCCTGAACGATCAACTGATGGACGAACTCGGCCACGCCCTCCTGGCCTTCGATGCCGATGAAGGCGTAGGCTGCATCGTCCTGACAGGCAGCGAAAAAGCCTTCGCCGCCGGTGCCGACATCGCCGCCATGGCCGGCTACACCTTCATGGACGTCTATAAGAACGGCTACATCACGCGCAACTGGGAACAGATCCGCAGCGTGCGCAAGCCCGTCATCGGCGCCGTTGCCGGCTACGCCCTGGGCGGCGGCTGCGAGCTGGCCATGATGTGCGACTTCATCATCGCCGCCGAAAACGCCAAATTCGGCCAGCCCGAAATCAAGATCGGCACCATCCCCGGCGCCGGCGGCACGCAGCGCCTGCCGCGCGCCATCTCCAAGGCCAAGGCCATGGACATGTGCCTGACCGGCCGCATGATGGATGCCGCCGAGGCCGAGCGCGCCGGCCTGGTATCGCGCGTCGTGCCCGACGCCAAGCTGCTCGAAGAAGCCCTGGCCGCCGCAACCATCATTGCCGGCATGTCGCTGCCCGCCGTCATGATGGCCAAGGAATCGGTCAACCGCGCCTACGAGACCACGCTGGCCGAAGGCATCCAGTACGAGCGCCGCATGTTCCACGCCACCTTCGGCACCGAAGACCAGAAAGAAGGCATGGCCGCCTTCCTCGAAAAGCGCCCGCCGCAATTCAAGAACCGCTGATCGCCTTCTTTGTCGACCGAAGTCCAGCGTCGAGTAGGGTGGGTGCAACCCACCAATGCCCAGACACAAGTCTTCGCGGCACCGGCGGGTTGCACCCACCCTACGCTCCAATTCAATACAAGACCTGGGGCCGCGCAAGCGGCCCCAGGGCGTTTTGTAGACGTGTTTTCATCATTGCCGAAATGATCAATAAAATATTTTCCGAAAAGTGCTTGCCAAGGGCTGTAGAGGCTTGCTATAGTTCGGCTCCCGTTAAGCAACGCGACGAAAAAGACGCGCAGCAAGACGGGGAAGAGAAGCGGTACAGGTGGTGAAGCGGGTTGGTTACTTGAGCAGGAAAGATCGGAAGTTGATCGAAAAATTCTGCAAAAAGTAGTTGACGAGAAAGGAAAGAAGCTTCATAATCTCGTTTCTCTGCTGCTGACAAACAAAACGATTTGACGGCGGCAAAAGCGAAGTGGCGCAACAGTAAATGTGAGCGCGGCGACGTTGGAAAGGCCAAGTTCTTTAACAACAAACAACCGATAAGTGTGGGCACTTGATGGAGTGCGCGAAACGGAAGTCTTCGGACGGAAGTATCGAAAGCTCGAAACATTGAAGTGCTCACAAGAAGTAAAGATAGGAAGGTTCGAAAGAACCGGCCTTGTCAGTATTTTGAGTGAGCGGTCCCTGTAAAAAGGGACAGGCAGAAATGCCAACCACAGAGATTAAACTGAAGAGTTTGATCCTGGCTCAGATTGAACGCTGGCGGCATGCCTTACACATGCAAGTCGAACGGCAGCGCGGGGGCAACCCTGGCGGCGAGTGGCGAACGGGTGAGTAAAATATCGGAACGTGCCCTAGAGTGGGGGATAACGTAGCGAAAGTTACGCTAATACCGCATACGATCTAAGGATGAAAGGGGGGGCTCGCAAGACCTCTCGCTCCTGGAGCGGCCGATATCTGATTAGCTAGTTGGTAGGGTAAAAGCCTACCAAGGCGACGATCAGTAGCTGGTCTGAGAGGACGACCAGCCACACTGGGACTGAGACACGGCCCAGACTCCTACGGGAGGCAGCAGTGGGGAATTTTGGACAATGGGGGCAACCCTGATCCAGCAATGCCGCGTGTGTGAAGAAGGCCTTCGGGTTGTAAAGCACTTTTGTCAGGAACGAAACGGGACTGGTTAATACCTGGTTCTAATGACGGTACCTGAAGAATAAGCACCGGCTAACTACGTGCCAGCAGCCGCGGTAATACGTAGGGTGCAAGCGTTAATCGGAATTACTGGGCGTAAAGCGTGCGCAGGCGGTTATACAAGACAGATGTGAAATCCCCGGGCTTAACCTGGGAACTGCATTTGTGACTGTATGGCTAGAATCTGGCAGAGGGGGGTAGAATTCCACGTGTAGCAGTGAAATGCGTAGATATGTGGAGGAATACCGATGGCGAAGGCAGCCCCCTGGGCTAAGATTGACGCTCATGCACGAAAGCGTGGGGAGCAAACAGGATTAGATACCCTGGTAGTCCACGCCCTAAACGATGTCTACTAGTTGTCGGGTCTTAATTGACTTGGTAACGCAGCTAACGCGTGAAGTAGACCGCCTGGGGAGTACGGTCGCAAGATTAAAACTCAAAGGAATTGACGGGGACCCGCACAAGCGGTGGATGATGTGGATTAATTCGATGCAACGCGAAAAACCTTACCTACCCTTGACATGTACGGAATTCTGCTGAGAGGTGGAAGTGCTCGAAAGAGAACCGTAACACAGGTGCTGCATGGCTGTCGTCAGCTCGTGTCGTGAGATGTTGGGTTAAGTCCCGCAACGAGCGCAACCCTTGTCATTAGTTGCTACGAAAGGGCACTCTAATGAGACTGCCGGTGACAAACCGGAGGAAGGTGGGGATGACGTCAAGTCCTCATGGCCCTTATGGGTAGGGCTTCACACGTCATACAATGGTACATACAGAGGGCCGCCAACCCGCGAGGGGGAGCTAATCCCAGAAAGTGTATCGTAGTCCGGATTGGAGTCTGCAACTCGACTCCATGAAGTTGGAATCGCTAGTAATCGCGGATCAGCATGTCGCGGTGAATACGTTCCCGGGTCTTGTACACACCGCCCGTCACACCATGGGAGCGGGTTTTACCAGAAGTAGGTAGCTTAACCGCAAGGAGGGCGCTTACCACGGTAGGATTCGTGACTGGGGTGAAGTCGTAACAAGGTAGCCGTATCGGAAGGTGCGGCTGGATCACCTCCTTTCTAGAGTACGCACAGAAGTTGAGTGTCCACGCTTATCGGTTGTTGGTTAGAAGAACAGTGAATGTCGAAAGGCGTGAGCCTGCGACTAGGTACTGATCCGTATGGGTCTGTAGCTCAGTTGGTTAGAGCACCGTGTTGATAACGCGGGGGTCGTTGGTTCGAGCCCAACCAGACCCACCACCAGACAAGGTTGTATGGTGTTTCGTGGTTTGTTCGGCTAGAAATCGACTGGCTCTGCCAGCGATTTTTAGGTGATTGATCCAAACAAAAGTAGGGTTGTACTTTTGTTTGACCACCCTGGGGGGTTTAGCTCAGCTGGGAGAGCACCTGCTTTGCAAGCAGGGGGTCGTCGGTTCGATCCCGTCAACCTCCACCAAGTTCAAACGAAAGCGAATTCGATGATCGCGAAGCGGTCATCGAGTTGGTTTTTGTTTGGCCTTGAAAGGTCAAAAGCTTTAATAAGCTGTTCGTTCTTTAACAATTTGGAAGAAGTAAAGATTGTGATTATATTCGTCAATTCTGGAGCGAGCCGAGACATCGGTAAGTAAAAGATTTGATTGGGTGTGATTGTATCAACCAAAAGTATTTAAAGTGATCTCAAGTAGTAAATACGATCTGCTTTGGATACGGCGAACACAAAACTCAGTTAGACCCTTATAACGAGTCAGGGCCTCTCGCAAGAGAAGCTAACGTTATAGGGACAAGTGAATAAGTGCACATGGTGGATGCCTTGGCGATATCAGGCGATGAAGGACGTAGTAGCTTGCGATAAGCTACGGGGAGCGAGCAAACACGCATTGATCCGTAGATTTCCGAATGGGGAAACCCGGCCTTTAAGGTCATTGCAACCTGAATACATAGGGTTGCAAAGCGAACGCGGCGAACTGAAACATCTAAGTAGCTGCAGGAAAAGAAATCAACCGAGATTCCCAAAGTAGTGGCGAGCGAAATGGGAACAGCCGCAAGTGATAGCAGCAGACATAGTGGAAGGTCCTGGAAATGGCCGCCATAGAGGGTGATAGCCCCTTACACGAAATGTCAGTTGTGGTACTAGGCTTGCAACAAGTAGGGCGGGACACGAGAAATCCTGTCTGAACATGGGGGGACCATCCTCCAAGGCTAAATACTCGATATCGACCGATAGTGAACCAGTACCGTGAGGGAAAGGCGAAAAGAACCCCGGAAGGGGAGTGAAATAGATCCTGAAACCGTGTGCATACAAACAGTAGGAGCCTCGCAAGGGGTGACTGCGTACCTTTTGTATAATGGGTCAGCGACTTACATTCAGTGGCGAGGTTAACCGAATAGGGAAGCCGTAGAGAAATCGAGTCCGAACAGGGCGACAGTCGCTGGGTGTAGACCCGAAACCAAGTGATCTACCCATGGCCAGGATGAAGGTGCGGTAACACGCACTGGAGGTCCGAACCCACTAATGTTGAAAAATTAGGGGATGAGCTGTGGGTAGGGGTGAAAGGCTAAACAAACTTGGAAATAGCTGGTTCTCTCCGAAAACTATTTAGGTAGTGCCTCAAGTATCACCATCGGGGGTAGAGCACTGTCATGGCTAGGGGGTCATCGCGACTTACCAAACCATTGCAAACTCCGAATACCGATGAGTGCGAGCTTGGGAGACAGACGTCGGGTGCTAACGTCCGGCGTCAAGAGGGAAACAACCCAGACCGCCAGCTAAGGTCCCAAAGATTGGCTAAGTGGAAAACGAAGTGGGAAGGCTAAAACAGTCAGGAGGTTGGCTTAGAAGCAGCCATCCTTTAAAGAAAGCGTAATAGCTCACTGATCGAGTCGTCCTGCGCGGAAGATGTAACGGGGCTAAGCCAGTCACCGAAGCTGCGGATATGCGTAAGCATATGGTAGGAGAGCGTTCTGTAAGCCTGCGAAGGTGTCTTGTAAAGGATGCTGGAGGTATCAGAAGTGCGAATGCTGACATGAGTAGCGATAATGGGGGTGAAAAGCCCCCACGCCGTAAGCCCAAGGTTTCCTGTTCAACGTTCATCGGAGCAGGGTGAGTCGGCCCCTAAGGCGAGGCAGAGATGCGTAGCTGATGGGAAGCAGGTTAATATTCCTGCACCGTCGTATGATGCGATGGGGGGACGGATCGCGGAAGGTTGTCCGACTGTTGGAATAGTCGGTCCCTAACTTAAAGAAGGTGTCTAGGCAAATCCGGGCACGTAATTCAAGGGGTTGGGGCGAGCGAACTTGTTCGCGAAGCAATCGGAAGTGGTTCCAAGAAAAGCCTCTAAGCTTCAGTCATACGAGACCGTACCGCAAACCGACACAGGTGGGCGAGATGAGTATTCTAAGGCGCTTGAGAGAACTCGGGAGAAGGAACTCGGCAAATTGGTACCGTAACTTCGGGATAAGGTACGCCCTTGTAGTTTGACTGGCTCGCGCCAGAAGGACGAAAGGGTTGCAATAAACTGGTGGCTGCGACTGTTTAATAAAAACACAGCACTCTGCAAACACGAAAGTGGACGTATAGGGTGTGACGCCTGCCCGGTGCTGGAAGATTAAATGATGGGGTGCAAGCTCTTGATTGAAGTCCCAGTAAACGGCGGCCGTAACTATAACGGTCCTAAGGTAGCGAAATTCCTTGTCGGGTAAGTTCCGACCTGCACGAATGGCGTAACGATGGCCACACTGTCTCCTCC
>FTKD01000125.1_pt8 | contig 26402 bp, 23 predicted proteins | sample 1658191 | NCBI WGS metagenome assembly FTKD01 (sample SAMEA3914808, study PRJEB12502) | metagenome | biome: forest; material: soil | place: Canada | collected 2011-08-03 | depth 0.3 m
TCGCTGTCCGGCACGATGGCGATCTCCGAGACGGTGTTGAAGGACACCGCGCTGATGACGATCGCCGAGATCAACGCCAAGGGCGGCGTGCTGGGCAAGCAGCTCGAGCCGGTCGTCGTCGACCCGGCGTCGAACTGGCCGCTGTTCGCCGAGAAGGCGCGCCAGCTGATCACGCAGGACAAGGTCGCCGTCGTCTTCGGCTGCTGGACCAGCGTGTCGCGCAAGTCGGTGCTGCCGGTGTTCGAGGAGTTGAACAGCCTGTTGTTCTACCCGGTGCAGTACGAAGGCGAGGAACTGAGCAAGAACGTGTTCTACACCGGCGCGGCGCCGAACCAGCAGGCCATTCCGGCCGTCGAATACCTGATGTCCAAGGACGGCGGCTCGGCCAGGCGCTTCGTGCTCCTGGGCACCGACTACGTGTACCCGCGCACCACCAACAAGATCCTGCGGTCCTTCCTGCACAGCAAGGGCGTCAAGGACGAAGACATCATGGAGGAGTACACGCCGTTCGGCCACAGCGACTACCAGTCCATCATCGCCAAGATCAAGAAGTTCTCCAGCGAAGGCAAGAAGACCGCCGTCGTCTCGACGATCAACGGCGACTCGAACGTGCCGTTCTACAAGGAACTGGGCAACCAGGGCCTGAAGGCGACCGACGTGCCGGTGGTCGCGTTCTCGGTCGGCGAGGAGGAACTGCGCGGCGTGGACACCAAGCCGCTGGTGGGCAACCTCGCGGCGTGGAACTACTTCATGTCGATCAAGAACCCGACCAACACGGCGTTCATCCAGGAGTGGACCGACTACGCCAAGAAGAACAACATCCCGGGCGACAAGGACAAGCCGCTGACCAACGACCCGATGGAGGCCACCTACATCGGCATCCACATGTGGGCGCAGGCGGTGGAGAAGGCCAAGTCCACCGACACCGACAAGGTGATCGCGGCGATGGCCGGCCAGACCTTCAAGGCGCCGGGCGGCTTCATGTCGACGATGGATGCGAAGAACCATCACCTGCACAAGCCCGTCTTCATCGGCGAGATCAAGCCGGACGGCCAGTTCAACGTGGTGTGGAAGACGCCGGGCCCGATCAAGGCACAGCCGTGGAGCCCGTACATTCCGGAAGACAAGGGCAAGAAGGACGAGCCGGAAAAGAAGTGACATGACGGCCCCACGGTCGCTCGCGCTCCCTGCCCCCGAGGGGCCGGCCGCGAGCGGCCCGGCAGAGCCGGATCCGCCGCTCCCTTGAACTTCTCTTGGGACTTGTGAGCGGCAGCGCCGGGGGAGTCCAAACCTCCGGCTTTCACGAGAGTGTTCTAGAGACGGGCGGTTCGCCGGTGTCGATCATGGCCTTGAACTTTCGGATGCTGACGAAGCTGCGTCTCGCACTCGTCGTGCTGGCGATATCCGCATTCGTGCCCGCCTGGGCGCTGGATGCGGCCCAGGCGCGCGCGATGGCCGTCGGCGACGGCGATTCGCGCATCGCGGCCCTGCAGGACGCGGTCGCGCGGGCCGACCCCGGCCTCGCCACCTTCGCGCAGGCGCTGCTCGACGATTCGGTGAAGACGACGGCGACCGGCGTCTTCATCGTGCACGACGACCAGGCCGTCGATGCCGTCACCGGGCAGCCCGCGAAGCTGCCCGACGACGCCGAGGACGTCTCCAACAACAACCGCATGCGCGGCGCGCTCGAGACCGCGCTCAGCGGCCTGCGCCTGCTGTCGCCCGATACCGCGACGCGCCGCAAGGCCATCGCCGACCTGTCCGGCAGCGCGGCCGATCCGGCGTTGCTGCCTGTCGTGGAAAAGGCCTTCGCGGCCGAGACCGATGCGAAGCTGAAGCTGCAACTGGGCCGCCTGCGCGCCGCGGTGCAGATCGCAGCGCCGGATCGCGCCAGGCGCCTGCAGGCGATCGACGACCTGTCGCGCAGCGACGAGCCCACGGTACGGGCGCTGCTGCAGTCGCGCCTGGCCCCGGACGCCGAGACCGATCCCGAACTGCGCGCGGCGATCACGCGCGCGCTGGTGCAGGTCGACGGCCGCCTGGCCTGGGGCGAGCGCCTGGGCGTGCTGTTCACGGGCATCAGCCTCGGCTCGATCCTGCTGCTGGTCGCGCTCGGGCTGGCGATCACCTACGGGCTGATGGGCGTCATCAACATGGCGCACGGCGAGCTGATGATGATCGGCGCGTACACCACCTGGGGCGTGCAGAACCTGTTCCGCCACTTCGCGCCGGGCCTGTTCGACGCCTACGTCATCGTCGCCATTCCCGCGTCCTTCCTCGTGGCCGCCGCCGTCGGCGCGATCCTGGAGCGCGGCGTGATCCGCTTCCTCTACGGCCGTCCGCTGGAGACGCTGCTGGCCACCTGGGGCATCAGCCTCGTCCTGATGCAGGGGGTGCGCTCGCTGTTCGGCGCGCAGAACGTGGAGGTGGAGAACCCGTCGTGGATGTCGGGCGGCATCGCCGTCACCAGCAACCTGACGCTGCCGTACAACCGGCTCGCGATCATCGCGTTCGCCGTGATCGTGCTGTTCGCGACCTTCCTGCTGATCAGCCGCACGCGCCTGGGCCTGTTCGTGCGCGGCGTCACGCAGAACCGCCGCATGGCGTCGTGCACCGGCATCAATACGGTACGCATCGACACGCTGGCCTTCGCGCTCGGCGCGGGCATCGCCGGCATGGCCGGCTGCGCGCTGAGCCAGGTGGGCAATGTCGGCCCCGATCTGGGCCAGAGCTACATCGTCGACTCGTTCATGGTGGTGGTGCTGGGCGGTGTCGGGCAGCTGGCCGGCACCGTGCTCGCCGCGCTGGGCCTGGGCCTGATGAACAAGGTGCTCGAAGGCGTGGCCGGCGCGGTGCTGGCCAAGATCTTCGTGCTGATCTTCATCGTCGTGTTCATCCAGAAGCGGCCGCAAGGGCTGTTCGCGCTCAAGGGCCGGAGCGCCGAATCGTGACGCCGGTGTCTCCCGTCCAATTGCTCCCGGAATCCAAGCGAGGCCTGCTGCTGGGCGTGCGCGGCTGGAGCATCGTCGTCGGCGCGTTCGTCGTCATCGCCGTGCTGGTGCCGCTGCTCAATCTCGCCGTGCCGGCGGGCCATCCGCTGCACTTTGGCGACTACGGCGTCGCGCTGGTGGGCAAGATCATGTGCTACGCGATGTGCGCGCTGGCGATGGACCTGATCTGGGGCTACACCGGCATCCTGTCGCTGGGCCACGGGCTGTACTTCGCGCTCGGTGGCTACGCGATGGGCATGTACCTGATGCGCCAGATCGGCCACGACGGCAACTACCGCAGCGACCTGCCGGACTTCATGGTGTTCCTGGACTGGAAGACGATGCCCTGGACCTGGGCCGGCAGCGCGTCGTTCGCGTTCCAGATGTTGCTGGTGATCGCGGCCCCGGCGGCGCTCGCCGGCGTGTTCGGCTGGTTCGCGTTCCGCTCGCGCATCAAGGGCGTGTACTTCTCCATCATCACGCAGGCGCTCACCTTCGCCGGCATGCTGCTGTTCTTCCGCAACGAGACGGGCTTCGGCGGCAACAACGGCTTCACCGACTTCAAGCGCATCCTGGGCATCTCCATCGCCGCGCCGTCCACGCGCATGGTGCTGTTCGTGCTGACCGGGCTGACGCTGATTGCCTTCTATCTGCTGGCGCGCGCCATCGTCAACAGCAAGTACGGCCGCGTGCTGCAGGCGATCCGCGACGCCGAGAGCCGCGTGATGTTCACCGGCTACGACCCGATCAGGTACAAGCTGTCGATCTGGGTGCTGTCGGCCACGATGTGCGCCGTCGCGGGCGCGCTGTACGTGCCGCAGGTGGGCATCATCAACCCGAGCGAGATGTCGCCGGCGGCGTCCATCGAGATGGCCATCTGGGCCGCCGTCGGTGGCCGCGGCACGCTGGTGGGGCCGATCGTCGGCGCGTTCTTCGTCAACGGGGCCAAGAGCTGGTTCACGCAGGCGTTTCCCGAATTCTGGCTGTACTTCCTCGGCGCGCTGTTCATCGCGGTGACGCTGTTCCTGCCGCGCGGGATCATGGGGATCAAGGAACGACTGAGACGGGAGAAGGGCGTGGAGGTGAAGGCATGACGCCGGACCTGCAGGAAGCCGGCGCGGCGACTCTCGAACGGCACCACCAGGCTCCGGCGGCGTCGCCGGCTGGTGGTGCCAGCTTCGGGCGCCTCATGCATGCGAGCAAGCCCGACTTCGCGCACGGCGTCGCGCTGTACCTCGACGAGATCAGCGTCAGCTTCGACGGCTTCAAGGCGCTCAACAGCCTGTCGCTGGCGATCGATGTCGGCGAGATGCGCTGCATCATCGGCCCCAACGGCGCCGGCAAGACGACGCTGATGGACGTGATCACCGGCAAGACCCGGCCCGATTCCGGCCACGCGCACTTCGGCTCCAACATCGACCTGCTGCGCCTGCGCGAGCCGCAGATCGTGCGCGCCGGCATCTGCCGCAAGTTCCAGAAGCCCACGGTCTACGAGGAGCTGTCGGTGTTCGAGAACCTCGAACTCGCGCTGGTCAACGACCGCGGCGTGCGCGCGGCGCTGTTCGCGAAACTCTCCGGCGCGCAGCGCGAACGCATCGCCGAGATCCTGCAACTGGTGCACCTGCTGCCCGAGGCGCACCGCATCGCCGGCCTGCTGTCGCACGGCCAGAAGCAGTGGCTGGAGATCGGCATGCTGCTCGCGCAGGAGCCCGTGCTGCTGCTGCTCGACGAGCCCGTGGCCGGCATGACCGACGAGGAGACCGAGCGCACCGCGGAGCTGTTCCTCACGCTGGTGGGCAAGCACTCGCTGGTGGTCGTCGAGCACGACATGAAGTTCGTCGACATGCTCACGCAGGGTCATCGCAAGGTGACCGTGCTGCATGAGGGATCGGTCCTGGCGGAGGGGACGCTCGCCGAGGTGCAGTCGAACACGCAGGTGATCGACGTGTATCTGGGAAGGTAGAACGGAAATGCTGCAGGTCGAAGGGTTGAACCAGTACTACGGCGGCTCGCACATCCTGCGCGACGTCGCGCTGCAGGCGAAGATCGGCGAGGTCACCGTGGTGCTCGGTCGCAACGGCGTCGGCAAGACGACGCTGCTCAAGAGCCTGATGGGCGTGGTGCCCACGCGCACCGGTGCGATCCGGCTGGACGACCAGGATCTCGCCGGCAAGGCGCCGTACGAACGCGTGCGCAGCGGCGTCGGCTACGTGCCGCAGGGCCGCGAGATATTCGGCCGGTTGACGGTGATGGACAACCTGCGCATGGGACTCGCGTCCATGCCTTCGGGCAGCGACGTGCCGGCCGAGTTGTTCGAGCTGTTCCCCGTCCTCGCGCAGATGAAGAACCGGCGCGGCGGCGACCTCTCGGGCGGCCAGCAGCAGCAGCTCGCGATCGCGCGCGCGCTCGCGCCGGGGCCGCGGCTGCTGCTGCTCGACGAGCCGACCGAAGGCATCCAGCCGTCCGTCATCAAGGACATCGGCCGCGTGATCCGCAAGCTCGCCGATCGCAAGACGATGGCCATCGTGCTGGTGGAGCAGTTCTACGACTTCGCGGCGGAACTGGCCGACAGCTACGTGGTGATGGAGCGCGGCGTGGTCGTCGCGCGTGGCGCGGGGGCGGCGATGGAGTCGGATGGCGTCAGGACCTTGATGTCCGTCTGACGCGCCGGCGGGCGCTCAGGTGCGCCACACGCGCGGCACGCACGCCTCGCGCGCCCACGCGAGCGCGCGCCACACGCGCCACACGCTCGTCAGCAGTTCGAACACTGGTTCCACCCGCGGTCCCAGCACGCGCAGCGTGACGACGTCCGGCTGCGGTGCCGTGGCGCCTGCGGTGGCGGCGAGCGCGTGGCCCCCGAAGATCGCGCGCGCGGCGTCCAGCAACAGCTCGCGCCGCGCATCGGCCAGCGGCACGCCGGCGGCGAACCACAGCGTGCCAAGGGCGCGGTGGCCGGCCCAGCCGCAGGGGCCGTCCAGCAGCGCGGTGTCGGTCGCGGACGTGCGACCGCGTTCCAGCCAGCGCGGACCGACGGCGATGTCGTGGCGGTAGTCGCCGGCGACGAACGGCGCGTCGGCGGCCGGCAGGCCCAGCGCGACGCAGTCCCAGCCGAACATCTCGGCGCCCGGTGCGAGCTCGAAGCGCATCCGGTTGTCCGCGTGGGCGCCGGAATGCACCAGCGTCTCGAGCGGCAGCCACTCGAGCCGGCCGCCGCCGGCGACCCGGGCGGCTATCGTCTGCGCGGCGCGCGCGCCGCCGCTGCGGTAGAAGCGCGTCGCGCCCGGCGTCGTGACGAGCGCGTGCGCGCCATCGCCCAGCGCCAGATCGACCGTCAGCGTGTCGCCGCCGACGATGCCGCCCGGCGGATGCACCAGCACCGTGTGGCACACCTCGGGGCCTTCGGGGAACAGGCTCTTGAGCACGCGCAGCGGCCCGTCGTGGCGGAAGTCGAGCCGCGTGCCGCCGGTGGCGGGCTCGGCGCGGTAGTCCAGGTTCAGGCGGGCGTGCCAGGCCATCGGCGAATGGTCGAGTGGGAATGCGCACAGGGTATCTCACGCGGGTACGCGTCCATCGACGCAGGTCGTGACAAACGCCATTCACAGAACTTTACGAGGCGCGCAAGCGCTGTTGACCCCGCACGGGCACGATCGCCTGCAATGCCCTGTTATCCGATTCCCTCTGTCCGCAGGGGCCCTGCGATGAATTCCACCCCGAGCGTGCCGTCGGCCCGGCCCGTGCGCACGTTCGTGCTCGCGCTGGGCGTGGCGCTGGCGAGCGGCGTCGCGCTGGCCGCGTGGTCGGCCACGGCGGATCTGCACGCGAGTCGTTCCGGCGTGACCCTGCCGCGCGGCCCGCTGCTGGACAGCCTGCTCGACCAGGCGCAGGCCTCGCCCACGCAGCGCGCGCAGGCGCACCAGATCTTCGATGCCGCCGACGCCCAGTTGCGCGGCAATCGCGGCGCCGAGCGCGCCGACCGCGAGCAGATGGCGCAGTTGTTCGCGCAGCCGGTGGTCGACGCCGCCGCCATCGAGGCGGTGCGCAGCCGCATCGAGCAACGCCACAACCTCGAATCGCGCCGCGCCACGCAGGCGTTGATCGATGTCGGCCTGGTGCTGAACGCCCGGCAACGCCAGACCATCGCCAGCCAGCTGGCCGACGGGCCGCGTCCGTTCGCCGGCCTCCCTTACCCGCATGCGGCCTCCGCCGCCATTGATTGACCCAGATGACATCTCTCGACTCGATCGGTTACGCTCCGTCCGCGCAGGGTGTCCGCCCTGTTGCTTCCACTTCGCGGAACGCTTACTCCTCCATGACCAATCCGCATCTCCTGCTGATCGACGACGATGCGCGCCTGACCCGCATGGTCGGCGACTACCTGCGCACGCAAGGTTTCGACGTCGACACCGCCGGCACGCTGGCCGATGGCCGCATGCGCCTGGCCGCCGGCTCGTACGACGCGCTCGTGCTGGACCTGATGCTGCCGGACGGCGACGGCCTCGACTTCACCCGCGAGCTGCGCGGCCAGCCGGCCACGCGCCGCCTGCCGCTGATGATGCTCACCGCGCGCGGCGAGCCCACCGACCGCATCGTCGGCCTCGAGCTGGGCGCCGACGACTACCTGCCCAAGCCGTTCGAGCCGCGCGAGTTGCTGGCCCGCGTGAAGGCGCTGCTGCGCCGCGCCAGCCCCGAGCCGGTCAACGAGGAAGTGCTGCGCTTCGGCAAGCTCGAGATCGACCTCGGCGCCCACGAGGCCCGCCTGGACGGCGTGCGCTGCGACCTCACCAGCCACCAGTTCGACCTGCTGGTGGTGCTGGCGCGCAGCCCCGGCCGCGTGCTCAGCCGCGACCAGATCATGGACGCGCTCAAGGGCCATCCGCTGGAGGCCTTCGACCGCTCGATCGACGTGCACATCTCGCGCATCCGCAGCGTCATCGAGGAAGATGCCAAGAACCCGAAGCGCGTGCTGACGGTGCGCGGCTCCGGTTATCTTTTCGCCCGCAAGCAGGACGCATAAGAAGCGTCCGCTTCGTTCGTCCTGCTCGCAGCGTCGGCCGTGCCGACGCTGTTTTCGTTTTGAATGGCCTGCTGAAAGTTCGTCTTGCGTTCGCTCTATCTGCGCATCTGGCTCACGGTGATCGTCACGCTGGCGTTGTTCGCCGGAGCGTCGGGCTGGCTCGTCCAGCGCCATCTGGACCAGGAGCACGCGCGCAACCAGGCGGCGCTCACCGAGCGCATCGCGGCCTGGGGCGACCTGATCCAGCGCTCGTTGCCGGCGGCCAGCGCGCCGCCCGAGGTGCAGTCCGAGGCCTTGCGCGACTGGTCGCAGCGCCTGCGCGTGCCGATGGCGCTGGAAGACGAGCAGGGCCATCGCATCGCCGCGTCCGATTCGTTCGTGCGCCGCGAGGGCGACAAGTCGCTGATGCACGTGGCGATCTACCAGATCAAGCTGGACGACGGCCGCTCGCTGTACGTGATGCGGCCCAACATGCTCAAGCCGCCGCCGACCTCCGATCCCTCGGTGCCGCCGGACGAGGACATTGGCAGCTTCGGCACCGAGCACCACCTGGCGGCCAACGACGGCCGCGGGCCGCCGCCGTTCCTGTTCCCCGGCGTGCCGCGCGGCGTGTCGCCCGGCCTGAGCCTGCTCGTGCTGGTGGTGGTGCTGTTCCTGGCCATCGCGGTGGGCGCCTACCCGTTCGTGCGCCGGCTCACGCGCCGCCTCGAGACGCTCAAGCGCGGCGTCGAGGCCTTCGGCCAGGGCGCTCTCGACCGGCGCGTGCCGGTGGAAGGCCGCGACGAGGTGGCCACGCTGGCCACCAGCTTCAACCTGGCCGCCGAGCGCATCGAGGCGCTGGTGCGTTCGCACAAGAGCCTGCTCGCCAACGCCAGCCACGAGCTGCGCTCGCCGCTGGCGCGCCTGAAGATGGCCACGTCCCTGCTCTCGGACGCGGCGCCGGACGAGCGTGACCGCGAGCACCTGCGCGCCGAGATCAACACCGACATCGCCGAGCTGGACGGCCTGGTCGACGAGGTGTTGCTGGCCAGCCGCCTCGAGGCCGCGCCGCAGCCCGAGCAACTGGAAAGCGTCGACCTGCTGGCGCTGGCCGTGGAGGAGGGCGCCCGCGTGGACGCCAGCGTCGACGGCAGCGCCGCCAACGTGCACGGCGAGGAGCGCCTGCTGCGACGCGCGCTGCGCAACCTGCTCGAGAACGCGCGCCGTTACGGCGGCGGCCAGATCCGCGTGGAGCTGGAGGACAAGTCGGCGGCCGGCGTCGAGATCCGTGTCTCGGACAACGGCCCGGGCGTGCCCGAGGCCTACCGCGAACGCATCTTCGAGCCGTTCTTCCGCCTGCCGGGCCATGCCGAGCGTGCCGGCGGCGTCGGACTGGGCCTGGCACTGGTGCGCCAGATCATCGAGCGCCACCATGGCCGGATCCGCTGCGTGCGGCCGCCCGAAGGCGGCGGCTGCTTCGTGATCAGCCTGCCGGTCGCGGCGAGGACCTGAAGCCGTTCAGGCCGCCGCGGCGGCCATGCTCGCCAGCAGCATCGGCTGGCGCGCATCCTCGATCAGGTCGTTCACGCGACGCGCGTCGGACGGGCTGAACAGCTCGCTGCGGATCTGCAGCGCCCGCTCGAGCTCGCCGATGCGCCATTCGAGTTCGCGCAGGACGATGTCCACTTCGCTCAGCTCGGACGGGCACATCGCGACCAGCGTGCCGTGCAGGCGGTCGTCGGCCACCAGGTCGAGGCCGGTGCTGGAGAACGCGATGGCGATGCGATCCCAGCGCATGAGCGCGTGGGCGACCAGCGCGCGCAGCGGGGCACCGAATTTCGGCATCTGCGATTCCAGTTCCAGGTGCTGGCGGCGCACGTGGGCGACGGTGGCGGCCAGGCCGCTGACGCGCGTTTCCAGGGCGTCGATGGCGGGTGCGGCCGGGTCCGTGTCCGCCGACTCGCCGTCCACGTGCGCGCCCTGCATGACGCGGTCGACGAAGCGGCGATGGAACTCGCCGGGCATCAGCCGCATCGCCACCGCGGCACGCTGCGCATGGTGCGAGCCCGATTCCAGCAGCTCCATCAACATCTCCGCCACGGCCAGCATCTGGCCGGCCATGGCCAGGCTGGCGCCCAGCGTGCCCTGCGGATAGCCGAAGCCGTCCAGCCGTTCGTGGTGCGCCAGCACGACGCTGGCGATGCGCGGGCCGGCGCCCGGCATCGTGCCCAGCACGTGCGAGCCGACGATGGGATGCGTGGCCACGTGCTTCCACTGCTGGGCCGAGAGCTTCACGCCGCGCCTGAGGAAGGCCGGGTCGATGTAGAGCTCGCCGATGTCGTGCGTGAGGGCGGCGATCACCAGCGCGCTGGTATCGGCCGGATTCGCCGACACGCTGCCGCCGAGCGCGGACGTGATCACGGCCACGCCCACCGCGTGCTCCAGCTTGCTGGTGCCCTGGCCGGCATAGACGCTCAGCAGCGATTGCACGTTGTCGGACAGATCCAGCGCCTCGAGGATCGCGATCGGATCGAACCCCGGCACCGATGCGCAGATGCCGCGCAGCAGCCCGTGGCGGGCGAGCAGTTGCTCGGCCAGCGGATGGAACAGCGACGGGTCGGTGCCGCCGACCACCCGCATCATGTTTTCCAGCGGCTTGTTCAGGCGGAACTCGAGCAGCCGCTCGCGTGCATGGGCGTCGATCTTCGCGCCCTTGGCAAGCAGTTTCATCCCCGTGCCGGACACGATGTCCTCGCTCGCCTCGATATCGGAGGTTTCCGACAGCTTGACGACGTGGTCGAGGTAATGGGGGTTGACGTCGGACACGGGGGTGTTCTCGGCTCAGGCGCCCATGCGGCCAACGACTGCGACCAAGGCGGAAGCTATGTCTTCGGCGAAACGGATTGAAACTTCACCGTTTGCGGAAACAAAAGTACAACTATCTCGACGATCGCAGCGTCGGCGCCGCATACCCCTGGCCCTACGCGCGTCCGGTCGTCTTGAAACAAACAAATTGAATGCAGCGGACAGGCTTCGGGCCCGTCGCGGCGCGCGCTCACCGCCCGGTCGGCGTCTCCGCCTCGAACTGCGCCGGCTGCGGGTGATCCTCGCCGGTGGCACGGCCCGCACGCTCCGCATACTTGTTGAAGCGCCACGCCTTGGCCTCCAGCGTGATGCGCCGCCAGACCACGCGCTTCTGCCCCGGCGTCATGGCCGGCCAGTGCTGCACTTCCTCGAAGCTGCGGCCGCAGCCCTTGCACAGGGCGTCGCCTTGCGAGGTGGAGCAGATCGCGATGCACGGGGCGTCGGGCGTGGAGGCGTACCAGTCCAGCCAGGCGGCACGGGCCACCTCGGGCAGCGTGGCCTCGTCGGCCTCGTGCTCGCGGTAATAGACCATCAGCGCGTACACCTCGGCCAGCGCCAGCACCTGCGGGCACGCGGTGATGCCGTCGGGCGACGGGCTGCGTGCGCGCCACCAGTTGATCGCGCTCTCGATGTCGGTGATGTGGATGCCGGCCATGGGGTAGGGATTCGCGTTCGGATCAGCGGCGGTCAATACGAGAGCCCCATGACGTCGCGGACGTCCTTCATCGTCTGGCGCGCGACGGTGCGCGCGCGCTCGGTGCCCATCTCGACGATCCAGTGCACCTGTTTCGGGTTGGCCAGCAGCGCCTCGGCACGCTCGCGCCAGGGCCGTTGCTCGCGCAGGATGGCGTCGATGACCGGCTGCTTGCAGTCCAGGCAGCCGATGCCGGCCGTCGTGCAGCCGGTGCTGGCCCATTGCTGGGTGGCGGCGTCGGAATAGACCTGGTGGAACTGCCAGACCGGGCAGCGCGCCGGGTCGCCCGGGTCGCTGCGGCGCACGCGCTGCGGGTCGGTGGGCATCTTGCGGATCTTGGCCTCGACCTGGGCCGGCTCCTCGCGCATCTCGATGGCGTTGCCGTAGCTCTTGCTCATCTTCTGGCCATCGAGGCCCGGCAGGCGCGTGACCTCGGTGTGCAGCGCCTGTGGCTCGGTCAGCACGGTGCGGCCGGTGCCCTTGAGGTGGCCCAGCAGCAGTTCGCCGTCCTCGGCGGTGAAGCCGTGGTGTCCAGCCAGCGCCTGGCGGATCAGCGCCTCGCCGTTGCCGAGCGCGGCGGTGTTGCCGTCCTGGCCGAACTCGCGGCGCTGGCGTTCCAGCAGTTGCTGCTGCTCCGGCGGCAGCTTGGCGAGCGCGGCGGCGACGGCGGCCTCGAAGCGCGGCGACCGGCCGTACAGGTGATTGAAGCGGCGCGCCACCTCGCGCGTGAGCTCGACGTGCGAATCCTGGTCCTCGCCCACCGGCACGTACGCGGCCTTGTAGATCAGGATGTCGGCGGCCTGCAGCAGCGGGTAGCCGAGAAAGCCGTAGGTGGCCAGATCGCGATCCTTCAGGTGCTCGATCTGATCCTTGTAGGTGGGCACGCGCTCCAGCCAGCCCAGCGGCGTGCCCATCGCCAGCAGCGTGAACAGCTCGGCGTGCTCGGGCAGTCGGCTCTGGATGAAGATCGTGCACAGGTCGGGGTCGAGGCCGGCGGCGATCCAGTCGATCACCATGTCGTAGACGTTGCGCTCGATGACGTCGCGGTCCTCGTAGTGCGTGGTGAGCGCGTGCCAGTCGGCCACGAAGAAGAAGCTGTCGTACTCGTGCTGCAGGCGCACCCAGTTCTTCAGGGCGCCGTGGTAGTGGCCGAGGTGCAGGGCGCCGGTGGGGCGCATGCCGGACAGGACGCGGGCTCGCATGGGGATCTCTCGGAAAGGCGCCTTGTCGACAGGGCGCCGGGCCGCGCGGACGCGGCGGAGTGGGCGATTGTAGTTAGCTGAGACCAGGCCTTGAAGGGCGCAATGCCGGGTTGTCCCTTACAATGGCGGCCCATGAAAAGAATAGCGGTCCTGATCTCGGGTCAGGGCTCGAACCTTGACGCGATCGTGCGCGCGTCCGAGGCGCAGGACTGGCCCGGCCGTGTGGTTGCGGTGATCAGCAACCGCGCCGACGCCCGCGGGCTGGTGTCGGCCCGGGCCCAGGGCATCGCCACCGAGGTGCTCGACCACAAGGCCTTTGCGGACCGCGCGGCATTCGACGCGGCGCTGGCCGAGACGGTCGATCGTCACGCGCCGGACCTGGTCGTGCTGGCCGGCTTCATGCGCATCCTGACGCCGGCGTTCGTGGCGCGCTACGAGGGGCGGATGCTCAATGTCCATCCGTCGTTGCTGCCGTCGTTCACCGGGCTGCACACGCATCGCCGGGCGATCGAGGCGGGTTGCAAGGTGGCCGGCGCGACGGTGCATTTCGTCAGCGCCGAACTCGATCACGGGCCCATCGTCGCGCAGGCGGTCGTCCCGGTGCTTGCGGGTGACGACGAAGCGGCGCTGGCGCGGCGCGTGCTGGCGGCCGAGCATGTGCTCTACCCGCGCGCGGTGGGCTGGTTCGTCAAGGGCGAGCTGGCGCTGAAGGACGGCCGGGTGACCCACCTCGGCCACGAGCCGCAGGGCTGGCTGGCCGACACGCCCGCCTGAAGTTTCCCCCGCGCGGGCGCGCGAGCGCCCGCGCATGAAGATTTTCCCCGCTCCTGCGGCGCATCCGGCGCCGTTCGGGCTTCATTTCAGCGATAACCGCGAAAGACTCTGCCATGCATCCGACCGCCCTCCTCGACATCGCCACCGAACTGCTGCGCGAGGTCGGCAAGCTCGACATGCCCGCGGACGTCGTGGTCTCGAACTTCTTCCGCAAGAACCGCGAACTGGGCCCGCGCGAGCGCCACGCGTTGGCCGAGACCGCCTACGCCGTGCTGCGCCAGCGCCTGCTGTTCCAGCATCTGGCCCAGAGCGGCAGCGGCGTGCTCGAACGCCGCCTGGTGATCCTGGCCTGGCAGGGCAACGAGACGCTGATCCGCGGCGGCATGGGCCCGCACGAGCAGCAGTGGCTCAACCAGGTCAAGGCGATCGACCGCAACGCGTTCTCGGAGAAGCTGCGCCACAACATGCCTGACTGGCTGGCCGGCGCGCTCAAGAACGACCTGGACGACGAGGGCTTCTGGAAGTTCGTCGCCTCGATGTCGACCAGCGCGCCGCTGGACCTGCGCGTCAACATGTTCAAGACCAACCGCGACAAGGCCCAGGCGCAGTTGCACGAGGCGGGCATCGAGTCGTTCCCGACGCCGTACTCGCCGTGGGGCCTGCGCGTGGACGGCAAGCCGGCGCTGCAGAAGACCGACGTCTTCCTGCGCGGCGACGTCGAGGTGCAGGACGAAGGCAGCCAGCTGCTGGCGGCGATGGTCTCGCCCAAGCGCGGCGAGATGGTGGTGGACTTCTGCGCGGGGGCCGGCGGCAAGACGCTGGCGCTGGGCGCCGCGATGCGCTCCACCGGCCGCCTGTACGCGTTCGACGTCAACGGCCATCGCCTGGACAAGCTCAAGCCGCGCCTGGCACGCAGCGGCCTGTCCAACGTGCATCCGGCCCAGCTCACCAACGAGCGCGACGACCGCGTCAAGCGGCTGTCGGGCAAGATCGACCGCGTGCTGGTCGATGCGCCGTGCTCGGGCCTGGGCACCCTGCGGCGCAACCCGGACCTGAAGTGGCGCCTGTCGGCCAAGGCCATCGACGAGCTGTGCGAGTTGCAGGCCAGGATCCTGGAAAGCGCCTGCCGGCTGCTGAAGTCGGGCGGCCGCCTGGTCTATGCCACCTGCAGCCCGCTGCGCCGCGAGGACGAGGCGATCGCCGAGGCGTTCTCGGCCGCCCATCCGGAATTCAAGCTGCTGGACGCCGGCGAACTGCTGGCGGCGGCGGGCGTGGAACGCGCCGCCGAGCTGAACGCGAACGGCTACATGCGCAGCTGGCCGCACGCCCATGGCATGGACGGCTTCTTCGCCGCGGCCTGGCAGAAAGCCTGAGTACTGCACTCGACAATTCGAAAATTCTGCACTCGACCCCACCTGTCGAGCAGAACTTTTGTCGTCGGGAATCCTCAAAGAGGGGCGCCAAAGCCGGGATTGAGCCCGGTCCAGGGCGCATTTTGGTGTCCGCAACTAGGCGAGGCCCCCTACAATTCGTCACTCGCCCGTCTTTTCGGGCATCTACAGGTAGGCAATGGAAGCGATTCAGACTGTCGTGAATGTGTTCGTGGACTTCTTTTCCCATGGGGTGCTGCACGCCGCCTGGTGGGAAGTCGTCCTGTACACGCTGCTCCTGACGCACATCACGATCGCCGGCGTCACGATCTGGCTGCATCGCTGCCAGGCGCACCGCTCGCTGGACCTGGGTCCGATCCCGGCGCACTTCTTCCGTTTCTGGATGTGGCTCACCACGGGCATGGTCACCAAGGAATGGGCCGCCATTCACCGCAAGCACCACGCCAAGTGCGAGACGGTCGATGATCCGCACAGCCCCGTCACGCGCGGCATCAAGGCCGTGCTGCTGACCGGCAGCGAGATGTACCGCGCCGAAGCGAAGAACATGGAAACCATCGCCAAGTTCGGCCACGGCACGCCGGACGACTGGATCGAGCGCAACCTGTACAGCCGCTTCCAGTGGCAGGGCGTCGCGCTGATGATGATCATCAACCTGACGCTGTTCGGTGCCATCGGCGCCACCGTCTGGGCCATCCAGATGCTGTGGATCCCGATCACCGCCGCCGGCATCATCAACGGCATCGGCCACTGGTGGGGCTACCGCAACTTCGAAGCCACCGACGCGTCGCGCAACATCGTGCCGTGGGGCATCATCATCGGCGGCGAAGAGCTGCACAACAACCACCACACCTACCCGACGTCGGCCAAGCTGTCGGTCAAGCCGTACGAGTTCGACATCGCCTGGGGCTACATCCGCGCGCTGGAAATCCTCGGCATGGCCAAGGTGCGCAAGGTCGCCCCGCAGTTGCGCACCGGTGACGTGCGCGCCGTGGCCGACAACGAGACGCTGGAAGCCGTCATCGCCAACCGCTACGAAGTGATGGCCAAGTACGCCCGCGAACTGCGCCGCGCCTGCGCCGCCGAGCTGGCCGCGCTGCGCCACCAGGGCGCCGAGAACACCCCGCAGGGCGACAACATGCGCGTCGCCCGCCGCTGGCTGCACCGCGACGTCGAGAAGATCCCGGGCCACCTGCAAGCCCAGGTCGCCGATGCCGCCGCCACCTCGCCGGCGCTGGCCAAGCTGGTCGCGATGCGCGAAGAGTTGCGCGCGCTGTGGACGCGCACCAACGTGTCGGCCGAGCAGGCCGTCACCGACCTGCAGGTCTGGTGCAAGCAGGCCGAGGAGTCGGGCATCGAAGCGCTGCGCGAGTTCTCGTTCAAGCTGCGCGCCGCCAAGGCCTGAGCGTCACCGCTCGACAGCAAAGCCCGCTTCGTGCGGGCTTTTTCATTTCCGGGCCCGTCCGTTCCTGCGTTGGGGGCACGCCGGCCGTCGTTTCGTCGGCCGAATCCGCAATTGGTACGGGCCGGGTGGCGACTCGTCGCAAGCCGGTTTTCGGGCGTCGGGCGGACTCCTAAAGTGCAGTCATCGGATCACGAAACGACATCCGAAACCACCCACCAGACACCAGGAGCCCACCATGACCAAGACCACCGCCCAAGTTGCCGCCCTCGCACTCTCCGCCCTCATGACCCTGGGCGTCGTCGCCGGCATGAACGGCCTCGCGACGAAGCAGTACGCGGCGGCGGACAGTCTGGCCATGGCGCAGTACGGCCAGACGCACGTTGCCGTGCAGCACGTCGTCGTTGTTGGCCATCGCGCCAACGCCTGAGCCTTCGCGCGCTTCTTCGCTCCTTCCAAGCCTCGCTTCGTGCGAGGCTTTTTTGTTTCTGCGTTTCGGTGCTCGTACGGTCTCGTGCCTGCTCAGACCAAGCCGGCACGCAACGGTAACCGACCAACCAACTCAATCCCGACAAGCCGCGTCGGACGCCCAAAAACCTCGACACCCAATCCCCGAACGAAGTACCATCACTCTTCGTTTGCGAAGAAGGCTGAATTCATCACAGCCGTGCGCGCTTCGCCGACCCTTCGCGCATCATTGCGACAGCGGCTCGGCGACTCGGAACACCTATCCGGCGCTTCCGGACCGATCGAGGGCCCACGTTTACCGGTGTGAGGCTCACGCGTCGGGCTGAGCCGCGTCAGTCACAGCTGACTTTTTCGCAGTGTCCAAAGTCAGCTTCCAAAGACCGGTTCCCATGCGCTTCGATCTCGTCACGCTCAATCTCGTTCTCGCCATCGCCGAGACGCGCAGCATCACGCGAGGGGCCGAACGCGAGCACCTGGCGCTCGCCGCTGCCAGCAAGCGGCTGTCCGATCTCGAGGCGCGACTCGGTGTCGGCCTGTTCGACCGTCGCGCCCGCGGCGTCGACCTGACCGAGGCCGGCCGCGCGCTCGTGCGCCACATCCGCACGCTCAATGCCTCGTTGCACGCGCTCGAGAGCGAGGTCGTCGAGTTCTCGCGCGGCATCAAGGGCCACCTGCGCGTCGTCGCCAACGCCGGCGCCATCTCCGAATGCCTGCCCGCCGACCTCGCCGCCTTCGCGCGCGCGCACCCGGGCATCCGCGTGAGCCTCGAGGACCAGACCAGCGCCGACGTGATGCAGGCCGTGGCCGAAGGGCGTGCCGACGTCGGCATCTTCGTCGGGCCGAACACGGACGTGCGCGTCGCCGCGCGCCACTACAAGAGCGGCACGCTGGCCGCCATCGTGCCGGCCGACCACATCCTGGCGCGCCGCGACGCGGTGCCGTTCGATGCCTTGCTCGACTTCGACATCGTGGGCCTGCACGTGGGCGCCTCCGCGCACGAGCTGATGCTCAAGTCGGCGCTCGAGCGCGGGCGCACGCTCAACGCGCGCCTGCAGGTGCGCGGGTTCGACGCGATCGCGCAGTTGGTCGCCGCCGGCCTCGGCGTGGCGGTGCTGCCCACCGACAGCGCGATCCGCTTCAGCAAGTTGTTCGACATCAAGGTGCTCACCCTCGAAGAGCCGTGGGCGCACCGTGACTATCTCCTCGCCACGCGCGTGAGCGAATCGCTGCCGGCCGCCGTGCAGCGCTTCGTCGATGCGTTGTGTCCGCCTTCCGTCCCCGCCGCCGCGCCCGTCGCAACCCGCGCGCGCGAGGCCTCCGCCACCGAAAAGGTCCTGCCATGACAGCACGCACCCTCTACGACAAGCTCTGGGACGACCACGTCCTGCACACCGAGGAAGACGGCACCTCGCTGCTGTACATCGACCGCCACCTGCTGCACGAGGTCACCAGCCCGCAGGCCTTCGAGGGCTTGGGACTCGCCGCGCGCAAGGTGTGGCGCCTGTCGTCCAACCTCGCGGTGAGCGACCACAACGTGCCCACCACCGATCGCCGCGGCGGCATCGCCGACCCCACCTCGCGCCTGCAGGTGGACACGCTGGATGCGAACTGCGACCGCCTGGGCGTGACGCAGTTCAAGATGAACGACAAGCGCCAGGGCATCGTCCATGTGATCGGGCCGGAGCAGGGCGCCACGCTGCCGGGCATGACGGTGGTCTGCGGCGACAGCCACACCTCCACGCACGGCGCGTTCGGCGCGCTGGCGCACGGCATCGGCACCAGCGAGGTGGAGCACGTGCTCGCCACGCAGACGCTGCTCGCGAAGAAGGCGAAGAACCTGCTGGTGCGCGTCGAAGGCACGCTGCCGCGCGGCTGCAGCGCCAAGGACATTGTGCTGGCCGTGATCGGCCGCATCGGTACGGCAGGGGGTACCGGCTACACGATCGAGTTCGGCGGCTCGGCCATCCGCGCGCTGTCGATGGAAGGCCGCATGACGGTGTGCAACATGGCCATCGAGGCGGGTGCGCGCGCCGGACTGGTGGCGGTGGACGAGACGACGATTGCCTACGTCAAGGGCCGTCCGTTCTCGCCGTCGGGCGTCGAATGGGACCAGGCGGTCGCGTTGTGGCGCGGCCTGCATTCCGACTCGGGCGCGCACTTCGATCGCGTCGTCGAGATCGACGCCAGCCAGGTTCGCCCGCAGGTGACCTGGGGCACGTCGCCCGAGATGGTGCTGTCGATCGAGGATCGCGTGCCGGACCCCGAGCGCGAGAAGGACGACGTCAAGCGCGGCGCGATGGAGCGCGCGCTGACCTACATGGCGCTGGAGCCGAACAAGGCGATCGGCGACATCCGCATCGACAAGGTCTTCATCGGCTCGTGCACCAACAGCCGCATCGAGGACCTGCGCGAGGCCGCCGCGGTCGTGCGCCGTGTCGGCGGCCGCATCGCCGCCAACGTGCGACTGGCGATGGTGGTGCCGGGCTCCGGACTCGTGAAGGAACAAGCGGAGCGCGAAGGGCTGGACGTGATCTTCCGCGCCGCCGGCTTCGAGTGGCGCGAACCCGGCTGCTCGATGTGCCTGGCGATGAACGCCGACCGCCTCGAGCCCGGCGAGCGCTGCGCCTCCACCAGCAACCGCAACTTCGAGGGCCGGCAGGGCGCCGGCGGCCGCACGCACCTGGTGAGCCCGGCGATGGCCGCGGCCGCTGCGTTGCACGGCCACTTCGTCGACGCCCGCCGCTTCATCTGAGAGTCATGACTGCCCCCGTCCGCGGAGTACCGCAGACAGCCCCCCGAGGGGGCCGCGGCCTTGCTCCGGAGCGGCCGAGCGCTGCGGCCGCGAAAAAATCGACTTCGTAGGAAAGAGAATCATGCAAGCCTTCACCCTGCACACGGGCCTCGTCGCCCCGATGGATCGCGACAACGTCGATACCGACGCGATCATCCCCAAGCAATTCCTGAAGTCGATCCAGCGCACCGGCTTCGGTCCGAACCTGTTCGATGCCTGGCGCTACCTGGATCCGGGCGAGCCGGGCCAGGATCCGGCGTCGCGCCATCCGAATCCCGACTTCGTGCTGAACCAGCCGCGCTACGCAGGCGCTTCGGTGCTGCTGGCGCGCGCCAACTTCGGCTGCGGCTCGAGCCGCGAGCACGCGCCGTGGGCGCTCGACCAGTACGGCTTTCGCGCCATCATCGCGCCCAGCTACGCCGACATCTTCTTCACCAACTGCTTCAAGAGCGGCCTGCTGCCGATCGTGCTGCCGGCGTCCGAGGTCTCGCGCCTGTTCGACGAGGTCGCTGCATTCGTCGGTTATCGCCTGACCGTCGATCTGCCGCGCCAGGTCGTCGTCAAGCCCGACGGCACCGAACTGCCGTTCGACGTGCAATCGTTTCGCAAGTACTGCCTCGTCAACGGCTTCGACGACATCGCCCTGACGCTGCGCCACGCCGACAAGATCCGCACGTACGAAGCCGAGCGCCTGGCGAAGATGCCCTGGCTGGCCAATCGCCTGGTCGGCTGACAGCCATGGCCTGGCCGCGTGCGCTGCAGTTCCGACGCCATTTCCAGCGCGTCGTGCTGACGCGGCCGTGGCTGACGTTCGTCGTGATGGGCCTGGCGTTCTTCTGCTTCGGCATGGTGTCGCTGAACCTGCTGCACCTGCTGCGCGCGAACGCCGACTTCCTGCTGGACAACGGCTTCATGGGCCTCGCCGACGGCGGCGCGCTGCAGCTGGTCGAGCTGATCGCCAATGGCTATGTCGCGATGCTGGCCTACGTCGTGCTCAAGACCTGCGAACACACGTTGTCGCACTGGCTGGCCGACACCACCCCCTTCGCGCCGTCGTCCACCGACGCCGAGCGCGATCCTTCCGAATCCAACCCTCCGCACTGACATGAAGATCGCAATCCTCCCCGGCGACGGCATCGGCCCCGAGATCATCGACGAGGCCGTCAAGGTACTTCACGCTCTCGAGCTGCCGTTCGAGATGGAGTCGGCCGACGTCGGCGGCACCGCCTACGCCAACCACGGCCACCCGTTGCCCGACGCCACGCTGGCGCTGGCCAAGGCGGCCGACGCCGTGCTGTTCGGCGCCGTCGGCGACTGGAAGTACGACAAGCTGGAGCGCCACCTGCGCCCCGAGCAGGCGATCCTGGGCCTGCGCAAGAACCTGTCGCTGTTCGCCAACCTGCGCCCGGCGATCTGCCATCCGCAGCTGACGCATGCGTCCAGCCTGAAGCCGGAGCTGGTGTCGGGCCTGGACATCCTGATCATCCGCGAGCTCACCGGCGACATCTACTTCGGCCAGCCGCGTGGCCGCCGCACCGCGGTCGACGGCCACTTCCCCGGCGCCGACGAGGCGTTCGACACGATGCGCTACAGCCGCCCGGAGATCGAGCGCATCGCGCACGTCGCGTTCCAGGCGGCGCGCAAGCGCGGCAAGCGCGTGACCAGCGTCGACAAGGCCAACGTGCTGGAGACGTTCCAGTTCTGGCGCGACGTCGTCACCGACGTGCATGCGCAGTACCCGGACATCGAGCTCGACCACATGTACGTGGACAACGCCGCGATGCAGCTCGTGAAGGCGCCCAAGAAGCTCGACGTCGTCGTCACCGGCAACATGTTCGGCGACATCCTGTCGGACGAGGCCGCGATGCTCACCGGCTCGATCGGCATGCTGCCGTCGGCCTCGCTGGACGCCAACAACAAGGGCCTGTACGAGCCCAGCCATGGCAGCGCGCCGGACATCGCGGGCAAGGGCATCGCCAATCCTTTGGCTACAATACTCTCTGCCGCCATGATGCTCCGCTACTCACTCCAGCAAGCCGACGCCGCCGACCGAATCGAGTCCGCGGTGAGCGCCGTGCTGGAAACCGGGCTGCGTACCGTGGACATCGCGTCCGCGGGCACGCGCACCGTGGGCACGCGCGAGATGGGCGACGCCGTCGTCGCGGCCCTTCGCGCCACGACCACCACGATCACGAAAACCACGAGCTGACGCTCCGCCTCGTTTCGCCCCTGCTTCCCACGAACAGAACCCCGGCGACGCGAGTCGAAGGGGCGGGAAGCAGGACAAGCGAAGGCTCCTTCGGGAGTCATGATCGACAAGTTCAAGGGCGTGCAGGGCACGCGACAAGGCGAACGACATGGCATTGACGGGACTCGTAGGCTGGCGCGGCATGGTTGGCTCCGTGCTGATGGACCGGATGCAGGCCGAGGGTGACTTCGACCTGATCGAACCGGTGTTCTTCTCGACGAGCGCGGCGGGCGGCAAGGCCCCGGCGCAGGCGAAGAACGAGACGACGTTGAAGGACGCCTTCGACATCGAGGCGCTCAAGCGCTGCGACATCATCATCACGTGCCAGGGCGGCGACTACACGACCGAAGTCTTCCCCAAGCTGCGCGCCGCGGGCTGGAACGGGCACTGGATCGACGCCGCCTCCACGCTGCGCATGAAGGACGATGCCGTCATCGTGCTCGACCCGGTCAACATGCCGGTGATCAAGAACGCGCTGGCCAAGGGCGGCCGCAACTGGATCGGCGGCAACTGCACCGTCAGCTGCATGCTGATGGGTGTGGGGGCGCTCTACAAGGCCGGGCTGGTCGAGTGGATGAGCACGCAGACCTACCAGGCGGCGTCGGGCGGCGGCGCGCAGCACATGCGCGAACTGCTGACTCAATACGGCACGCTCAATGCGTCGGTGCGTTCGCTGCTGGACGACCCGAAGAGCGCCATTCTCGAGATCGACCGCCTGGTCGCCGCGACACAGCGCGGGCTGTCGGCCGAGGAAACGAAGAATTTCGGCGTTCCGCTGGGCGGCTCGCTGATTCCCTGGATCGACAAGGATCTGGGCAACGGCATGACCAAGGAAGAATGGAAGGGCATGGCCGAGACCAACAAGATTCTCGGCCAGGGCGACGGTTTCGATGCCCCGGCGGTTCCGGTCGATGGTTTCTGCGTGCGCGTGGGCGCGATGCGCTGCCACAGCCAGGCGCTCACTTTCAAGTTGAAGAAAGACGTGCCGCTGGCCGACATCGAGGCGCTGATCGCCGCCGACAACGCGTGGGTGAAGGTCGTGCCGAATAATCGCGAAGCGACGTTGCGCGACCTGACGCCGGTGGCTGTCACGGGCACGATGACGATTCCCGTCGGCCGTCTGCGCAAACTCGCCATGGGCCCGGAATATCTCGGCGCATTCACGATCGGCGACCAATTGCTGTGGGGCGCGGCCGAACCGCTGCGCCGCATGCTGCGGATTCTTCTCGACAAGTAATCGACGCAAGTGAGCGTTTGCGCACGCGGCGATCGGGAGAACGTTGCGTGCGCGCCAACCCCCGCGAACGAAATATCTTGTTACCACTGCGGGAGCTCTACCCGGCAGGAAATAGGCCCGCGCGTGGCTTATTCGAGTATTTCGGGGTTAACTCTCCGCTTGCGGCGCGCGCGGCGCAGGCAAAATGCGCGCCTGCGCTGGTTTAACCCGGCGCCGTAGTGCGAGAATATTCGGACGAGGTAGCGGCCATACGGCAGACAGTTCCCGCTGGCGAGGGCTCAATGGATGAGCTTGTCAGCGTATCTTGCTGGTGCTATGGTCTTTTCCCTGACGGGCGTGGGCCTTTATTGTCCGCGCCAGTTACCGATGAACTCGTCGAGAGACCTGTCATTCAAGGCGATCTTGCAGAGATCGCCAATTTGCATTCGGGATACAAATTGAAGAATCGCTCGTTGGTCACCACTGGTCGCGCGCTGAACGTCATGGCCGCTGCGGCCCTGATCCTCCTGTCGACCGGTGCCTCGGCACTGGGCCTGGGGCGCGTGAACGTGCAATCCGTTCTGGGCGAGGCCCTGCGCGCTGAAATCGAAGTGACGAGCCTGAACGCGGAAGAAGCCTCTTCCCTGCGTGTGAGCCTCGCCTCTCCCGAGGCCTTCAAGGCGTCCGGCGTCGAATACAACCCGGTGCTCGTCGGCGCCACGGTCACGCTGTCGCGCCGCGCCGATGGCCGTCCGGTGCTGGTGCTGTCCAGCGACAAGGTCGTCCAGGAACCCTTCGTCGACGTCATCGTCGACTTCCAGTGGTCGACGGGCCGCCTGACGCGTTCGTACACGCTGCTGATCGATCCGCCGGGACGCAACACCGCCGCCCAGCCGGGCACCACGGCCACCGCGCCGGTGTTCACCGCGCCGCCGCCCGTGGCTCGTGCGCCTGCGCCTGCGCCGGCCCCGCAAGTGGCTCTCGCGCCGGCTCCGACGCCGGTACCCGCCCCCGCACCGGCTGCTCGCGCACCGGCTCCGGCGCCCGTGGCCCGCACGCCGGCACCGAAGCCCGCGCCCGCGCCGAAGCCGGCACCCGCGCCGGTCGAGAAGACAGCCCCGGCCCCGGTGGCCAGCAGCGGCTCGTCGGCCGGCGAATCCACCGTCAAGGTGCACTCGGGCGACACGCTCACGTCGCTCGCCGCCAGCAACAACAAGCCGGGCGTGTCGCTCGACCAGATGCTGGTTTCGCTGTACCGCAACAACCCGCAGGCCTTCATCGACGACAACATGAACCGGATGAAGTCCGGCGTCACGTTGACCGTGCCGAGCGCGGACACCGCCAAGCAGCTGTCCACGGAAGAAGCGCACCAGGTCATCCAGGCCCAGAGCGCCGACTTCGCCGCGTACCGCCATCGCCTGGCCACCGGCGTCACCACCGTGCACACGGACGAGGGCAAGCGCGCCTCGTCGGGCAAGGTCGAGGCCAAGATCTCGGATCAGAAGACGGCGTCCGCAGCGCCCGCACCCGACAAGCTGACGCTGTCGCGCGGTACCGCCAAGCCGGGCGCGGTCGCGGCCGAGGCCAAGGACTCCAAGGAAACGCAGCGCAAGGCCGAAGCCGCGCGCGTCGCCGAATTGAGCCGCAACGTCGCCGAGCTGAAGCAGCTGGCCGATGCCAAGACGCCGCCGGCTCCCGTTGCGCCGGCCGCCAAGACACCGGCGCCCGCGCCGGCACTGCCCGCCATCGCGCTGGCGCACCCGACGCCTGCCCCGGCCCCGGTGGTCGCACCGAAGCCGGCACCCGTTCCGCCGCCCGCGCCGGTTGCGGCACCGGTGCCCGCCGCTATCGCGTCGACGCCGCCGCCGGCCATCAAGCCCGCCGTCGTCGCGTCGGCGCCCGTCGCCGCAGCGCCGGCGCCTGCCGCCGTGGCGCCGGTCGTCGCTTCCGCGCCTGCCCCGGCCGCCAGCATCGCCGCTTCCGCGTCGACGGCGGCTCCGGTGGTCGCCGCGCACGCCTCGGCCTCGGTGCGTCCGCCGGTCGCGGCACCGGCTGCGGCCGACGACAGCTTCATGTCGACGCTGTTCGATCCGCCATACATTTTCCCGGGCCTCGCCGGCCTGGTCGTGCTGCTGGGCGGCTTCCTGTTCTGGCGTCGTCGCCAGGGTGGCGATCGCAACAAGTTCTCGGGCGAGACCTCGTTCATCGAGAGCAAGATCCAGCCGGATTCGTTCTTCGGAGCCAGCGGTGGCCAGCGCGTCGACACGCGCGACGGCGCGGCCAACTCGGCCTCGTCGTCGCTCAACTACTCGCTGAGCCAGCTCGACGCCATCGGTGACGTCGATCCCGTGGCTGAAGCCGACGTCTACCTGGCCTACGGCCGCGACCTGCAGGCCGAGGAAATCCTGAAGGAGGCGCAACGCTCCGACCCGGATCGCCTGGCCATCCGCACCAAACTGCTCGAGGTCTACGCCAAGCGTGCCGACCTGAAGACCTTCGAGACGCAGGCGCGCCAGCTGCAAGGCCTCACGAACGGGCAGGGCGAGGACTGGGTCAAGGCGCAGGAACTCGGCCGCCAGATCGATCCGACCAATCCGCTGTACGCCGAAGGCGGCGAATACGCCATCGTCGACACCGAACCGACGCCGCTGACGCCGCTGCACGACGACGCGGAAGAGATGACGCTGATGCGTCCGCCGGCCAAGAGCGCGGGCCACGCCGAGTTCTCGTCCACCGACCTGCCGATCGACTTCGACCACGACGAAGTGCCCACGGTCCAGCCGACCGAGATCGAGCCGCACAGCCCGCCGACCACGCACACCGAGCCGATGAACATCGACACGGCGCGTCAGCCGATCGCCGGCGGCGCCCACGACCTGCCGTTCGAAGTGAGCGATTTCGACCTCGAACCGGGTCACGTCGAAGTGCCGACCATCACGGCCGCGCCTCACGCCGCACCGACACCTGCGCCGGCGCACGCCGCGGGCGCGCCGTCGATCGACTTCGATTTCGGCGACCTGTCGCTGGATCTCGACAAGTCGGCACATGCGCCGCATGCCGTCGAGGAGCCCGAGCTGCCCGAGCTCGACATGCACGCTCCCGGCACCGACAGCGAGCCGATGGCCCGCAAGATCGAGCTCGCCGACGAGTTCCGCCGCATCGGCGACCATGAAGGCGCGCGCGAGCTGCTGGAGGAGGTCGTCTCCAAGGCCGAGGGCTCGTTGAAGTCACGCGCGCAGACGATGCTGGACGCCTTGGGTTAACCTTCGCGGGGTGAACTCTCCCACCCCTGAAGACACCATGAGCACGCCGGGCCTCGCGCCCGGCCAGCCTGAATCCGGGACCCCGTACTCGCCCGAGCAGGACGCCGC
>FTKD01001484.1_pt1 | contig 26338 bp, 24 predicted proteins | sample 1658191 | NCBI WGS metagenome assembly FTKD01 (sample SAMEA3914808, study PRJEB12502) | metagenome | biome: forest; material: soil | place: Canada | collected 2011-08-03 | depth 0.3 m
CCACAGCGCGCCCGCCACGACGCCGATCGCGCCGAAGGCGGTCAGCGCCAGGAACGCGAGCACGGCCAGCGTGGGAGTCATCGAATCTGCGGAAGCCACATGCAGCCGATTGTAAGGATCAAAGGCCCGTGCACCCGCGGGGCGATCGGCTGGCCCGCGGTGTTGTTCGGTCGCCTCGCTGTAGGGAGCTTGAGACACTTTTTACGCAAAGCCCCCCGCGGGCGTCCGGATTGCTCGGCCGCCAGGTGCGCGGAGTGGATCAAAGGCCTCCCGCGTGCGGAGTATTTCGCCATTGACGCCTTTCAGGCGCGAGGACATGCTTACATTACAGGGCGAGAATGCTCCAGAGCCGAGAACCTTGCAGGTTCCAACAATTCAGGGTGCGATGGTCGATTTGAATAACTCCGGGATCGAGGGCGCGGCGACGAAGCCGGTGCTGGATGCCGCCTGCATGGCCGAGTTGCGTGCGCTGGACCCGGACGGCAAGGCGCAGCTGGTCAAGCGCGTGCTGGCCACGTACCGGACTTCGCTGGCCAAGCTCGTCGAACAGTTGCGCGTGGCGCACGCCGACGGATCCTGGGACCAGGTTTCCCGGGTGGCTCACACGCTGAAATCCTCCTCCGCCAGCATCGGGGCGCTGGCGCTGTCGGCGCTGTGTGCCGACATCGAGCGCCTGCTGCGCGCCGGCGACACTGTCGCGGTCGTGCCGCTGCTCGAACTTTTCCATGCCGAGGTCGTGCGCGTCGACGCCGCCGTCGGCCAGACCCTGCAACATCTGGAAGCGGCGGCCTCATGAAGATGTGCGTCCGCCGCGGCGGTTCAGTCCCGAGTGCGACGCCAGGGTGGCGCGCATGACGTTGCACCACGGCGTGAGCCTGGAAGCGACCGACCGTCGTCCGACGGTGCTGCTCGTCGACGACGACGAGGTCAACCTGCTGATGACCGCCGCCGCGCTGCGCGACCGCGGCTTCGACATCACCTCCACCACCGGGGGCGAGGAAGCGCTCACGCGGCTGGCCAGCTGGACGCCCGACGTCGTCGTGCTGGACGCCATCATGCCGGGCCTCGACGGCTTCGAGACCTGCATTGCGCTGCGCAACATGCCCGGCTTCGACAACGTGCCGGTGCTGATGCTCACGGGTCTCGACGACGAGGCCTCCATCAACCGCGCGTACCAGGTCGGCGCCACCGATTTCTTCGTCAAGGCCACCCAGTGGAGCCTGCTGGCCGGGCGCCTGCGCTACCTGCTGCGCGCCTCGCGCACGCGCCAGGAACTCGAACGCAGCAAGGCCAAGCTCGCCCGCGCCCAGGACCTGGCCCGCATGGGCAGCTTCGACTGGTGGCAGGAGGAAGGCCGCAGCTTCGTCAACGGGCTCGACCTGTCGGAAGAGGGCCTGCGCGTGTTCGGCTACGGGCCGGACGACCGCGTGAACCTGCGCCACATGCTGCGCATGATCGCCCCCACCGACCGCGAACCGCTGGTGCGCCTCGCGCGCCAGATCCTGTACCAGGTGTCCGTCATCGCCACCGACGTGCCGATGACGCTGCCCGACGGGCGTTTTCGCATCATCCACGTCGAGGCCGAGCCCGAGTTCGACGAGCACGGCCACTGCTGCGCCTACACGGGCATCGTGCAGGACGTCACCGACCGCCGCATCGCCGAGGATCGCATCCGCCACCTGGCGAACTACGACGCGCTCACCAATCTGCCCAATCGCCGCCAGCTGATCTGGCGCGCCGAGCGGGCGCTCGAATTCGGCCGCCGCCTGGGCCACCAGGTGGCGCTGCTGCTGATCGACCTGGACCGCTTCAAGGTCATCAACGACACGCTGGGCCACGCCGCCGGCGACGAGCTGCTGATGGAGGTGGCGTTCCGCCTGCGCGGCTGCGTGCGCCACTGCGAGCAGTTGTTCGAAGGCGTGATCGAGACCGCGGGCTCGCGCTCGCACCGCACGCTGGAGGCCGTGGGCCGCCTCGGTGGCGACGAGTTCGTGGCGCTGCTGCCCGAGGTCGCCGACGAGGCCGACGCCCAGCGCGTGGCCACCCGCATCCTCGAGGCGCTGCGCGAGCCGGTGGTGGTCGCGGGGCAGGATTGCTTCGCCACCGCCAGTGTCGGAATCGCGCTGTTCCCGCGCGACGGCAACACCGTGGCCGACCTGCTGCGCAACTCCGACGTGGCGATGTACGCCGTCAAGTCCCAGGGCCGCAACGACGCGCTGGTCTACACGCCGCGCCTGGCCGGCCGCGGCCGCGAGAAGCTGGCGCTGGAAAGCGCGCTGCACAAGGCCATCGAGCGCGACGAGCTGGTGCTGTACTACCAGCCCAAGGTCGACGTGAGCAACGGCAAGATGGTGGGCGTCGAGGCGCTGATGCGCTGGCGCCGCGGCGACCTGCTGATCCAGCCGGCCGATTTCATTCCCGTCGCCGAGGAGACCGGCCTGATCGTGCCCATGAGCGAGTGGGCGCTGCGCCAGGCCGCCCGGCAGGCGCGCATCTGGGCCGACGCGTTCGGCTTCGCCGACTCCATCGCGGTCAACATGCCCAACCGCATGTTCGAGCGCACCGACCTGATCGAGCAGATCTCCACCGCGGTGCGCGAGGAAGGCATCCCGCACAGCATGATCCAGCTGGAGATCACCGAGACGGGCCTGATGAAGGACCTGCAGCGCGTGATCCCGTCGCTGCACCGCCTGACCGAGATCGGGGTACAGATCGCGGTGGACGATTTCGGCACCGGCTATTCGTCGCTGTCCTACCTCACGTCGCTGCCGATCTCCGAGGTCAAGATCGACCGCAGCTTCGTGCGCGACCTGGGCACGCAGCAGGCCCCGAGCCTGGCCGTGGTCACGGCCATCATCGCGCTGGCGAAGTCGCTGGACCTCAAGGTCGTGGCCGAAGGTGTCGAAAACGAGAAGCAGCAGGACGTGCTGTACGGAGAAGGTTGCACGCTGATGCAGGGGTTCCTGTTCAGCAAGCCGCTGCCTCCGGAGGACATCCAGACCTGGATGGAGCAGGTGGTCCTGCCCCGCAAGGCGCCCTGGATGCCCGCTGCCTCGAAGGCGCGGACCGGTGCCGATGATGTCGTCGACGTCGGTCGGCGCTCGTAAAACCTGAGCGGCCTCGCCGCGGCCGACACCTTTTCACCGCCCATGCCCGCCGATCCCAAGAACGAGACGCCGCGCCCGCCGGTGAAGGCGGCCGGCGCCAGGCCGTCCGCCGCCGAGACCGCCAAGGCCGCGCTGCGCCGCCTGGCGCTGTCCAAGCTGGAGCCCACCCCCGAGAACTACGCCCGCGCCTGGAACGAGGAGGGCGGCGCCGCGCCCGCCGCGGCGCCGACGCCGGCCGCGCCCGCGCCGGCCGCGGGCAACGCCAGGGGCAAGCCCGTCTACGACCGCATCGCGGCGCGGCTGTTCGACGAGACGGCGCAGCGCGAGGAGTTCTCGCAGTCGCTGCAGCAGTCGGACTGGGAATCGGCGCGCACCCATGTGGAACGCGCGGCGGATGCGCAGCTGGCGCTGGCCCAGGGCTGGGCGCAGACGATCGAGAAGCTGGCCCGCGGGCTCGAGCGCGGCGGCCGCCAGTGGACGGCGGCGCGCAAGAAGGACAGCCTGCAGCGCGTGCTGGAAGCCAACCGCAGCGACATCGCGCGGCTGCACCAGCGCGTGAAGCAGCTGGTCGCGTCCTGGGATGGCGACGTCACCGGCGACGCCGTCGCGGTCGATGCGAACGCCGAAGACAGCAGCGGCCCGGTGTCCACCAAGGGCGTCGAGACGCTGGATTCCGGCAGCGGCCCCGCGTCGCAGGGCATCGAGGTGCGCGGCGGCGTCGATCGTCCGGTGGCCGAACGTGCCGCGACCGAGCGTCCGGCAGCGGTCTCGCACGGCGGCTGGCCGGCGGTGCTCGAACAATACGACGCCACGTTGCGCGCGGCGCTGCCCGCCGGCGACGAGCGCGCCGATGCCTTGGCCGGCGAACTGCGCGAGCTGCAGGCGAGCCTGCTGCGCGACGGCGCCACGGCATCGCTGCGCGCGCAGGCCGAGGACGTCTGCGAACGCGCGCGCCGCCTGCTCGCCCACCGCCATCACCTGGTCGACGAGCTGCACGAGTTGACGCGGGAGATGAGCGCCGGCCTGGCCGACCTGGCCGAGGACGGCAGCTGGGTCAAGGGCCAGACGGAGAGCCTGCAGCTGAGCCTGGGCGAGTCGCCCAACGTGCGTTCGGTGCGGGCCGCCAGCGAGATGCTGGCGCAGACGCGCGCGCGCCAGCACCAGGTGCGCGCGGAACGCGACAGCGCGCGCGTGGCGCTGAAGGACGCGATCCAGCAGATGCTCGCCGAGCTCGACGCCCTGGGCGACCACACCGGCCGCTTCTCCGACAGCGTCGCAAGCTACGTCGACACGATCGCCAACGCCGACTCGCTGGAGAGCCTGGCCGGCGTCGTGCGCCAGATGGTGGAAGAGAGCCGCGCCGTGCACGGCCTCGTCAGCGAGACGCAGGAGCGCCTGCACGAAGGCCGCCAGCGCGCGGCCGAACTCGAGGCCCAGGTGCGCACGCTGGAGAGCGAGCTGCGCCGGCTGTCCGAGGAGGTCTCCACCGACGTGCTCACCGAGGTGGCCAACCGGCGCGGCCTGATGCAGGCCTTCGACGTGGAGACGGCGCGCCTGGAACGCCAGGGCGGCGAGCTGGCCATCGGCCTGCTGGACATCGACAACTTCAAGAAGCTCAACGACACGCTGGGCCACTCCGTGGGCGACATGGCGCTGAAGACGCTGGCCGGCCACGTGCAGAAGCAGTTGCGCGCGGTCGACATCGTCGCGCGCTTCGGCGGCGAGGAGTTCGTGGTGCTGTTGCCCGGCGTGCCGGTCGACGAGGCCCAGGTCACGTTGACGCGCCTGCAGCGCACGCTGTCGGCCAGCCTGTTCATGCACGACGGCCGCGAGGTGTTCGTCACCTTCTCTGCCGGCGTCACGCGGTTCCGGCCGGGCGAGGCGCTTGAGGCCGCGCTGGAGCGCGCCGACGAGGCGCTCTACGAGGCCAAGCGCACGGGCAAGAATCGCACGTGCATCGGGTGACGGCGAGTCAGGTCGGCGCGCCGCACAATAGCCCCTCGAACGTCCACGACGTGACGACGCCGTTGCGCAGCTCGAACCGGGTCGTGCAACGCATCGGCACCACGGGCGCCACCGTGGCCACGCTGACGGTCGGCGCGCCGACGGCGGCGTTCGAATAGGTCGGGAGCGTGCCCGGATTGACGTTGTCGTCGCGCACGACATAGGTCAACGTCTCGACGCCGGCGGAGGTCGTGTCGAGCAACGGCTTGCCCCAGCTCGCAGCCAGTTCGGCGCGCGTGGCGCCCTTCCAGCGCTGCAGCGAAGCGTCGTAGCGGGCGTCCATGGAGGCGCGGGATGCGCAGCCGCCAAGCGACAGCGCGAACAGGGTGAAGACAAGAAGGCGCGAGGTCATGCCGGTATTGGACACCGGGCGCGGCACGCCCGTCGGCCCGTCGATTGCCAGAAGCGGTATCGTCCAGCACAGGAAGCCCCCAGATGACCATGCAAGCCGCCGACACCCTGGCCCTGTCCGACGCCGTTCGCGCGATCGAGCGGCCGAGCGTGGGTGCGCGCATCGCCAACGTGGTGGGCTCGCCCATCGAGCGCCTGATCGGCATGCTGCCGGCACGCGCCGCGACGCTGATCTCGGCGGCTGCGCGCAAGGCGATCCATGCGGCGTTGAACCTGTCGCTGCGCACGCTGGCCACCCACGATCCGCTCGCCAAGGGCGCGCCGCCGCGCGCGGCCAACGGCTGGCACAAGATGGCGAGCGCCGCGAGCGGCGCCGTCGGCGGCGCGTTCGGGCTGGCCGCGCTGACCGTCGAACTGCCGGTCTCCACCACCATCATGATGCGCTCGATCGCCGACGTGGCGCGCAGCGAGGGCGCTGATCTCGCCGATCGCCAGACGCAGCTCGAATGCGTGATGGTGCTCGCGCTCGGCGGCAGCTCGCCCAGCGACGATGCGGCCGAGGTGGGCTATTTCGCGGTGCGCGAGGCGATGACGCGCGCGGTCTCCAGCGCCGCGGCGCACCTGGCGCGCCATGGCCTGACGAAGGAGGGCGCGCCGGCGCTGATCCGCCTCATCACGCTGATCGCCGAACACTACTCCGTCAACGTCACCGAGAAGGCGGCGGCGCAGCTGGTGCCGTTGATCGGCGCAGTGGGCGGCGCGGCGATCAACACGATCTTCATCGACCACTTCCAGTCCGTGGCGCGCGGCCACTTCGCGGTGCGGCGCCTGGAGCGCAAGTATGGCGAGGCGGTGGTGCGCGAGAAGTACCAGGAGCTGGCCGCGAAGATCTGAGGCCGTATATTGCGGGCTGCCCAGCCCGGAACCCGCAATGACGCGCTCTACCGTATTCGCCCGTTGGAACTGCAGCGCCGCCGCGGCGCTGGCGCTGATGGCCGTCGATGCGTCGGCGGCGACGCGCTCCGCCTGCACGCTGCGTCCGGCCGGCGACGTGCCGTCGCAGTCGGCCGACGCGCTCGCCATGAGCCTGGACGCCAAGCGCTTGACGGGGCTGGCGAACTGGGACGTGCGCTGGTGGGAGCGCCATCGCGTGTGGATCACGCTGGAGGCGACCAACCCGGGTGACGCGGCGGCGCACGTGTTGCCGCAGATGCTTCTCGATGCGCGCGCGGACGGCTCCGCGGCGTTCTCGCAGGTCGGCACGCCGCTCGCTCTGGCGCCGCATGCGCACGCGGTGGAGCACCTGTCGATCTACGTTCCCGACGATGCGAAGACGCTGGGCGTGCGCGTGCTCGCGGCGGCGCCGATCGACACCGTGTCCGTGTCCTTGTCCCTCGAATGCTCGGAGGCGCGCTTCGACATCGGCGAGGTCGCCCCTTCGGCCCGCGCGCTGGTCGACGAGGCGCTGAAGCTGTACTTCGAGAACTTCATCGATCCGTTGACGGATCCGCGCCTGGCGATCGAGACGGCGCGCAAGCTGGCCAGCGGCGCGCAGGACGGCGGCGACGTCGTGTGGACCTTGCGCGGCCTGATGCAGGGCGTGGGCGACACGCGCAGCTTTGCCGTCGGCGCCGGCGCGGCGCTGCCCGTCCGGCGCACGCTGGCCACGCGCGCGCCCGAGTTCGAGATGCGCCCGGACGGCACGGCCATCTTGCGGCTGCACCCCGTCTCCGATGCGGATGCGCTCGCGTGGGCGACCGCGCTGCACGACGGCATCGCCACGCTGTCCGCGCGCCACCCGCGCGCGTGGATCGTCGACCTGCGCGACTTCGACGGCGACAGCCCATGGCCGTCGTTCGCGGCGCTGTCCACGTTGCTGGACGGTCCGGCCGTGGGCGCCTTCGTGAGTCGTCGCGACACCGCGCCATGGATCGTCGATCGAGGGATTGCCCGGGTTGCGGGCGGCCCCGCGCTGGTCGACCTGCAGACGCCGCCGGAGCCGACCTTCCGCGGGCCGATCGCAGTGTTGATCGGGCCCAACACTCGCAACGCCGGCGAAGATGTAACAGTTGCCTTCCAGGGCCGTGCCCGTACGCGGTTCTTCGGGGCTTCGACCGCCGGATTCCCGATTTTGGGCGTGCGAGTGCATCGCCTGTCCGACGGCACCACGTTGGGCATCCTGGAAACGCGCGATGCGGATCGAACCGGCCGTGTCCATCGTGTGCCGGTGGAACCCGATACCGCATTGCCGCCCGATGCCGCCCTCGATACGGTGCCTCAGGACGCCATCGACTGGGTGCTGGACGAACGCGCGAAGGCCGCGAGCGGTCAATAGCGATCGCCAGGTTCGTGTGCCGGGAGGCGCGTTCCTTGTCTTGCCGATCGCGCGGGTTTTCGTGATTTAGTTCCAGGCGCCTCTTGTCGTCGATTCGACGGCTTCGGCCGCAGCCTTTCGGATTACCCGGGGTGGGTATGCCCGCCTGTCAAGCGAATAAACGCTATTCACGTTTTCTGCGCCCCTAGTTCTTGGGTGAGGCGTGATTTTTTGGGCAGTTCCGCGCCGGTAGAGTGGACTCGTTACAGCCTTTCATGTGGCTGTTGCAATTCCCGACCGTGGCGAATCCGTACCCCGTATTCGACCCTGGCTCGATCCAACGTCTTTTCAAACAGAAGAGTTGAATTTCATGCGCAAACTGAATCTTCCTGGCTTGGGCGCTCCTCTCGGAATGACCGCCGTGGCCGTGGCCGTGGCCATGACGCTGTCCGCCGTCTCGTTGCCGGTCCTGGCCGGCGCCTTTGGCGGCGTTGCCGCGACATCGACGGTTCGCACCTCCGCGGATCCGCGCATCATCGACCTGGGCATCGCGTCACCGACCGACCTGAAGAGCTTCACAGTCTCGCTGGCCGTCCGCAACAAGGCGGCACTCACCGCCGCCGTCGCGGCCGTCGCCGACCCGAAGAACGCGAGCTATCGCAAGTTCATCACGCCCGCCCAGTTCGCCGCCACTTATGGCCAGACGCCGGCCGCCGTCGCGCAGGTCACCGCGTTCCTGCGGGCGCAAGGCTTCACGGTTGATGAGGTCGCCGCCAACAATCTGCTGATCAGCGTGACCGGCACCAACGCGCAGATCGCCGCCACGTTCGGCAGCGCGATCCACAACTACACGCTGTCGGGCGCGGCCTACCAGGCACCGGCCGGCACGACCACCATTCCCGCGGCGATCGCCAGCGTCGCCACGGCCGTCTCGGGCCTCAGCGACCAGGCCATCTTCAGGCCGCATTCCGCCGTCATCCCCAACACCGGCGCCCTCGCCGGTGACGTGCCGGCCCAGTCGCAGGTGCTGTCGCCCGACGTGGCGCCTGCCAGCGGCCCGGGTTCGTATTCGGTGCTCGATGTCGCCGCGAAGTACAACGTCAACCCGCTGTACGCCAAAGGCCTCAGCGGCGCCGGCAGGACCATCGGCATCGCCACGCTGGCCAGCTACTCGCAGGCCGACGCCTACGCCTACTGGAGCCAGCTCGGCATCCCCGTGAACCCCACGCGCATCACCGACGTGAAGGTCGGATCCGGGTTCTCCAGCGGCTACGGCCCGGGTTCCGAAGGTGCCGGCGAGACCACGCTGGATGTCGAGCAGTCGGGCGGCATCGCCCCGGGTGCGAACATCCGCGTCTACGTCGCTCCCAACACCAATGCCGGCTTCATGCAGGTGTTCTCGAAGCCGATCAACGAGAACCTCGTCGACGTGCTGTCGATCAGCTGGGGCAGCCCTGAGATCTATTACAGCCAGGCACAGCTCGACGCGTTCGATGCGCTGTTCAACCAAGCCGCGCTGCAAGGCATTCCCGTGATCGCCGCGGCTGGCGACGCTGGCGCTTTCGACATCAATCGCAGCTACACCTATCCCGATTGCACGACGTTGCTGACGGTCGATTTCCCGGCCGTCGCCCCTGGCGTGCTAGCCGCGGGCGGCACGACGCTGCCCAATACCGTGCAGCATGTGCACGGCCCCGTGACGGTGGCGACGGAACGTCCCTGGGGCTGGGACTACCTGCACGACTACATCACCACCAACTACGGTGCGGCCTATGGCACGACGCTGTACTACACGTCGTACTTCACGGTCGGCGGCGGCGGCGGCGTGAGCGTGAACTACCCGGTGCCGGCGTTCCAGCAAGGCGTCAGCGGCCTGATGACGTCGGCCCAGGGCCAGTCGTTGCTGTGCGATCCGACCTTCGTCGGCGATCCCGCTGGACCGTACGAGGACCTGGCGGACCTGCCCGCGGGCATCGCCGGCCGCAACGTGCCCGACGTGTCTCTCAATGCCGACCCGTACAGCGGCTATTCGGAGTACTTCACGGGCAAGTGGAGCACCGGCAGCGGCGGAACCAGCTTCGTCGCACCGCAGCTCAACGGAATGCTGACGCTGATCGCATCCGGCCTGCCAGGCCGCATCGGCCCGATCAATCCGCAGCTGTATGCCGCCTTCAAGGCACAAGGCTACGCCGCGGGCTCGCCGTTCAAGGCGATCACCACCGGTGACAACGAGTACTACAAGGCGGCGGCGCACTACAACCCGGCGAGCGGTCTCGGCTCTCTGGATGTCAACGCGCTCGCGACGACCCTGGGCGTTCACTGATCCAACACGACGACGGTGGCGCGCCGTGCGCCCCGTCCCTGGCGACTCCTCTTTTCAGAATTGCACACCATGAACCACTTCAAGAAACTCGCTCTGGCCACGGTCATCTCCCTGGGCAGCCTGACCAGCGCGCACGCGCTGCAGTTCGCCGGCACCTTGACGCCGATCGACATGATCAACACCACCGGCGGCGGCACGCAATGGGTCTTCTCGGACGCAGGGTTCACCAACCTGAATCGCTCCGCGGGACAGACTTTCCTCGACGCGTTCGTCGTCAACGTGCCGGATGACGAAATCGTCTATTTCAGCGTCGCGAACCTGCAGGGCGTTGCGGCGACGGTCTCGTTCTCGGCCTTCGATCTGAGCTACCTGTTCGGGTCGGACCTCGTTGACGGACCGGTACCGACTGTCAACAGCAAGGGCGTGGCCGTTCGTTCGTTCGACACGGACACCTACGAGCTGACCAGCGGCGACTACGAGTTCGATGTCTACGGCAAGTTCACCACGACGGGCGGCAGCTTCGTCGGTGATGCGTACGGGGTGCAGGCCGTGCCGGAACCGGCTGGCTGGGCATTGTTGCTGGCCGGCCTGGGAGCGACGGGGCTGATGGCTCGCCGTCGCAACCGCAAGGCCTAAACAAGGCCGATGCGGGCATCGTCCGCAGCCGCAAAGCCGCGACGTGTCGCGGTTTTTTTTCGTTGGCGCACCGAGGCCGCGCGCCGTTCACCTCAGCGCGTCGGTAGCGTCGCGACGCCACGCGAATCCGCGCAAGGATCGCCTTCATCTGGGATGTGGCGCAGCTTGCTGGTTGGGACCTGGTCGACATGCGGCGCTGACGCTGCCCGCGCCGCGCAGGCGGCCGACACATCGCGCGCGCGGGCACTGGCGCTCGCGGGCGCGCTGGACACCTCGGCCGCCGTCGAGGCGATGGGCGCGCAACTCGCCGTGCCACAAGCGGCACCCAGCGCGACGCAGAGCGAAAGAACGGTCGGCTTCAAGAGTTCGATCCGGACGACTGAGATGGCTACAGTGTGCACCGAAGCTGCGCTGCGCCCACCCGAGTCGTCCGTGGTATTGCGGGGTTTCGAGTGAGGTTCGAACGGCACGGCAATGAAGGATTTGACAGGATGCATGACGGCGATCTACATTCAACCAAACGGTTTAATATTGAATATGCTCGACAACGTCCTGACCGCCCTGGCCGATCCCACTCGCCGCGCGATCCTCGATCGCCTCGTGGCCGGCGAGGCGCGAGTCACCGACGTCGCCGCGCCGTTTCCGATGTCGCTGAACGCCGTGTCCAAGCACATCCAGGTGCTCGAACGCGCCGCGCTCATCGTGCGGCGCCGCGTCGGGCGTGAACATCTCCTGTCCCGCAACCCGCGCGGACTCGAAGAAGCCGCGGCCTGGATGGCCGCCGAACACCTCAAATGGAACAACGCCTTCGACCGCCTGGCCAAGGCCCTGGAGAACGACACATGACGACCCCGGAAACCCCTGCAGGCATCCTCATCACGCGCGTGTTCGACGCCGCGCCGGAAAAGGTCTGGCGCTTCTGGACCACCCAGGCCGGACTGGAGGCGTGGTGGGGGCCGATCGGCTTCACGTCCCGCGTGCACGCGCTCGACGTGCGCGTGGGCGGCGGCTTCGACATCGCGATGCTGGCCACGGCACCGGAACAGGTGGCCTACCTGAACGACCACGGCATTCCACTGGAGAGCCACGCCCGCGGCGTCTACACCGAGGTCGATCCACCGCGCCGCCTCGCCTGGCGCACCCGTGTCGACTTCGTGCCCGGCGTCGCGCCCTACGAGGTGACGGCGTCGGTCGCCCTGCGCCTGTCCGCCGCCGGCGCCACCGAGATGACGTTCCGCAGCGACCGCATGCACGACGCCATGTGGACGCGCAATGCGGAGATGGGGTGGACGCAGCAGATCGACCGGCTGGTGGGGCAACTGGCCTGAGCCGCGCGCAGGCCGTGAGCGGGCTCTCTGCTCACGGCAACCTACGTGTCGGCACGGATCGTCAGTCTCTCGACGATTGCCGAAGGTTTCGTGCAGAGATAGCGAGGCGCGGCTGACTTCAGTTCGTCCAGCGAGCCGAAGCCCCAGGTCACGCCGCATGCATGTAGACCATTGCGGCGCGCCGCATCGATATCGATCGCCCGGTCGCCGACCATCACGGCATCGCCGTCGACGCGCCCCTGCGTGCGCAGCGCCGCAAGCTGCTGCCATTTGCGCATGCCGATGTCCCCGCCGCTGTCTCGCAAGCTGTCCAGCATTTCAGGAACGCCGTCGTAGAGCGTATTTTCTGCAAAGCCGATGTCGGCGTAGCGCTCGCGGTAGCTCGCCGCCAGCGCTCGCACATGCGCTGCGTCGCTGCTTCCGGTCAGGAGGGGAAAGCTCTCGTCCAGCGGCGGCCCGATGCAATCGGCCAGCGCATGCAGCGGACGTTCGGCGTAGCTGTGCCGCGCGAGCGCGTGATTGATGGACCGCCCGATGCCTTCCAACGGATCGCTCAACGTGCCGTCGAGATCGAACACGGCGACCGGATGGACGCTTCGCCGCCCCGCGGATGCGCGGATGCGCGGATTGCGACAGCGGGCGACGTGGGCGTTCCGGCAGGCATGGATCGATTCCTGGTTCCGCGGATCACGGTGCCAGGTGCCAAGCCCGAAGGGCGCGATGACACGGCAAAGGTGGGTGGGTTGGCGGAAGCGGTGAGATTCGAACTCACGGGCCCTTGCGAGCCGACGGTTTTCAAGACCGTTGCAATCGACCACTCTGCCACGCTTCCTTGTCGATTCGCGCCCTCGGCCGCTTGACCGGGTGACCGGTGGGCGCGACGACGCTGTGGAACGCGATTGTAGCGACCGGGGCTGTCAGCCGGGCTTGCGCGCCTGCGGGCAGGCCACCTGGAACACCTCGCGGCGGCCGCCGTCGACGCGGACCGCGGTCAGCGCGCCGCCCCACACGCAGCCCGTGTCGGTGGACAGCAGCAGCGGGCTGTCGATGAGGCCCAGTTGCGACCAGTGGCCGAAGGCCATCGGGGTGTCGCGGGTCAGGCGGTGCGGGTGCGCGAACCACGGCAGCATGCCGGGCGGAGCCTCGCCGGGGCCGTCCTTCTTCAGTTCCAGCTCGCCGTCGGCGCTGCACAGGCGCATGCGGGTGAGGGTGTTGACGATGAAGCGCCAGCGGTCGGGGCCTTCGAGGGCGGCGTCCCAGCGGCGCGGCTCGTTGCCGTACATCACGGGCAGGAAGGTGGCGATGTCGGGCGAGCGCAGCAGCGTCTCGACCTCGCCCGCGAGCGCCAGGGTCTGGTCGGCGGTCCATTGCGGAACGACGCCGCCGTGCACCAGCAGCCAGCCGCAGGCCTGCATGGCCATGCGGCGGTGGCGCAGCCAGTCGAGCAGCGCGTCGCGCTGCGGGTCGGCGAGGATGGCGTCCAGCGTGTCGCCCTTGCCGGGCTTGCGCACGCCGTGCGCGACGGCCAGCAGGTGCAGGTCGTGGTTGCCCAGCACGCAGTGCGCGGCGTCGCCGAGCGCCACCAGGCGCTGCAGCACGGGCAGCGATTGCGGGCCGCGGTTGACGAGGTCGCCCAGCAGGTGGATGCGGTCGCGCGAGGGCGAGAAGGCGATGGTGGCCAGGAGGTGGTCGAGCGGGTCGCAGCAGCCCTGGAGGTCGCCTATCAGATAATCCATGGCCCGATTCTGCTACGCTCGCGGGCTTTGGCCCTGCCGCGGCCTCATTTTCGGTTCGTCGTTCGCCCTGGACGCCACGCGCGTCCGCTGTTCCACGCCTGCGGGCGCGAACCCACTCTGCCTGCCCTACGCGCTTCTCGATGGACGTCGCCCTTCTCTTTTTCCTGATCGTGCTGAACGCCGGTTTCGCGATGTCGGAAATGGCGTTGACGACGAGCCGCAAGGCGCGCCTGCAGGTGATGCTGGAAGCGGGCGCGAGCGGCATCGAGGCGGCGATCGACCTGCACGACCATCCCACCAAGTTCCTGTCGACGGTGCAGGTGGGCATCACGTCGATCAGCGTGCTCAACGGCATCGTCGGCGACGCCGCGTTCTCCGAGCCGCTGGGCGAGTGGCTGCACGCCGTGTTCGGCCTGGGGCTGCGCCCGGCGCATGTCACGGCCACGGCGCTGGTGGTGCTGATCATCACGGTGCTGACGATCATCTTCGGCGAGCTGGTGCCCAAGCGCATCGGCCAGATGTTTCCCGAGACGGTGGCCACCATCGTCGCGCCGCCGATGCAGTGGCTGTCCATGGCCACGCGCCCGCTCGTGGTGCTGCTGTCCGCGACCACCGAGGCCATCCTGCGGCTGATCGGCGTCAGGGGCAACTCGAACCGGTCCGTCACGGAAGAAGAGATCGCCGCCAGCCTGGAAGAAGGGCTGGACGCCGGCGTGATCGAGGCGCAGGAGCACCAGATGGTGCGCAACGTGTTCCGCCTCGACGACCGCCAGATCGGCTCGATGATGATTCCGCGCGCCGAAATCCGCTGGCTCGATGCCAACGCGCCGATCGCCGAGGTGCTGCGCGCGGTCGTCGCCGAAGAGTCGCACGCGCGCTACCCGGTCTGCCGCGGCGGCCTGGACGACGTCATCGGCGTGATCACGGCCCAGGGCCTGCTCAAGCCGCTGGCCGAGGGCCGCATGCCGGTGCTCACCGAAGAGCTGCAGGCGCCGGTCTTCGTGCCCGAGACCCTGTCCGGCATGGAGCTGCTGGATCATTTCCGCACGCACGTGGCGCAGCTCGTCTTCGTCGTCGACGAATACGGCGCCGTGCAGGGCGTGATCACGTTGCGTGACGTCCTGGAAGCCATCACCGGTGAATTCGGGCCCGAATCGGGCGATGATGCGTGGGCGGTGCGCCGCGAGGACGGCAGCTGGCTGATGGACGGCCTGATCCCGGTGCCGGAGATCAAGGACCGCCTCGAACTCAAGGATCTGCCCGAAGAAGATCGCGGGCGCTACAACACCCTGGCAGGCATGATCATGCTGTTGCTGGGACGCCTGCCCCGGACGACCGATGCGGTCGAATGGGGAGATTGGCGATTCGAGGTCGTCGACCTCGACGGCAAGCGAGTCGACAAGGTACTCGTGAGCCGGAATACTTCCCCTGGAGAACAATCATGATCGTCACGAACCTGCACAAAGAGCCGATTGCGCTCGACACCGTCCTTCATCGCGACCTGCGCCTGAAGAATGAGCTGAATGCGATTCCGAAGCTTGCCCCGTTCACCTCGTTCATGGTGTCCGTGAGCGAGTTCTCCGATGCCGCGCTCAACTTCCCGATCCTGTTCGTGCGCGCCGCGCCGGACGCGCTCGGCCGCGACACCGTCGCGCCGGTGGCCGTGTTCGGCCTGAAGCCGGGCGAGAACCTGTTCGCCGTCGACGGCAAGTGGGACGCCGGCTACGTGCCCGCGATGCTGCGCGCCTACCCGTTCACGATGGCCCGCATCGAAGGTTCCGACCGCTGGGCCATCGTGTTCGACAACACCTGGGAAGGCATGTCGCGCACCGAAGGCATTCCGCTCTTCAACGAGAAGGGCGAGGCCAGCGAGCTGCTCAACGGCGTCCACAAGTTCGTCCAGGAACTGGAGACCGACCTCGAGCGCACCCGCCAGGCCTGCGCCGCGCTGCTGGAGATGAAGCTGCTCAAGCCGATGCGCTTCGACGCCACGCTGGCCAACGGCGAAGCGCTGTCGGTCGACGGCTTCATGACGGCCGACGATGAAGCCATCGCCAAGCTGCCCGACGCCCAGATCGCGCAGATGTATCGCAACGGCCTGCTGGGCCTGCTGCAGATCCACACGGTTTCGCTGGCCAACATGCGTCGCCTGCTGGACCGCCGCATCACGCAGAGCAGCGCCGCTGCTCGCGCACCCGCCGCCAACAGCTGAGCGGCCCGGGCGAGCCCCGGCGCGGGATGCGCCGGGCGCCTGCCGTTGAACTGGCCGCCGCGCGGCGCCGTCTACGCCGGCGCTTGCCAGCCCAATCGCATCGACAACTGCGCCGCCGCGGGCTTCAACTGCGCGGCGACGGCACCGTCGACCGCCGAATCGAAGGTGGCGCTCGGCCCGATCGCCGTCAGGCTCAGCACCAGCTTGCCGCGCGCGTCGAACACCGGCACCGACACCGCGCTGATGCCGGGCAGCGCCACGCCGTCGATGCACGCCACGCCGTCGGCGCGCACGCGGGCTATCTCGCGATCGAAGGCAATGCCGAGTCCGAGGCGGCCGCCCGTGCGTGCGCGGGCGGAACGCGCGGGCGCGGCCTGCGCCTCGTTGGCCAGCGCCTCCAGCACCGCCTCGGGCGGCCCGAACGCGGCGAACAGCCGGCCGGACGCGGTGTCCGGGATGCTCATCACGGTGCCATGGCGCATCGACACATGCACCGGCGACGGCGCCTCGGCGATGCGCACCAGCGTCGGCCCGCGATGGCCCCACACCGCGATCGCCACGGTGTGGCCGGTGGCGCGCGCCAGCTCGTCGATGCGCTCCGTCGCCAGCCGCACCGGGTCGTACTGCTGCAGGCCGATCAGGCCCATCTGCAGCGCCAGCGGGCCGAGGCCGTAGCGCCCGCCTTCGGTCTCGCGCTCCACCAGGCCGAGCTTGATGAAGCTCACCAGGTAGGGGTGCGCCTTGCCGGCGCTCATCTGGGCGGCCAGCGCCAGGTCCTTCAGCGGCAGCGGCTGCCCGTGGTGCGCCAGCGCCAGCAGCAGGCGGCCGCCCACCTCGATGCTCTGGATGCCGCGCGAATCGGATTCGCGTGCGGTCTTGCTGCTGGCGGCGGAAGGCGAGGGCGGGGTCACGGTGAAGAGGGTGATTGGACACGGCTGGACGACCCCATTATGATAGCGCCATGATTCAGCATTGGTGAATCAATTCAGCAAAGGTGAAATTCGATGACGGGCGCATCCATTCCGGTCGACGGCCAGCTCAGCGGCTTCGGCAACCATTTCAGCAGCGAGGCCGTGCCTGGCGCGCTGCCTCAGGGCCGCAACAGCCCGCAACGCGCGCCGTTCGGCCTCTACGCCGAGCTGTTGTCGGGCACCGCGTTCACCGCGCCGCGCCATGCCAACCAGCGCACCTGGCTCTACCGCCGCCAGCCGTCGGTGCGCAGCGGCCCGTATGCGCCGATGGCGCACGCGCTGCTGAAGACAGGGGCGCGCGACGGCGTGGACATTCCGCCCGATCCGCTGCGCTGGAACCCGATCCCGCTGCCGCCCGAGCCGCTCGACTTCGTCGACGGCCTGCGCACGATGGTGCTCAACGGCGACCCCGACGCGCAGTCGGGGGTCGCGGTGCATCTCTACGGCGCCAGCAAGCCCATGGGCACGCGCGCATTCGTCGACGTCGACGGCGAGCTGCTGTTGATTCCGCAAGAGGGCGCGCTGCGCGTCACCACCGAGCTGGGCGTGCTGCACGCCAGCCCCGGCGACATCGTGCTGCTGCCGCGCGGCATGCTGTTCAAGGTCGATCCGGCCGTCGCCGGCGCATCGGTGCGCGGCTACGTGTGCGAGAACTACGGCGCCGCGTTCCGCCTGCCCGAACTGGGCCCGATCGGCTCCAACGGCCTGGCCAACACGCGCGACTTCATCGCGCCGCACGCCGCGTTCGACGGCGGCCCCGCGCAGCCCTGGGAGCTGGTGCGCAAGTTCGGCGGCACGTTGTGGCGCGCGCCCGCCGCGGCGTCGCCGTTCAACGTCGTGGCCTGGCACGGCAATCTGGCGCCGTTCGTCTACGACACGCGGCGCTTCAACACGATCGGCACGGTCAGCTTCGACCATCCGGATCCGTCGATCTTCACGGTGCTCACGTCGCCGTCCGACACGCCCGGCTGGGCCAACTGCGACTTCGTGATCTTCCCGCCGCGCTGGATGGTGGCCGAGGACACCTTCCGCCCGCCCTGGTACCACCGCAACGTGATGAGCGAGTGCATGGGCCTCGTGCACGGCCAGTACGACGCCAAGGAGGAAGGCTTCCGTCCGGGCGGGCTGTCGCTGCACAACAGCATGGTGCCGCACGGCCCCGATGCCGACGCCTTCGACAAGGCCAGCAAGGCCGAGCTGGCGCCGCGCAAGCTCGACAACACGCTGGCCTTCATGGTGGAGAGCCGCTGGCGCCTGCGCCCGACGGCGTTCGCGTTGAACGGCGGCCACCTCGACAAGTCGTACGCCGATTGCTGGACCCCGCTGCAAGACAACTTCAAGGCCTGACATGCTCGACTTCACGCACGCCCCGGAGGCCCGCAGCTGGGTGACCTCCGCCAACGCCGACGACTGCGATTTCCCGATCCAGAACCTCCCGTTCGGTCGCTTCCGCCGCGCCGGCACGAACGAGCCCATGCGCATCGGCGTGGCCATCGGCGACCAGGTGCTGGACCTGGCGGCGCTGGGCCAACTCGATCCGCAGGTCGCCGTGCTGCTGGGCCCGCTGGCGCAAGGCGACCTGAACGGCTTCATGGCGCACGGCCGGGCCGCGCGCATCGCGTTGCGCCAGGCGTTGTTCGTCGGGCTGTCGGCCGAGCCGTCGGGCACCGCGTCGCTGTGGCACGCCAAGGCCGCGACGCTGTTGGTGCCCCTCGACGAGGCCGAGATGGGCCTGCCGTGCCGCATCGGCGACTACACCGATTTCTACACCGGCATCCATCACGCGACGACGGTGGGCAAGCTGTTCCGGCCCGACAACCCGCTGCTGCCCAACTACAAGTGGGTGCCCATCGGCTACCACGGCCGCAGCTCGTCGATCGGCGTCAGCGGCCAGCGCTTCGCGCGGCCCTGGGGCCAGACCAAGGGCGAAGGCGACACGCCGGTCTTCGCGCCGTCGCGCAGCCTCGACTACGAGCTGGAGCTGGGCTTCTTCGTCGGGCCGCCCAACGCGCCCGGCACGTCGCTGGACATGGCGCAGGCCGAGGCCTCGCTGTTCGGCGCCACGCTGCTCAACGACTGGTCGGCGCGCGACGTGCAGGCCTGGGAGTACCAGCCGCTGGGCCCGTTCCTGGCCAAGAACTTCGCGACGACGATCTCGCCGTGGATCGTCACGATGGAGGCGCTGGCCCCGTTCCGCGCGCCGTTCCTGCGCGACCCGGGCGACCCGCAGCCGCTGCCCTACCTGGACTCGGCCACCAACCGCGAGCGCGGCGCCATCGCGATCGGCCTCGAGGTGTGGATCCAGACGAACGAGATGCGCGCGCAGGGCCAGTCGGCCGTGCGCCTGTCGGCGAGCTCGTTCGCCGACGCCTACTGGACGCCCGCGCAACTGCTGGCCCACCACGCCAGCAACGGCTGCAACCTGCAGCCGGGCGACCTGATGGGCAGCGGCACGCAGAGCGGCCCGAATCCGGAGCAGGGCGGTTCGCTGCTGGAGCTGAGCCAGGGCGGCAAGCTGCCCTTCGCGCTGGCCAACGGCGAGACGCGCACGTTCCTGCAGGACGGCGACTGCGTGATCCTGCGCGGGCATTGCGAGGCCGAGGGGGCACGCCGGATCGGCTTCGGCGATTGCGCGGGGACGCTGTTGCCGGCGGTCGAGCGCGCGTAGTGCGCGCGGGTCAGATCGCCTTGGCGAGTTCAGGCGTCGCGGGGCGGCGCTTCGTCGCGGCCGCGACCGCCGCGAACACCACGATGCCCGCCACGCCGCACCAGGCATCCGTCCACAACATGCCGTTGGTGCCCCAGCGCGTGTTGGCGGCGCCGTCGATGAAGGTCATCAGCATGATCGGAGCGTTCGACACCGAGGACAGGAAGCTGAACTTGGTGGCCGCGGCCGTGTCGCCGATGGCCTCCAGGACCACCGCGCAATAGGCGGCGTAGCACAGGCCGACAACGAAGGCGTAGGCCGACGTCCAGAAGATGTACTGGTTGGACGTGCGCGGGCACAGTGCCATGCCGACGGCCGCGACCACCAGCAGGAAGCCGAACACGCAGTAGGCCGTCCTGCGATCCATGCGATCGCACAGCCAGCCGCCGGCGAGGCAGCCGAGCGCCGAGATCACCCCGCTCATGGCGCCGGTGACGAACGCGACGACGTTGGCCGAAGCGTGCCACTCGTTCGCGATGGGCGACCACAGGTTCTGCGCCGCGCCGCTGCCGATCGGCAGCAGGCAGATCAGCAACGCGAGGATGCCGATGCGCGATCGCAGCAGGTTCCACAGGTCGCTGCCGATCGCAACCAGGTTGGCGCGGACGCCCAGGTGTCCCGCCGCCTCGACGTGGCCGTCGACCTTCAGGAGCGGACGCGAGTCGTCCACCCAGAACAGCGCCAGGCAGCACAGCGCGCACAGCAGGCCCAGCGCGCCTCCGGAGGCCGCGTCGCTCAGGCCTTCGCTCTGGATCAGCCACAGGCTCAGGCCGCCGCCCAGGCCTTGGCCGCCGAGGTTGCCGGCCTGCGACCAGCCGCCGGCACGCCCGCGCTCGCTGTCGGGAACGGTCGCCGCCATCAGGCTCTCGACCGCCATCGCGAGCAGGGTGGCGGTGAAGTTGCTGACCGTCAATGCGACGCTGACCAGGACCAGCGACGGGTGGTCGCCCATGGCGGCGCGGCCCGCCAGCCAGAGGCCCAGGCCGCAGACGAGCGTCGAGCCGACGTACCAGATCTTGCGCGTGAGCAGGGTGTCGACCAGCGGGGCCCACAGCCATTTCAAGAGCAGGCAGACGTAGCTGATCCCGACCACGATCGCGATGTCGCCGGTGCCGATGCCCTTCTTGCTCAGCTCGTAGGCGAGCGCCACCGTGAGGAAGCCCGGCACCGCGCCGAAGGGCATGAACAGCACCAGGAACAGGAACGGGTGCGCGGCCTTGGGCGGCGACGGAGCGGCGCCGGAAAGCGCAGCGGCAGGGGAGGTCATCGTTGAATCCGGGAAGACAGTGCGCGGATTGTCCGTGCAGGGCGCGCTCCCGCGCCCGAGGGTTAGCGAGCCCGGCCGCGCGTGGCGCAGGCGCCGGGCACAATGAACCGATGAACGGTCCCCAACGCATCGTCTGCCTCACCGAGGAAACCACCGAGTGGCTGTACCTGCTCGGGCAGGAGCACCGCATCGTCGGCATCTCCGGCTACACGGTGCGTCCGCGCCGCGCGCGCGACGAGAAGCCGCGCGTGTCGGCGTTCCTGGACGGCAAGATCGACAAGATCGTCGCGCTGCAGCCCGACCTCGTGATCGGCTTCTCCGACATGCAGGCCGCGCTCGCCGACAAGCTGATCCGCGCCGGCCTCAACGTGTTCATCACCAACCAGCGCAGCGTCGCCGAGATCTTCGCCACGCTGCGGCTGGTGGCCGGCCTCGTGCAGGCGGGCGAGCGCGCCGAGGCCTGGATCGCGGCCTGCCAGGCGCGCCACGCCGAGATCGCGGCCGCGTCCACCGCGTGGCCGCGCAGGCCCCGCGTCTACTTCGAGGAGTGGGACGACCCGATGATCAGCGCGATCCGCTGGGTCTCGGAGCTGGTCGCGGTGGCCGGCGGCGTCGACGTGTTCGCCGAACTGGGCCTGCACGCCGGCGGCAAGGATCGCATCGTGCACGACGCCGCCGAGCCGCCGCGCCGTGCACCCGACCTGATCGTCGGCAGCTGGTGCGGCAAGAAGTTTCGCGGCGCCAACGTGGCCGCGCGTCCGGGCTGGCAGGCGGTGCCGGCGGTGGCCAACGGCGAGCTGCACGAGATCAAGTCCTGCGACATCCTCCAGCCGGGCCCCGCGGCGCTGACCGACGGGCTGGAGCAACTGCACAAGCTGTGCGCGGCGTGGGCTGCGAAGCAGGCCTGAGCTTCAGGGCTTCCAGCCCTTTGCCTTGGCCGCGGCTTCGCCTGCGGCATCCAGCGTGTCGCCCTCCCGCAGCGCATCCACCGCCTGCAACAGAGCCGGGCTGTAGGGACTCGCGGCCATGCGGTAGCTGCCGGTGGCCAGCGTGGCCGAGGCCGACGTGGCGGCGGCGTCGTGCGAGAGGTTCGCCACCACCCAGCCGTCGTCCTGCTTGCACGCGATGCCCGCCGACGCGCCGGCCAGCGTGAAGGTGCGGCAGTACTGCTGCGCATGATTGCGGAAGCTCAGGCCCACGGCGACGTCCGACGCCGTCTTGTCGCCGCCGCCGCCCGTGCGTTGCTCCAGCGCCTCGCGCAGGCGGCCGCGCGCGGCGATCGTCCCGTTGTCGCCCGTGGCGAGCGCCAGCGACGCGCTGCCGGACGTCGCGGCGCCTGGCGCGAGCACGCGGGTTCCGAACAGCACGCCCAGCACCAGGCAGGCCGCCATCGCGGCCCACTCGGGCCATTGCCAGCGGCGCGCATGCGGCAGCCGGGCGCGATGGGCGTCGTTGGCGCCCGGGACGACGGCATCGTTGGCCGCCGTGGCGGCCGGGTCGGAAATCGCGAGCAGGTCCAGCAGGCCGGCCGGCATGGGCTCGTCCAGCACCGGCGCGTAGGCCGACTGCAGCGTCGCGCGCAACGCGCGCTCGCGCGCCACCGCGGCCGCGAGCGCGGGCTCGTGCGCGAGGCGCGCGTCGAACGCGGCGCGTTCGGCGGGCGGCAACTCGCCGTCCACCCAGGCCATCGCCAGGAGGCGGTCGTCTTCGGTCAGGGCATTCATGGCTGCAGGTCTCCGTCGCCCAGCATCAGTTGAAGCGCGTCGCGGCCGCGCGCGAGGCGGCTGGTCAGCGTGCCGATGGGGATGTCCAGCACGGCCGCGGCTTCCTTGTAGGGCAGGCCTTCGACCAGCACCAGGCTCACGGCCATGCGCTGATCCTCGGGCAGGCGGCCCATCGCCTTCTCGATCGACAGCCGGATGTCGCGGCTGCCTGTTTCCGAGTAGCCCACGTGCTCGCCGGCCTCAGCGGGCGCGAGCACGTCGTCGCGGCGGCCGCGCGCCCGCACCTCGTCGATCCATGCGTTCTTCATGATTCGAAACAGCCAGCTGTCCAGTCGGGTTCCATCCTGCCAATGATCGAGGTGCTTCAACGCACGCTCGACCGCGATCTGCACGAGGTCGTCCGCGTCCTCCCGATGCCGGGTGACGGCACGGGCGAAACGGCGCAGCCGCGGCAGCAGGGCCGCGATCTCCGCGCGCAGCGCAAGGGGCGAAAGGCTCATGACATGATGGGAGAACGTCGTGGCGATGGATTTTCTTCCATCGCTGCTACGTTATATGAACATGTGCACCAGAACTTGCCGATTTCTTGCGCTCGCGGTCGCGCTCCTGTCGACCGCGGCGGCCCACGCGCAGCTGCGCCTGCCCTCGCTGGGCTCGACGCTGTCGCCGATCGCGCGTGCGCCGGTGCTCCAGCGCGTGGAGCCGCTGGTCGACACCGCCCTGGCGCCGGTCGACCTGGCCGCGGCACGCCTGCAGGAAACGGCCCGGCGCCTGCGGGCGCATAGCCGCGAACTCGACCGCGACCCGCAGGGCGAGTTGATCGTGCGCGCCGAGGTGCTGGCGCAGCCTTCGAGCCCGGCGGCACGCGCGGCCTTGCTCGCTGCCGGCTTCAAGACCTTGCGCGAGGACACGCTGGAAGGGCTGGGCGATGCGCTGGTCGTGTTGAAGCCGCCGTCCGGCCTCGAATTCGAGGACGCGGTTGCGCGGGCACGCTCGATCGACCCGGCGGGGGTGTACGACTTCCATCATGTCTACCTGGGCAGCGGCAGCGTGGGGACGGCGAGCCCGGCCGCATCGGCTGCGGCGCTCGCGCTGCCCGCGGGTGTAGTCGGTGCGTCGTTGCGCGTCGGCCTGATCGACAGCGGCGTCGATGCGCGCCACCCGGCGTTCGCCAACGCGGTCGTGCAGCGCCACGGCTGCGACGACGGCGCGCATCCGGCCGCGCACGGAACGGCGGTGGCGTCGCTGATGATCGGCCAGGCGGGCCCGTTCCATTCCGCGCTGCCACGCGCCACGCTCTACGCCGGCGACGCCTATTGCGACGCGGCCACGGGCGGCTCGGTGGAGGCGATCGCGCGCGAGCTCGCGTGGCTCGCGCGTGAGCAGGTCGCCGTCGTCAACATCAGCCTGGTCGGTCCGGCTAACCAGATATTGCAGCGTCTGATCGAGCGCGCGGTGGCGCAAGGCATGCTGATCGTCGCGGCGGCGGGCAACGACGGGCCGGCGGCGCCGCCGCTGTATCCGGCGTCGTGGCCCGGCGTCGTGGGCGTGGGCGCGGTGGACGGCCGGCTGCGCCTGCTGCCCGAGGGCGCGCGCGGGCCGCAGGTGATGTTCGTGGCGCCGGGGGCCGACATGGCCGCCGCGGCCGCGGGCACGCGGGAATTCGCGCCGGTGCGCGGCACCTCGTTCGCGGCGCCGTTCGTGGCCGGCCTGCTGGCCGCGACGTACCAGACGGCGTCGCCGGACGGCGCCCGCGCCGCGATCGCGCGCCTCGCCGGCACGGCGCACGAACTGCCGGCGGCGCCGCGCGAGGGCTATGGACGCGGTCTTGTCGCGGAGAGCCTGCGCACCGCGCCGGATGCGGTGGCCCTCGTGCACGAGCGCTAGTTGCGATTGGTTTCATCTGCGCCGGAAGAAACCCGGCGCGGGCGGCGTTCTCCCTTTGCAGGCTGCGAAATCGTTCGCGAGCCCATCAGCCAAAGGTGAACAACATGATCCGCAAACAATCTGCTTTCCACACCGTCGCCGTGATGGCGCTGTCAACCCTCTGCGTGGCGATCTCCACGTCGGCGCACGCCGGCCTGCTGGGCGGCGGCGGCCTGCACGGCGGTGGGCTGTCGGGTGGCCTCGGCGGCGGCCTGGGCGCGATGCCCAGCCACGGCGGCCTGGCGGGCAACCTCACTGGCAATGTCGCCGGCAACGTGACGACGCCCGACACGACGCCGGTCAAGGACGCGGCTGGCAACATGGTCGACTCCGGCAAGACGGCCGCGGGCGACGCGGCGGCCAAGGGCAAGGCGCTGGCCGCGGACGGCAAGGCGACGGCGGCCAACGCGGTGGCCGGCGGCCAGGCCGCCGTGGGCGGTGGCGTGCAGACGGCGCGCGACGTCAAGGATCAGGTCGGTTCCACGGCGGGCAACGTGGCCGCGAACGGTGCCGGAAGCCTGAGCGCCGCGACCGACTCGGCCACCGGCAGCGCCAACGGCGCGCTGGGTGCCGGCACGGCGCCGGCTGCGTTGTCGCTGGCCGGCAATGCCGCGGGCAACGCTTCGCGCAGCACGCCGACCGCCGCGGCCGCCAAGACGACGCCGACCGCCGCGGCCCCGACGACACAAGGCAGGACGGCCGCCGCTCCGTCCGGCAAGACGGCCGCGACCCCGACCCGCACGAGCGCCGCTCCGGCGACCGCCCAGCCCGCGCATTCGATCTCGGGCAACGGCTCGGCCAACGGCAGCCTGCAGGGCTCGGTCTCGCGCCAGGGCGGCGTGAGTCTCGGCGCCAACGGTTCTGCGAACGGCAGCGGGCAGGCTGGATCGCCGGCACCTGCCGCGAACTGATCGCGTCGGGTGATTGAGAAGGGCGCGGCCGTCGGCCGCGCCTTCGTCGTTCAGGCTGGCGGCCGTGCCGGCCAGCGGTACGCCAGCACGCACGCGCGCGGATAGCGGTGCGCCCGAACCGACTCCAGCTGGTTGCCGCCCAGCAGCACCACGTGGTCGCCGTCGTGGCGCAGGAAGAAGCCGACGTGACCCTTCCAGCTTTGCGGATCGTCGCGCCACAACACGGCGATGCAGCCGAGCACGGGCTCGTCCAGCGGCTCGCCCCACGCGAGCCAGCTGCGCGCCAGCGCCGAGCCGGTGCCGCGCAGTCCGCAGCGCGCCAGCGTCCAGCCGACGAACGACGAGCACCAGTTGGCCTTGTCGTCGTAGCCGGCGATGTTGGTGCCGGCGTGGTACGCGGTGATGCGCGGGTTGCTGCTGCCGGCGGGGAAGTTGCGCACGCCGATCTCGGCGCGTGCGACGCGCAGCCAGGGCGCGCGGGCCTCGTCGTCGAGGCGCATGCGCAGCGACGTCATCTGGTCGGACCACCACATCCCCATCTGCGCGATGAACGCGGGCACCGGCTTGCCGTGGCGCACCGGATGGTTGGCCGGCAGCGCGGCGAAGCCGGCGTGCACCAGCGTCACCCGGGTGCCGCCGCGGCACGGCTCGAACGCCACCGACACCGTGGTCGTCTCGTGCGGCGCGAAGTTGACGCCGCGCCAGTCGATCCGCAGCGCATGCGGCGGACGCCATTCGGTGACGGTGCCCGTCTGCACGACGTGGCCGGCGTCGCTCCCGGGCGCGGAGATCGTCTCGAACAGGCGGCCGCCCAGCCGCGG
>FTKD01000194.1_pt3 | contig 25995 bp, 23 predicted proteins | sample 1658191 | NCBI WGS metagenome assembly FTKD01 (sample SAMEA3914808, study PRJEB12502) | metagenome | biome: forest; material: soil | place: Canada | collected 2011-08-03 | depth 0.3 m
GAGGATCCGTTCGTGATCGGCTCCACGCAGTTCCTGCAACACCAGTTCGGCGACGCGGCCGCCTCGCTGGCCACGCGCGCGCCGCCGGCGCCGGACGGCATCTACTGGCGGCTGTGGCGCTACATGGCGCTGGCCCGGCTGGGCGGCGTCGAGCCCGCCAGCGGCAGCCTGGGCCCGGGCACGCAGCCGGGGCCGGGCCTGCCCTGGCCGGGACCGGTCGTCGACTACTTCCATGGCAGCATCGACTCGGCCACGCTGCTGGCGGCGGCCAGGAAGTCGCAGGCCGCGCGCGACCTGTCGCAGGTCTGCGAGGCGCACTTCTACATGGCCGAGGATTCGTTGCTGCGCCAGCGCGGCGACGCCATCGCGCTGTTCAGGCAGGCGGTGCAGGAGTGCCCGAAGAACTTCCACGAGTATGAAGGCGCGGTGGCGGAGCTGAAGGCGGCGGGCCTGCCATTGACGGCGCCCGGCCCGACGCTCGCCGCCGCCGCAGCGTCGGCACCGGCCGCCTCCGCCGCGGCCAGCGCGCCCTGAGCAAGCCGTGCACGAATCCGACAGATTCATTCACGGCTCGCGAGCTCACTTCAGCTCGGTGCTGTAGTTCACCGGCACCCATTGCCACGACTTGCCCGCGGCGCGCAGGTGGCCCATGCCGGGGAACTGCAGGTGCGCCGCGCCGACCAGCGCGTCGTCCTTGGCCGCCAGCCCGAACACGGCCGTGCGCGACAGCGCGGCGGCCTTGGCGTCGCTGTCGAACGCGATGGTCACGCCCGGGTCGGCGAACTGCACCGCGGCCACGTGGATCAGGTCGCCGACGACCAGCAGTTGCTGTCCCCTGCTCTCGACGAGATAGGACGTGTGGCCCGCCGTGTGGCCGTAGCTCGCCAGCGTGCGGATGCCGGGCACCGGCTCGCCGTCGGCCTCGAACGGCTGGTACTTGCCGGCCGCCACATACGGATTGACCGACGCCATCGCGCCCTGGAAGAAGCCCTTGGAGTCCGCGGGCGCCTTGTCGAGATTGGCCTGCGACAACCAGAAGTCGGAGTCGCGCTTGTCCGCGTGCAGCGTCGCGTTGGGGAACACGCGCACGCCGTTGGCCGACAGGCCGCCCACGTGATCGGGGTGCATGTGGGTGACGAAGATGTCGTCGACCTGCTCGGGTTGGTAGCCCGCCGCCTTCAGGCTCGCGAGCAGCTTGCCCAACGTGGGCCCGAACAGCGTGCCGGCGCCGGCGTCGATCAGCACCAGCTTCGTGCCGGTGTTGACCAGGTACGCGTTGACCGAGGTCTCGAGCGGTCCCTTCACGAAGGCCTTCGCGAGCGCCGCGTCCGTCTTCGCGGCGGGTTCGGCGAGCAGCCTGGCGACGTCCAGGTCGACGGTGCCGTCGCTGAGCGCGGTGATCTCGAAGTCGCCGAGCATCGTGCGATAGAAGCCGGGGGCCTGCGTGCGCTGCAGCGGCGCCGCGGCCGACGCCGCGGTCGGCGCGACGACCAGCGCGGCGCTGCCAAGGGCGATCGCGGCGGTCAGCGCGGTGACGTGGAACAGGCGGGAGAAGTGGTTCATGGAGGGTTCTTTCGGAGTGGCCGGATACGGCCTGGGTGATCGATGGGCTGGATTGTGTTGTTTTGCGAAATGCAGAACAATCACGCCATACGCAAAGCATCGTTGCGATAACCGCAACCACCAAACTCATGATCGACGCCCTCAACAGCTTCCTCGCCGTCGCCTCGTCCAGCAGCTTTTCGCAGGTGGCCAAGTCACAGGCGGTCGCCGTGTCGTCGGTGACGCGCAAGATCGACTGGCTCGAGGCCGAGATCGGTACACGGCTGTTCCATCGCAGCTCGCGCCGCGTGATGCTCACCGACGCCGGCGAGCAGTTCCTGCCGCGCGCGCGCAACATCCTCGCCGAGCTGGCGCAGGCCAAGGACGCGCTGGCATCCATCAACGCCGACCCGCGCGGCCTGTTGACCGTGACGGCGCCGACGATCTTCGGCCGCAGGCATCTCGCACCGGCCGTCGCCAGCTTTCTCGAGCGCTATCCGATGATCGAGGTCGACCTGCACGTCAGCGACACGCTGGTCGATCTCGCCGAGCAGCGCGTGGACGTCGCGATCCGCATCGGCGTGCTGGTCGACAGCGACCTGGTGGCGACGCGTCTCGCCACGTTGCGGCCGCTGGTCTGCGCGAGTCCGGCCTACCTGGCTCGACACGGCCGACCCGGCACGCCGCAGGATCTCGTGGACCACGATTGCATCACCGTCGCCACGCCGTCCCTGGCCGGCCCGGCCTGGCGCTTCGCGGGCGTCCAGCGCGGCGCGGCGTTGCCGGTGCGCGGCAAGCTGCGCACCGACGACAAGGATTGCGCGCTGCAGGCCGCGCTGGCGGGCATCGGCATCGCGCACCTGGCGAGCTGGGTCGCCAGCGAGGACATCGTCGCGGGGCGGCTCGTCTCGCTGTTCCCGGACTCCCAGGCCGCGGACCCGAAGTCCTTGCCGGCGATCCATGCGGTGCGCATGCCGGGGCGTTCCTACGAGGCGAAGGCGCGCTTGTTCATTGCGCACTTGCGCGACGTGATCGGAGAGGTGCCTTACTGGGACGCGGCGCTCGAGCGGATGCGCGCGCCGGCGCCCGCGACCGTGCGCAAGGCGCGGCTTCGCGCGTGAGGCGGCGCAAGCCGATTCGCTTCATCGGACAATCGCTCCCATGACGTCGCCCACGGCCGCCCCCTCCGATCCTGACCCGATGCCCGTCGAGCCGCCCCAGCCCGACCTGGACGCCTGCTGCGGCAATGGCTGCGACCCCTGCATCTTCGATCTGCACGCCTTCGAGATGGATGCCTGGCGCCAGAAGATGCGGGCCTGGCGCGCGCGCCACCCCGACGCGCCGACCGACGCCGGCTGAGGCGCGCTCAGGCCGGCAGGCGAAGTGCGCCGACGCCGGCTTCCGTGAGCGCGGCGCGCCCGAAGGGATTCACTCGCCCCGTTGAACCGCTGGCGCTTCGACGGGAATGTCAGGCCGCGACCAGCTTGACGACGCTCGAGAAGTCGAGCCCGCCGCGGCCCGCCTGGCGGTTCATCGCGTAGAGGTTGCGCGCCAGCTCGCCCAGCGGGATGGTGGCGCCGATGCCCATCGCCGCCTCCACCGCGAGACCCAGGTCCTTGAGCATCAGGTCGCTGCCGAAGCCGCCGCTGTAGCCGCGCGACGCGGGCGCGTTCTCGAGCACGCCGGGCCACGGATTGCAGACCTCGGTGGCCCAGCTGCGGCCGGTGCTCACCGCCATCATCTGCGACAGCACCTTGGCGTCGAGCCCGTGCGCCACGCCCAGCGCGAGCGCCTCGCCGGTGACGGCCATGATCACGCCCAGCGCCATGTTGTTGCACAGCTTGGCCACCTGGCCGGCGCCCGCGTCGCCCATGTGGAAGATGTTCTTGCCCATGCCTTGCAGCACCGGTCGCGCGCGTTCCAGCGCGGCGGCATCGCCACCGACGATGAAGGTCAGCGTGCCGGCGGTCGCGCCAGCGGTGCCGCCGGAGACGGGCGCGTCGATCATCGCGAGGCCGCGCGCCGCCGCCGCCTGCGCCACCTTCTTCGCGGAGGCCGGCGCGATGGTGCTGCAATCGATCACCAGCGCGCCGCTCGCCAGGCGCGCCAGCAGGCCGTCGTCGCCGAGGAACAGCGACTCCACGTGCCTGCTGGCGGGCAGCATGGACACGACGACGTCCGCGCCCTCCACCGCCTCGGCGGCCGATGCGGCAATCTGCAGGCCTTGCGTGCGCGCCGTCGCGACCGCGTCCGCACTGAGGTCGAACGCGGTGACGCGATGGCCCGCCTTCGCGAGGTTGGCGACCATCGGCAGGCCCATGTTGCCGAGGCCGATGAAGGCGATGGTTAGAGAAGTCGTCATGTCGTCTCCTGGGATTTTCGATTCAATGCAGGTCGGCGAGCGGGTGCTCGCCTTCGAAGCGGGGAGCCATCAACGCGGCGATATCGGCCGGAGCCGGCCGCCAGCGCGGCGCCTTGTCCTTGTCGATCAACAGCGCGCGCACGCCTTCGGCGAAGTCGCCGTGCGTGCAGCAGCCCACCGAGGCCTGGTACTCGAGGCGGAACACGTCGGCCAGCGACAGGTGCTTCGCGCGGCGCTGCATCTCGAAGGACAGGCGCGCGGACGTCGGCGAGCCCTTGGCGAAGGCCGCCGCCGCGTTGGCGAGCCACGGGTCGTCGTCGTCCGCCAACGCCAGCAGCCGGGGCGCGATGTCTTCGAGGCGATCGTTGCCGATGACCGCGGCTATGCGATCGACCAGCGAGCGCAACGGGGAGTTGGGCCGCTCGATGCCGTCGGCGCGCGCTTCGAGCAGATGGCTCAGTCGCGCCGCGTCATCGGCGCGCGTGCCGCTCCAATGCGCGCCGGCAATGGCCTCCAGCACGGCGCCGTGATCTTCCTGGCGCAACTGGATGTCGGCCAGGCCCGCGAAGCATGCGTCGCTGGCGTTCAGTGGCGCGCCCGTCAACGCCAGGAACAGGCCGCTGCGCCCCGGTGCGCGACTGAGGAACCAGCTGCCGCCAACGTCGGGATAGAGCCCGATCGTGATCTCGGGCATCGCGAGCTTCGTGCGCGCAGTGACGACGCGATGCGACGCGCCCGCCAGCAGCCCGATGCCGCCGCCCATCACGATGCCGTGTCCCCAGCACAGCAGCGGCTTGGGATAGGTGTGGATGCGATGGTCGAGCCGATACTCGCGCTCGAAGAACGCGGCGGCCTCTTGCGGCACCTGGCCCGACCGGGTAGCCGTGATCGAGCGATGCAACGCGACAACGTCGCCGCCGGCGCAGAACGCCTTGTCGCCCGCGGCGTCCAGCACGACGCCGGCCACGCGCGGGTCGTCGGCCCACGCCTGCAACTGCGGGTTCAACAGGTCGACCATCTCCAGCGACAGCGCATTCAGGCTGGCCGGTGCGTTGAGCGTGGCGCGGCCGAACACGCGGCCCGAGGCCGTCGCGATCGTTCGAAAGAGCACCGCCTCAAGCATTGCGCCACTCCGGCTTGCGCTTGCCGAGGAAGGCCGCGACGCCTTCGCGCTGGTCGGCCGTCTCGAACAGCCCGACGAAGGCCTCGCGCTCGCGCACCAGCATCTGCTGCGGCGCGGCCGAGCGGGCGCCGTGGATCAGTTGCTTGCACGCACGTACCGCGCTCGGGCTCTGCCGCTCGACCGCCGCCGCCATCTCGAGCGCGCGCGCCAGCGCGCCTCCGCGCGCGACCACCTCGTCGACCAGGCCGATGCGCAGCGCGGTGGCCGCATCGGCGCGTTCGCCCAGCAGCACCATGCGCTTGGCCCAAGCTTCGCCCACCGTCCAGGCCAGCCATTGCGTGCCGCCGGCGCACGGCAGCAAGCCCACCGAGGCCTCGGGCAAGGCCATCTGGGCGTGCTCCTCGGCCACGCGCAGGTCGCACGCGAGCGCGCACTCCAGGCCGCCGCCCATCGCATAGCCGTTGATCGCCGCGATGCTGACGCCGCGGAATGCGGACAGCGTCTCGAAGGCCTCGCCGAAGCGGCGCGCCATCGCACTCGCGACGCGCACGTCGCCGTCGGCGAACAGCTTCAGGTCGGCGCCGGCGCTGAAGAACTTCTCGCCGGCGCCGGTGATCACCAGCGCGTAGATGCCGCGATCGGCGTCGAGCTCGCGCACGAGACGCGTCAATGCGGAGAGACTGGCCTGCGTCCACGTGTGCGCGGGCGGATTCGTCAGCGTGACGATGGCGGTATGGCCGCGGCGCTCGAGCGCCAGGCCGCAATGGTCTTGTGTTGTCATCTGATGGTCTCCGTTGCGTCGTCCTGCAACATGCGTCGCGCGACGATCACGCGCATGATTTCGTTGGTGCCTTCGAGGATCTGGTGCACGCGCACGTCGCGCAGCCAGCGCTCGAGGGGGTATTCGCGGATGTAGCCGTAGCCGCCGTGGATCTGCAGCGCCTCGTTGCAGACCTGGAAGCCGACGTCGGTGGCGAAGCGCTTGGCCATCGCGCAATAGACGCCGGCGTCGGGCGCCCCGGCGTCGAGCTTGGCCGCCGCCAGCCGCACCATCTGGCGCGCGGCTACCAGCTCGGTGGCCATGTCGGCCAGCTTGAACTGCAGCGCCTGGAACTCGGCCAGCGCGCGCCCGAACTGGCGGCGCTCGGTCATGTAGCGCTGCGCCGCGCCGAGCGCGCCCTGCGCCGCGCCGACCGAGCACGCGGCGATGTTGACGCGCCCGCCGTCCAGCCCCTTCATCGCGATGCGAAAGCCTTCGCCCTCCTCGCCCAGCAGGTGGCCGGCCGGGATGCGGACATCGTCGAACGCGATCGCGCGCGTGGGCTGGCTGTTCCAGCCCATCTTGTCTTCCTTGCGGCCGTAGCGCACGCCGGGGGCGTCCGCCGGCACGAGGAACGCGGAGATGCCTCCGGCACCGTCCACGCCGCTGCGCGCCATCACCACCAGCGCGTCGGTGGCGCCCGCGCCCGAGATGAACGCCTTGCTGCCGTTGATCACCCACGCGTCGCCGTCGCGGCGCGCGCCGGTGCGCAGCGACGCCGCGTCCGAGCCGGCGTTCGGCTCGGTGAGGCAGTACGACGCCAGCTTGTCGCCGCGCGCGAGCGCCGGCCCCCACTCGGCCGCCACCTCGGGCCGCGCGAACGCGGTCACCATCCACGTGGCCATGTTGTGGATGGTCAGGTAGGCGGTGGTGGACGGGCAGGCCGCGGCGAGTTCCTCGAACACGATCGTGGCGTCCAGCCGCGACAGGCCCAGGCCGCCGTGCGCCACGCCGGCATACAGGCCGCAGAAGCCCAGTTCGCCCGCATGGCGCAGCGTGTCGCGCGGGAACAGCCGCTGCTCGTCCCAGCGCGCCGCGTACGGCGCCATCTCCGCCGCGGCGAAGTCGCGCGCGGCGGCCTGGAACGCGCGCTGGTCGGCGCCGAGTTCGAAGTCCATGGCCTCAGCGCAGGCTGATGGTGGTGTTGACGCCGGTGGACACATCGTCGTCGAACCAGCGCGCGGTGATCGTCTTCGTCTGCGTGTAGAACAGATCACCTGCTTGCCGTACGGGCCCAGGTCGCCGAGCTTGGACGCGCGCGAGCCGCTGAACGAAAACAGCGGCACCGGCACCGGGATCGGCACGTTGATGCCGATCTGGCCGACGTCGATCTCTTCCTGGAACTTGCGTGCGGCCGCGCCCGACTGCGTGAAGATCGCGGTGCCATTGCCGTTCGGGTTGGCGTTGATCAGCGCGATCGCCTCGTCCAGCGTGGCCGCTTCGGCCAGGCACAGCACCGGGCCGAAGATCTCCTGGTCGTAGATCGCCATGCCGGGCCTGACGCCGGAGAAGATCGTCGGGCCGACGAAGTTGCCTTCCTTCAGGCCGCCGTCCAGCGGCGGCAGGCGGCCGTCGAACTCGAGCCTGGCGCCCTCTTCCACGCCGCGCGCGATCAGCGCCTCCACGCGTTCCTTCGCGGCGCACGAGATCAGCGGGCCGACGTCGGTCCCCTTGGACATGCCGTCGCCCACCGACATCTTCTTCGCGCGCGCCACCATGTCCGGAATCCACTGGCGGGCGTCGCCCACCAGCACCGCCACCGACAGCGCCATGCAGCGCTGGCCGGCGGCGCCGAACGCGGCACCGGCCAGCGCGTCGAGCGTCTGCTGCTTGTGTGCGTCGGCCAGCACGATGGCGTGGTTCTTCGCGCCCATCATGCATTGCACCCGCTTGCCGGCCAGCGTCGCGCGCTGGTACACGTGCGTGCCGACCTTGGTGGAGCCGACGAACGAGATCGCCTTGATGTCGGCGTGATCGCAGATCATGTTGACGACGTCCTCGCCGCCGTGCACCACATTCAGGACGCCGGGCGGCACGCCCGCTTCGAGCGCGAGTTCGCACAGGCGCATCGTGACCATCGGATCCTGCTCCGACGGCTTGAGCACGAAGGTGTTGCCGCAGGCGATCGCCATCGGGAACATCCACAGCGGGATCATCGCCGGGAAGTTGAACGGCGTGATGCCGGCGCATACCCCCAGGGGTTGCAGCAAGGTATAGGTGTCGACGCCGCCGGCCACGTTGTTGGCCAGCTCGCCCAGCTGCAGGTTGCCGATGCTGGCCGCGTGCTCCACCACTTCCAGGCCACGAAACACGTCGCCTTCGGCATCGGCCAGCGTCTTGCCCTGTTCGGCGGTGAGGATGGCCGCGAGCTCCTTCATGTTCTCGCGGATCAGTTGCTGGTACTTCAGGAACACGCGGGCGCGGGCGCCGATCGCCGTCTTGCGCCAGGTGGCGAAGGCCTGCTGCGCCGACGCGACGGCGGCGTTCACTTCGTCGGCGGTCGCCATCGGCACGCGCGCCAGCACCTTCTGCGTGGCCGGATTGACGATGTCGCGCCATTGCTGGCTGCGCGATTGCACCCGCTTGCCGCCGATCAGCAGCGGGATGTTCGGGACGGTGACGGTGTCGGTCATGCGGGGGATCTCCATGGCTATCCAGGGTTTCCCGCCTGACCTGTGGACAGCCGGGAGTTCTTCACACAGAATCTATCCACTCCCTTCACAAATTGCGATAACTCGTTGATGTAAAAAGGAAGTCCTGTAAATCTCTTCGCAAGAATTCTGTGAACTCTGTAAAACCTGTGAAGCATGGCCACTGACGCCAGGAAGCTGTTCGTGGGCCCGCGCGTGCGCCGCCTGCGCGAACAGCACGCGTTGAGCCAGACGGCCCTGGCCGAGCGCCTGCAGCTGTCGCTCAGCTACGTGAGCCAGATCGAGAGCAACCAGCGTCCGGTGACGGCCGCGGTGTTGCTGCGCCTGGCCGAGGCCTTCGGCGGCGACATGTCGCAGTTCGCCGACGACACCGACAAGCGCCTGCTGGGCGAGCTCGATTGCGCGCTGCAGGACCGCACGCTGCGCAGCGTGGCCGTGCCGGCGCCGCAGCTCGCGCGCATGGTCGAACAGTCGCCCGAGCTGGTGGAGGCCTTCCTGTTGCTGTACCAGCGCAACCAGCGCCTGCAGGAGGAGTACGCGCAGACGGTGGACCGCTTCTACGGCGAGGTCGGCGGCGAGAGCCGGCCCGGCCCGATCGCCCCGCTGCCGCACGAAGAGGTGCGCGACCATTTCAATCGCCGCAACAACTACATCGACCGGCTGGACCGGCTCGCCGAGCAGCTCGCGCGCGACGCGGGTCTCGCGCCCGGCGCGCGCGCCACGCCCCTGCGCGAGCTGATGCGCACGCACTGCGGCGTAGAGGTGATGGTGTCCGACGACATGCGCGACCCGCTGCGCGACGGCAACGCGTTGCGCCGCTACGAGCCCGCGCGCAAGCGGCTGTGGATCCCGGCCCATCTCAGCGACGCGCAGCAGGCGTTCCAGATCGCCACGCAGTACGCGCTGATCGCGCAGCGCGAGGCGATCGACGCGGAGGTGCGCGACGGCGGCTATTCCGACGCCGCGGCGCAAGGCCTCGCGCGCCAGGGCCTGGCCCATTACTTCGCCGGCGCCACGCTGCTGCCCTACGAGGCGATGCTGGCCGCCGCGCGCGAGAGCCGCTACGACATCGAGTGGCTGGAGCAACGCTTCCACGTCAGCTTCGAGACGGTGTGCCACCGCCTGTCCACGCTGCAGCGGCCGGGCCAGCGCGGCGTGCCGTTCTACTTCGTGCGCATCGACCAGGCCGGCAACATCTCCAAGCGCCAGAGCGCGACGGCCTTCCACTTCGCGCGCCACGGCGGCGCGTGTCCGCTGTGGCAGGTGCACGAGGCGTTCGCCCAGCCCAACCGCATCCTCACGCAGGTGGCCGAGATGCCCGATGGCACGCGCTTCTTCGGCATCGCGCGCACGATCGCGCGCGGCGGCGGCGGCTGGCAGGCGCGGCGCAAGCTTTTCGCGATCGGGCTCGGCTGCGAGCTGTCGCATGCGCGCGAGCTGGTCTACGCGGACGGTCTGGACGTGCACGCGCCGCGCGGCGTCGTGCCCATCGGCCCGGGCTGCCGCGTGTGCCCGCGCACCGATTGCGTCCAGCGGGCGTTTCCGCCGGCCGGCAAGGTGCTGGTGGCGGACAGCGATGCGGAGTCGCTGGTGTCGTACCGGTTCGAGAGTTCCTGAGCGAGGCGGGGCGAGCGCCGCGTCCGCTCACTTGCCCGCAGGCTGGCAGCGCGCGTCTGGGAACTGCGACTGCATGAAGCGCCGCGCCAGCAATGACGCGCGCGTCTTGTCGAGCAGCGGCGTGTCAGGCGATGGCGGCATAGCGCCCGGTGCCTTCCGGCCACGGCGTCAACAACTCGAATCCGTCGTTCGTGACGGCCACCATGTGCTCCCATTGCGCCGACAGCGAATGGTCGCGCGTGACCACCGTCCAGCCGTCGGCCATCTCGCGCGTGCCCGGCTTGCCGACGTTGACCATCGGCTCGATGGTGAACACCATGCCTTCCTGCAGCCGCAGGCCTTCGCCGCGCTTGCCGAAGTGGCACACCTGCGGGTCGTCGTGATAGATCTGCCCGATGCCGTGGCCGCAGTAGTCGCGCACGATGCTGAAGCCTTCCTTCTCGGCCACCTTCTGGATGGCGGCGCCGACGTCGCCCAGCGTGGCGCCGGGGCGCACTTGCAGGATGCCGGCGCGCATCGCCTCGTAGGTGGTGTCCACCAGGCGCTTCGCGAGCACGCCGGGTTCGCCGACGAAGTACATGCGGCTCGTGTCGCCGTGCCAGCCGTCCTTGATCACGGCCACGTCGATGTTGACGATGTCGCCGTCCTTGAGCTTCTTGTCGCCCGGAATGCCGTGGCACACGACGTGGTTCACCGAGGCGCACACCGTCTTCGGGTAGCCGTGATAGCCGATGTTGGCGGGAACCGCCTTCTGCACGTCGATGATGTGATCGTGGCACAGCTTGTCGAGCTCGTCGGTGGTGACGCCGGCCTTCACGTGGGGCGCGATCATGCGCAGCACGTCGGCCGCCAGCGCGCCCGCGACGCGCGCCATGGCGATCTCGGCGGGCGTCTTGATCATGTTGGCGCCCTTCTTCATCGGGCCGCCTTGCGGATGGCCTTGCCCGCCGTGACGGACGCCGCCACGGCCACCTCCGGCCGCACGAACGACAGCTCGCCGGCGCCGGTGCGCGCGCTGCGCAGCATCAGCTGGCAGATGTCGCCATAGGTCAGCTCGGGGTGCAGCTCGGACAGCATGCCCACGCGCAGCCAGTGCTCGGCCTGCGCGTTGATCGAGCGGCTCAGCGCGTCGCTGGCGTCGCGCAGGTTGTCATGCATCAGGTCGGAAATCTTGACGATACCCATGGTGGCATTCCTTATACGGTCTATATATGGAACGTATATTATCAGGAACGCAGCACCTCCGCTGGCCGAACCGTCAGGTAGACCGGCGCCGGGGTACGCACGCCGCGGATCAGCTTGAGCACGCAGTCGCGGTTGACGCGGCTCGCGTCCAGCGTCTGGTGCAAGGCGTCGACGCTGGCGATCGCCACGCCATCCAGGCCGACGATGAGGTCGCCTTCGCGCACGCCCACCAGCGCCGCGGGGCTGTTCGGCTCCACGCTCATCACGCGCACGCCGCTCGAATTGGGCAGCTCGTACGTGAGCACGACGCGCCGATGCAGTTCCTGCGTCTGGCCGGCGACGCCCAGGTAGCCGCGCCGCACGCGGCCGTGCTGGAGCAGTTGCGGGATGACCCAGCCGGCGATGTCCACCGCCACCGCGAAGCAGATCGCCTGCGCGCCGCGGATGATGGCCGTGTTGATGCCGATCACCGCGCCCTGCGAATCGAGCAGCGGCCCGCCCGAGTTGCCCGGGTTCAGCGCCGCATCGGTCTGGATCACGTCGGGGATCAAGCGGCCGGTGCTGGTACGCATGCTGCGCCCGAGCGCGCTGACGATGCCCGCGGTGACCGTGTGCTCGAAGCCCAGCGGGTTGCCGATGGCGATCGCGATCTGGCCGCGCTTCAGGCCGGCCGAGCGTCCCAGCGGCGCATGCCCCAGCGAGCCCCTGGACAAGCCGTCGATGCTCAGCACCGCGAGGTCGGTGTCCGGATCGTCGCCGACCCAGCGCGCGTCGAACTCGCGCCCGTCCGCCAGCGAGACCTGGTGGCGCAGCTCCGGCCGCGCCGTCGCCGCCGGCCTGCCCGCGCGCACCACGTGCGAATTGGTCAGCACGTAGCCGTCGGGCGTGAACAGGAAGCCCGAGCCGCCGCCCAGCGAATCGCCGGATCCATCCGAGCCGCGCAGCCGCACCGCGGCCACGCTCGGCCCGACGCGCTCCACCACCTCGCTGACCGTGCGCGAGTAGGTATCCAGCAGCAAGGCATCGTTGGCACCCATGTCGTTCTCCTTCGAGCACGAAACTGCGAGGCAGAAGCCGGGATTTCAAGGGCCGTGCCCGACGCGGGCACGGCGACAGCGAACTCGCGCCCCGCATGCGAAGATCCGACGGCGCACGCCTGTCGACGGTTCGTGCGACCATCCCCGAGAGGCCCGCTTGCCACGCCGTCCTGACCCCCCTGTCGTTTCCGGCCCCTGTCGTCCGACGGCCGCCTGCGCGCCGCCACTGGCTGCGAAATCCGGCCTCCGGGTCGAGGATGGCGAGCGGCTCGCGTGCCGGATGGCGCCGACGTTGCGGACCACGCAGTGAGCCGGTCGACGCCGCCCACCGTCGCGCTGCCGCCCACGCGCGAACGCGCGATCCCTGTCGCGACGATCCTCGTGATCCTGCTGACCTGGGCCGCCGTCGCGTTCGCGAGCTGGCGCGGGCGCGAGGACGCGATCGACGACTGGCGGTTCTTCACGGCCAACCTGTCCGAGATGGCCGCCCAGCATGCCGACCAGACGCTCGCCGCGGCCGACGCCGTGCTGGGCCGCGTGGTGGACGACGTCAACAAGACGGCGCCCGTCGATGCGGCCGACCTGGTCGCCAAGGCCGGCACGCGCGAGATGTTCGAGCTGCTCAGGCGCCGCCAGGGCGACCTGCCGCAGATCGACGTGATCTCGGTCGTGTCCAACGCGGGCAAGCTCGTTAACTTCTCGCGCACGTTCCCCACGCCAGCCGTCAGCCTGGCCGACCGCGACTACATGCAGGCGCACCTGGGCGACGACTCGCTGCGGGTGTTCCTGTCCGCGCCGGTCAAGAACCGCGGCACCGGGCACTGGACCTTCTATCTCGCGCGCAAGCTGCGCGCCGTCGACGGCCGCATGATCGGCGTGGCCATCGTCGGCATCGAGTGCGAGTACTTCCAGCGCTTCTACGAATCCATCGATTCTGCGCGCGACGGCGTCACCGTCTCGCTGATGCGCCGCGACGGCCTGCTGCTGGCCCGCCAGCCGCCCGTCGACGACTACGTCGGCAAGAGCTTCGCGGGCGGGGCGATGTTCAAGCTGCTCGATCGCGGCGGCATCGATGCGCCGCGCACCGCGATGATCACCGGCCCGCGCGTGGTCGACCAGTCCGACATGCGCGCGCGCCTGGTCGCCCCGACGGTGTCGCGCAGCTATCCGACCGTGGTCGACATCGTCGTGACCGAAGAGCTGATCCTGGCGCACTGGCGCCGCACCACCCTCGCGCTGATCCTGGTGGCCCTCAGCTTCGACGCGGTGCTGGCCGCGCTGGCGGTCTGGATCGCCACCTTGCTGCGGCGGCGGCGCGAGATCCTGCTGCAGTTGAAGCGCGCGGTCGGCGCCGCCGACAGCGCCAACCAGGCCAAGACCACGTTCCTGGCCAACATGAGCCACGAGATCCGCACGCCGATGAACGGCATCCTGGGCATGACCGAGCTGTTGCTGCAGACACCGCTGGAGCCGCGCCAGCGCGAACTCGCGGCGGCCGCGTACGCCTCGGGCCAGACGATGCTGCACGTGCTCAACGACATCCTGGACGTCTCCAAGATCGAGGCCGGCAAGGTGCAGCTCGAGCAGGTCGATTTCGACCTTCGGCGCCTGCTCGCCGACCAGCTCGTGCTGTTTCGCGCCATCGCCGCGAGCACCGGCATCGCGCTGGAGGGGCAGTTCGACGACGACCTGCCCCGCATGGTGGCGGGCGACCCCACGCGGCTGCGCCAGATCCTCACCAACCTGCTGAACAACGCCATCAAGTTCACCGAAAGCGGCGGCCGCGTGGTGCTCGGCGTGACGCGTAGCGGCGGCGACGCGGCCACGCACCGCCTGTCGTTCGAGGTTCGCGACAGCGGGATCGGCATCAGCGAAACGGCACAGGGGCGCCTGTTCGAGCCCTTCACGCAGGCCGACGAGTCGACCACGCGCCGCTTCGGCGGCACCGGCCTCGGGCTCGCGATCACCAAGGAGCTGGTCAAGCTGATGGGCGGCCGGCTGTCGGTGGTCAGCCAGCCGGGCCAGGGGTCGACCTTCCGCGTCGAACTCGGCCTGCTCGCGTCGCACGCCGAACCCGTCGAGCCGGCCCCGTCGCCGGTGGCCGACATGGATCACCGGCCCCTCGCGGGCCTGCACCTGCTGGTGGCCGAAGACAACCCGGTGAACCTGCAGGTGGCCGTCGCCATGCTCGAAGGCCTGGGCGCGCGCGTCGATTGCGCGCTGGACGGCGCGCAGGCGGTGGCCCAGTGCCGCAACGGCCACTTCGACGCGCTGCTGCTCGATTGCCAGATGCCCGGCATGGACGGCTACGAAGCCGCGCGCCGCATCCGCGCCGAAGGCACGCGCCGCCTGCCCATCATCGCCGTGACCGCCAACGCGATGCCCGCCGACCGCGAGCTGTGCCTGGCCGCGGGGATGAACGACCACCTGGCCAAGCCGCTGGCCAGGGAGGCCCTGGCGGCGATGGTGCTGAAGTGGGTGCGCCGCGACTGAACTGCAGGGCGTCGTTCAGGTGTACTGCTTCTCCAGCGCGTCCCACTCGGCCTTGCCGACCAGCCGCTGGCGCTCGGCGAACGACACGACCAGCGCCGGATCCTCGTCCATGCGCCTCGTCTCCTTCAAGACGCCCAGCACCTTCTGCATGCCGGCGACCGCGCCCTGCAGCGCGGCGTTGGCGTACAGCACGAGGCCGTAGCCCAGCGCGCCGAGCTCGTCGGCGCCGAAGATCGGGGTCTTGCCGCCGATCACCATGTTCATCAACTGCGGCCGCGACAGGCGTTGCGGCAGCGCGCGGATCTCGCCGGCAGTCGTCACGGCCTCCACGAACAGGATGTCGGCGCCGGCCTCGGCGAAGCGCTGCGCGCGTTCGACGGCGGCCTCGAAGCCGTGCGTGGCCGCAGCGTCGGTGCGCGCCATGATCAGGAAGTCGGGATCGTGGCGCGCGTCGACCGCCGCCTTGATCTTGCTCACCGCCTCTTCGGTGGAGATGACCTCCTTGCCCGAGAAGTGGCCGCAGCGCTTGGGCGCGACCTGGTCTTCGAGCTGGATGCAGTCGGCGCCGGCGCGCTCGAGCACGCGCACCGTGTGGCGCACGTTGAGCGCGTTGCCGAAGCCGGTGTCGGCGTCGACGATCAGCGGCAGGTCGACCGCGTCGCGGATGCGCATCGTGTGGTCGGCGATGTCGGTGAGGCCCATGAAGCCCTGGTCGGGCATGCCGAACCACATGTTGGTGACGCCGGCGCCGGTGACGTAGAGGGCTTCGTAGCCGAGGTCGGCGATGACGCGCGCGGAGAGCGCGTTGAAGGCACCGGGAACGATGACGCCGCGGCGGGCCTCGGCCAGCGCACGAAGGGTCTTGCGAGTGGACATGGGGGAAATCCTGTTGTTCAGAAACTGTCGCCGGGGATGCGGACCCAGCCTTCCATCAACACGCGGGCGCTGCGGCTCATGATCGCCTTCGTGACGACCCACGTGCCGTCCACCTGCGCGGCCTCGGCGCCGACCCGCAACGTTCCTGAGGGATGGCCGAAGCGGACGGCGCTGCGCGCACCGCCGCCCGCGGCGAGATTGACCAGCGTGCCGGGAATGGCCGCGGCCGTGCCGATGGCCACCGCCGCCGTGCCCATCATCGCGTGGTGCAGCTTGCCCATGGACATCGCGCGCACCAGCAGGTCGACGTCGCCCGCCTTGACCTGCTTGCCGCTCGAAGCGGTGTAGTCCCCGGGCTTGGCGACGAACGCGACCTTAGGCGTGTGTTGCCGCCCCGCCGCCTCGTCGACGTTCTTGATCAGGCCCATGCGCACGGCGCCGTGCGCGCGGATCGTCTCGAACATCGCGAGCGCCTTCGCGTCGCCGTTGATCGCGTCCTGCAGTTCGGTGCCGGCGTAGCCGATGGCCTCGGCGTTCAGGAAGATCGTCGGGATGCCGGCGTCGATCAGCGTGGCGGCCAGCGTGCCGACACCGGGCACTTCCAGGCGATCGACGACGTTGCCCGTGGGGAACATCGCGCCGCCGCCCTCGCCATCGCCATCGTCGGCCGGATCCAGGAATTCGAGCTGCACCTCGGCAGCCGGGAACGTGACGCCGTCGAGCTCGAAGTCGCCGGTCTCCTGCACCGCGCCGGCCGTCATCGGCACGTGCGCGACGATGGTCTTGCCGATGTTGGCCTGCCAGATGCGCACGGAGGCAACGCCGTCGCGCGGGAGGCGCTCGGCGGCGACCAGGCCGTTGGCGATCGCGAACGGGCCGACCGCCGCCGACAGGTTGCCGCAGTTGCCGCTCCAGTCGACGAAGCGGCTGTCGATCGAGACCTGGCCGAAGAGGTAGTCGACGTCGTGGCCGGGCCGCGTGCTCTTCGAGAGGATGACCGTCTTGCTGGTGCTCGACGTGGCACCGCCCAGGCCGTCGATCTGCTTGCCGTACGGATCGGGGCTGCCGATCACGCGCATCAGCAGCGCGTCACGCGCGGGGCCAGGCACGCGCGCGGCCTCGGGTAGGTCCTCCAGGCGGAAGAACACGCCCTTGCTGGTGCCGCCGCGCATGTAGGTGGCGGGAATCCTGATTTGAGAGACGGATGACATGGCTGTCCGATGTGGCTCAGGCGGCGACGCGGGTCGACGCCAGGAAGTCCTGCGCGAAGCGCTGCAGCACGCCGCCCGCATCGTAGATCGAGACCTCCTCGGCCGTGTCGAGGCGGCAGATGACCGGCACGGCTATCCGCTCGCCGTCGCGGCGATGGATCACCAGCGTCAGCGTGGCGCGCGGCCGGCGCTCGCCGATGACGTCGTAGGTCTCGGTGCCGTCGAGTGCCAGCGTCATGCGGGTCGTGCCCGGCTCGAACTCCAGCGGCAGCACGCCCATGCCGATCAGGTTGGTGCGGTGGATGCGCTCGAAACCTTCGGCGGCGATCGCCTCGACGCCGGCCAGCCGCACGCCCTTGGCCGCCCAGTCGCGCGACGAGCCCTGGCCGTAGTCGGCGCCCGCGACGATGATCAGCGGCTGCTTGCGCGCCATATAGGTCTCGATCGCCTCCCACATGCGCATCACCCGGCCTTCGGGCTCCACGCGCGCGAGCGACCCGGCCTTCACGCTGCCGTCGGCGTTGCGTACCATCTCGTTTCTCAAGGTCGGGTTCGCGAACGTCGCGCGCTGCGCCGTCAGGTGATCGCCGCGGTGGGTGGCGTAGGAGTTGAAGTCCGCTTCCGGCACGCCCATGCGATGCAGGTATTCGCCGGCGGCGCTGTCCAACAGAATGGCGTTGGACGGCGACAGGTGGTCGGTGGTGATGTTGTCCGGCAGCACCGCCAGCGGGCGCATGCCGCGCAGCGTGCGTTCGCCGGCCAGCGCGCCTTCCCAATACGGCGGGCGGCGGATGTAGGTGCTTTGCGCGCGCCAGTCGTACAAGGGCGCGACGGCCGGGCCGGTGTCCGGCGTGATCGCGAACATCGGCTCGTAGACCTGGCGGAAATGCTCGGGCTTCACGCTGGCCGCGACAATGGCGTCGATCTCGGCATCGGTGGGCCACAGGTCGGCGAGGCGGATTTCGCGGCCGTCGACCACCGTCAGCACATCCTTCTCGATGTCGAAGCGCACGGTGCCCGCGATCGCATAGGCCACGACCAGCGGCGGCGAGGCCAGGAACGCCTGCTTCGCGTACGGATGGATGCGGCCGTCGAAGTTGCGGTTGCCCGAGAGCACGGCGGTGGCGTAGAGATCGCGCTCGACGATCTCCTGCTGGATGGCCGGGTCCAGCGCGCCCGACATGCCGTTGCAAGACGTGCACGCGTACGCGACGACGCCGAAGCCCAGCTTCTCGAGCTCGGGCATCAGGCCGGCGTCCTCCAGGTACAGCGTCACGGCCTTGGAGCCCGGCGCCAGCGAGGTCTTCACCCATGGCTTGCGCGTGAGGCCGACCCGGTTCGCGTTGCGCGCCAGCAGGCCCGCGGCGATCACGTTGCGCGGGTTACTGGTGTTCGTGCAGCTGGTGATGGCGGCGATGATCACCGCGCCGTCGGGCATCAGCCCGGGCGTGTCGGTCCAGGGCGCAGCGATGCCTTTCGCCGCCAGGTCGCTGGTGGCGACGCGCGCATGCGGGTTGGACGGGCCGGCCATGTTGCGGACGACCGTGGACAGGTCGAACGCCAGCGTGCGTTCGTACACGGCGTGCTTCAGGCTGTCCGACCACAGGCCGGCCTGCTTCGCGTAGGTCTCCACCAGCGCGACCTGCGCGTCGGCGCGGCCGGTGAGGCGCAGGTAGGCGATCGTCTGCGCGTCGATGGCGAACATCGCCGCGGTGGCGCCGTATTCGGGCGCCATGTTGGAGATCGTGGCGCGGTCGCCCAGCGTCAGCGCCGCGGCGCCCTCGCCGTGGAACTCGAGGTAGGCGCCCACCACCTTGGATCGGCGCAGGAACTCGGTCAGCGCCAGCACGAGGTCGGTCGCGGTGATGTTCGGCCGGGGCTTGCCCGTCAGCTCGACGCCGACGATCTCGGGCAGCCGCATCCAAGACGCGCGTCCGAGCATCACGTTCTCGGCCTCCAGCCCGCCGACGCCCACGGCGACGACGCCCAGCGCGTCGACGTGCGGCGTGTGGCTGTCGGTACCCACCAGCGTATCCGGGAAGGCCACGCCGTCCTGCGCATGGATCACCGGCGACATCCGCTCCAGGTTGATCTGGTGCATGATCCCGTTGCCCGGCGGGATCACCTCCATGTTCCTGAAGGCGCGTTTCGTCCACTCGATGAAGTGGAAGCGATCCTCGTTGCGTCGGTCCTCGATCGCACGGTTCTTCGCGAAGGCATCCGGGTCATCGCCGCCGCACTCCACCGACAGCGAGTGGTCGACGATCAGCTGCACCGGCACGACGGGGTTGACCTGGGCCGGATCGCCGCCCTGCTCGGCGATGGCGTCACGCAGGCCGGCCAGATCCACCAGCGCCGTCTGGCCGAGGATGTCGTGGCAGACCACGCGCGCCGGAAACCACGGGAAATCGCGGTCGCGCCGGCGCTCGACGATCTGCGTCAGGCACTCGACCAGGATCGCGGGATCGCAGCGGCGCACCAGGTTCTCGGCGTGCACGCGCGACGTGTAGGGCAGCGTGGCCCACGCGCCGGCACGCATCGCCTCGACGGCCTCGCGGGCGTCGAAGTAGTCGAGTGCCGTGCCGGGCAGGTTCTTGCGGTACTGGAGATTCATGGCGTCGTGACGGAACGGTGGCTGGCCTGCACAGCTTAACGGCGGTCGGAGATCGGCAGGAACTGCAGGTCTTCCGGGCCGGTGTAGTTGGCGCTGGGGCGGATGATCTTGTTGTCGATGCGCTGCTCGATCACGTGCGCCGCCCAGCCCGACGTGCGCGAGATGACGAACAGCGGCGTGAACATCGCGGTGGGCACGCCCATCACGTGGTAGCTGACGGCGCTGAACCAGTCGAGGTTGGGGAACATCTTCTTGACGTCCCACATCACGCTCTCGAGGCGCTCCGCGATGTCGAACATCTTCGTCGAACCGGCTTCCCTCGACAGCCGCTGGGCGACGCCCTTGATCACGACGTTGCGCGGATCGCTCACGGTGTAGACCGGATGGCCGAACCCGATCACCACTTCCCTGGCCTCGACGCGGCGGCGGATGTCGGCCTCGGCCTCGTGCGGGTTGTCGTAGCGCTTCTGGATCTCGAACGCCACCTCGTTCGCGCCGCCGTGCTTCGGGCCGCGCAGCGCGCCGATGCCGCCGGCGATCGCCGAATACATGTCGCTGCCCGTGCCGGCGATCACGCGGGCCGTGAAGGTCGACGCGTTGAACTCGTGCTCGGCATAGAGGTTCAGCGAGGTGTGCATCGCGCGCACCCAGCTGTCGGAGGGCTTCTCGCCATGCAGCAGATGCAGGAAGTGGCCACCAATGGAGTCGTCGTCCGTCTCGACGGCGATGCGCTTGCCGTTGGTCGACCAGTGGTACCAGTACAGCAGCATCGAGCCCAGCGAGGCCATGAGGCGGTCGGCGATGTCGCGCGCGCCGGGCACGTTGTGATCGTCCTTCTCGGGCAGGACACAGCCGAGCGCGGACACGCCCGTGCGCATCACGTCCATCGGATGCGCCGCGGCGGGCAGTTGCTCGAGCGCGTTCTTCACGCTGGTGGACAGGCCGCGCATCGCCTTGAGCCTGGCCTTGTAGGCGGCGAGCTCGGCCGCGGTGGGCAGCTTGCCGTGCACCAGCAGGTGCGCGATCTCCTCGAACTCGCAGACCTCGGCGATGTCGAGGATGTCGTAGCCGCGGTAGTGCAGGTCGTTGCCCGTGCGGCCGACGCTGCACAGCGCCGTGTTCCCGGCGGTCACGCCGGACAGCGCGACGGACTTCTTGGGCTTGAAGGGGGAGGTGGCGGTTTCGGACATGGAAGGGCTCTCGTTGTGTTCGGGCTTCAGGCCGCGGGTGCGGCAAAGGCGTGGTCTTCGGTCTTCACGGGCAGGTGGACCGCTGTCGGGCGACCCAATTCGTCGACGGCGACCATCTGGAACTCGCCGCGCAGCACCTCGTCCGCGCGGGTACCCGGTGCCGTATCGAAGGTGGCGATCACCTGCACCGACATCGACGTGCGTCCCACGCGCGTGACGCGCGCCAGCACGCGCACCAGCGCGCCGACGGGAATCGGCGCGAGGAACTCGATCTGGCTGGCCGCGGCCATCACCACCGACTGCCGCGTGAAGCGCGCGGCGACCAGGAACGCGGCCTTGCCCAGCAACGCCAGGGCGTTCGGGCCGAACAGCGTGCCGTAGTGGTTGGCCTGCTGCGGCAGGATCAGCTCGGTGAGTTCGAGCGCGCTGGCCGGCCGCGGGTGCGGCGCGGCGTCGAGGCCGGTCAGCGGTGTCTTGGGGGCGATCTGGTGGATCCAGTCCATGCGGCTCTCCGTCGCTGGATCAGCCAGCAAGTTCGCAAAGTTTGCATTCACGGTATGCTTTGCACAACGACTGAAATAGCGAATATTTGCGAAGCTGGCAACGCAGTTTGCAATGTTTGCGAAGTCAAAACGGAACCCGTCATGCGCAAGACCTTTCTCGGCGTGAAGCTCAAGACATTGCGCGAACAGCGCGGCCTGACCCAGGCCGCGCTCGCGCAGTTGCTGGATCTGTCACCCAGTTACCTGAACCAGCTGGAGAACAACCAGCGCCCGCTGAGCGTGCCGGTGCTGCTGCGGCTGCAGTCGTCGCTGGGGCTGGACCTGCAGCTGTTCTCGGAAGACGACGAGGCGCGGCTGACGTCGCACCTGCAGGACGTGATCGCCGACACCGGCGGCGCGGGCACCGTGCCGCAGGCCGAGCTGCGCGCGATGGCGCAGCAGATGCCGGCGCTCGCGCAGGTGCTGATCCGCCTGCATCGGCGCAGCAAGGACGCCGAGGATCGCCTGAACGCGCACGCCGCCAACCTGGGCGATCGCGCGGGCGAGCTGGTCAACGCGTCGACGCAACCGCACGAGGAGGTGCGCAACTTCTTCTATGAACGCCACAACCACATCGCCGTGCTGGACGAACGCGCCGAGGCGCTGGACAGCGTGCTCGGCGGCGACGGCGAGGCGCCCGCGCGCGCGCAGTCGGGGGACGCGCGCGAGCTCGCGTCGCGCCTCGAGGCCTACCTGCTGCGCGTGCATGACGTGACGACGCAATCGCTGCCCGAATCCGACCTGCGCGCCGACGGCGGCACGCTGCGCCGCTTCGATGCCCGCACGCGGGTGCTGCAGGTGACCAGCGCCGCCGAGCCCGGCCAGCGCGCGTTCCAGCTCGCGACGCAACTGGCCTACCTCGAATCCGGCCCGGCGATCGCGGCACTCGCCGACGCAGGCAACTTCAGCGGGCCCGAACCGCGCTCGCTGGCGCGCATCGGCCTGGCCAGCTACTTCGCGGGCGCGCTCGTGCTGCCCTATGGCCGCTTCCTCGCCGCGGCCGAAAGCCTGCACTACGACATCGAGCTGCTGGCGCAGCGCTTCGGCGTCAGCTTCGAGACGGTGTGCCACCGGCTGTCGACGCTGCAACGCCCCGAGGCGCGCGGCGTGCCGTTCTTCTTCGTGCGCGTCGACCGGGCCGGCAATTTCTCCAAGCGGCAGTCGGCCACCGATTTCCACTTCTCGCACTCGGGCGGCACGTGCCCGCTGTGGAACGTCTACGAGGCCTTCGCGCAGCCGCACAAGGTGCTCACGCAACTGGCACGCATGCCCGACGGCCGCACCTACCTGTGGATCGCGCGCTGCGTCACGCGCAGCACCGGCGGCTACGGCTCGAACGAGCGCACGTTCGCGATCGGGCTGGGCTGCGACGTGCGGCACGCGTCGCGCCTCGTCTACGCCAAGGGACTGGCACTGACCGACCCCGAGGCGGCCACGCCGATCGGCGCCGGCTGCAAGGTGTGCGACCGCCAGGGCTGCTCGCAGCGCGCCTTCCCGGCGCTCGGCAAGCGGCTGCGCATCGACGAGAACGAGCGGCCGCGCGAGCCCTACGCGAGCAGCTGAGTCAGGGCGGGTCCCGGTGACGTTCGAAATGCAATCGATCGAACCACCGGCCATGCAGCTCGAAGCTGCGGCGCGAATGCCCGAACTGGTGGAAGCCGTTGCGCTCCAGCACGCGCGCCGAGGCGTGGTTCTCGGGCCGGGCCACGGCCTCCACGCGCCACAAGCCGTGGACGCCGAAGGCCTCGGCCAGGCACAGCGCCACGGCCTGCGAGGCCACGCCGCGGCCGCCGTCGTGCTCGCCGACGCGGTAGCCCAGGTCCGCGCAATTGAAGTGCGCACGCTTGACGGCGGTGAGGTTGACGCGTCCGACGATGCGCTCGTCGTCGAGGATCAGGTACTGGAACGCCTGGTCGTTCGCCCACGCGGCTTCGGCCGCGGCGATCGCGTCGCGCACGCCCTGTTCGCTGTAGAACCTCGGGTCGCGGGCGTTGACCCAGCGTTCGAAATACGCGCGATGCTCGAGCTCGAACCGCAGCAACGCGGCGGCATCGACCGCCGCGACGCGCCGCAGGTGCAAGCTGCTCAAGCCAGCGGACCGAACTGGCCGGCCTGGGCCTGTTCGACGAGTTGATCCAGCGCCTTGCCCCAGCCGGAGTGAAAGCCCATCTGCTCGTGCGCCTGGCGTGCGGGTGCGTCGCCGTGGCGCACCAGCGCGGTGTACTTGGTGCCTCGCTCGGTGTCTTCCAGCGCGATGAAGGCGGTCATCAGGAACGGATGGGCGGCGGCCGCATCCTTGGCCAGCGGGCGGAAGCCCGGGCCCAGCGCGCCCGTCCAGACCAGCAGCTCGTTCTCGATGACCTGCAGATAGCAGCCGGTGTTGATGAAACCCGGGCCCTCGGGGCCCTGCATCGTCGTCTGGAAGATGCCGCCGGGCTGCAGGTCGATCTTGCAGGCGGTGGTCTTCCACGGCACCGGCGTGAACCATTTCATCAGGTGCTGCGGCTGCGTCCACGCGGCCCAGACCAGGCGGCGCGGCACGTCGACGACACGCTCGAGGATGAGGTCCAGGTCGGGGTCGGAGTTCAGGTAGGGACGGGGCATCGTCGGCTCCAGGGCATGCGGGTTTCGGCAAGGCAGCCAGTCTACCGGCTTCGCCTCGCGCCTTGGCACTACAGCAGCGTCACGCCCGGCAAGGTCGCGAGCGACATCTCCCGCATCAGGCGAACGAATTCCGCCACGTACGGGCGCTCGCGCAAGGCCAGCGGCACCGCGGCGTACAGCCGGCCGGTGAGGCCGTGCGCGCCGATGCGCTGGCTCGCCACGTAGCCGCGATCGAGGTAGCTCTTGACCGCCCACAGCGGCAGCGCCGCGAGGCCGCGGCCGCTGGCCACCAGTTGCAGCATCGCCACCGTCAGCTCCGTCGTGCGACGCGCGGGCGTCACGCCCGCGGGCACGAGCACGCGCCGCACGAGATCGAGCATCTCGTCGGGCACCGGGTAGGTGATCAGCGTCTGGTTGGCGAAGTGCCTGGCCGTGAGGTGCGAGCGCGCGAGCAGCGCGTGGTCGTTGGGCAGGATCGCGACGATCTCGAAGCTGAACAGCGGCAGGAACGCGACGTTGGCCTCTTCCGATTCGGCCGACTCCGAGACGATCGCCACCTCCGCCTTGCCCTGGTGCAGCAGGCCCACCGGATCGGCGTGGAAGCCCGAGACGATGTCCAGGTCCACCTCGGGCCAGCGGGTGCGGAACGCGTCCATCGCCGGCATCAGCCAGTCGAAGCAGGTGTGGCACTCGACGGCGATGCGCAGCGTGCCGGTGGCGCCTGCCACGAGACGGGCGACGTCGCGCTCGCCGTCGTCCACCTGCTGCAGCACGACGTCGGCCAGGCGCAGCAGCCGCTGCCCCGCCGCGGTGAACTGCACCGGGCTCGACTTGCGCTCGAACAGCTCGGCACCGTAGTGCGACTCCAGGCCCTTGAGCTGGTGCGACAGCGCGGACTGCGTGACGTTGAGCACCTGCGCGGCGCGCGACAGGTTGCCCGTCTCGCGCAGGGCGCGCAGCGTCTTCAGATGGCGGAGTTCGAGAGGCGATTGAGGCATGGGTGAGCAGGATTCATGATGAACCCGAAAAGGTTTCGTTTGAATCATGGACGGCTTCTACCGATGATATCGCCAGACTCATTCAAATTCCGGCTTATCATGATTCGTACTCATACCCTTGGTTTCCCGCGCATGGGCGCGCAACGCGAACTGAAGTTCGCCCTCGAGCGCCATTGGCGCGGCGAGATCGACGCCGCCGCGCTGGAGGCCGTGGGCGCGCAGCTGCGCGAGCGCCACTGGGCGCTGCAGCGCGACGCCGGCCTCGACGTCGTCACCGTGGGCGACTTCGCGTTCTACGACCAGGTGGCCAACCACATCCAGCTGTTCGGCTGCGAGCCGGCGCGCTTCGGCTTCAGCGGTGCCGAGACCGATCTCGCGCGCTACTTCACGCTCGCACGAGGCGTCGCCGACGAGCATGAACACGGCGCAGGATGCGGGTGCGGCCAGGCCGACGGCGGCGGCACGGCCGCGCTCGAGATGACCAAGTGGTTCGACACCAACTACCACTACCTGGTGCCGGAGTTCGACGCCGGCACCACGTTCAAGCTGTCGGCCGCGCGCCTGCTGGCCGAGGTCGCACAGGCGCAGTCGCTGGGCCACACGCCCAAGGTCGCGCTGGTGGGCCCGCTCACCTTCCTGTGGCTGGGCAAGGAAAAGCAGGACGGCTTCGACCGGCTCGACCTGCTGGAGACCCTGCTGCCCGCCTACGTCACGCTGCTGACCCGGCTGCGCGCCGCCGGCGTGGAGTGGGTGCAGCTCGACGAGCCGATCCTGGGCCTGGACCTGCCCGGCGCCTGGTCGCTGGCCTTCGACCGCGCGTACCACGCGCTCAACACGGCGCAGGTCAAGCTGATGGTCGCCACCTACTTCGCGCCGCTGGAGGATCACCTGAGCCTGGCGGCGAAGCTGCCGATAGCCGCGCTGCACGTGGACGCGGTGCGTGCCGGCCACGAACTGCAGGCGGTGCTGGACTGGCTGCCCGCGCATCGCGAGCTGTCGATCGGCATCGTCGACGGCCGCAACATCTGGCGCACCGACCTCGACCAGGCCCTCGCGCAGCTGCGCCGCGCCGCCGACAAGCGCAGCGGCCCCCTGTGGATCGCACCGTCGTGCTCGCTGCTGCACGTGCC
>FTKD01410965.1_pt1 | contig 25959 bp, 25 predicted proteins | sample 1658191 | NCBI WGS metagenome assembly FTKD01 (sample SAMEA3914808, study PRJEB12502) | metagenome | biome: forest; material: soil | place: Canada | collected 2011-08-03 | depth 0.3 m
AGGCTGCCGGCGAGCTCGCCCCACAGCGACGCGTCGGCGACGAACTCGTCGAGCGGATCGGCGGCGTTGCAGATCGCGTGCGCGCGCTCCGGCACCATCGCCTGGTCCTGGTACTTGAACGGCAGCCGGCCCTGGTGCCAGCGCTGCAGGAAGGTGAGGAACAGCGCCGGCAGGCGGGCCACCGAGGCGATGCTCTCTCCCCGCGCGAGGCGCTCGCGGATGGTCGGCAGGATGAAGCCGGGGATCTTGGCGAAGCCGTCGGCGGCCACGCGCTGGTTGGTGTCGGCGATCGCTTCGTTGCCGAAACGGTCGAGCACGACGTCGCGATAGCCGGCGAGATCGACGGGGCTCTCGTGCCCGGGCCGGGTCAGGCACGGGATCACGTCGTTGGTCACGTAGTCGGCGGCGATGTTGCGTATCGTCGCGTTGCGCGTGCCTTCGTGGATGTAGGTGAGCCCGCACAAGGTGCCGGCCCACGCGATCGCGCTGTGGCTCGCGTTGAGGATGCGGATCTTGGCCTCCTCGTAGGGCTGGACGTCGCCGGTCATCTCGACGCCCACGCGCTCCCAGTCGGGCCGGCCGTTGGCGAAGCGCTCCTCGATCACCCACTGGATGAAGGACTCGGCCATCAGCGGCGCCTGGTCGTCCCAGCCGGCTTCGCGGGCCACGCGCGCCTTCATGTCGGCGGCCGGACGCGGCGTGATGCGGTCGACCATCGCGTTCGGGCAGGTCGTGTTGGCGTCGGTCCAGCTCAGCAGGTCGGTCTCGCCGGCCGCCGTCATGAACCGACGCAGGTTGGTGCGGAAATGATCGCCGTTGTGACGCAGGTTGTCGCAGTTCATGAACGTCAGCGCGCCCGCGTTCGCGGCGCGGCGCACGCGCAGGATCGCGGTGGCGACGCCGTAGATCGTGAGCCTGGTCGTGCCCGCCAGGTCGCTGACGACCTCCGGATGCGCCAGGTCGAGCTGGCCCGCGTGGTCGAGCGCGTAGCCGGCCTCGGTGACGGTGAACGACACGATGCGCGTGGCCGGATCGGCGCCGAGCTCGAGCACGCGGGCCAGCGCGGGCTCGTACGCGATGACCTCGGTGATGGACGTGATCTTCTCCAGCACGCGCTCGCCCTGGGGCGACACGGTCTCGAGCGTGTAGGCGCCGCCCTGGCGCTGCAGCGCGGCGATGGTGTCGGCCATGTCGGGCCGCAGGTTGGCGCCGGCGCATTGCCAGCGCTGGTCGCCGAGCTGGAACAGGCGATGCATGTAGACCGCCTGGTGCGCGCGGTGGAACGAGCCGAGGCCCAGGTGCAACAGGCGCAGGCGCTCGGTAGGCGTTGGCGTCATTGGAAATTCCGGGAAAGACAATGGTTTCAGTGGGCGGCGGCGATGAGCTTGCCGCTCTCGTCGAACCAGTGCAGGTGGCCGAACTCGACGTCGACGCCCACGCTGTCGCCGGCCACGAGGGTCGTGCGACTGTTCTGGCGCAACACGATCTGCGCGCCGCGCGGCGTGTGCAGGTACACCAGCGTCTCGGCGCCGAGGGCCTCGACGAGCTCGACCTGCGCGACGATCTGGCCCCGGCCGGGTTCGGTCAGGCGCAGGTCCTCCGGCCGGATGCCGACGAAGGCGGCGCCCGCCACGGTCACGCTGGCTGCAGGCATCTCGGCGCGCTCGACCACGTTCATCTGCGGCGTGCCGATGAACTGCGCGACGAACCGGTTGGCCGGCTTGTCGTAGAGCGTCAGCGGCGAGCCGACCTGCTCGATCGCGCCGTCGCGCAGCACGACCACCTGGTCGGCCAGCGTCATCGCCTCGACCTGGTCGTGCGTCACGTAGATCGTCGTCGCGCCGAGTTCGCGGTGCAGCTTGGCGATCTCCACGCGCGTCTGGCCGCGCAGCGCGGCGTCGAGGTTGGACAGCGGCTCGTCGAACAGGAAGATCTTGGGCTCGCGCACGATCGCACGCCCGATCGCGACGCGCTGGCGCTGGCCGCCCGACATCTCGCGCGGCAGCCGCTGCAGGTACGGCCCCAGGTTCAGGATCTCGGCGGCGCGGTCGACCTTCTTCTTGATCACCGCCGGATCGGCCTTGGCCAGGCGCAGCGAGAAGCTCATGTTCTCGGCGACGGTCATGTGCGGGTACAGCGCGTAGCTCTGGAACACCATCGCCAGGTCGCGCTGCGCGGACGGCAGGCGCGTGATGTCGCGGCCGTCGAGGACGATGCTGCCGGCGGTCAGCGTCTCGAGCCCGGCGATCAGGCGCAGCAGCGTGGACTTGCCGCAGCCCGACGGGCCGACGAACACGGTGAACTGGCCGCGGGCGATGGACAGGTCGATGCCCTTGATCGTCTTCACGTCGCCGAACTGCTTCTCGACGCCCTTGAGCTGGAGGAATGTCATTTTCTTGTTCCTTGATGCTTACTTGACGGCGCCGAACGTGAGGCCCTGCACCAGCTGCTTCTGGCTGAACCAGCCGAACACGACGATGGGCGCGATGGCCAGCACCGAGGCGGCCGACAGCTTCGACCAGAACAGCCCTTCGGGGCTCGAGTACGAAGCGATCAGCGCGGCGAGCGTGCCCGCGTTGGCGGCCGTGAGGTTGAGCGACCAGAACGCCTCGTTCCACGCGAGCACCAGGCACAGCAGGCCGGTGGACGCGATGCCGCCCATGGCCAGCGGCAGGATCACGTGGTGGAACTCCGTCAGCAGCGAGGCGCCGTCCATGCGCGCGGCCTCGAGGATCTCGGGCGGGATGTCCTTGAAGTGCGAGTACAGCATCCACACCATCAGCGGCAGGTTGCTGAGCATGAACACGACGATCAGCGCGAAGCGCGTGTCGAGCAGGTGCGAGCTCTGGCACAGCACGTAGACCGGCACCAGCGCGCCGACGGCCGGCATCATCTTCGTGGACAGCATCCACATCAGGATGCCCTTGGTGCGCCTGGTGGGGAAGAACGCCATCGAGTACGCCGCCGGCGCCGCGATCAGCAGGCCCACGATCGTCGACACCACGCTGGTGATGAACGAGTTCTCCGCGTACAGCAGGTAGTCGCTGCGCTCCTGCACGTGGGTGTAGTTCTCCAGCGTCGGCACGAAGATCCAGATCGACGGCACCGAGATCGCCTGCAGCTCGGTCTTGAACGACGTCATCAGCATGAACAGGATCGGGAAGAACAGCAGCAGCGCGACGAACCAGGCCGCGACGCTGCGGATCGCGAGGGCGATCTTGATGCCCGTGGGGGATGTGAAGTCCATGATCAGCGCTCCATGTTCTTGCCGACGAGGCGGATGAGGAACGCGGCCGCGATGTTGGCGAGCACCACCGCGAACAGCGCGCCGGCCGAGGCCACGCCGACGTCGAAGCCCAGCAGGGCCTGCTTGAAGATCAGGTAGGCGATGTTGGTGCTGGCGTCGCCCGGGCCGCCCGCGGTCGTCGTCGATATCTCGGCGAACACGCTGAGCAGGAAGATCATCTCGATCATCACCACCACCGCGATCGAGCGCGCGAGGTGCGGCAGCACGAGGAAGCGGAACTGCTGCAGCCAGGTGGCGCCGTCCATGCGCGCCGCCTCCAGCTGCTCGCGGTTCATGCCCTGCAGCGACGTGATGAAGATCAGGATCGCGAACGGCAGCCACTGCCACGCCACCATGATGATCACCGACAGCAGCGGCCAGTCGCTGAGCCAGTCCACCGGCGTCGCCCCGACCGCACGCCACAGCTGCGACAGCACGCCGTAGATCGGATTCATCATCATGTGCTTCCACAGCAGCGCATTGACGGTGGGCATCACGAAGAACGGCGAGATCAGCAGCACGCGGACGATGCCCTGGCCCGGGAACGGCTCGTTGACCAGCAGCGCGATCAGCACGCCCAGCACCACGGTGATCGCAATCACGCTGCCCAGCAGCAGCAGCGTGTTGACTATGGCCGTAGCGAACGACGGGTCGGTGATGAAGTACCTGAAGTTCTCGAGGCCGACGAACGTGTGCTCGCCGGGCTCCATCAGGTTGTAGTGGATGACCGAGAAGTAGAGGGTCATCGCCAGCGGAACGATCATCCAGAGGAAGAGCGAACCGACGGCGGGCACGAGCAGCAGCCGCGTGATGGACTTCATGGCAGGCTTTCTTCTAACCAGGGAGTGAAGCGGTCATCGAGGCGTCGTCGCTGCACGACGGCGCTCGAAAATACGGCGATCGTCGCTGCGCGACGGCGCCTCGATGACACTCAGGCGATCACTTGTAGTAACCGGCCTTCTTCATCTCGCGATCGGCCGCCACCTGCGAGGCCTTCAGCGCCGCATCGACCGTTTCCTTGCCGGCCAGCGCCGCGCTCATCTGCTGGCCCACCGTCACGCCGATCGACTGGAACTCGGGGATCGTCGCGAACTGGACGCCCGTGTACGGGCTCTTGGGCAGCGTGCTGTCGAGCGGATTGGCGCTGTCGATGGCCTTTCCTTCGGCTGCGGCGAACACGGCGGCCTTCTCGAAGTCCGGATTGGCATAGGTCGACTTGCGCGTTCCGGTCGGCACGTGCGCCCAGCCCTCTTCCTTGGCGACGAGCGCGATGTAGCTCTTGGACGTCGCCCAGTTGACGAACTTCTGCGCGGCGACCGCGTTCTTGGTGCTCGTCGGAATCGCCAGCGCCCAGGCCCACAGCCAGTTCGCGCCCTTGGCGGTCGCTTGCGACGGCGCCTGCGCGAACGCCACCTTGTCCGCCACCTTGCTCTGCTTCGGATCGGTGATGAAGGAGGCCGCGATCGTCGCGTCCACCCACATGCCGCACTTGCCTTCGTTGTACAGCGCCAGGATCTCGTTGAAGCTGTTCGCCGACGATCCGGGCGGGCCGTACTTCTTGAGCATGTCGACATAGAACGTGATCGCGTCATGCCACGGCTTGCTCTCGAGCTGCGGCTTCCACGACATGTCGAACCACTGGCCGCCGAAGGCATTGACCATCGTCGTGATGAGGGCCATGTTGTCGCCCCAACCCGGCTTGCCGCGCAGGCAGATGCCGTAGACGCCGTGCGCCGGGTCGTTCATCTTCGCGGCCGCGTCGCGCACCTGGTCCCAGGTCGGGCGATCGGCGAACTTCACGCCCGCCTTGTCGGCCAGGTCCTTGCGATACATCAGCATCGAACTCTCGCCATAGAACGGCGACGCATAGAGCTTGCCGCCCGACGACAGGCCGCTGCGGATCGCGGGCAGCAGGTCGTCGATGTCGTAGTTCGCGTCGGGCTTGATCTCCTGCAGCCAGCCCTTCTTGCCCCAGATCGGGGTCTCGTACATGCCGATCGTCATCACGTCGAACTGGCCGCCCTGCGTGGCGATGTCGGTGGTGGCGCGCTGGCGCAGCACGCCCTCTTCCAACGTCACCCATTTCACGTGGATGTCGGGGTTCGCCTGCTCGAAGAAATGCGTGAGCTTCTGCATCTCGATCATGTGGCCGTTGTTCACGGTGGCCACGACGATGTCGGTGGCGTTGGCCGCAAACGGAACCGTCGCACCGAGAGACACGGCCAGGGTCATGCCCAGTGCCGGAAGAGTGTTGCGCGTCATATGTCTCCTGTATTTTCGTGAAGGCGCCGTCGAATGCGGCACAGCGCCAGTGTCGGCATTCCGAGAATGGCCGCGTGGTACTTCGAGCGCGAATGCCAATACTCTCTTGCACGAAAGTTTGAGGGTTTTCCTGTAGCCCGTCGTTTTACACCTCGGTTGCTGCGGTGCAGCGAATGAGGCGCTCGGCAGAAAAGTATCGAAGCCAGCAGGGTTTCATCGCGCCAGCCTCGCGCCCGAGGGACGGGAAAACCCAGGCACTCCGGTGCATCAAGGTATCGGGATCGGCCGGTCGAGTAGTAGTGCCGCAGGACGCGGCTTTCTACGCTCGGGGCACCGCGCACAGCCGTCGGAACGGATGCGCCGGCCCACCGACAAACACACTGGAGACATTCATGAATTACCCGACACCGTATCGGATCGCCACCCTCGCCGCAGCCTGCGGCGCACTGATGGCCGGCACCGCCGCCCACGCGGTCGACTGGACCGGCTACATGCGCGGCGGCCCCGCCGCCACCAGCGTTTCTAGCAAGTCGCGCCAGTGCTACGGCATCGGCGAGCTGAAGTACCGCCTCGGCAACGAGTGCGACTTCTACGGCGAATTCCAGCTCGCCCAGGCCATGAAGGCCGACAGCGTGGACTTCAACGCCGTGCTGATGACCAACTACTACAGCCCGGCCACCGAGTCCGACAAGAGCGCCAACCCGGCCGACAACTTCGGCGTCGAGCAGGCCTACGTCGAGATGAAGGGCGTGGACATCGCCCCGCAGGCGCTGTTCTGGATGGGCAAGCGCCGCGACCGCGACGACGTGCACATCGTCGACACCTTCTTCACCAACATGTCGGGCGTGGGCGCCGGCGTCGAGAACATCGACGTGGGCTTCGGCAAGTTCGGCTTCTCCGGCTACAAGAACGACAGCGCCGCTCAATACGTGGACGGCCAGCTCAGCTCCACCGCCAACAACAACGGCGTCGCCCGCCTGCACGCGCAGCTCTACGACATCGCGGTCAACCCCGACGGCAAGCTGCGCCTGGTGGCCTCCTACTCCCGCGGCGACTCGCAAGGCGGGCTGAAGGGCCAGAACGGCTACGGCTTCAACGTCGAGCACGTGCAGGACAAGTTCTTCGGCGGCGGCAACCACATCTGGCTGCAGTACGCCGAGGGCTCGACCGACATCAACCAGGGCATCAGCGACAACGGCTCGCACGGCTCGGGCTACAAGAGCTGGCGCATCGTCGAAAGCCCGTCGTGGCAGATCGGCTCGTTCGGCGGCCAGGCCATCGCGATGTACCAGCACAACGAGATGCCCAGCACGGCGGGCACGAAGTCGAACTACTGGACCATCGGTGGGCGCGGTTCGTGGGGCATCACCAAGAACCTGAAGTGGCTGACGGAAATCGGCTACTCCAGCCTCAAGCCGGACGGCAGCACCGCGGAGAACGTCACCAAGGTCACCATCGGCCCGGCGCTGTCCACCGGCCCGGACTTCTGGAAGCGTCCGGAACTGCGCCTGTACGTGACCTACGCCGACTACAACAAGGCCGCCGCCGCCGACACCGCCAACAACTACGGCTTCGTGTCGAACAAGACCAACGCCGTGTCCTACGGCGCCCAGGTCGAGATCTGGTTCTAACGGGCCACTTTCAGCCAGGGCACGACCGCGCAGGCGACCACCAGCGCGGCGTAGGTGATCATGCGGCCGTCATGGCCCGTGATCATCAACCCGGCCACGAGCACCGCCAGGCCGGCCGCGCTGGCCTGCCAGGCGAGCGCGAACCAGGAGGTGCGCGCCAGGCTGCGGCGCCAGAGCAGCTTGCACAGCGCGGCGCTGAGCATGCCCACGCTGATGGCGGGCAGCACGAAGTTGGCGAGGTGCCAGAACAGATCCAGGGCGTCCACGGGGTGTGTCGGGCGAAGGCCGGCGGGCGAACAGGTCCACGGCCAGGGGGAAAAAGGCGCTCCATGACGGAGCGGCGGCTGGCGGAAGACCAGCGGCCCCCGTCGAAAGCCAGGTAATTTTATAATGCGCGCATGTCTGTGTTCGCGTTGGGCCTCAACCACCAGACCGCGCCCATCGACCTGCGCGGGCGCTTCGCGTTTCCGCTCGAGCAATTGTCCCCGGCGCTGAAGGCCCTCGCGGGCCAGTTCGGGCGCCCGAATGCCGGCGGCATCGTCGGCGGAGTGCCCGAGGTGGCGCTGCTGTCCACCTGCAACCGCACCGAGCTGTACGTGGCCGCTCCCGAGCACGACATGTCGCTGGTGCGCCCGGTGGCCGACTGGCTCGCGGCGCACGGCGGCGTCAGCGGCGCGCAGTTGCTCGACCACAGCTACGTGCTGGAGAACCGCGAGGCCGCGCGCCACGTGTTTCGCGTGGCCTCGGGCCTCGATTCGATGGTGCTGGGCGAACCGCAGATCCTCGGCCAGATGAAGCAGGCCGTGCGCGAGGCCGACCAGGCCGGCACGCTGGGCACCACGCTGCACCAGCTGTTCCAGCGCTCGTTCTCGGTGGCCAAGGAAGTGCGCACCTCCACCGAGATCGGCGCGCACTCGATCAGCATGGCCGCCGCCGCGGTGCGCCAGGCCACGCAACTGTTCGGCGATCTCGACAAGCTGAGCGTGCTGTTCGTCGGCGCCGGCGAGATGATCGAACTCGTGGCCACCCACTTCGCGGCCCGCACGCCGCGCGCGATGGCCGTGGCCAACCGCACGCTGGAGCGCGGCGAGAAGCTGGCCGTGCGCCTGGGTGCGCAGGCGATGCGCCTGGCCGACGTGCCCGCGCGCCTGCACGAGTTCGACATCGTCGTCTCCTGCACCGCCAGCACGCTGCCCATCATCGGCCTGGGTGCCGTCGAACGCGCGCTGAAGACGCGCCGCCGCCGCCCGATGTTCATGCTCGACCTGGCCGTGCCGCGCGACATCGAGCCCGAAGTGGCGCAACAGCGCGACGTCTACCTGTACACCGTGGACGACCTGTCCGAGCTCGTGCGCAGCGCCGGCGCCAAGCGCCAGGCCGCGGTCGAACAGGCGGAGGCCATCATCGACGCCGGCGTGCTGGGCTTCTCGCACTGGCTGGATCAACGCGCCAGCGTGCCGCTGATCCAGGCGCTGACCCGCCAGGCCGACGACTGGCGCAGCGCCGAGCTGCAGCGCGCGCGCAAGGCGCTCGCCAAGGGCGAACCGGTGGACGCGGTCCTCGAGGCACTGAGCCGCGGGCTCACGCAGAAGATGCTGCACGGCGCGCTCGCCGAGCTGCGCACCAGCGAAGGCGACCAGCGCCATCGGCTGACGGACACCGTCACGCGGCTGTTCCTGCGCCAGTCCACGCGCGATCCGGCCGACCCGGGCCTGTAGCGACGCGTTGCCCGTCGCGGCGTCCTGCGCGGACGTCCGCACGACCAGCCGCTGTCGCCAGCAGGCTGCCTGCCCGCTTCCCTTGCCGAACCGCCCATGAAAGACACGCTCCGCCAGCAATTCGACCGCCTCGAGATGCGCCTGCAGGAACTCGACGCGCGCCTCGCCGACCCGGCCGCCACCGCCGACATGACCCGATTCCGCGAGCTGTCGCGCGAGCAGTCCGAGGCGTCGGAGATCGTCGAGCTGTATCGCCGCTTCACGCAGCGCGAGGCCGACCGCGCCACCGCACAGGAGATGCTCGATGCAGGCGACGACGACGCCGACATGGTGGCAATGGCCCGCGAGGAGATCGCCGCCTGCGACGCCGACCTCGCGTCGCTGGACGCCGCGCTGCAAGCCACGCTGCTGCCGCGCGACCCCGACGACGAGCGCCCGGCCTTCATCGAGATCCGCGCCGGCACCGGCGGCGAGGAGTCGGCGCTGTTCGCGGCCGACCTGCTGCGCATGTACCTGCGCTACGCCGAGCGCCAGGGCTGGCGCAGCGAGATCATGAGCGAGAGCCAGTCCGACCTGGGCGGCTTCAAGGAAGTGGTCGTGCGGCTCGAGAACCCGAACGGCGGGCGCGGCTTGGCCGCGGCGGACGGCGTCTACGGCCAGTTGCGCTTCGAGTCGGGCGGCCATCGCGTGCAGCGCGTGCCCGCCACCGAGACGCAAGGCCGCATCCACACCAGCGCCTGCACCGTGGCCGTGCTGGCCGAGCCCGACGCGGCGGCCGAGGTCACGCTGAACCCGTCCGAGCTGCGCATCGACACCTACCGGGCCAGCGGCGCCGGCGGCCAGCACATCAACAAGACCGACAGCGCGGTGCGCATCACGCACATCCCCACCGGCATCGTCGCCGAGTGCCAGGACGACCGCTCGCAGCACCGCAACAAGGCCAAGGCGATGGCCGTGCTGCTCGCGCGCCTGCGCGACCGCGAGCGCGCGGAACGCGAGGCGCGCGACGCCGCCGAGCGCAAGAGCCTGATCGGCTCGGGCGACCGTTCCGACCGCATCCGCACCTACAACTTCCCGCAGGGCCGGCTCACCGACCACCGCATCAACCTCACGCTCTACAAGCTGGGCGCGGTGATGGAAGGCGACCTCAGCGACGTCGTGGGTGCGCTGCGCGCCGCGCGTGCGCAGGAGCAACTGGCGGCGCTGGAGTCGGGCGCGTGAGCCGCTTTCCGAGCGTCGACGGCGCGTTGCGCGCCGCGCGGTCGCTGGGTGTCGAGCGGCTCGACGCGCACCTGCTGCTGGCCCATGTGTTGGGGCAGTCGCGCGCCTGGCTGCTGGCGCACGGCGACGACGCGCTGTCCGACGAACATGCCGGGGCATTCGAGGCCCTCGCGAAGCGCCGCGCGACCGGGGAGCCGTTCGCCTACCTGGTCGGCGAGCGCGAGTTCCACGGCCTGACCCTGACGGTCAACGGCGCCGTGCTGGTACCGCGGCCCGACACCGAGACGCTGGTCGAATGGGCCCTCGAACTGCTGCGCAGCGAGTTGCGCGACACCGCCGAGCCGGCATTGCTCGACCTGGGCACCGGCAGCGGCGCGATCGCGCTGGCGCTGAAGAATGGCTGCCCGCGCGCGCGGGTGTGGGCGGGCGAGCGCAGCGCGGATGCGCTGGTGGTGGCGCGCGCGAATGCCGAGCGGCTGGCGTTGGACGTGCGATTTGCGCAAGGCGACTGGTGGGATGCACTGGCTGGCGCACAAGACGCCCCCGCATTCGACCTGGTCGTCAGCAACCCGCCCTACATCGCCGCCGACGATCCGCACCTGGTAGCGTTGACGCACGAGCCGCTGGCCGCGCTGGTGGCCGCCGACGAGGGTCTGGCCGACATCGCGCGCATCGCCACGGGCGCGCGCGGCCGACTGCGCGAGGGCGGCTGGCTGCTGTTCGAGCACGGGTGGGCGCAGGCGACCGCCGTGCAGGCGATCCTGCAGCGGGCAGGCTTCGGCGACGTCGCCACGCGGGCGGACATCGAAGGCCGGGCGCGATGCACCGGCGGCCGCCTGATCTCCTCTTTGTAGTGCTTCCCGAGGCCGCACGCAAGCGCCGGATCGGCGCTATCGTGACAGCGTCTCTGCGATGTCACAGGGCGTAAGGAGACAGGAAAAAAGCGTGCTGTTTGCCGATATCCCCAACACGGCAATAGGCGTAGCATCGATTTTTCGGGAGTCTGGTTTTTTGCCTCGCAAGGCATTTCGGGAGCCGACCATGGGACACGCACTTTCGACAGGAAGCCAACAGGTCGCCACGCTGGCGATCCTCACGGCGTTGACGATCGGTGCCCAGGCCGAAGGATTGACGCTTCGTGCGCAGGAAAGCACGTACGGCGCTCACTCTACCGCCGAGTATGCGCTCACCAACTCCCACATCCCGATCAATTCCATCCGCCTGTTCGGCGACTACTACTTCTTCGATCCGGCCCAGAGCAACATGGGCCCGACGATGAGCAGCCTGGTCGGCGGCTTCCGCGCCAGCACCGGCGTCGTGGGGCTGACCCAGCCGATGTCGCTGTACGACACCCGCCCCGACTCGCTGCAGAACCTGCCCTACATCGGCCTCGGCTACAGCCACCTGTGGTTCAACAGCCAGCTGAGCCTGAACGCCGACTTCGGCCTGACCTCGCAGAACGGCCACGGCCGCGGCCTGTTCGGCAACGCCACGTCCCTCGACGACGTCACCAGCCAGTTGCGCTGGGCGCCGGTGATGGCGGTCAACGTCCGCTACTCGTTCTGACGCTGTCACTCACGGGCCGCCACGCCGCCCGCCCGGAAGCCTTTTCGCTGCGCAAGCCGGCCATTTGGCTTATAAACGGAGGATCCGCGCCTGCGTGCGCACCTTCCAGATTGCATTGCCATGTCCGACGTCCAACAACGCATCGATGAACTCGTGAAGAACAACCATGTGGTGTTGTTCATGAAGGGCACCGCCCAATTCCCGCAATGCGGCTTCTCCGGCCGCGCCATCCAGATCCTGAAGGCCTGCGGCGTGCAGGACCTGAAGACGGTCAACGTGCTGGAAGACGGCGAAGTGCGCCAGGGCATCAAGGAATACGCCAACTGGCCGACGATCCCGCAGCTGTACGTCAACGGCGAGTTCGTCGGCGGCTCCGACATCCTGATGGAGATGTACGAAGCGGGCGAGTTGCAGCCGCTGCTGGCCGCTTGAGTTCCGCCGCGACGGTCATTGTCGGCATCACCGGCGCATCCGGCGCCGCATACGGCGTGCGCCTGCTGGAGCGCCTGGGCGAACTGGGCGCCGAGACGCACCTGGTCGTCACCCCCTCCGGCGTGATCAACGTGCATCACGAGCTGGGCCTGTCGCGCGACGAGCTCGCCGCCAGGGCCACGCACGCGTGGCCGATCGGCGACATCGGTGCCTGCATCGCCAGCGGCAGCTTCGACGCGCAAGCGATGGTCGTGGCGCCGTGCACGATGAAGTCGCTCGCGGCGATCGCGCACGGGTTCGGCGACAACCTGCTCACGCGCGCCGCCGACGTGATGCTCAAGGAACGCCGACGCCTCGTGTTGATGGTGCGCGAGACGCCGTTCAACCTGGCCCACCTGCGCAACATGACGGCGGTCACCGAGATGGGCGGCGTCGTGTTCCCGCCGCTGCCCGCGTTCTACAACAAGCCGCAGACCATCGCCGAGATGGTGGACGACACCGTCGAACGCGTCATCGAGATGCTGGGCGTCCCGGGTGCCGCGCCGCGCCGCTGGAACGGGCTGTAGGGCAGCCTACCGGGACGCCGGCGCGGAGACCGGCGTCGCCCGCGGATCCTTCCACTCCCAGCGCTTGCGCGCGCCCAGCACCATGTTCGGATACTGCGCCTGTCCGCGGCTGCCGTTGTAGCGGCCGAGCGCCATGAACAGGTCGCCGCTTTCGACGTTGAGATAGTGGCGCAGGATCACGCAGCCGAAGCGCAGGTTGACCTGCATCACGAACAGCCGCGCGGCGTCGCCGTCGCCGATCTGGCGCGTCCAGAACGGCATCACCTGCGTGTACCCGCGCGCGCCCGAGACGCTGATCGCGTACTTGCGGAATCCGCTCTCCACCTGCACGAGGCCGAGCATCAGCGCGGGCTCCAGGCCCGCGCGCCGGCTCTCGTACCAGAGCGTCTGCAGGAACTCGATGCGCTCGTGGCCTTCGCTCTTGAAGCGTTTCAGCTGCTCGCTCATCGCGCCCAGCCAGCGCAGGTAGGCGAGGCGCTCCTGGATGTCGTCGAACCTGAGCACCGGCGGCGGTGCGCTTTGCGCGATCGCCGCGCTGAGCGCCGTGCGCACGGCGTCGGCCAGCGGCTCCTCCACCTGCGCGCCCGCGAAGGCGCATGGCGCCCAGGCGAGCGCCGCCGCGCCGGCCGCGAGGCCCGCGACGGCCGCACGCCGGCCCGGCGAACGCAGCGTCATGCCGCCAGGCGGGCTCGCAGGTCGGCCACGATGTCGGCCACGGCCACGGTGCTGGCCTTGTCCTCGCGCCGGCCCTGCACCTCGAGCTGGCCTTCCTTCAGGCCGCGGTCGGAGATGACCACGCGCTGCGGCACGCCGATCAGCTCCCAGTCCGCGAACATCGCGCCCGGGCGTTCGCCGCGGTCGTCCAGCAGCACGTCGACGCCCACCGCAGCGAGCTCGTCGTGCAGCTTGTCGGCGGCGGCCTTCACGTCCGCGTTGCGGTCGTAGCCGATCGGGCAGATCACCACCGTGAACGGAGCCAGCGCGACCGGCCAGATGATGCCGCGCGCATCGTTGTTCTGCTCGATGGCGGCGGCCGCGATGCGGGTGACGCCGATGCCGTAGCAACCCATCTCGAACGGTTGCGGCTTGCCCGTCTCGTCGAGGAAGGTGGCGTTCATCGCCTTCGAGTACTTGGTGCCCAGCACGAACACGTGGCCCACTTCGATGCCGCGGTCGATCGCCAGCACGCCCTGGCCGTCCGGCGACGGATCGCCGGCGACGACGTTGCGGATGTCGGCCACCAGGTCGGGTTCGGGCAGGTCGCGCGCCCAGTTCGCACCGGTGTAGTGGAAGTCGGGCTCGTTGGCGCCGCAGACGAAGTCGCTCATGTTGGCGACGGTGCGGTCGGCCACGACCTTGACCGGCTTCTTCAGGCCGATCGGGCCCAGGTAGCCGGGCTTGCAGCCGAAATGCTCGTCGATCTCGGCCACGGTGGCGAAACGGAAACCGTCCTTCAGGCCGGCGACCTTGCCGACCTTGGTCTCGTTCATGTCGTGGTCGCCGCGCAGCAGCAGCAGCCATACCGTGGTCTTCGCGACATCGCCCTCCGGCGTCAGTTCGTCGGTCGCGAGGACGAGCGACTTCACTGTGTTCGCGAGCGGCAGGTTCAACAGCGCGGCCACGTCGGCGCAAGTGCTCTTGCCCGGCGTGGGCGTCTTCGTCAGCGCGCCCGAGGCCGCGCCGCGAGCGGCGATCAGGGCGACGCCCTCGGCCGCCTCCATGTTGGCGGCGTACTCGGAGTTCGGGCAATAGACGATCGCGTCCTCGCCGGTGTCGGCGATGACCTGGAACTCTTCGGACGTGTCGCCGCCGATCGCCCCCGAGTCGGCCGCGACGGCGCGGTAGCGCAGGCCGAAGCGGTCGAAGATCGCGCGGTAGGCGTCGCGCATCACGTTGTAGCTCTTGATGGCCGACTCGAGGTCGCGATCGAACGAGTACGCATCCTTCATCGTGAACTCACGGCCGCGCATGATGCCGAAGCGCGGACGGCGCTCGTCGCGGAACTTGGTCTGGATCTGGTAGAAATTCCTGGGCAACTGCTTGTAGCTGCGCAGTTCCTGGCGCGCGATGTCGGTGACCGCCTCCTCGGAGGTGGGCTGCAGCACGTAGTCGCGGTCGTGGCGATCCTTCAGGCGCAGCAGTTCCGGGCCCATCTTGCCGAAGCGACCCGATTCCTCCCACAGCTCGGCCGGCTGGACGAAGGGCATCGTCAGTTCGACGGCGCCGGCGCGGTTCATCTCCTCGCGCACGATCGCCTCGACCTTGCGGATCACGCGCAGGCCCATCGGCATGTAGTTGTAGATGCCGGTGCCGAGCCGCTTGATCATGCCGGCCCGCATCATGAGTTTGTGACTGGTCACTTCCGCGTCGGCGGGGGCTTCCTTGAGCGTGGAGACGAAGAACTGGGAGGCTTTCATGGGCACGAGGTTACCGGGTTGTCATCAAGGAATCACGATTCTTCTGGACCGCATGCGGAAAAACGCGAACTCGTGTTTTATGTACCGCCGGTGCAATAATGGTCGCAGTTAAAGAATCGGGGTCAGATTATGCTCGACCGAGAGGGCTTCAGGCCCAACGTCGGCATTGTGCTGCTCAACTCGCGCAACCAGGTGTTCTGGGGAAAGCGTCTTCGCACGCATTCCTGGCAGTTCCCGCAAGGGGGCATCAAATACGGCGAGTCGCCCGAGCAGGCGATGTTCCGCGAGCTCCACGAGGAAGTGGGGCTGGTGCCCGACCACGTGAAAATCCTTGCGCGCACGCGCGACTGGCTGCGCTACGAGGTCCCCGAGCACTACATCCGCAAGGATGCGCGCGGGCATTACCGCGGACAGAAGCAGATCTGGTTCCTGCTCAAGCTGCTCGGGCGCGACAGCGACATGAATCTGCGCGCCACCGACCACCCCGAGTTCGACGCCTGGCGCTGGAACGACTACTGGGTCCCGCTGGACGTCGTCATCGAATTCAAGCGCGGCGTCTATCAACTGGCGTTGACCGAACTCGCGCGCTTCCTGCCGAAGATGAATTATCACAACCGCTATCTGCGTGGCGGCCCGCGCGGGCCGCGTGACGATCACGATCATCCGAGCGATCTGCCCGACGACGCGGTGGAAGGCGGCGAAGGCCTGATGGATCAACGCCCGCCGGCCGACGATCTGGCCGCGCGCTGACGCCGGAACAAGCTCAGGCCAGTACCAGGTTGTCGCGATGCACGAGCTCCGGCTCGTTCGCATAGCCCAGCGCCGCCTCGATCTGCGATGACGGCTTGCGCGCGATGAGGCGCGCCTCGGCCGACGAGTAGTTGGCCAGGCCGCGGCCCACCATGCGGCCGTCGAGCGAGCGCACCGCGATCACGTCGCCGCGATGGAACTCGCCTTCGACCTCGCGCACGCCGATCGGCAGCAGGCTCTTGCCTTCGTCGCGCAGCTTGATCGCCGCGCCGTCGTCGACGACCACCGCGCCGCGCAGCTGCAGGTGATCCACCATCCAGCGCTTGCGCGCGGCGACCTTGGCCGTCTGCGCCGCGAGCAGCGTGCCGATCGGCTCGCCCGCGGCCAGCCGCAGCAGCACGTCGGGCTCGCGACCCCAGGCGATCACCGTGCTGGTCCCCGAGCCGGCGGCGCGCTTGGCGGCCAGCACCTTGGTGAGCATGCCGCCGCGACCGATCGCCGAGCCGGCGCCGCCGGCCATGCGTTCGAGTTCGGGATCGCCGGCACGGGCGCGCGCGATGAACGTCGCGGCGGGGTCCTTGCGCGGGTCGGCCGTGTACAGGCCGGGCTGGTCGGTGAGGATCACGTAGGCGTCGGCATCGACCAGGTTGGCCACGAGCGCGCCCAGCGTGTCGTTGTCGCCGAACTTGATTTCATCGGTGACGACGGTGTCGTTCTCGTTGATGACCGGAATCACCTTGAGCCCGAGCAGCGTCACCAGCGTCGAGCGCGCATTGAGATAGCGTTCGCGATCGGCCAGGTCGGCGTGCGTGAGCAGCACCTGCGCGCTGCCGAAGCCGTGCTCGCGCAGCTTGCTCTCGTACATCTGGGCCAGGCCCATCTGGCCGACGGCCGCGGCGGCCTGCAGTTCATGCAGTTCCTTCGGGCGCGCCGTCCAGCCGAGGCGCTTCATGCCTTCGGCGATCGCGCCGGACGAGACCATCACGATCTCGCGCCCGGCCTGGCCGAGCGCGGCCATCTGGCGGCACCAGGTGCCGATGGCCTCGGCATCGACGCCGCGGCCTTCGTTGGTGACAAGGCTGGAGCCGACCTTGACGACGATGCGGCGCGCGGTGCGCAGTTCGTCGTTGACCGCGGCGACACCGGTCGCCGAGGAGGACGCTGCGCCGGCGGTCATGCGGCGCGGGAACGCCGCCGCGCGGGTGCGGCAGGGGCAGTGACTTCGATTTCGAGCTCGGGCTCGATGGGCGCGAAGCGCGGATCGACCGGCTCGTCGTTGTCGGCCTGGGCAGCCTTGGCCACCTTCTTCGCCGCGCGGACGGGCCGCACCGGCTCGTCGACGACCGGGGCCGCGATGGGCGTGTCGGCCTCGAAGCGCGGGTCGACCGGCGGTGCCGGCTGCTCGACCTGCGCGTGCACGTGCTCGAAGATGGCGTGCAGCATCGGCTGCAGGCCTTCGCGCGCGAGCGCGGAGATCTCGAAGACCGGGCCCTTCCACTTCAGGCGCTTGACGATGTCCTTCACGCGCGCGGCGCGGTCGTCCAGCGCCACCATGTCGAGCTTGTTGAGGACCAGCCAGCGCGGCTTGGCGGCCAGCTCGGGGTCGTACTTCTTCAGCTCGAGCGCGAGCGCCTTGGCCTGCTGCACCGGATCGACGTCGTCGAACGGCGCCATGTCGATCACGTGCAGCAGCAAACGGGTGCGCTGCAGGTGGCGCAGGAACTGGTGGCCGAGGCCGGCGCCTTCGGCGGCGCCCTCGATCAGGCCCGGGATGTCGGCCACGACGAAGCTCTTTTCCGGGCCGACGCGCACCACGCCCAGGTTGGGGTGCAGCGTGGTGAACGGGTAGTCGGCGATCTTCGGACGCGCGTTGGAGATCGCGGTGATCAGCGTCGACTTGCCGGCGTTGGGCATGCCCAGCAGGCCGACGTCGGCCAGCACGCGCAGTTCGAGGCGAACCTTCTTGTGCTCGCCGGGCCAGCCCGGGGTGTGCTGGCGCGGCGCCCGGTTGGTGCTGGTCTTGTAGTGCATGTTGCCGAAGCCGCCGTCGCCGCCCTTGCAGAGCAGCACGGGAACATCGGGCTCGATGAGCTCGGCCAGGATCTGGTCGGTCTCGAAGTCCTTGACGATGGTGCCCACGGGCACGCGCAGCACGATGTCTTCCGACGCCGCGCCGAACTGGTCGGAGCCGCGGCCGGACTCGCCGTTGCGCGCTTCGTGGCGGCGGGCGTAGCGGTAGTCGATCAGCGTGTTCAGGTTGCGGTCGCCCACGAACCAGATGCTGCCGCCCTTGCCGCCATTGCCGCCGTTGGGGCCGCCGAACGGAATGCACTTCTCACGACGGAAGCTCATGCAGCCTGCGCCACCGTTGCCGGCGGCGATATCGATTACGGCTTCATCAACGAATTTCATGGGAGGTACTTCCTTGCGGCGGCGCCGACATCAGAACAATAAACGACAAAGCCCCGGCATGCCGGGGCTTTCGCTAACCGAACGTCAGACGGAACCGCGAGTTACAGCGGGGTCACGAACACGGTTTGACGGTTCAGGCTGCCCTTGACGGCGAACGAGATCTTGCCGTCGATCAGCGCGAACAGCGTGTGGTCGCGGCCCATGCCGACGCCGTCGCCGGCGTGGAACTTGGTGCCGCGTTGACGCACGATGATGGAACCAGCAGAGATGGTTTCACCGCCGTAGCGCTTCACGCCGAGCATCTTCGGTTGGGAGTCGCGGCCGTTCCGGGTGGAACCGCCGCCTTTTTTCTGTGCCATGGTGGATTAACTCCTGTGCAATGGATAACGCGGACCGACGCTTACGCGTTGATCGACGAGATCTCGAGTTCGGTGAAGTGCTGGCGATGACCGCCATGCTTCTGGTAGTGCTTGCGACGGCGCATCTTGAAGATGCGAACCTTGTCGTGCCTGCCTTGAGCAACCACGGTAGCCTTCACGCTTGCACCAGCGACCCAGGGCGCGCCGACCGTCAGTTCCGCGCCGTTGCCGACTGCGAGAACCTGATCCAACACGATTTCCTGGCCCACGTCCGCAGCAATCTGTTCTACCTTAATCTTTTCGCCGGCTGCAACCTTGTATTGCTTGCCACCGGTTTTTATGACCGCGTACATATATGACCTTTCAGTTGACTTCGCTTCGCTGACCGACGGCATGTCGGCGTTGCCTGCCTCCCGAACGACACGGTCGAAACTTGCATTTCGAGGGGGTCGCTCTGGCCGAAATTGCCCCACATGTGGTCATGCGGTAACACCCGGCCCAGGCACGCTAGGACTGTCATCAGTCGGCGAAGCCCTCGATTCTATCATGGAGCGCATGAAACGTCAAAGCAGCCCGTGGCGACAGGCCGGCGACCCGCCAGCCTTCCTATAATGGCGGTTTCCATCCCGCGAACCGTCGTGAACGCCCCCCTCACCCACGCGCCCCTGCCTGTCGACCCGATGGCTGCCGAAATGCAGGCCGTCGACGACGTCATCCGCCGCCGGCTGACGTCCGAAGTGGCGCTCGTCGACCAGATCGCGAACTACATCGTCGGCGCCGGCGGCAAGCGGATCCGTCCGCGCCTCGTGCTGCTGTTCTCGCGCGCCCTCTCGTTCACCGGCACCAGCCGCTTCGAACTGGCCGCGATCATCGAGTTCATCCATACCGCCACGTTGCTGCACGACGACGTCGTGGACGAGTCGGCGCTGCGCCGCGGCCGCGCCACCGCCAACGCGCTGTTCGGCAACGCCGCCAGCGTGCTGGTGGGCGACTTCCTCTATTCGCGCGCCTTCCAGCTGATGGTGGAAGTGGGCCGCATGCGCGTGCTGGACGTGCTGGCCGACGCCACCAACGTGATCGCCGAAGGCGAAGTCCTGCAATTGATGAACATGCACGACGCCGATCTCGCGGTGGAGGACTACCTGCGCGTGATCCGCTACAAGACGGCCAAGTTGTTCGAAGCCAGCGCCCGCCTGGGCGCGGTGATCGCCGACGCACCGCGCGAGATCGAGGACGCCTGCGCGAACTTCGGCCGCTCGCTGGGCACCGCGTTCCAGCTGGTCGACGACCTGCTCGACTACGAAGGCGACCCCGTGGCGCTCGGCAAGAACGTGGGCGACGACCTGCGCGAAGGCAAGCCGACGTTGCCGCTGCTGTTCGCGATGGCGCACGGCACGCCCGACGAAAGCCAGTTGATCCGCCAGGCCATCGAACAGGGCGAGGTCGAGCGCCTGGGCGAAATCGTGCAGATCGTGCGCCGCACCGGGGCCATCGACGCGACGCGCGCGGCCGCGCGCCGCGAGGCCGATCATGCCCGCGAGCAGCTCGCCGCCCTGCCCGATTCCGAGGCCAAGACGGCCCTGCTCGAGCTCTGCGTGCGATCCGTCGAACGCTCGTCATGACACAGGGCCTTGTCGGCGCCATGGCAAATGTGCGAGAATCGTCTGCTCAGCGAAACGGGGCCGCGCAAGGGGCAATCCGGATCGAACGAACGCCCGCAAGGACGACGTGAGAGGCCTTTGCAGGCGTCGCTGAAAATCGGGGTGTAGCTTAGCCTGGTAGAGCGCTACGTTCGGGACGTAGAGGCCGGAGGTTCGAATCCTCTCACCCCGACCAGAATTTCTGAAGAGTTCACGAGTGAAGAACGCCGAGACCCAGCAACCACGCGGGTCAGCGCCCCGTGAACATGTCCAGTCACCATGTCAATTCGGCTCCAACTCGGAGCTTGACGTGCCTCTCCCGACTGGACTTGACCGCGATGAAGCAAGCGGTTTATTTCATCTACGCATCGGCATCCCTGATGATGTCCGTCCGTTCTGGCCTCCCAAGGCCAACGGCAAGCCTGCGACCGACGCCTTCCGCAGATCGCTGCGCACCCGCGACCGAGCCGAGGCCATCGCCAAGGCGCATGCGCTGATTGCCGAGCATCACCAGAAGTTCGCGTCCCTCCGCGACCGCAACCGACCGCAGCGCACCCAACTGACGCCGAAGCTGGTCGAGTACCTGCAGACCCGAATCAAGTACGAGTTGCTGGAGGGCGATGACATTCGCCGCATCGAAGGCCGGGTGCTCGAAAGCGTTCCGATGGACTTGGCGAGCGAGCTGCCCGACCTGACCAACGCCGAGCGGCTGCAGACGTGGGCCAAGGTCGTCCGGGCCATGCAGGCAGGCGGCGACTACGGCTTCTCGATGGGCTTTGTTGACAAGCTCCTCGACCACATGGGCCTGCCACCGGCTGATTGGGTCGGACAGGCTCGGGCTCTCGCCCTCTTCGGCCGCACCCTGGCGCAGACGTACACAGCCATCGCCGAACGGTCTTCTGGCGCGGACATCGAAACGCCAACCTCTCCCGGAGCCTACGCGCCCGAGGAGGCTGCACAGGAAGCGCCAAATGCTCCTGCGGTCACGCTGCGTTCCGTCGTCCCCGACTGGCAGCGCCTGAACTCCTCCAAGGAGAACGCCATCCAGCGGATGGACAAGGCACTGGCGCTTTGGGAGGAGGCTGTCGGCATCGTGGCACTCGACCAGATCACAAAGGCGACGGGCGGCAGATTCGTCCTTTTTCTGCTCGATCAGAAGGCCCGCAAGTTCAGCAACAAGACTGCCGCGAACCACGCCTCCAACATCAACGCGCTGATGAACGTCGCGGCCAAGCTGGGACATGTCACGACAAACCCTCTTGACCTGAGCCTGCCAAAGACGGGTAGCGCGAAACGGACACCCTGGACGACCGACGAACTGATCAAGCTGCACGGTGCGCCGGTCACTGGCGATCAGCCGGAGGGAGCGGATGCGGCCGATGCCAACCTTCTCATGTCGATGCTGCTGTGGTCGGGAGCGCGTGTTGGCGAAATTGCCAGCCTACGCGTTGAGGACATCCAAGAGCGCGACGGCATCCTGGCGGCGTTCATTCGCCCGGAGACGACCAAACAGAGCAAGCACGGCACGGGGGATGTCTCCGTTAGGTGGCTGCCCATCGCCTCTGCGATCCGTCAGCACGTGATTGACCATGCCAAGCTGCGGCGGGACGAAGGTCATACAGCGATGTTGCCCTCGTTCAACCGGGAAATTAAGCTCTCCCCGACCGATCAAGCCGGCCGGTGGTTCCTGGCGCACCGTGAGCGCCTCGGACTTCCTACGGGTCGGCTTGATGGCTCGCACAAGTGGCGGCACACCGTGCGGACGAAGCTGGCGGGCGAGGGTCTCGGAGAGGCGCTGCTGGACGCCGTGACCGGCCACCAAGCCGCAGGAGGCAGCGCAGGGCGCAAGAACTACACCCACGCGGACAAATTCCCGCTGGCAAAGGTTCTGGAGGCGATCGAACGCCTTGCGTGGCCGTGGCCTTCGCGACCTGCCGGCGCATCCCAGACCGCCTGAGCGCCCTTTTCGCCCGTCCGATGTCGCCAGGGTCACCTCGACATTACCCAATCCCCAAAAACGCTGCAATCGGCCTGAGAAGGCGCTGTGCAGCCGCAACCAAGCCAGAGAGGAAACGACACCATGAACACCAGCGCCTGGACTTCCATCGAAGACGCTTTCCCGCCCCTGGGCCAACCCGTGCTGGTCTCTGGAGGCACCAAACAGCCCGACGAAGCCGGCGCAGTCCACGTCATCGCCCGCCTCGCGGACGCCTGGAGCGCCTCGGAGGCCGAAGGAATTCCTATCATGGTGTGGGCGGACGACGAGCACGGTGAAGAGCTGACGTTCGATCCCACGCACTGGCGGGCCGTCCCTGCATCAGTGCCGATGTGACGCTTTCGCGCCCCGTGCCTCGGTCGCCGTAGACGCCAGCGCAGCAAAAAAGCCCCGCCCGGAGCGATCCGAAGCGGGGTTTCTCGTTTCTCAGGTTGTCGCCGGAGGTCGGAGCTTGAATTTCTCCCTGACATGCGGGTGCGACCAGAGCTGCCGCGCCCCCGGCTTGCATTCCGAGATGAACTGCAGCACCGCACGATGGGCGTCCTGGGGATTCCAGCTCACTCCCATGAGAGGCGCACGGGGACGAGGAGGTCGCCGCCATTCCGTCGGCTCGGGCCTGTAGGTCTCGCTGTGGAGGATCAGCGTCACCGCCCACCTTGGCAGGCCGTACTTGAGGAATGCCAGCTTCTCGACCGCATCTTGCGACAGAGACTCAGCGTCGAGCGTCCCCGCCGCCCAATCGTCGGCGAAGCCGTGGGCGTCCGCCAAGTCGTCCGGTGAGATTCGCCGCAGGTTGATCCGAGGCACCGTCCGGCCCGCCCGAGAGCGGCTGCTGGCTGGCTCGGCGGTCGTCGGTTTCGTGGAAACATGACCCGCAGGAGGACGCAGCTTGAACCGCCCGGCGACCTTCCGGTGCGACCACAGGCCAGGCGTTTCCCGCTTGCACTCGGACATGAACGCCCGCGCCGCCTCGAACACTCCCTCGCGCAGCCAGCCGTCACCATGCTGATAGGTCGTACCGTTGCCGCTCCAATGGTCGACCTCGACGTATCGTGCCACCGTGGGCCTGTACGGGGCTTGATAGAGGAGCCAGTGCAACCCCTGCTGGGGAATGCCGAACTCTGCCCGAAGCAGCTCTCCGGCGGTCATTTCACGGATGACCTCGCCTGGGCTCGTCTCATCAGATTCCTGCGTCTCGCAGTTGGTGGTTTGTTGGTTCATTGTGGTGGTCGTGTTTTGAGACCGTTCGGCCATAGCGTCCGCTGGCGGCCATCGTGGAGATGTCCCGGAGCGGCTTAGCTGGCCGTGGTGTCGTAGTGGTTGAGATTGAGACCAACCCCGAACGGAGCTGGCGATGGGCAACCAAGGTGATCCTTGGATTGCTCAGGGGTGATGACCAACAATTTGCGTCAATCACCGTGGAAGAAGACCAACTCCAAACGGAGATGGCCGAGGCACCCTAAGAATCCTCGGGGTGCTCAGGAGAGAAGACCAATCCGACTCAGATCGACCACCATTGGTGATGACCTTTGTGGATGACATCGGCAATGACCGATGAAGATGGTCTGGGTCAACATGCTGGGTATCTCAAGATGTCCTAAGAGCTAACCCTATGCGTTCATGCTTGATGAACTTCATGGTGGTCGACCCTGAGAGGTCTTAGGTCTGTGGATCAGCAGAATTCTTGGGAGTCCTATTACTGCGTCGCTAAGGATTACGGCCATTCGGGCACGTCTTGCGCTCGCAGGCCCGTAGGCAGGTCAGCGTCGTAGCGGCTCACGCCTTCGCGCCTCCGGTAGTGCCATTCCAGTTCCTTGGCCGGATCATGCCATCGCTGGCGCGATTCACGCTTGCCTAAGAAGCACTGGATTTCCTGGCGCTTGCCCTTGCCGAGGCTTACCGACTTGCCCGTGGTGATGGCCTTGGCTCGCATCTGGTCGATGATCGTCCGCATCGTTCTGGCTGATGCGAATGCGACCTCGTGGTTCAGCTCCAAGTCGACGCCGTCCCGCTCGGCATGCGCTTGGTTGCCCAGGACGATCCGCAGCGCGGCCAGATAGTCGGCGTTCAGGCGCTTGGCATCCAGGGACTTGCGGGCGAAGTCCTCCAGGAGGGCGGCAGGGATGGTGCTGACGTGGCAAGCCTGGAGCTTGCGACCCGCTGCGCCCTGGAGAGGTGCTGGAGCGGAATTTCGCATCGGGGCTGGGAGTGCGGCATACGCAGCTTCGAGGTCAGCGACCAATTCGGGCGAGGGTCGCCAGCAGCTCGCCGAGGCTGGCGGTGGATGGATCGTGTAGTCGGGAATCTGTTGCATGGTCGTCGGTGCAGAGTCTGGAAATGAAAACGCCCCGGAATCCGTGAGGACGCCGAGGCGCAAGGGTTGAAAGGTCGCAAATCGTGGGGTCGTTAAGTCGCCCCCGGTGCATAGTTGTCCACAGAAAATTCAGGCCACTCGGGGTCTGTGGATAAATGATGCGAATAACACCCGATGTCTTCCTATGGTGAGTAATTATTCATAAGCTATTGATCTAAAAGGATTTTATGCACTTATCCACAACTGCGTTTCCGCGACAGTAAGTAAACACTCTCCGAAATTCATAACTGTTGCGGGACTCGTCATTTGCTGAGGCGTCTTATTTCAGCTAATTCGAATCGGTTTGCCTACTGGCTGAGCACTCCACGGATGACACCAGCGGAGAGGTTATGCACAGGGCGACCAATAGTCCCAAACGAGCCGCATGGGAACTAAGTTGGTCTCAGGCTCGGACTTCTACAGACGCAGCCGGCCGCATCACCAAAGGCTTTCCGTAGCCCATCTTTCGCTCTCGAAGAGCTTGCCCAGACCCTTATAACTGCCGCACTTTTAAGCAAGCCGCAGGTCAACGCTTCGGCCGCAGTCTGGGGCGGCTGATAATCTCTTCGCATGTACGCCGAAATCTCCGCCGCCCTCTCCAGCCTCAAGACCCTCACCGACATCGTGAGAGCGGCAAACTCGATGTCGAACCGGCTCGAGATGCTTGATGCCGTGACGAGCGTTCAGCAGAACCTATCGCAGGCCCTGGCTGCAAATCTCGCGGGTGTCGAGAAGCAAATGGCGCTATTGCAGCGGGTGACGGAGTTGGAGGCACAGGTGGCAGAACTTGGTCTATGGGACAGGAAATCGAAGGACTATCGCCTGCAGGCCGTGGGCTCGTCGAAACGGCACTTCGCGCAGGTCTACCATCCCGGCACGGACTCGCCGCAGGTTCGACATTGGGCTTGCGCCAAGTGCTTCCAGGAGCGTCAGGTCTTCGTACTGAATGCGACCCAGGGAACAGGCTTCCACGGCCGTGACGGCTACAAATGCCCGAACTGCGCGACTGTGATTGAGCCTTCCGTCACCATCGGCATAGCCCAAGTGCTGGCCCCAATCGACTCGGCCTACGTGTAGACCACCGCCTGCGCTACAGCGTTCACGGGCGGGGCCGCGCAATTGCCGGTGTCACTCATCTGACTGCGCGGTCGCTGTGACACACTCGCTCGCAAACTAACTGCACACACCAATGGATCGCGATTTCATCCTGAGCGAGATTCGTCGCGCCGCTGCTGAGAATGGTGGCGGTTCCTTGGGTCGACTTCGGTTCGAGGAATTGACTGGCATTCGCGAAAGCGCTTGGCGTGGCCGACATTGGGCTAAGTGGGCCGAAGCAACCGCAGCAGCGGG
>FTKD01000947.1_pt1 | contig 25752 bp, 28 predicted proteins | sample 1658191 | NCBI WGS metagenome assembly FTKD01 (sample SAMEA3914808, study PRJEB12502) | metagenome | biome: forest; material: soil | place: Canada | collected 2011-08-03 | depth 0.3 m
CTGGCCAAGCCGCTGCTGGTGTGGGTCAACGACCTGTGGATGGCCGTGTTCTTCTTCCTCGTCGGCCTGGAGATCAAGCGCGAGTTCGTCTCCGGCGAACTGGCGTCGCGCGCCCAGGTCGTGCTGCCGGCCGTGGCGGCGCTGGGCGGGATGGTGGTGCCGGCGCTGATCTACGTGGCGATCAACCATGCCGACACGGCCGCGCTGCGCGGCTGGGCCATTCCGGCGGCCACCGACATCGCGTTCGCGATCGGCATCGTGATGCTGCTGGGCGCGCGCGTGCCGGCGTCGCTGAAGATCTTCCTGACGGCGGTGGCCATCATCGACGACCTCGGCGCGATCGTCGTCATCGCGTTGTTCTATACGTCGCAGCTGTCGTTGACGATGCTGGGCGGCGCGGCGGTGTGCCTCGTGGTCCTGGCGCTGTTGAACCGGGCGCGCGTGACGCGCGTCGACGTGTACATCGCCGTCGGGCTGGTGCTCTGGGTGTGCGTGCTGAAGTCCGGCGTGCATGCCACGCTGGCGGGCGTCGCCACGGCGTTGTTCATCCCCACCCGTGACGCCAAAGGCGGCTCGCCCGCCGAGGCGCTGGAGCACGGGCTGCACCCGTGGGTGGCGTTCCTGGTGCTGCCGATGTTCGCGTTCGCCAATGCGGGCGTCTCGCTGCAGGGCATGCGTCCGTCCGACCTGCTGGCCGCGCTGCCGCTGGGCATCGCGCTGGGCCTGCTGGGCGGCAAGGCGATCGGCGTGTTCGGCAGCGCCTGGCTGCTCGTGAAGACGGGCCTGGCGACGCGGCCCAAGGGCGCCAGCTGGATGCAGTTCTTCGGCGTCTGCGTGCTGTGCGGCATCGGCTTCACGATGAGCCTGTTCATCGGCGGCCTCGCCTTCGATGGCATGGACGCCACCTACGAGACGCGGGTGAAGCTGGGCGTGCTGGGCGGCTCGCTGCTGTCCGGGGTGATCGGCGCGCTCATCCTGAGCCGCAGCGCCAGGAGCGCCGAAAGCGCCTGAGCGGCGACTCAGTGGGGCAGGCCGGGGGGCGGCCCGAGCAGGCGGTCGGTGAACGCCAGCGCCATCGCCGAGCCGAGGAAGGCGACGTGGATCACCGTCTGCCACAGCAGCACCTTGGTGTCGTAGGCGCCGGCGTTGATGAAGGTCTTGAGCAGGTGGATGGAGCTGATGCCGATGATGGCGGTCGCCAGCTTCACCTTGAGCACCGAGGCGTTGACGTGATCCAGCCACTCGGGCTGGTCGCGGTGGCCGTCGAGGTCCAGCCGCGAGACGAAGGTTTCGTAGCCGCCGACGATCACCATGATCAGCAGGTTGGAGATCATCACCACGTCGATCAGGCCCAGCACCACGAGCATGATGACGGTTTCGTTGAGCGACGTGACGACGGGCAGCGGCACGCCGTCTTCGCTCGGCGCCGGGTGATATCCGATGCCCTGGACGAGAACTTGCAGTGCATGGCTGTCCCCGAACGATGCTTGCAGAAGATGTGCCAGTTCGACGCAGAAATGAACCACAAAGACGCACTGCGCCAGGATCAGGCCCAGGTAGAGTGGAACTTGAAGCCAGCGGCTGCCGAAGATCAGGCGCGGCAGCGGGCGCAGGCGAGGGGGCGGTTGTTTCTGGGTCATGGAGGTGCGAGGCAGCGAAGAGGCTTCGCGACGATTCTAGAGGCGGCCCATGACCCACCCGAGTCAGGCTAGGGTAAGAGCCGCGCCCTAAGGTGGCGCCTCGCGGATCCGGCCGTCTTGGTCCTTGGCCGGTTTCGCGCTACAAACAAGGAATCCCCGCGATTCCAGACATTTCCAGGAGACAGTTTTCATGAGCGCCGCAGAGCACACCCCGCACGAATTGCAGACCTACGAGCCGCCGGCCGAGATGAAGGCGCACGCCTGGGTCAGCGGCATGGACGCCTACAACGCGCTGTGCGCCGAGGCCGAGGCCGACCACGAAGGCTACTGGGCGCGCCAGGCGCGCGAGCTGCTGAGCTGGAAGACGCCGTTCACGAAGGTACTGAACGACAGCGACGCGCCGTTCTTCAAGTGGTTCGAGGACGGCACGCTCAACGCGTCGTACAACTGCCTGGACCGCCAGGTGGACGCCGGGCTGGGCGACAAGGTGGCGCTGATCTTCGAAGCCGACGACGGCAGCGTCACGCGCGTGACGTACGCGGACCTGCTCGCGCGCACCTGCCGCATGGCCAACGCGCTGAAGGCGCGCGGCGTGAAGAAGGGCGACCGCGTCGTCATCTACATGTCGATGTCGGTGGAAGGCGTCGTCGCGATGCAGGCCTGCGCCCGCATCGGCGCGCCGCACTCGGTGGTGTTCGGCGGCTTCTCGGCGCAGAGCCTGCGCGACCGCATCGAGGACACCGGCGCCGTGATGGTGATCACCGCCGACGAGCAGCAGCGCGGCGGCAAGGCGCTGCCGCTGAAGGCCATCGTCGACGACGCGATCGCGCTCGGCGGCTGCGACGCGGTCAAGGACGTCATCGTCTACAAGCGCACCGGCGGCGCCATCGCCTGGACGGCGCGCGACCGCTGGCTGCACGAGGTCACGGCCGCGGCCGCCGCTACCTGCGAGCCCGAGTGGGTGGGCGCCGAGCACCCGCTGTTCCTGCTCTACACCTCCGGCTCCACCGGCAAGCCCAAGGGCGTGCAGCATTCCACCGGCGGCTACCTGCTGCACGCGGCGCTCACCACCAAATGGACGTTCGACCTGAAGGCCGACGACGTCTTCTGGTGCACCGCCGACATCGGCTGGGTCACCGGCCACACCTACATCACCTACGGCCCGCTGGCGCTCGGCGGCACCGAGATCGTGTTCGAGGGCGTGCCCACGTACCCCGACGCCGGCCGGTTCTGGAAGATGATCCAGGATCACAAGGTCTCCAAGTTCTACACGGCGCCCACGGCCATCCGCTCGCTGATCAAGGCGGCCGAGGCCAACGACAAGGTGCACCCGAAGTCCTACGACCTCACCAGCCTGAAGATCCTGGGTTCGGTGGGCGAGCCGATCAACCCGGCCGCGTGGGAGTGGTACCACCAGCACGTGGGCGGCGGCCGCTGCCCCATCGTCGACACCTTCTGGCAGACCGAGACGGGCGGCCACATGATCACGCCGCTGCCGGGCGCCACGCCGCTGGTGCCGGGCTCGTGCACGCTGCCGTTCCCGGGCATCGCCGCGGCCATCGTCGACGAGATGGGCAACGACGTCCCGAACGGCACCGGCGGCCTGCTGGTGGTCAAGAAGCCGTGGCCCGCGATGATCCGCACGATCTTCGGCGACCCGGAGCGCTTCAAGAAGAGCTACTACCCGCCCGAGCTCAAGGGCTATTACCTCGCGGGCGACGGCTCCATCCGCGACGCGAAGACGGGCTACTTCACGATCACCGGCCGCATCGACGACGTGCTCAACGTGTCCGGCCACCGCATGGGCACGATGGAGATCGAGTCGGCGCTGGTGTCGTGCACCGAGCTGGTGGCCGAGGCCGCCGTCGTCGGCCGCCCCGACGACACCACCGGCGAGGCCATCGTCGCCTTCGTCGTGCTCAAGCGTTCGCGCCCCACCGGCGACGAAGCGAAGCAGATCGCCAAGCAACTGCGCGACTGGGTCGGCAAGGAGATCGGCCCCATCGCCAAGCCCAAGGACATCCGTTTCGGCGACAACCTGCCCAAGACCCGCTCCGGCAAGATCATGCGGCGCCTGCTGCGCGACATCGCCAAGGGCCAGAAGGTGACGCAGGACACCAGCACGCTGGAAAACCCGGCGATCCTGGATCAGTTGTCCGAGAACAATTGACGCTTGTGGCCTCGGGTGCGCGTCGCGCGAGCGCCTGCGGGCGGTCGCGCGGACGTCGTTGCTGCTACATTGAATCGATTCGTCTATTCAACATGATCCCGGTCGTGCGCGCCTGAACGACGGAGCCGCCGCTTGCGCCGGGCTCCGGGCGGCAGGCGACGGCCGGGCAGGGGTTCTGGCATGTTCTTCATCCTCGTCGGCGTCGCATTGATCGTCTGCAACCTCATGGACTGGGGCCCGATGGGCCACTGGAACTGGGAGTTCACTGGCGACCTGTGGAAGTTCGTGCTGCCCTTCGTCCTGGCCACCGCCTGGTGGATCTGGTCCGACGCCACGGGCTGGACCAAGCGCAAGGCGATGAACAACGACGCGAAGCGCAAGCGCGACCGCCTGGACCGCAACATCGACGCGATGGGCCTGGGCCACCTGCACAAGCACCGCGACGGCAAGACCCGTCCGAAGTGATCGCGGTCCCGGGATGTCGCTGAAGATCGTCGCCAAGGAGGCTTTGCAGGTCGGCCGCCCGCTGGTCGTCGACGCCGACTCGCCCATCGGCCGTTACGCGACGGTGTTCGAGGACGACGGCGACACCGGCTGCTTCTATGCGGTCGATACCGACGTCGAGGACGGCAATCCGGTGCAGGACGCGCTGCTGGTCTACGCGGTGGCCGACGTCACCGACGCCGACCTGGCCTCCACGCTGGAGATCGGCTGGTCCAGGGACGGCCTCAAGGCCTTGCTGCTGATCAACGATGCGCCGCACGCGGCGTTCGATTTCGAGCGGCGGCAGGGCTGGTGCCAGCTCGGGCTGCCGCAGGCCGCGATCGCCGCCGCGTGGTCGAAGGCGGGGCATGCCTGGAGCGACGACGTCGAGGCCTTGTTCGAGTAGCCGTCCGCGGGCCGGCCGGCGACAAGCCGGCCTTGGTCGATCAGCGCCGCACCGCGCGCCGGTCGCGCCGTGCCGCGAACGCGGCCAGGCCCAGTCCCAGCATCACCATGGCCGACGACGTCGGTTCCGGCGCCGACAGCGCGGTCAACTCGAGGCCGGAGACATCGATCGCCGTCGTCGTCGAGTCGTTGGACGCGTCGCCGTAGGCGTACAGCGTCAGCCCGTACGTGTGCGAAGCCAGCAGGTTCAGCGTCTGCGCCAGCGACAGGTTGGCCGTGCTGCCGGCATACCAGTCATAGTGGAAGACGTCCTGCGCCAGGGTCAGGTCGGTCAGCGTGGCGTACCCGCCGCCGGACAGGTAGCCGCCGCCGACGAAGTCGAACACGAGCGGGGCGACGGTGTCCTGCGTGGTGTTGAAGGTCAGCGTCGTCTGGCCGGCGGCATGCGCGCCGCCGTAGACCATACCGTCGACCGTCATGCTGCCGTGCGCGGTCGTCGTCGCGGACACGCCGAACAGGTCGGCCTGCGAGCCGGCGTGGGCCGTGACGTCGTTGTCGAGCCGGTCGAGGACGCTGGCGAGCGCGGTCGTCGAGGTGTCGTTCTTGCTCTGGGTATACAGCACGACGGGAGGGCTGCCATCGCCCGGATCCAGTGTGTCCTGCACGGTGAGACTGGTCGCGTAGGACGCGCTCGACAGCGAGATGTCGGCGGGCGGCGCGCCGGCGACGCCGATGGCGGGCGCCAGCAGGGCGGCCGCGAGCAAGCACGCGGGCACGCGTGGGCGCGGCAGCGCCGCGGCAAGTCTTGTCATCATGGCGAAATCTCCCTGGTATGGATAGCTCCGCCCGATGTTGCCCCGCAATGCACGCGCTGGCGATACCGTACCGTCATCGGTATGCCCGTTCCCTTCGCAACTAGGGATGCCGCGCTGTTGGGTCCTCGCGACTTTCAGCGCGGAAACGGTCGGACGCGATCGTTTCCGCGCGAGCGTCACTCGAACTTGTCCAGCACCGCCCCGAAGCTCGCGCTCGACGAATGGTTCGCGAACTTGGCCAGCACGCCCCGCGTGTAGCGCGGCGCCGGCTTCTTCCACACGGCCCTGCGGCGCGCCAGTTCGTCGTCGGACACGTGCAACTCCAGCTTCAGCTGATGCGAATCGATCGTGATCGTGTCGCCTTCCTGCACCAGCGCGATCGCGCCGCCCTCGTAGGCCTCGGGCGCGACGTGGCCCACCACCATGCCCCAGGTGCCCCCGGAGAAGCGCCCGTCGGTGATCAGGCCCACGGATTCGCCCAGGCCCTGGCCGATCAGCGCGCCGGTGGGGGCCAGCATCTCGGGCATGCCGGGGCCGCCCTTGGGGCCCAGGTAGCGCAGGATCATCACGTCGCCGGCCACGATCTTGTTGGCCATGATGGCGGCGAGCGCGGACTGCTCGTCCTCGAACACGCGCGCCGGGCCGGTCATCACCGGGCTCTTCAGGCCGGTGATCTTGGCCACGCAGCCTTCGGTGGCGAGGTTGCCGCGCAGGATCGCGAGGTGGCCGTCGGCGTACATGGCGTTGGCGATGGTGCGGATCACGTGCTGGTCGGCGCGCGGCACGGACGGCACGTCGGCCAGCGTCTCGGCGATGGTCTTGCCGGTGATGGTGACGCAGTCGCCGTGCAGGAGGCCGGCGTCGAGCAGCAGCTTCATGACCTGCGGGACGCCGCCGGCGCGGTGCAGGTCGATGGCCAGGAACTGGCCGCTGGGCTTCAGGTCGCACAGCACCGGCGTGACCTTGCGGATGCGCTCGAAGTCGTCGATCGTCCAGTCGACCTCGGCCGCGTGCGCGATGGCCAGGAAGTGCAGCACCGCGTTGGTGGAGCCGCCGGTGGCCATGATCACGGCGACGGCGTTCTCGATCGCCTTCTTCGTGACGATGTCGCGCGGCTTCAGGTCGGCCTTGACCGCCTCCACCAGCACGCGCGCCGACTCGCGCGTGTTCTCGATCTTCTCGCCCTCGACGTTGGCCATCGTCGATGAGTACGGCAGGCTCATGCCCAGCGCCTCGAACGACGACGACATCGTGTTGGCCGTGTACATGCCGCCGCACGAGCCCGGGCCGGGGATGGCGCGGCGCTCGATCTGGCAGAAGTCCTCTTCGCTCATCTTGCCGGCCGAGAACTGGCCCACGGCCTCGAACACGCTGACGATGTTCAGATCCTGGCCCTTGTAGCGGCCCGGCATGATGGTGCCGCCGTAGACGTAGATGGCCGGCACGTTGGCGCGCAGCATGCCCATCATGCCGCCGGGCATGTTCTTGTCGCAGCCGCCGATCACCATCACGCCGTCCAGCCACTGGCCGCCGACGCAGGTCTCGACGCAGTCGGAGATCACCTCGCGCGACACCAGGCTGTACTTCATGCCTTCGGTGCCCATGGCCATGCCGTCGGAAATGGTCGGCGTGCCGAACATCTGCGCATTGGCGCCGAATTCCTTCAGGCTCGCGACGGCGGCGTCGGCCAGCGGCTGCAGGCCGGAGTTGCACGGCGTGATCGTGGAGTGGCCGTTGGCCACGCCGATCATCGGCTTGCCGAAGTCCGCTTCCTCGTAGCCCATTGCGTAGTACATCGAGCGGTTGGGGGCGCGGGCGACGCCTTCGGTGATGTTCTTCGAGCGGCGATTGCTGGCGGACATGGCGGTCTCCTGGAGTCTTGTTGGATCTGGGTGAGGACGCAGTATCCGGCGCTGCAAAATGCGTGTCCAATAGATTCATCGTGCTCGATTGATATGTCTGGTGAATCAATGAATGACGCCCCGTTCGACCTCCGCCAGCTGCGCCAGTTCGCCGTCCTCGCCGAGGAATGCCACTTCGGCCGTGCCGCCGCGCGCCTGGCGATGACGCAGCCGCCGCTGACCCAGGCCATCCAGCGCCTGGAGGCCGCGCTCGGCGCGCGCCTGTTCGAACGCAGCCAGCGCCGCGTCGCGCTGAGCCCGGCCGGGGCGGTGCTGCTGCCGCTGGCGCGCAAGCTGCTCGAGGGTGCCGATGCGCTGGCGCCGGCGGTACGCGCGGCGGCGGCCGGGCTGTCGGGCCAGCTGCGGCTGGCCTTCGTCTCCAGCGTCACCTACGGCCCGTTGCCGGCATGGTTGAGCGGCTTTCGCAGCGCCTATCCGGATGTCGCGCTGAGCCTGCGCGAGGCGACGCTGGACGTGCAGCTGGAGCTGTTCGCGGCCGGCGAGATCGACGCCGGCTTCGTGCTGCACGCGCCGGGCGCGGTGCCGCCGGGCTTCGAGCATGTGCGCGTGATCGACGAGGCGCTGGTGATGGCGTTGCCGCAAGCGCATGCCGTCTGGAAGTCTCGCGTGGGCGCGTCCGCAGCCACGAGCGCGATGCCGCGCCTGCGCTGGCGCGACGTCCACGCCGAGCCGCTGGTGATCTTCCCGCGCCAGATCGCGCCGTCGCTATTCGACGCACTGGTGTCGGCGTACCACGCCGGCGGCGACACGATGCGCATTGCCCAGCAGGCGATCCAGATGCAGACCATCGTCAACCTCGTCTCGGGCGGCATGGGCGTGGCCTGGGTGCCGGAGTCGCTCACGCACCTGCAGCGCGCGGGCGTGCGTTACGCGCGCGTGACCGGGCTGCCCGGCCAGGCCCTGCGCTGCGAGACCAGCCTCGTGTGGCGTGCCGGCGCGGCGCCGGTGGTGGAGCGCTTCGTGGCGCACGTTCGCACGGGTTCGGGCCGGGTTTCGCAAGCGCGCTGACAGGGGCGTCGAAACCGGTCCGCGAAACAGCGACAATCGCCGGCTGTTCAAGGAGTTCTGTTGATGGCGCTGGAGCACCCGCACTTCGATCCCGTGGCCGTGTCGCTCGGGCACTGGCACGTCTTCGGCCACGATTTCAGCCCGGCGATCCATTGGTACGGCCTCACCTACATGGTCGCGTTCGGCCTGTTCGTGTGGCTGGCGGGCCGGCGTGCGGCCTATCCCTGGTTCGCCCGCGAGGGCTGGGTGCGGCGCGACGTCGAGGACCTGCTGTTCTACGGCGTGCTGGGCGTCGTGATCGGCGGCCGGCTGGGCTACGTGCTGTTCTACAAGCCGCTGTTCTACCTGCACAACCCGATGGAGATCCCCGCGGTCTGGAACGGCGGCATGTCCTTCCACGGCGGCATGCTGGGCGTGATCGGCGCGATGGCGCTGTTCGCGTGGCAGCGCAAGCGCCCGTTCCTGCAGGTGACGGACCTGATCGCGCCGTGCGTGCCGCTCGGGCTGGCCAGCGGGCGGGTGGGCAATTTCATCAACGGCGAGCTGTGGGGCCGGGTCGCCGATCCCTCGCTGCCGTGGGCCATGATCTTCCCCGAATCCGGCACGATGCAGCCGCGCCACCCGTCGCAGATCTACCAGTTTCTCGGCGAAGGCATCGCGCTGTTCATCATCCTGTGGGTGTTCGGCAAGAAGGAGCGCGGTCGCGGGCAGATCTCCGGCCTGTTCCTCATTGGCTACGGCGTCTTCCGTTTCATCGCGGAGTATTTCCGCGCGCCGGACGATTTCATCGGCGACGCCACCACGCTCGTGGGCAATGCCAGCACGCACCTGTTGGCGTTCGACCTGAGCGAAGGCCAGTGGCTGTGCGTGCCGATGGTGATCGCCGGCGTGCTGATGTTCGCGTGGGGCTCGAAGCAGCCGCGCGGCGTCGCGAACCCGGCGGCCTGATTCGTTTCTCGTCGCTCACCGAGTTCGGCTGACGTCCTGCAAAATCGAACCCGAACCATCCTGACAAATTCCCGAAGCCGACCATGCGCCAGATCTTTCTCGACACCGAAACCACCGGCCTGAGCCCCGAGAACGGCGACCGCATGGTCGAGATCGGCTGCATCGAGATGGACAACCGCCGCCTCACCGGCCGCCATCTGCACTTCTACCTGAACCCGCAGCGCAAGAACGGCGAGGGCGCCGTCGCGGTCCACGGCCTCACCGACGATTTCCTCGCCGACAAGCCGCTGTTCGCGCATGTGGCCGAGGAGGTGATCGAGTTCGTGCGCGGCGCCGAGATCATCATCCACAACGCGAGCTTCGACGTCGGCTTCCTCAACGAGGAACTGCGTCGCTGCGGCCTGCCCAAGTTCAGCACCCACGTGGGCGCCGTCACCGACACGCTGGCGATGGCGCGCGACCAGTTCCCCGGCAAGTCCAACTCGCTCGACGCGTTGTGCAAGCGCCTCGAGGTGGACAACACCAACCGCACGCTGCACGGTGCGCTGATCGACGCCAACCTGCTCGCCGAGGTCTACATCCGCCTGACCCGCGGCCAGGACTCGCTGGTGATGGACATGACCGAAGAGAGCCGCGGCCGCGGTCTCGACGACCTCGGCGGCCCGATCGACCTGGGCAGCTTCGTGCTGCCGGTGATCGTCGCCAGCGAGACGGAGCTCGGCGCCCACGAACGCGTGCTCGGAGAAATCGACAAGGCGAGCGGTGGCAAGACGATCTGGCGTACACCGCAAGAAGCTGTGGCATAATCCAAGGCTGTCCTGATCACAGGGCAAGAAATTATCGGGTGGTTAGCTCAGCGGTAGAGCATTGCCTTCACACGGCAAGGGTCACAGGTTCAATCCCTGTACCACCCACCAAACGAAAAAGCCCGCAAGATCAACGTCTTGCGGGCTTTTTTCATTGCCTCGTCAGGCTATCGGCTGCGCAGGGCATCAAGCGACATCGAGGGCATCGAACCCAAGCATCGACGAGTTGGATGCCGTTTCGTCGAAGGTTCCGTGGATCGCCGCCATCATCGCGCTGTCCAACGACAGTTCCATGTACCGGTAGCTCGATCGAATGGCTTGCCGGACTTCTGCAATCTCGTGGGCGCTGGGGGCATGTCCGAGCAGCGTCGCGATGATGTCGAGCGCTTCCCAGGGATGGGTGTCGTCATACTCGGCGTGAACCTTGAGCCAGCGCATCGCCGGCGAGCGCACCTCGTCCGGCAGCGACTTGGCGTAGGTGTCCTGCGAACAGACCACGCACGACCATTCGCCTGTCGCACCTTCGACGGCGTAGTTCGTCGCGGCCATGGCGGCCGCCAGGCCTGCCCGGTCGCACATGTACCAGCACCAGTGCGCCAGAGCCTGGAGTTCCTCCGTGTCGCCGCCGGATCGGAGGTCGCTCAAGCTCAGTCCCGCGGAACTGGCCCAGGCCGCCCAATGCTCCGCATGCTTTTGCTCGACGCGGATGTTCTGGATCAGGTAGCGGCGCGCCATGTCCTCGCCGACGCTGTCGCCGTAGCCGATCTTCTTGAGGTTCATGGCCATGAACCTGGGAAATTGCTCGATCGTCGGCCATATGCCGACCATGAAACGCTGCATGGCCGACAGCGGAAGCTTTGCGTCTCGCATCAGCGAGAACAGTTCGTGCTCGACGACCCGCCGTTTGTTGGGCGTCGTTTCGTGGACGACGCGCTGCAACCAGACTGGATAGCTGCCGATGCTCTTCAGGTCGCCGGTGCGACGGAATTCGTTGGACATGGTCTTCCCAATGTTGGTCATTCGTGACAAAAGTCGCACGAATCCTGCCTGCAAGTGGCCTGCTCGGCAAGAAGCACCGCCGCCTGTTTCAATTGCTTACAACAATGGGGCCACCACGAGCCACCGGTCCGGCGGATCGGGAGTCAGACGAAGGTTTCCTGGCTGTGCCTGTCAAGCATTGCCAGGAGTTCCTCGAAGTTGATCGGCTTGGTCAGATAGCTCTCGAATCCGCAACCCATCGCGGCGCGAATCTGTTCCGGCAGTGCATCGGCCGAAAGCGCGACCAGGCGAATGTCCCGGGTCGCACGATCGCGCTGCAACTCCCGAGCAAGCTCGATACCGGTCATGTCGCCCAGATTCATGTCGACGAGCATGAGGTCCGGCGGGTCGATGCGGGCGATCTCGAGCGCGAGCGCGCCGTTGGTCGCCACGCGAAGCGATACGCCCCGTCGCAGGGTCACGATCTGGCGCACCAGTTCCGCGTTGACCTCGTCGTCTTCGGCATACAGCACCCTGAGTGCACGGAAGTTTCGTGCCTCCGGTCGACCCATGCGCGCCGAATCGGGCTCGACGGTCGGCGGACTCGCGATCTGCAGCGTCAGCCTCGCGCTGGTTCCCTCGCCGAACGTGCTGGTGACCGTGAGCGCACCGCCCATCATTTCGGCAAGCTGGCGCGACAGGACGAGGCCGATGCCGGTTCCTTCGACAGTCGATGATTCGGCGCCGAGTCGATTGAACGGCTGGAACAGGCTGGCAAGCTGATCTGCGGGTATACCCCTGCCCGTGTCCTTGATCAGGACTTCGCACTCGTTCCTGGAACGCTTCCAGGTCAGTGCGACGCTTCCGCCCGGCTTGTTGTATTTCACGGCGTTGCTCAGCAGATTGACCAGCACCTGGCGAAGCCGCACGGGATCGGCCTGTACCCAGAGATCGCTGGACGGCGCAGCCTGTGCACTCTGCACCGAGCTCGAGGCGGGCGGTTCAGGCGCCAGGAAGACCTCGATGCCCGCCTTGGTCACCAGGGGAGACACCATGGTCGCCGCTTCTTCGATGACCCGGTGCAGTTGAACCGCTTCGGGCGAGACGGACATTTCGCCCGACTCTATGCGCGACAGGTCCAGCACGTCGTTCACCAGGGCGAGCAGGTGGGCGCCTGCGTTCTCCACGTGTTGCACCCGCTCGAGCTGGTCCGGCGAGAGCGGCTTGGCGGTGTCCAGGCGCAGGAGCTTCGAAAAGCCGATCACGGCGTTCAACGGTGTTCGCAGTTCGTGGCTCATGCGCGAGAGGAATTCGGTCTTCGCCTTGTTCGATGCCTCCAGGCTTTCGTGAGCCCGCCGCTCGGCGTCCGCCGTGATGCGCGCGGTGATGTCGCGAAGAACGATCGTCGTCAAGGACTCCCGCGCCATCTGCAACCGCGAAAGCGACGCCTCGACCGGAAAGCGCCGTCCGTCCTGCTTGCGGCCAGTCAGCGCCTGGAGCGATCCCGCGATCGCCGCAACGGGGGCCGCATCGTCGGTTGCAGGTTGAGTCGTGATCGAGAGGTGTTCGATGAACCGATCGATCGGACTGCCCAGCGCATCGGTCGCGTCGATCGCGAACATCGTCTCGGCGGCGCGATTGAACAGGACGATTTTCCGGTCTTCGTCGATGGTGACCACGCCGTCGGTCACCGCATGGATCAGGCGCTCCATTCTCAGCTCGGCCGCGGCCTGCATGCGAATGCTTCGGCGCACGAAGCCGAGCCCCAGGATCGTGAGCAGCACCGCAATGAAGCTGTTGAGGCCCAGCAGGAGACGCTGTGTCGTTCTGGAGGCTTCGCCGAGCTGCGCGGAAAACGCGCTGGTCAGACGCGTCAACCGCTCGTTGAGGATCGGGGCCTGCACGCGCATCGCGTCCACGGCGGGTGACTGCGGCTCCCCGGCGCGGATGCGGTCGCGGGCCCGGTCGACGAGCACCCGCATCTCCTGGATGGTTCGATCGCCTTCCGTCCAGGTGGCGATCGGCTTCGACATGAAAGGCACTCGCTGGAACCAGCGGAACATTCGCACCAGTCCGTCGATGTCGTCAGGGTGGTTGCCGCCGTCGAGGAAGCCTTGCCGTGCGGCCGCGATATCGGGCTCCGGGCGCTGCAGTGCCTCGCGCGCCGCCCGATCTCCGAGCGGCATCGCCAAGGCCGACATGAACCGGACGTAGTCGGCTTCCCGGTGCTGCTCGGCGTAGTCGAGAAGATAGATCTGCGCGTCCTTCTGGCCTTTCGAGTAGAGGCTTTCGCCGGTGACATAGGCCCGTACGGTCGACAGCAATTGAATGCTGAAGGCCGCGACCGAGGCCTGCAGGACAGTCATGGCGACAAATACCGCGACGATCGGCCAGTACCGAGGCAGGCGGGGCATCGAGCGGATCTTTTTCGCGCGCGTCATGGTTTGGCGAGCTGCGGCCGCTGCGGGCCCCGGCGGCTCGCACATCGGGTAGCTGATACCACATCGTTCATGAAGGATGTCGCCTGTGGAATGACCAGATTGGCCTTTCGACAACGATTGTGGCGCATGCGCAGCCTGTGTGGGAGTGCGACCCATGTTTCATCGTCTCCACGGTCGACCTGGATTCTCCTGCTCCAGGACACTTGTCCAGTGACTGCGGCAAGGGACACCGGTTCGATCCCTGCACCTCACCCACCAAGCAGAAAAGCCCCGCGGATCTCGAACCCGCGGGGCTTTCCATCGGACAGCGGCGGGGCGTTCAGGCGGCGGCGGTTTCCTCGTTGTCGGCCGTGACGCTGGCGCTCGAATCGTTCGCCGCGGGCGCCGAACTGGTGGCGTCGGACGTCCCACTGTTGTCGTCGTTAGCGGAATCCGCCGACGCGGACGACGGCAACTTGCCCGCTGCGTTGTACGTCGCCGGAGCCTGGGAGGGCTTGCTCAAGGTCACGACGACGTCCGGGCCGGACTCCAGCGTGGCGCTGTCGGATGGCGAGTCGCCGGAATCGCTGCCGGGAGAACGCAGCGCGCGGTCAAGTGCCGCGGCCGCCTGGTAGGGATCGGTCGCGGACGGGGGTGGAATCGTCATGGGAAGCTCCGGGGTGAGTCGTTGCCTGTGATCGGACGTTGCGCCGCGGACCTTGAAGGCTCTCTGCGCCTCGAAGCTGACGCCACATTGAACTGCTTGCAGCTGGCTGACCGATGTCTGCGCAGGCGGTCAGAAGTCACGCTGCGCGCTTCAACTGGTTACAGCTCCACGGCACCCCGACGATAACGGTGCATCGCGGCCCGGCCGCATTCATGCGCAATCGTCATCATGAACAAGCAAACGAATTCTGCCCCCGCCAGCCGCGTCGAGTGGGAACTCCTGCCCTCGTTGCTGAACTTGCTGAGCCCCCGCCGCCCGCGCTCGCATCCGGCCTGGGTGGAAACGTTGCCGTCGGAGCTGGATGTCGCCATGCCGTCGGGTCCGTTCGAGGAACGGCTGCCGGGGCTGTCGGTGCGCGAAGTGCGCGAACCGGACATCTTCCAGATCTTCTTCGGCTGAACAGCGCGCGCGGGAGCGCGTCACGCGCGCCCGGTCAGTCGCACGCAAGGCGCACGCTCGCCGGACCGGCACGATCGGCGCCACAATGAAGCCCCGCTTCAATCCGGGGCTGTTCCTCCAGGCGTCCGTCTGGCGACCCGCCCCCTTCGCGCCATGTCGCCTGCCACGCACCATCATTTCATCGACGCCGCGATCCTGGAACTTCGGCCCACGCAGATGACCGCGGGCTTCGCGGAGGTGGCGCTCAAGCGGCGCGAATGGGCGGACCTGTCGAAGAAGGCGCGCAAGCAATTGCTGTCGTCGCATTGGTTTCCGGCGGTGCTCGGGCCGCGCGGGCGCAACTACATCGTCGACCACCATCACCTGGGCCTCGCGCTGCATGAAGAAGGCGTGACGCGCGTGAAGCTGATGGTGCTGGACGACCTGTCCTATCTTTCGCAGACGATCTTCTGGCGCGTCATGGAGCAGCGCAACTGGGTGCATCCGTTCGACGACACGGGCAGGCGCCGCCCCTACACCGACATTCCGACGAGCGTCACCGAGCTCGCCGACGATCCCTATCGCAGCCTGGCCGGCATGTTGCGCACGGCCGGCGGCTTCGCGAAGGACACGTCGCCGTTCGCCGAATTCCTCTGGGCCGACTACCTGCGCCCGCACATCACGCGCGCGGCGATCCGCAAGGGCATCGACACGGCGTTGCGCGAGGCGCAGGGCCTGGCGAAGAGCCCGCTCGCGCGCTATCTGCCCGGCTGGGCCGGCGTGACGGCACCGCCGGCCGACGCCCGCAAATGACGTTCAGGGACGGCACGGCCGCCGCGCCGACCTCGGTCGTCGCGGACCTGATCGCCGGCGTGTCGATGGCCGGGCTGCTGCTGCCCGAGGCCGTGGCGTATTCCGGCATCGCCGGCATGCCGCCGCAGGCGGGCGTGCTCGCGTTGTTCGCCGGGCTGCTGGTCTACGGCCTGATCGGGCGCTCGCGCTTCGCGATCGTGTCGGCGACGTCGTCGTCCGCGGCGGTGCTCGGCGCGGCCACGCTGTCGCTCGCGGGGCACGACGCGGTGCTGCGCGCGGCGCTCGCCGCCGGACTCGTGCTGGCCACCGGCCTGGCCTTCCTGGTCGCCGGTTCGATGCGGCTCGGCTCGATCTGCAGCTTCATCTCCAAGCCGGTGCTGCGCGGATTCTCGTTCGGCCTCGCACTGGTGATCATCCTCAAGCAACTGTCCCAGCTCACCGGCACGCATCCCGGCGCCAGCGCCGCACTGCAGATCGCCTGGCAACTGCTGGACGAGTGGCCGCAGTGGAACTGGAGCGCCATCGCGTTGGGCGTCGCGTCGCTGGTGGCGCTGAAGCTGCTCGCGCGGCTGCCCAAGCTGCCCGGCGCGCTGCTGGTGATCGCCGTGGGTATCGCGGCGGCGCAGTGGCTGCACCTGGCCGCGCACGGCGTCGCGGTGGTCGGCAGGATCGACCTGGCGCTGGCGACGCCGTCGTTGCCGGCGTTGTCGCAAGGCCAGTGGGTCAGCATCGCGGAGCTGTCGCTGGCGCTGGTGCTGCTCGTCTTCGCGGAGAGCTATGGCGCGATCCGCACGATGGCCCTGAAGCACGGCGACGCGGTCGACCCGAACCGCGACCTGCTCGCGCTCGGTGCCACGAACCTGTTGTCCGGACTGATGCACGGGCTGCCGGTGGGCGCGGGCTTCTCGGCGACCGCGGCCAACGAGGCAGCGGGGGCGACGAGTTCGAAGTCGGCGTGGATCGCCGGCATCGTGGTGCTGATGCTGGTGTTGCTGTGCCTGCCGTGGATCGAGCTGACGCCCGAGCCGGTGCTGGCCGCCGTGGTGATCCACGCGGTGTCGCACACGCTGTCGCTGGCGGCGTTCAGGCCGTACTTCGCATGGCGCCGCGACCGCCTGGTCGTCGTGGCCGCGGCCGTGGCGGTGGTCGTGCTCGGCGTGTTGAACGGCCTGCTGGCCGGCATCGCGATCAGCCTGGCGATGACGCTGCGCGGCCTCTCCGAGCCGCGCATGAGCGAGCTGGGCCGGCGCGGCGACGGCCACGACTACCTCGGGCTGCAGCAGCGCGACGTCGCGCGGGTGCCCGGCGTGCTGATCCTGCGTCCGGAGGCGCAGCTGTTCTTCGCCAACGTGGAGCGCATGCTCAGCGAGATGCGCACGCGGATCGCGGCCGCGTCGCCGCGCGCCTTCGTGCTGAGCCTGGAGGAGACGCCGGATCTCGACGGCACGACGATCGAGGCGCTGACGGCCTTCACGGCGGAGCAGGGCGCCGCCGGCCGCGTGATGGTGCTTGCGCGATTGAAGGATCCGGTGCTGGCGCTGCTGCAGGCCTCGATGGCGGGGCAGGCGTCGACGCTGCTGGAGTGCGGCAGCGTCGACGATGCCGTGGCGTCGCTGGGATCGCCGGCCGCCTGAACGCGACCGGACTCGGCCCGTTCGTGAGCGGCCGATTCGTGTCTCCATGCATCCGCCGGCGGCGGCGGGACCCTCGATTGCCTGATCCCGAGGGTCGTTTCACTGTATTGGAGAAAATCTATGAACAAGTCTCTCGCCACACTGCTCGCCACTGCCGCCGCCGCCAGCTTCAGCCTGGGCGCCTACGCGCAGACCTCGGACACGATGCCGGCCCCCGGCACGCCCGGCACCACCACGACCACCACCACGGTGACCACGGACACGGTCGAGACCAAGATGGTGCCGGCCCCGGGCGTCACGCGCGCGCAGGCCAAGGACCTGAAGACCGAATCCAAGGGCGACTACAAGGCGCGCAAGAACATCGCCGAAGCCAATCACGACCTGAACAAGGCCGACTGCAAGGTCAACAATTCGGACCCCGCCGTCGAACGTGCCTGCAAGGCCGATGCGCGCGCGCAGGAGAAGAAGGACAAGGCCGACGCCAACCTGATCCACAAGTCGGAAACGGCGGACATCAACGCCGAGACCACCAAGTAAGACCGGCGAACGCGGCGACGGCCTTCGGGCCACCGCCGTTCTCGCACGCGAAGGCCCCGCAGGGTTATCGATCTGCGGGGCCTTCGTCATTGCGCGAGCCGCCACGAAAAAGGCCCCGCAAGCCGGACGACCTGCGGGGCGCTTCGTCGAACAGCAGCGTCTTACTTGTCGAGCCAGTCGCTCAATTCCTCGGCATGTTCCTGCTCCTGCGACAGGATGTGCTCGACGATCCGGCGCGTCGTCGAATCCTTGTCGCCGATCAGCTTGACCATCTGCGAGTAGGCCTCGATCGCGACGCGCTCGGCCACCAGGTTGGCGCGGATCATCGCCTTCAGGTCCTTCGATTCGTCGTAGTCGGCATGGCTGCGTTGAAGCAGCGTGGACGGCGAGAAATCGGGTTCGCCGCCCAGTTGCACGATGCGCTCGGCGATCATGTCCGCGTGTTCCGTCTCCTCTTGCGCGTGCACGAGGAACTCGTCGGCGATGGCCGGCGAAGCCAGGCCCTTGGCGGTGTAGTGGTGGCGCTTGTAGCGCAGGATGCAGACGAGTTCGGTGGCGAGCGAGTCGTTGAGCAGCTTGACGATGTCGTCGCGCCACGGGCCGTAGCTGGGCGTGACGGCGCCGTTCTCGAGATGGTTCTTCGCCGCGTCGAGAGCGCCCTGGTCGAGCTTCAGGGGAACGTGCGCGGTGCTGGCTTTTTCGGACATGGCGGGCCTTCGAAATGGTGGGGTTGAATCGAGGTGCACAGGCAATCGGGGTGCCAGCCGGCGCCCGGGCCGCGTTGTTCGGGCATGCACCCTGGCGATGCAGGGCTTGCCGCAAGACCGTTGAGAGGCGCGGCGACCCGGATGCGACTAGAGTGGCCTGCATTCCAGGCAGGAGGATTCGCATGAGCTCGAGCAACAAGCCCGTCACCGTCGCGGTGCTGGACGACTACCAGGGGGCCGCGCTGCGCCTGGCCGACTGGTCGGGCATGGCCGGCCGCGCCGCCGTCACCGTGTTCAACGACCATCTCGCCGACACCGACGCGGTGGTCGAACGCCTCAAGGGCTTCGACGTGTTGTGCGTGATGCGCGAGCGCACGCCGCTGCCGCGCGCGACGCTGGAGCGCCTGCCGCGCCTGAAGCTGATCGTGTCCACCGGCGCGCGCAACGCGTCCATCGACGTGGCCACCGCCACCGAGCGCGGCGTCGCCGTCGTGCACACCGGCTACACGTCCGCGCCGACGATCGAGATGACCTGGGCGCTGATCCTCGCGGCCAGCCGTCACATCGTCGCCGAGAACCTCGCCTTTCGTCGCGGCGGCTGGCAGCAGGACGTCGGCGTCGGCCTCGGCGGCAAGACGCTGGGCGTGCTGGGACTCGGCCGCGTGGGCGGCGCCGTGGCCAAGGTGGGCGCGTTGCTGGGCATGAAGGTGCTCACGTGGAGCCCGAACATGACGCCCGAGCGCGCGGCGGAAGGCGGCGCGACGGCGGTGTCCAAGGAAGACCTGCTGCGCCGCTCCGACGTGTTGACGATCCACATGGTGCTCAGCCCGAAGACGCGTGGCCTGCTCGGTGCCGACGAACTCGCGCTGATGAAGCCCAGCAGCCTGCTGGTGAACACCTCGCGCGGCCCGCTGGTCGACGAGGCCGCGCTGATTTCCGCATTGACCTCGCGCCGCATCGCGATGGCGGCGCTGGACGTGTTCGACGTCGAGCCGCTGCCCGCCGATCATCCGTTCCGCTCGCTTGACAACGTGCTCGGCACGCCGCACATCGGCTACGTGGCCGACGACCTGTACCGCACGTTCTACGGCGACACGGTCAAGGCGCTGGACGCCTGGCTCGCCGAGCGCGCGAAGTCCGCCTGATGCGCGGACGCCGCACGGCGGCGATCGCGCCGGCGCGGCTGGCGGGCGATCAGGCGGCCAGCGTGCGATAGAAGTAGGTCGTCGCGCACTCGCCGCCGTCGGGCTTCAGCGCATAGCGGGGGATGGTGCCGGCCGCCTGCCAGCCGAGTCGCGCATAGAGGCGCGCGGCGGTGGCGTCGGCGGTGTCGAGCACCAGCAGCGTCTTGCCCGCGTCGCGCGCGGCGCGCTCGGCCGCGTGCATCAGCGCGGCGCCCGCGCCCTGGCGGCGCGCGCGCCGATGCACGAGCATCTTGGCGACGTCGGCGCGGTGCGGCTGGTTCTCGGGCTGGGCCAGGATCAACTGCACGGTGCCGACGATGCCGCGCGCGTCCTGCGCCACCAGCAGCGCGCGCTCGCCGCGCTCGACGCCGGCGGCCACCTGGCGCCAGAACGCGAGCGCCTTGTCGCGCGTCATCGGCAGCATGAAGCTGACCGACGCGCCGCCTTCCACGCAGTCGATCAACACGTCGGCGAGCGCCTGCAACTGCGCCTCGCCGAGCGAGTCCAGGCGCTGCACGTCAAGGGTAGAGGCTGGGGCGCTGGTCGCCATGGGATCTCCGGAACGGCAACGGGTAGGGCATGGACGCCAGCACCACGGCGTAGCGGGCGGCGACCTGGTGCGGGTTGTGGAAGGTGATGGGTTTGTCGAGCACCATGGCCAGGCAATCGCCGGCCGCGAGGCGATGGCGCTCGGCGCCGACGGTCACGTCGATCGCGCCTTCGAGCACCCAGACCTGCTGGTGCATCACCGGCTCGCGCGGGCCCGTCTCGTACGACACGCGCGCCTTGGCCGGGAACCTCACCTCGACGATCTGGATCTGCGAGCCGACGCCGCTGGGCGACACGTTGCGCCGCACGTAGCCGGAGTGCGGATCGCGCCAGGACGGTTGATCGGCGGCGCGCGCCACCGGGCTGGCCGACGGTTGCGGTGCGTCGAACAGCGCGGCGAGGGGCACGCCGAGGCCGCTGGCGAGCTTCTCGAGCAGCACCGCCGTGGGGCTGCTCTCGCCGCGCTCGATCAGCGAGATCATCGAGCGACTGATGCCGCAATGGGCGGCGAGCGCGTCAAGCGACAGGCCGCAGGCGGCGCGCAGGTCGCGCACGCGCTGGGCGATGCGGTCGTTGAGGGTGGGGGACGTCGTTTCTTCCATGCTGGACAAAAGTGTCCAGTATGTTGGAAGCGACGTCAAGCGGACGGGATGGGCGGCGTGGCGCCCCCGTCCAGCGTCCGGGCTTCAGCGCGCCGTGTAGCCGCGACCGTCCATGCACGCGAGCGTCGCGCGCTGGAAGATGCTGGCGTCGGACATCGCCTGCGGCTGGGTCGTCGCCCAGCGATTGCAGGCCTGGCGGTCGGCTTCGGTCTGCGCCGCGTTCTGGCCGTGGCGCGGATAGAAGATCGGCTCGGGCGCCGCAGCCGCGGCAGGCGCGGGTGCCTGCTGAACCGGATACGCCGGCACCGTGTTGTAGTAGACCGCGGGCGGCGGATTGACGACGACGTAGTCGGGCGAGTCGTAGTAGTACGCGCCGGCCAGGCCGAGCCCGAGGCCCAGGCCGAGGCCCCAGAACGGCCCGTAGCCCCAGCCGCCGCGGTAGTAGCCGCCGTGATAGCCCCCGTGGTAACCGCCATGGTAGCCACCGCCGTGAAAGCCTCCGCCATGGAAGCCCCCGCGGGATTGCGCCTGGGCACCGCTGCAGGCGAGGGCGAGGACGCCGAATGCGATGGCGAGCGAACGGCCGACCTTCCGGCTGGTGGAGCGGGTGGGTGCTTGGGTCGGGATGATGGCGGTTGTCATGTCGGAACTCCTTCGAGGGCGCGCCTGACGCGCGCATGAGCTCATTTTCGGCTTTCGGCAGGCCATGATGGGCGCAGGGGTTCGCCTTTACCGAAGCGCAACGTTGCGACGTGCGCGGCGCCGTCCGAGACTCAAGCGCGCGAAGGTCCGGCCCCGCGGCCCCGAAATTGACATTTGGCCAATATTGATTGACACTTGTCAAATATCAAGGGAAGTCACCGCACATGAAATCCTCGATTCGCCCGCGACCGAAGAGCTCGGACTTCATGGAGATCGCGCCGCCGCCCGGCGCCGACCTCCGCGCGATGGAGGTCAGCCGTATCGTGGCGCCCACCTTGGCGGCCGCACGCGCCGCGGCCGACGACGTCAATGCCGCCGACAGCCTCTATCAGCGGTCCTCCACGTTCCTCGGGGGCCGCAAGTACTGGTCGAGCCGTGTGCGCAGCCGCAGCGACGTGCATGCCGCGATCGTGAAGGGCGTTCCGTACGGCTCGCTCGTCTTCTTCGTCGCCAATACCAAGCTGCTGAGCGAAGAGGACGTGGCGAAGGTGCTCGGCATCAGCACGCGCACGCTCCGGCGGCAGGCGGAGACGCCCGACAAGGCCATGCCGACCGAGCTCGCCAGCAAGGCCTGGCAGGTGGCCGAGACCCTCGCCAAGGCAACGGACATCTTCGGCGGCAAGGACGAAGCCGAGCGCTGGATGTCCACGCCCGCCATCGGCCTGGACGGACAGCGCCCGATCGATCTCCTGCAGACGCTTCAAGGCGCCGAGGTCGTGAACGACTTCCTGGTTCGCCTCGACTACGGGGTGTACGCCTGAGCGCCTCGATGACGCCGTTGCCCGCGCTGCTGACCAGAGCCACGACCGCGGTCGTGGCCTGGCGCCTCGACGCGGCCCGGCATGTTGCCACCTGGGACAGCGGCGTCGGCGCAGAACTGGTGGGGGGACGCTGGAATCCGAAAGGCGTCAAGACCGTCTACTGCAGCCTCGACCCGGCGACCACCATCCTCGAGTCGGCGGTCCATCGCGGCTTCATGGTGCTGGACACGCAGCCGTTCTTCCTGACGGCCATGGAGTTGGTCGACGTCGCGAACGTGCACATCGTCGACCCGTCCGAGGTCGAAGCGATCAATCCGGCGTGGCTTCACGGCGGTGTCCCGAGCGCCGGCCAGCAGGCCTGGGGCGCCGCGCTTGCGGCCGCTCACGATTTCGTCGTGCTGCCGAGCGTGGTCTCGAAGTCGAGCTGGAACCTGATCTTCCGCCCGGATCGCGCGGCCGGGAAGTACGCGCGTCTCGACGCCGAACGGCTGGTGCTGGACACGCGGCTGAACCCGCCGGCGCCCTGAAATTGCCGGGCGCCTCGAAGGCGGAAAAGGTCGTCTATGCATGAAACGGATTGATTTCGTTGAATCAACCTGAAAAACAGGTAGAGTGAACGGATGCGTATCACCTTGCGCCAGCTGGCCATCTTCACGGCGGTGGCCGACGCCGGCAGCACGTCGGCGGCTGCCGAACGCGTGGCGCTGTCGCAGTCGGCCACCAGCGCCGCGCTCAACGAGCTGGAGGCGGTGCTCGATGCGCGCCTGTTCGACCGCGTCGGCACGCGCCTGGTGCTCAACGACACCGGCCGCGGCCTCCTGCCGCAGGCGCGCGCCGTGCTCGACGGCGCCGCAGGCATCGAACGCGAGTTCGGCCTCGGAGCCTCCCCGGGCGAACACGGCGCGCCCTCGCTGCTGCGCGTGGGGGCCAGCACGACGATCGGCAACTACCTGCTGCCGGCCATCGTCGCCGAGTGGCGCCGCGCGCGTCCCGAGGCCCACGTCGACGTGCAGATCGCCAACACCGGCGCGATCGCCGCCGCCGTCGCGCGGCTGGAGGTGGACATCGGGCTCATCGAAGGGCCGTGCCACGAACCCGACGTCATCGCGCAACTCTGGCGCGAAGAGGAACTGGTGATCGTCTGCGCGCCGTCGCACCCGCTGCTGCGCGGCGATGCGGCACGGCGCCTGAACGTGGCCGCGCTGCGCCAGCCGCCCTGGCTGCTGCGCGAGCCGGGCTCCGGCACGCGCGAAGCCGTCGAGCAGGCGTTGCAGCCGCATCTGCACCAGTTCGTCGAAGGCATGCACTTCGGCGGCACCGAGGCCATCAAGCAGGCCACGGTGGAAGGGCTGGGCTTCACCTGCCTGTCGCTGTTCGCGGTGCAGGACCTGATCGCGCTCGGCCGGCTCGTGCGCGTTCAGACCACGCTGCCGCGGCTCGTGCGCCGCTTCTGGCTGGTGCACCACCGGCGCAAGCAGTTCTCGCCCAGCCTGGCGCGCTTCGTGGCGTTCTGCCAGCAGGCCGGGCCGACGGCATGAGCGACGTCACTGCACGATGTGCAGGTCGCCTTGCGCCTGCGGCGGCGTCTTGATCGCCAGCACCTTGAAGCGGCCGCTGGTGGCCACGCTGCCGCCGTGCGCGGTGCCCTTGGGGATGATGATCAGGTCGCCCGGGCCGACGTCGCGCCTGGTGTCGCCGAGCCAGAACGTGCCGGCGCCTTCGATCACGTATTGCACCTCCACGCTGTCCTGGTGGAAGTGCTTGGGCGCGTCGCCGGTCTGGATGGCCACCGACGCGCCCGGTGCGGCGAGCAGCGTCTGCGAACGCAGGTTGCCGATCACGGGGGCGCCGAGATCCTCGTCGGTCATCCGGGCGAGGTTGACGATGCGCGGCACGGGCGTGGCGGCATCGGCGGCGCCGGCGCTGGGCATGAAGCGCGCGCTGAGCGCCCCGAGGACGAAGGTGCAGGCCAGCGCGGCGGTCAGGGCAACGGGTTTCATCTTGTCTCCTGGAGGGGCGTGAGCGGATCGTAAGCCCATCGTCCGCACAAGGGCCGGGGGCTTGGCTACCATCGTTGCCGGCGTTGACTTCGACGCTGTCCGAGAGGCCCCGCATGACCGACCCAGACCGCTTCGAGCTGTTCTCCTACTGGCGCAGTTCCGCCACCTACCGCGTGCGCGTCGCGTTCAACCTCAAGGGCGTGAAGGCGAGCGAGACCGACGTCGACATCGACGGCGGCCGGCAGCACGAAGCGGCGTTTCGCCGGCTCAACCCGCTGGGCGGCATCCCGGCGCTGATCGACCACGGTGACGGGCAATCGCACCTGCCGCTGACGCAGTCGCTGGCGATCCTCGAATTCCTCGACGAAACCTATCCGCAGCCGCCGCTGCTGCCCGCCGACGCGCATGGACGCGCCCGCGTGCGCTCGCTCGCGCAGATGCTCGCGGCCGACACGCATCCGCTGATCACGCCTCGCGTCAGGAAGTACCTCACGACGAGCGGTGGCTTCGACGCCGACGCGTGGCGCGCATGGCAGATCCAGTGGTTCGGCACCGGCCTGCGGGCCGTCGAGGCGCGGCTCGCCGGCGAGCCCGGCACCGGGCGCTTCTGCCACGGCGACACGCCGACGCAGGCCGACATCTGCCTGGCCAGCATGTTCACCGTCATGCGCGTCTTCAAGATCGCGTTCGACGACATTCCGACCGCCACCCGCATCATGGCCGAGTGCGAGAAGCTGGAGGCCTTCGCCGCCGCCGATCCGTCGCGCCAGGCCGGCGCGCCCCAGTGAAGGAGAACGACGCATGGACAACGCCACGCTGAGCGCCGCCACCTACGACGCCTTCCGGGCGCACCCGCTGCTGCGCGGCGCCGACGAGGTGCTCGAGCGCCACTGGGCGCCGGGCGAGGTGGTCGACACCCATTCGCACCCGTTCGACGCCGATGCGGTGCTCAGCGCCGGCGAGATGTGGCTGACCCGGGCGGAGGGCACGCAGCACCTGCGCGCCGGCGACACGTTCCAGTTGCCCGCCGGCACGCCGCATTCGGAGCGCTACGGCCCCGCGGGCGCGACGTACTGGGTCGCGCGGCGCTACCCGCGCTGAAGCTGTTTCGGCGGCGCCGACCGGCTACCGCCGGCCGCCGCGCTGCCAGAGAGGCTTCTTCCCCTTGAGGTGGCGCTCGATGCCTTCGTTGAGCCGCTCGCGCAGGTCGATCACCGCGTTGAGGTGGCCGTAGATGCCCGGGAAGCGCAGGTCCAGCCACAGCCACAGCGTGCACGAACGCAGCGCCTTCTCCATGTTGTCGAGGCGGCTGTGCTCGTCCACCTCGTCGAGGAACCAGGGCGTGCCGGCCTGCCCGGCGCTGGCGTGGTGGTGGGTCCAGTCGAGGAAGGCCTGCACCTGCGCCTCGGTGCGCGTGTCCACCGGCGCCTGGGCGTAGATGAAGCGCTGCTTGAGCGTCAGCTTGCCGGCGGTGCGATCGAGCTGCTCGGCGAGCTCCAGCATCTGGTCGAGTTCGGCGACGGCGAAGTGGGCGTTGTCCAGCTTCAACTGGTCGACGAACAC
>FTKD01408706.1_pt1 | contig 24884 bp, 20 predicted proteins | sample 1658191 | NCBI WGS metagenome assembly FTKD01 (sample SAMEA3914808, study PRJEB12502) | metagenome | biome: forest; material: soil | place: Canada | collected 2011-08-03 | depth 0.3 m
CCGTCGCTGCCCTCGAACAGGCGGCATTCGCCTTCTTTCTCGATCTGGTTGTTGAAGTGGAAAGCGGTGCTGGCCATGCCGCCCTTGTGCTGCTCGCGCGGGCCGTAGACGTTGAAGTAACGCAGCCCCACCACCTGCGGCCGCGAGGGCTTGACGCCGCGTCGGGCCACCGGCTTGCCCCTGACCTTTTTAGGGGCCGGCACGTCGTAACCGAGGCGGCGCACGTACTGATCCATCAGGAATTTGGAATAGGCGTACATGTTGAGCGGCTTCTCGCAGGCGCGGTCCTCGCGGAAGCCCTGCTTGCCCATGCCGTAGACCGAAGCCGAGGAAGCATAGAAGAACGGCACGCGCTTGCCCTGGCACCAGTGCAGCAGGGTTTTGGTGTAGCGGTAGTTCACATCCATCATGAAGCGGCCGTTCCACTCGGTGGTGGCGGAGCAGGCGCCCTGGTGGAAGATCGCCTCGATCTTCGGCAGTTCGCCCCGCTCGACCCGGCCGAGGAATTCGTCCTTGTCCAGGTAGTCGGCAATCTCCGCCTCCGCCAGATTGCGGAACTTGGTGCCATCGTGCAGATCGTCCACCGCGATGATGTCGGTGACGCCCTTGGCGTTCAGGCCCAGCACCAGATTCGCGCCGATGAAGCCGGCGGCGCCAGTCACTACGATCAAGTCGATTCTCCCATCATGACGGACCGCAACAAGCCTGATGCAGCGGCACGGGATTCCAGAGGTTGCGGGCCATGGTTTATGCCGTCGTGCAGATCGTCCACCGCGATGATGTCGGTGACGCCCTTGGCGTTCAGCCCCAGCACCAGGTTCGCGCCGATGAAGCCGGCGGCGCCAGTCACTACGATCATAAAACCCTATCCTTCCAGCATGATTTGGTTCCACAGCGCCGCCACGGCGGCGCGGTGTTCCTTGAGGTCCGCATCATCGGCCAAACCGTCCTGGCTCTGCAACGAGCGGCGGTGCAGCCAGCCGCGGTAGGCCCGTTCGGCGGCCAGTAGCGCGTCCTTTTGCGGCGTTTCAACCAGCCCGGCGGCGGCGAGGGCCTCGAGCTGGCGCCAGTTGTCGGTATATTCAATGACGCCGGCATGCTGCGCGGCATGGCGCAGGCACAGGTACTGGGTGATGAACTCGGCGTCGATCAGGCCGCCGCCGCCCTGCTTCAGGTCCCAGCGCCCGGCCGCGTGCTTTTCCAGGCTGGCGCGCATTTTTGCGCGCATTTCCACCACTTCGGCGCGCAGCCGCGCGGCGTCGCGCGGGCGCATCAGCACTTCGCGGCGGACGGCCTCGATGGCGGCACAGAGCTGGGCGCCGCCGGCGACGCTGCGCGCCCGCAGCAGGGCCTGGTGCTCCCAGGTCCAGGCGCTCTCGCGTTGATAGCGGGCGAAGCCGGCCAGTCCGGTGACCACCAAGCCGGAGTTGCCGCTGGGCCGCAGTTGCAGATCGATCTCGTAGGCGCGGCCGGCGACGGTGCGCGCGGACAGCAGTTGCACCACGCGCTGCGCCAGTCGCACGAAGTATTCCGCGGTGGCGATGCTGCGCGAGCCGCCCTGGGTGTTCGCGTCCGGGTCCTCGGCCTGGTAGACGAACACCAGGTCGAGATCGGAGCCATAGCCCAGTTCGATGCTGCCGAACTTGCCGTAGGCGATCATCGCCAGCCCGTCGTCCCGGCCCGGGGGCTGGCCGAGCTGCGGCGCCAGCTGCTCGCGGGCATAGTCCAGGGACTGCGCCACGATGGCCTCGGCCAGCCAGGTGAGCCGGTCGCTCACCTGCACCAGCGGCAGCGCGCCGGACAAGTCGGCGGCGGCGATGCGCAGGGTCATCTCCTGCCGGTAGCGGCGCAACAGGTCCATCACCGCTTCCAGGTCCGCCGCCGGCACCCCCGCCGCCTGCCGCGCCAGCTCCTGGCGCAGGGCGGCGCGATCGGGCGCCTCGTTGGCCAGCCGCGCATCGAGCAGGGTGTCGAGCAGGGCCGGGGTCTGCGCCAGCAATTCGGCAATCCAGGGGCTGGCGCCGCACAGCTTCAGCAACTGACGCCGCGCGCCGGGGCTTTCGGCGAGCAGGGCCAGATAGGTACTGCGGCCGATGATCGCCGCCAGTACCCGCAAGGTGCGGATCAGGGCGGTCTCCGCATCGGGCTGCGCCGCGGCTTCATCTACCAGCGCGCCGAGCACGGCTTGCAGGCGCTGCCGGGCGGCATCCTTGAGCGTTCGCACCAGGCGCGACTGGCGCAGTTCCTGGATGGCGCTGGCGACCTCCTGCGGGCCGCCGCTGAAGCCGAGCCCGTGCAGCGCGGCTTCGAGCTCGGCGGGTTCGGCCCGCCACAGGTCGTCGGCCAGGACGGAGGGCGCTTGCGCGGCGCCGCCCGCCGGCTGGGCGAACAGGCGCTCGAACTCGGCGCGGACGCGGATGCGCACCGCATCCAGCCGCGACAGTAGCCCGGCCCAGCCATCGTCGACCGCCAGCGCAGCGCACAGCGCCGCGCGAGCCTCCTGCGCTTGTGGCAACCGATGGACCTGCTCGTCCGCGTACATCTGCACCGCATTTTCGCAGCGGCGCAGGAATACATAGGCCTGATCCAGCATGGCCACCGTCTGCGGCGGCAGATGGCCGGCCTCGCCCAGGTAGCGCAATACCGGACGCAGGCGGTTGTCGCGCAGGCGCGCGTCCTGGCCGCCGCGGATCAGCTGGAACAGCTGCACGATGAATTCCAGTTCGCGGATGCCGCCGGGCCCCAGCTTGAGATTGTCCTCGGCGCCGCGCTTGCGCGCGTCCTGGTCGATCATCGCCTTCAGCTCGCGCAGGGCCCCGAGCGCTCCGAAATCGAGATAGCGGCGGTAGACAAAAGGCCGCAGGCTTTGCAGCAACTGCCGCCCCGCTTCGAGATCGCCGGCGATGGGTCGCGCCTTGACCAGGGCATAGCGCTCCCATTCGCGGCCATGCTCCTGGTAGTACTGCTCCATCGCATCCACCGATACCGCCGGCGCGCCGACGCTGCCGAAAGGGCGCAGCAGGGTATCGACGCGGAACACGAAGCCGTCCTCGGTGCGCAGCGACAACAGCCGGCCGGTGTCCTGCGCCAGCCGCGCGAAATACTCCGGGTTGCTGAGCGGGCGCGGGCCGTCGGTGTCGCCGTTTTCGGTAAAGACGAAAATCAGGTCGATGTCGGAAGAGAAGTTCAGCTCGCGGCCGCCGAGCTTGCCCATGCCGAGCACGATGGGCATGGATTCCGCGCCGTCCTCTCCGCGCGGCACGCCATGGCGCGCCTGCAGCGCGCGCCCGGCGAACTGCAGCGCGGCGGCGCAACTGGCATCCGCCAGATCCGACAGCGCGCCCAGGGTTTCATCCAGTTCGGCCCAGCCGGCGATATCGCGAAAGGCGATGCGCAGCATCTCGCGGTTGCGGAACGCGCGAAGATGGTGCATCAGCGAAGCTTCGTCCACCGCTGCGGCGAGCACCGCGTCCAGGCGCACCGCTGCGGGCGCCGAGTCGGCGCGTTCCAGTTCGCCGCTCGCCAGCGCCGCCTTCGCCCAATCGCACTGGCGCGCGAATACGCTGGCGACGAAGGGGCTGGCGCGGAACACGCGTTGCAACAGTGCTGCAATCTCCGTCGAAGACGCTGCCTGCAGTTCGGACAAGGTATCCATGGACAAGCACAGTTTACCGGCAACGCGGCGCGACGCTCCGGCCACCCGGTCCGCGCCACGGCATTGCGAACCTGCCCGAACCGACTACCACTAGGTATAAAGGCTCTATTGACCGTGGCCCCTGCGCAGAGCACGATCCGGCCGGGTAATCCGAGGAATGCTTTCGTACCAGGCATTCCCGCAGATAGTCGTTCAATCTAGCTTCACAAGGCTCGGAACCGCCAGAATGTCAGTCATCGTTCCCGGCACAAGCACGGGGCAGCAACTGCCCGCGCGCTACACAAACCTTGACAGTGCGCATTCCGCGCACGGTTCGCGCATTCACGCTTTCGGACCGGCCCTGATGCAGGGCGATCCGCTGGCCGACGCCCTGGTCGAGTATTTCGCCAGCCGGCCGCTGGGCGGTGGGCGCAAGCAACTGGAACAGGCGCTCGACCACGGCATCGAGTCGGTCAGGAACCCGCACCCGACCCTGGCGGCGCTGTTCGCCCAGCTGGATCACGTGCCAATCTGGGTCGACTTCGAGCAGCTGGACCTCGGCGGCTCCGTCTACCTGCGGCTGGGCCCGCTGGGGCAACTGGCCCTGGGCTGCGCTGCGCTGCCCCTGGCCTATGGTTCGCCGGTTGGCGTGGTACCGCTGGTATTCACCGGACGGCTCACCCAGCGTGCGTTCCGCCGGCTCATTGAAACCACGCAATTCGTTTACGTCACATGCAAACCGGGTGGCCTGCGCCGGCAGGGCGAGGGATTCAAGACCACGGTGCGGGTGCGGTTGATGCATGCGCAAATCCGCCGCCTGCTGCGGCAATCCCCCAAGTGGGACACGCAGGCCTGGGGCGTGCCGATTCCGCAGGCGGATCTGGCCGGCACCAGCCTGAGCTTTTCGGTGGTGGTGCTGGAAAGCCTGCGCCGCCTGGGCTGCTCGTTCAGCGCGCGCGAATCCGAGGCGGTGATGCACTTGTGGCGCTACTCCGGCTACCTGATCGGCCTGGAACCTCAGCTGGCCTGCGCGACCGAGGCCGAGGCGCTGCGCATGGGCGACCTGATCGCCATGACGCAGGGCCCGCCAAACGCCGACTGCGTGGCGCTGACCCAGGCGCTGATGAACGTCACCATGCATATGGCGCAAACCCCGGCGCAGCGCAAGGCGGCGCAACAGTGGTGCAAGTTTCTCAATGGACTCACGCGCTATTTCATCGGCGCGGAACGGGCGGATGCCTTGCAACTGCCGAACACCCGGCTGCGCTTTGCGCTGTACCCGATGCGGCTCACGGTGATGTTCTGCGAAGTACTGCGGCGCGCGATCCCGGGCGTCAACACACTGGCGCTTCGCGTCGGCTCCAGGACCTGGAGCAAATCGATCGAAATCGGTCTTGCCGGCGTCAAGGTGAGCTACGAACTGCCCGAACATCCTGCCGCACGGAGCACCCATTGAAGCCTGCACTGCTGGCGCTGCTGACCGACGAGGACTGGCGCCTGATGAGCGAGCGCGCAACGCGCCGGAATTTCGAAAAGGACGGCGTGGCGCTGCAGGAAGGCGCCGAATCGCGCAACCTGTTTTTCCTGCAGTCCGGCTACGTGCAGGTGGTGCGCAATTTTCACGGCTTGCGGCTGACGGTGACGCGGCTCGGGCCCGGCGAAGTGTTTGGGGAAATGTCGTTCCTGGAACGCGCTCCGGCGATGGCCAGCATCGTCGCCGACGGTCCTGCCCAGGTACTGATTCTGCCCGAGCAGGAAATCGAATCGCTGCTCAGCTCGGTACCGGGTCTGGCCTCGCGCCTGTACCAGTCGCTGGCCGTAACGCTGTCGCGCCGCTTGCGGCGCATCGGCGATACCGGCGACGAATCCATCGGCTCCATCCGTACCGCGCGCACCGGCTTTGCCACCGAACGCCAGTTGCCGCCGGGACTGGCCCAGGCGGTGGATGGCATCAAGCAGGGACTGCAGCAGATCGAACGTCAACTGCGCAGCCACAGTCTGCCGCCGGAAGAGGCCGCCGCCGGGGTTGCCGGCGCCTGCGACCAGGTCTGCGCGACGCTGGAACGATTCATGCGCGATGACGTGGTGGTGGACGCCGGTATGGCCGACCTGCTCGCGTTCCGCGACGCCGGGGCGGTGCGCGCCGGCATCGGCGCCTACATCTTCCGCGAGACTTTTTCGGTGCTAATGAGCAGCGCGCTGGTTTCGCGCGCGTTCGCCATGCCGCGCGGGTTTCCCGACGACTGGGAAACCATCGGCGCAATCCACCTCAATGAACCCGCCGGCGACGGCCAGCTCGGCCCGCTGGTGGACCGCTGGTTTCTACAGCGCCCGCTGTGCCGCGCGCGCCGCGCCAGCGCCGCCGCCGTGGGCAGCCTGCTGAGCTCGCGCCTTGGCGACGGCCCGGCCGCCGTCACCTGTCTGGCGGCCGGCTCCTGCCATGAAATTCTTGAACTGCTGGGCGGCGCCCGGGCCGGCGGCGCCACCGCCACCTGCATCGATCTCGACGAAGGCGCCCTGCTTGCCGCCGCCGAGCGGGCCGAGGATCTGGGCCTGTCTGATCGCATCACCTTCCAGCTCGGCAACGTCGTTCCGGCGGACAACGGCGAGCATCTGCTGTTGCCGCCTCAGCGCGCCATTTTCGCCGTGGGACTGTTCGAATACCTGGGCGACGAAGCGGCCCTGCGCCTGCTCGACTGGACCCACATGCAACTGCAACCCGGCGGCGCAGCCATCTTCACCAATCTCGTCGAAGGCAATCCCGACGGCCTGTTCATGGAATACCTGCTGGAACGCAAGGTCCACCATCGCAGTGCCAAAGCATTCACCGAACTGTTTCGCCGCTCCAGCTTCGGCGGCGCGATCGTCACGGCGGAAGCCGGCGGTGCGGACTTGCTGGCGCTCGCAACGAGGATTTGACCCGGGCGACAGCTGGTCTCCGCCACCATCTCGATGCGCCGGATGCGACAATAGGCGGGTGCAATCCCCGAAGACCGAAATCCTGATTCTCGGCGGCGGCGTCATCGGCCTGTCTTGCGCGCTATTCCTGCTGCGCGCTGGGCGCAGCGTCACCGTGCTGGACCAGGGCCGGGTCGGCCACGGCAGTTCGCGCGGCAACTGCGGCACCATCACGCCGAGCCACCTGCCGCTGCACGCGCCCGGCACCGTGGCCAAGGCGCTGAAGTGGATGCTCAGGCGCGACGCGCCGTTCTACGTCAAGCCGACGCTCGACCCGGAACTGCTGGTCTGGATGCTGAATTTCGCGCAGCTGTGCAATCCGCGCGATTTCCGCCGCACCGCCCACGTCAAGACCGAGCTGCTGCTGCGCTCGCGCGAGCGCCTGGGCGCGCTGATCCGCGACGAAAAGCTCGACTGCGAATTCGCCGACAGCGGCACGCTCTACGTCTGGCGCGAGGCGCAAGCCCTGGCGGCGGCGCATCGCGACTACGCAATGCTGCGCGAGGTCGGCGTGCCGGTGGAACTGCTCGACGGCGCGGCGCTGCGGGCGAAGGAACCCGCATTGAAGGACGGCATGGCCGGCGGACACTGGCACTCCGGCGATGCGCGCCTGCGCCCGGACCGCTTTGTGGCGGAGCTGGCCCGCGTGGTGCGCGCGGCCGGCGGCAGCATTCTCGAACAGACCGCGGTGCAAGGCTTCCGCAGCGATGGCCAGCGCATCGCCGGGGTTGTTACCGCACAAGGCGAGATCGCGGCGGACGAAGTGGTACTGGCGCTCGGCGCCTGGTCGCCGCTGGTCGGCAAACAACTCGGCCTGCGGCTGCCGATCCAGCCTGGCAAGGGCTATTCGATCACCTATTCGCGGCCGCTACATGCACCGCAGATTCCCCTGGTGTTGCAGGAACGCAGCGTCTGCGTCACCGCCTGGGGCAGCGGCTACCGGCTCGGCAGCACCATGGAGTTCTCCGGCTACGACAGCACGCTCAACCAGCGCCGCCTCGACGCCCTCAAGCGCGGCGCCGCAGAGTACCTGGAGGAGCCGGAGGGCCCCGCCATCGAGGAGCAATGGTATGGCTGGCGGCCGATGACCTACGATGATCTGCCGATCATCGGCCGCGCCCCGGCATTCTCCAATCTGATGCTGGCCACCGGCCACGGCATGCTCGGTGTGAGCCTGTCGGCGATCACCGCGCAACTGGTCACGGAAATGCTCACCGGCCAGACGCCCAGCCTCGATCCCCTGCCCTGCAGCCCGGCGCGATTCATCAGCTGAAATTTCGATCAAGGCTGACGTGAATGGTCCGCCGCCATCTCGATTTCATCCCAGGCCGATGCTGTCGGCTCGGCGCTTCCGTGACGCCGTCTGTGCATGTTGAGAAACCAGGCATTCGAACGCGGCAGGAGCAACAGACCTACTGCCACGGCGCGCACCGCATAGCCAAGCGGCGCCAGGAGGTGGTATGGCGCCAATGTCCCCGGCTCGCGGAAAATGCCGCTGAAGACCATCCTCGACAGCATCCAGCCGATTCCAATGAATAGCGGCAGGCGGATCAAGCCGTAGCCACGCGTCACCGAGATGATGCAGATTGCCTGGAACAGAATGCCGAGCAACCCAAGCATGTCGCCGATGCCCCATACCACGCGCAAACCGCCCGAGAACGGCAGCATGCCGAAACGGTCGGCGGCGGCAACCAGGGCTTCAAAGCCTGCCAATCCAAGCCCGAACCACAGCATGCTCAGAGCGATCGACACTGCGCCAGGCCTTGCCATGAGAAGCTCCGTTTCGAAAACCATCCGGTATCCAGACTGTCATGCAGGCACCGATATTCCCGGGCCGGACGCGGCAAAGGATGACAAGGCCAGGAATGGCCGACACCAACCGGGGAATCGGGGCGCGGTCGCTCGGTGTCGATGCTTTGGGAAAGTCGGCCGCTGCCCCACAGCAAGGCGCTTGGCGCGGCCAAACCAGCCTGTTCAGGCTGAGTTTGCGAGTTCGGTGTAGCGCGATTTGCGTCCGCAAGCCAGGCACAGATAGAACGTGAATCTGCGTTCCATCCACCAGGCGCCCCACAGCAGCAGGCCGAACACGACAATGCCGACGGTGACGCCCAGCAGGCCGCCGGCGAGCAGGCCGGCGCCGACGGCCAGCCACACCACCAGCTCCGGCGCCAGGCCGGCCAGAAAAGTGCCGGCGACGGAACCACCGGCCAGTTGCGTATCCGGCAGCAGTTCCTTCTGCGACGCACCGCATCCGGGGCAGCATTTGTTGTGCGTCAGCAGGAACATGCTCCACAGCCCTCGCCGAGAGAAGAGCACTAGAACATTTCGGGGCACAAAAAAACAAGGCCCCGTTGCCGGGGCCTTGCATTACGACGTTACAGCTTTGGCGTTGCGGTGCAGCGGGACTTAGAAGTCGCCGCCCATGCCGCCCATGCCGCCACCGCCGCCGCCCGGCATTGCCGGCTCATCCTTCTTCGGCAGCTCGGCCACCATGGCTTCGGTGGTGAGCAGCAGGCCGGCCACGGAGGCCGCGTTCTGCAGCGCCAGACGAGTCACCTTGGCCGGGTCGATGATGCCCAGTTCCAGCAGGTCGCCGTAGGTGCCGTTGGCGGCGTTGTAGCCGTACGCACCGGTGCCTTCCAGGACCTTGTTCAGGACCACGGACGGCTCTTCGCCGGCGTTGCGCACGATCATGCGCAGCGGTTCCTGCATGGCGCGGGCCAGGATGCGGATGCCGACGCTCTGGTCGTCATTGGCGCCCTTGAGCTTGTCCAGCACCTTGGAAGCGCGCACCAGCACCACGCCGCCGCCGGGGACAATGCCTTCCTCGACTGCCGCGCGGGTGGCGTGCAGGGCGTCTTCGACGCGAGCCTTCTTTTCCTTCATCGCCACTTCGGTAGCCGCACCGACCTTGATCACGGCCACGCCGCCGGCGAGCTTGGCAACGCGCTCCTGCAGCTTTTCCTTGTCGTAGTCGCTGGTGGCGTCTTCCACCTGCTTGCGGATTTCCTTGACGCGGGCTTCGATGTCGGCAGTCTTGCCGGCGCCGTCGATCAGCGTGGTGTTTTCCTTGGTGATCTGCACTTTCTTGGCGGTGCCCAGATCGGCGATGGTCGCCTTCTCCAGCGACAGGCCCACTTCCTCGGCGATGACGGTGCCGCCGGTGAGGATGGCGATGTCCTTGAGCATTTCCTTGCGGCGATCGCCGAAGCCCGGGGCCTTGACGGCCGCGACCTTGAGGATGCCGCGCAGGTTGTTGACCACCAGGGTGGCCAGCGCCTCGCCTTCGACGTCTTCGGAGATGATCAGCAGCGGACGGCCGGACTTGGCCACGCCTTCCAGCACCGGCAGCAGCTCGCGGATGTTGGAGATCTTCTTCTCGTTGATCAGGATCAGCGGGTTTTCCAGCTCGACCTGCTGGCTCTGCGCGTTGTTGATGAAGTACGGGCTGAGGTAGCCGCGGTCGAACTGCATGCCTTCGACCACGTCCAGCTCGTTTTCGAGACCGGAGCCGTCTTCGACGGTGATGACGCCTTCCTTGCCGACCTTGTCCATCGCGTTGGCGATGATCTCGCCGATGGCTTCATCGGAGTTGGCGGAGACGGTGCCGACCTGGGCAATGGCCTTGCGGTCCTTGCACGGCACGGACAGCTTCTTGATCTCGGCGGTGACGGCCTCGACGGCCTTGTCGATGCCGCGCTTGATGTCCATCGGGTCGACGCCGGCGGCGACCGACTTCAGGCCTTCGTTGAGGATCGCCTGGGCCAGCACGGTGGCGGTGGTGGTGCCGTCGCCGGCGGCGTCGGAGGTCTTGGAAGCGACTTCCTTGACCAGCTGCGCGCCCATGTTCTCGAACTTGTCCTTCAGCTCGATTTCCTTGGCCACGCTGACGCCGTCCTTGGTCACGGTGGGGGCACCGTAGGACTTGTCGAGAATGACGTTGCGGCCCTTCGGGCCGAGGGTGACTTTTACCGCGTTTGCCAGGATGTTGACGCCGGCCGCCATGCGGCTGCGTGCGTCATCGGCAAATTTGACTTCTTTGGCTGCCATGTTCTATTCCTCGGAATCTGTGATCGGGGCTTACTTCGTGAAAACGGCCATGATGTCGTCTTCGCGCAGGACCACCAGGTCCTCGCCGTCGACCTTGACCTCGGTGCCGGAGTACTTGCCGATCAGGACGTGGTCGCCCTTCTTGACGTCCGGGGCCTGCAGCTTGCCGTCGTCAGTGATCTTGCCGGGGCCGACCGCAACGATTTCCGCCTTGAGCGGCTTCTCGGCTGCGGAATCCGGGATGATGATCCCGCCAGCGGTTTTCTTCTCTTCTTCCAGACGCTTCACGATCACGCGATCGTGCAAGGGACGTAGCTTCATACCTAAAACTCCTCTAAGCAGTTGACTGCGCAGTATTTTTCACAGAATTGTCGCTAAAGCCTCCCAGTGGCTGTTAGCACTCTCCCACGAAGGCTGCTAATTCTTGGGGACGGGGCTGGAAAGATCAAGGGGCGATGGTCGGAAAACAGCGGTTTCCAGGCGTCTACGCGGCAGCGAATCCGCACCGGACAAGGCGCGCCCCGGGATACGGCGGATTCAGCGCAGCGGCTTGATCAATCGCTGCAGCCTGAATGTGGCCGCGCATCCGCGCAGACTCAAGCCGCGACGACTATCTCCAGCCGTGCCCGACTGAAGCAGCCCGGCCCGGCTCAGAACGCGAACCAGGCGAAGACGAACAAGGTGTTGTTGTCATGCGCCGAGCGGCCCGCGCCGTCGTAGTTGGCGGCACCGCCGTTGAACTCGGTGTAGTAGGTGTATTGCACGCCCAGCCGGGCGTTGAGGTAGGGCCGCAGGAAGGATCGCGCCTTGCCGAACGGGATGTATTCCGCCTGGGTGATGTAGCCGCGGCTGTCCGGGCTGCCGCTGGCGCTGCCCGAGATTGGCCCGGGGGCGTAAAGCGTGGCATCGTCGCCGCCATGAATCTGAAACGCCGCGGCGCTCAGGACATAAGTCTGACGGAACGTGTATTGCGCGTTGATGCGGCTGCTGTTGATCTGGTTCGAAGCATTGCTTACGCCCCCCAGGGCGAAGGAAGCCGGGAGTTTCTGCAGTTCGTGGATCTGCGTCGCCTGCAGCAGGATGCCGTTCGGACCACGTGTATATCCGTAAACCGCATCGAAGCCCAGGTCGGTGTAGTGGTCGGTGCCGGCGCTTGCGTCACCACCGGGATACTGGTGAACGTCGATGCCGAAGATGCCCACCGATCCGTAACTGGGTCCGCTTTGGGCCTTGAAGGCGGCGCGCCAGTACGGCGCCAAGCCGTGGATCGGGTTGGCCGAGCCCGCTCCCACTCCGAGGACGCTCAACGCCCGGTTCGGCAGGGTGCGATAAGCGCCGCCTTCCAGATAGAGGTGCTCGTCGATCAGGCCGTAAGCGCTCAGGCCGTAGACCTGCTGCGCCAACGCGCCTTCGATCAATGGCGCCGCCGCCGGCCTTGGTGCCAGCGCCGAAGCGACGTAGGGATAGTTCCAGGCCGGCGTCGTATTCCACAGGTCCTGCACGGTCGGATTGTTGTTGAGGGAAACACCCCACACCAGCTTGTTCCCGGCCACGCTGGTTTTGTCGGCGTAGCGGATGTCGGTGTTGTCCCAGTGGAGGCGCTGGGCGATGCCGTCGTAGGTCACCTGGACGAAGGCGCCGAGATGATCGAGGATCTTGCCGCCGTAAAACAGGCTGGTTTGATCCACCGCCAGGTTGTCGTTGGCGGCGAAATGCGGCGCAGCCCCTCCATCCTGTCCGGCTTGCGTATTGCTGAAGGAGGAAATGACCATCGCCGCGAGCGGCGGCAACTTGCTCTTGCCATCGTTCCAGACGTAGCCGTTGGCCTTGAAATCCTGCCCGAACGGCGTCAGGCCCGGACCGAACGCCGTGGTGTGGCACTGCGTGCAGGGCGCGCCGGTCTGCCGCGCGTAACTCGGCAGCGCCGCCGCACCGGGCGGAAAGCCGAGGCCACAGACGGCAATCAGCAGGGCGAGACAGCGCAGCGCCGACGCCGGGACTCTCAGCATGGTGAAAACTCCTTGCACAAAATTTTTCCTGTCATCGCGGTGTGCATCACGCCGGCCTAGCGCACGCCGCTCTGGGCGAGCATGTACTGGATCGCGGCCCTGAGATCCGCATCGCTGAGATCGGAATCACCACCGCGCGGCGGCATGCTGTTCTTGCCGTTGGTGGCGGACGCAAGCAGGCCGTCGATGGAACCCGCAGATCTGAGCCGGGCCGACCAGGCGGCGCCGTTGCCGATCTGCGGCGCGCCGAGCAGGCCGGCGCCGTGGCAAGCCGAACAGACCTCGCTCACGGTCTGGTCGCCGGGCCGCGGCGCGTCTTCGGCGAAAATCGCGGGACTCAAGAAAACCGCCGCGCAAGCGGCAAGCACTACAAATGGACGCAGCATGTCTGTCTCCTCCTTGCGGGAACTTTGTTGAAGCGGTGATTCGGGAAGGACTGTCGCAGGCGCCTGGATGTCACCGATCAGGCACCGCGACACCCGCGCCGATCCGGAGCCAACTCGCCCCGTCAGCAGCCGTAGCCCGTGCAGGTCGGCGGGGAACTGCTGGTGACGACGTCGACACGGCCGAAAACACCATCCTGCTGATTGTTGGGTCCGGCCGTATAGAACAGCGTGCCGGCGGGTTGATTGGCGGCGCCGTTGCCGAATACCAGGGCCCACAGGCCGGGGATGGTCAGCTTGTTGCCGTTCGCCAGTGCGACGGAACCCAGGGAGTTTCCGCTCGACGGGTCGAAGACATTGATGACGCCGTCCCCGAAATTGCCGATCAGCAGATCGCCACCGTAGGAACCGAAGCCGGCGGGCGCCAGCGCCATGCCCCAGGGAGCGTTGAGAGCGCCCGCTGATGCAAAGCGCTTCACCATGTTGCCGTTGGCGTCGAAGACGTTGACGTAGCCCAGACCGGCGCCCAGGACTTCATCGTGCGCCGCGGCGTCCTGCTTGGCGTAAGTGACGTACAGCTGGTTGTTGAAGGATTCGATGCCGAACGGCGCAAAGCCCGGCGGGATGGTCGAGTCGCTGAAACCGCCCGGCGCAGTCACCTTGTGGAAATGGGTGTCGAATACGTCGATCTTGGCGTTATGCAGATCGGTGGCGTAGAGAAAATTCGCGGTGCCGTTGTTGGCCAGCGCCAAGCCCTTGTATACCGCGCCGCCGGTGCCGTCATCGTAAGCGATGCTTGCTGTCGTGCCGCTATAGGTTTGCGACCAGCCGACAATCGTTCCGCCCTCGCCCGAAAAAATAAACTGCGCCGGCGCAGAACCGGCACCGTTGGTGACGACGAAGTCGGAGCTGCCGTTGTATACCTGGCCCGTGGGGTTGGCCGGTCCGTTGCTGCCCGCCGGAATCTCGACGATCAGCGACTGTGGCGCGCCGGTACCGTCATAGAGAGTGGACTTGTTGCTGTTGTTGTCGGCAATCCAGAAAGGCCCGCCCGGTGCGGCTGCCACGCCCCAGGGGTTCTGCAGGTTGCTGTCGGTGTGGGCGGCGGCGATAACGCCGTCCGACACCAGGGCGGTATCGGTCAAGCCGCTGGATGACTGCTGGCTCGTGCCAGCCGTCGATCCGCCGCCGCCGCAAGCGGCGGCGAATATGCAAAAGCTGCCGGTCCATGCGGCCGCGATAAAACGATGCAGTTTCATTTGTTTCTCCTTGATGTCGGGCGAATGCATCACGTCTACTGCGTGAGTGTCCCGACCCGGAGAAATGGTTGCGGCTGTCGCGAGAGATTATTTTAGTACTGTGCGTTCCGATCGATGCCGGGCGATGCGCCTGGCCCGCGCGCGGCCCTGTGTTCACGGCGGCGCATCATCAACCAGTCGGCGCCGCATGTTTGCATCCGGGCTTGCCGCGAGAGCGGTCGCTCTTGCGATCATTCCAGCATTGTCACGAAAGCATCGGCATGGCTGCGGGAAGTTCCGCACTCTGGCAGCCGCATCAAGGAACGAAGGCGAGGCCCGCAACGAAGATCGAACGCAGGACTCAGGGCACTGGCGCGGCGCGCACCGCGCCTGCAACAGGAATCGCCGGCGAGGTGGAACCCGCAGCGGCGCCACACACATCGTCCGGCCGCAAGGCGGCGAGCGCGGCGCAGACATTGATGGCATCGCCGTGCGTGCTGGTGCGTCCGAGCAAGGCGCTGATGGTGGCGGGACCGAGGCGGGAATCCACGGCAAGCAACAGCGCCACCGCACCGCTGACATGCGCCGCGGCGAGCGAGGAGCCCGATACGAAGTCGTAGTGGCCGCCCGGCGTCAGCGTCAGCACCTCGCGGCCCGGCGCGCGCAGCGCTGCGCCGGCCACGGCGGGATGTTCGGCGGTGTCCACCGCGATGACTCCCGGGACGCCGACTGGAAAGCCGTCAATGCGGCCGTCCGGCGGCACCGCGCCGACGACCACGATGCCGCGCTTGAGCGCGTATTCCACCAGTTGCGCCAGCAGCGGATCGGCCGGCCCGCCCAGACTCAGATTGATCACACGAACGCCGGACTCGATGGCGATGGTGAGCGCTTGCGCCAGGGTAAAGGAATTGCATTGCGCGCCATCGGCACCGGGCTGCTGCTGCCAGCAGGCCTTGAGCGCGAGGATATGCACACCGGGCGCGACGCCGACAATGCCTTCGCGATTGTTGGCGTCGGCGGCGATCACACCGGCAACCTCGGTGCCATGACGGTCCGCGTCGAACTGCCGGATGTCGTCATCGACGAAATTGCGCTGCGCCTCCACCCGCCCCTGCAAGTCCGGGTGCGAACTGTCCATGCCGGTATCGATCACCGCCACGCGTACGCCCTCGCCGCGCGACCACCGCTGTGCGTCGGCGGCGTCGATCTGCGCGAAGCCGCGCTGCAGTCCGAAATAGGGATCGTTGTAGCCGCCGGCCCCGCCGGCCAGGGTGCCGAAAATCTGCAGTGGCTGTGCCAGGCTGACGCGCGGATCGCGTGCCAGCTGCGCCAGCATCTGGTCGCGCGAGATCCCGGCGGGAACTTCCAGCACCACGCAATGCACTTGCAGCGGCGCGATCGGCCAGGCCGCGACCTCGTGCAGGCCATAGCTCTGCTCGATCGCCGCGACCGCCGCGCTGGCGCTGCCGCCAGGCGTGTACAGCGGCATGCTGTCGTAGCCGCGCAGGGTCGAGCCGGCATTCTGCGTCACCGGCTCCGCCGGATTGGCCACGGTGAGCAGGATCAGGCTGGCGGGCGCCTGACGCATCCGCGCGGCGGCGGGGTCGGCGGCCCCAGGCACGGCGGCGCAGCCTGCAAGGCAGAGCGCCAGCAGCACCAGGCCGATGCATCGCCTCATGGGGCAGGCCGCGCGGCAGTGTCCACCGGCTCGGCGAAGCGCACGCCCGGCTGCATGCGCAACTGCGCCAGGGCCGGCTGGGTAGCCGCGGCAAGATGCGCCGACAGTGGCGCCAGCGAATACACACCGGCATCGCTGGGACCGGCCACGATCTGCAACTGTGTCTGCTTCAGCACGGCCTGCAGCTCGCCCAGGGTCAAGCTCGGCGCCAGCACGGCGCGGATGGTGGCGTGCGCGGCGCCTTCCGCCGGCGCGCTCAGGGTCTGGTAGAGCGGTGCCGCGGGCCGGGGCGAATCGCGCGTCCACAGGGCGGCGCTGAGCGCGGCGATGCCGACCGCTTCGATCAGCACTGCCGCCAGCAGGCCGCGGGCGAACGAACTCGAAGCCCTGCGGCGCATCACCGGAACCGCGTCTTCTCCATCGATGCGCCGCCACAGGCGCTGCAGCGATACGGCCGCGGCGGAGTCCGCATTTGCATCGGGGCGCGGAGCGCGGCTCATCGCCGTGTGCAGGCGCAGCTGGAACTCGTGCTCCTCGCGGCAGTCGCCGCAATCCGCCAGGTGCTGTTCCACCACGCGCCGCTCTTCGCTCGATGCGCGGCCATTCACCACCCAGGGGATCAGGTCCCAGGCACGGCGATGAATGGAAAACAGATCATCCGACTGATTCATGACTTGCCTCTTTCCGACATGCCGCCGAGCGCCGGCAGCAGATTGCGCAACTTGACCCGCGCATGAAACATGCGCGCCTTCACCGTGCCCACCGAACAGTCCATGATCTCCCCGATCTCCTCGCAGGAATGTCCCATGTAGTACGCCAGCTCCAGGGTGGTGCGCTGTTCCAGCGGCAGATGGCGCAGGCCCTTGCCGACCCAGTCGCGCAGTTCCTGCTCGGCCTGCAGCTCCGGCGTGCCGGTATCCTCGTAGTCCTCGCTGAGCGGCTCGGTGGCGCCGCCGCCGGCGCGGCGCAAGGTCTTGAGGGTGCAGCGGTAAGCAATGCCCATGATCCAGGTGGAGACCAGGGAGGCGCCGCGGAACTCGCTGCCCTTCTGCCACACCACCCAGAAGGTATCGTTGATGGACTCCTCGATCAGCTCCTGGCGCTGCGTCAGCCGGCCCAGGAAGCGCCCCAGGCGCCGGTAATAGGCCGAGTACAAGGTCTCGAAAGCCTGCCGGTCGCCCTGCGCCACCTGGCGCAGCAGCGCCAGTTCGCGGTCGTTGTCGGCCGCTTTCGCCTCCAGTTGGCTTGGATTCACCATCTCCGCTCGCATGGCACCGGTTTCGCTCCTTGACGCTTGGCTGTCCTGACCGTAAGTGCCCGGCGCCGCCTAAAAGGTTGCGGCAAGGGCCAGGCCGGCTGGCTTTTCCGGCCTGTTCACAGGCGCCAGGGCGATTTCAAAAATGCCACAGCACGGTCGCCACCAGCCGATTGACAGCCATATCACCATAGAACAGGTGCCGGGCCGTATCGTTTGTGCCGATATAGGACAGATCCAGTTGCGTCCGGCCCAGATCGTAGCCCAGACCGGCATTCCAGTAGACGTAACCGGTGTTCGCCGCCCAACGCAGATCGTAGTAGCCCACTCCGGCATTGAGCGAGAAGGCGTGGGGCAGAGGCTGGCGCAGCGCCACCTCATAGGACAGCGCCGCGCGCCCGCTGGCCGTGTGGTAAGGGGCCTGGACCGAAGTGTCGGGCGAGAACGCAATCGTCACAAACGCACGGTCGGCGTAAGCCAGCGTGCCGGAGAATTCGTCGTAGTTATAGTGCCGCCCCGGGTTGTTCCAGGGATAGTCGTGATGTATCGCGCTGGATCGTGCGCTCCAGTCCTGGGCGAATCGCCATTGGTAGCCCAGATAGGCATCGAAGGCGGCCGTGGTGGAATCGGTCGGATCGCGCCTGACGCTGATCGCCGAGACGCCGGCGAACCAGCCGGAGCGGCCGTAATAATGCAGGTCGATCTGCCCGGCGGGCTGGTTGTCGCTCTGCGTCAGGCCGCGATAGACATTATCGCTGCTCAGGCCGAGCGAGCCGCCCCAGCCGTCGGCATGGGCCGCTGTCGATGCCGCCAGCCATAGCAGCGGCAGCATTCGACTCCAGCAACGCCCGCCGCCGGCGATCAGGAATTGCATCGAAGATCGTGCCCCTCGTCAGAGGCGGCAATTATCAGCACGGCAGCGGATCCCTTGGCAATGGGCAAGTGCGCGGAATTACAGTCGAATTTAGCGCCGACGCCGGAATTTGATGGCGCCGGTCCCGGCGCCGCAACCTTTGCCACGTTTGCCGGCACTCACGGTCCGGGCATCACCTCCATCAAACATTTTCGAGGGGCCTACCATGAACGATCGTCATTTCACGCCGGCCTGGGCAGCTTCGGCGAAATAGCGCTTCAGGACACCGTGCCGGCATGCCATATTACGGCGGCTCCATACAGCAGCAACAACATCCCGCTGAGCCGTCCGCCCTGCGCCCCGTAAGGCGCCAGCTTCTCCAGCAGCACCAGCACGGTGAGCGCCGCGATCCAGTACAGGTTCATCACCCCGCCGACGAACAGCAGCAGCATCAAGGCCCAGCAGCAACCGAGGCAGAACCAGCCGTGATCGACACCCATGCGCAGCGCGCCGCCCACACCCGCACGCCAGTGGCCGGCAATGAAGGCCGCCGGCGCGCGGCAGGATAACAAGCAGCCCTGCTTCCACGGGGTGAGTTGCCAGGCGCCGGCCAGCAGCAACAGGATGCCGCCCAGCAGCGGACTGCGCAGCTGCATCATTCCGGACAGCAACAGCGCCTGCCCCAGCCAGTACTGCAACAGGGTCGCCGCCAGGCTGAAGCCGCCCCACACCAGCAGATAGCCGGCGGCGAAGACATACACCTGCGCCACGGCATGCGGCGCAGGCGTACTGCGGCGCACCACGTTGGCGTAGAGCAGCAGGGTCGGCGCGGCCGAGGGCAGCATCATGCCGGCCATCATCACCAGCCACATGGCGAACAGCAGTGCGAGATAGGCTGTGCCGCCGCCGCGCATCATCCAGGCGGCGGAGCCGTTCATGACACCGTACATGTCGCGCGCCATCGGCACGATCCAGCCCCAGCACAGGATCACCGCCGCCAGCAGCGCGCCGGCGATGCACCAGCGATCGCGTCGCAGCGCGCGCTCCAGCGCGGTGGGTGCACTCATGCGCCGCGGAAACAGCTAGCGCACTACGCCGTGCGTGCTCCAGTGGATGGCGGCAAGATGCGAATGCGTGTCTTCGAAATCCAGCTCCACCGGCCCGCCGCTCTTCGACTTGCCGCGCGCAAACTCGGCCTGGGCGAACTCGAAGCCGGTCGGCAGCGTCACGGTGACGCGATGCGGCGCTCCGGTAATCGGATTGAGGATGGGACCGGCGCTGCTGTCGATCAGACCCGGAACGTGCAGCCTTGCGCCGGCCTTGGCCGGGTCGACACTCAGCTGGATCGGCTTGTACTGGGTCGGCAGGATCTTGCTCATGGTGGTGCTGAACACCTGCCAGACGAGGCTGCCCGGATCGGTTTCCCGGCCCTGCGAGATCGCTTCGAGCGCGGCACGCTGCCGCGCATCGGCGCGCTCCTCGATGATGCTCATCAAAGTACCGTCGCCGAGATGGATCGGACCCGGCCAGAAGGCCATGATGCCCCAGCGCAGGCCATCCAGCGGCACCTCGCCGAAGTGCCCCTTCTCGATCTGCACGAAGGTATGAGCCCGACAGTGCCCCTTGTCCGGCAAGGCGTTGAATTGACAAGGGCAACCGGTATGACAATTGCAGTTGGCGAATTCCACGCCCTGCATTTCCCATTCGACGAAAGCCATGGTCCCCTCCTGTGCCAATGACTCCAATGCGCGTCGCACCCAGTCTACTCCTACCCGATCGTCTCGGCGCGGGCCTGGTGCACAAGCTAGAATCCATGCCAATTTCCCCAGCCGGAGCCTTCCGATGAAACCCTACGGCCGCAAAGTCGCCATCCTCGGTGGCGCGCGCATTCCCTTCGCCCGGCAGAACACCGCCTATGCCACGCGCAGCAACCAGGACATGCTCACCGCCGCGCTGAAGGGCGTGGTGGACAAGTTCCAGCTGCACGGCGAGCGCCTCGGCGAAGTCGCCGCCGGCGCGGTGCTGAAACATTCGCGCGACTTCAACCTGACCCGCGAGAGCGCGCTGTCCTGCGGTCTGTCGATGGAGACGCCGGCCTATGACCTGCAGCAGGCCTGCGGCACCAGCCTGGAGACGGCGATCACGGTGGGCAGCAAGATCGCGCTCGGCCAGATCGAGTCCGGCATCGCCGGCGGCGTCGACACCGCCTCGGACGCGCCGATCGGCGTCAGCGAGGGCCTGCGCAAGATCCTGCTGGAAGCCAACCGCGCCAAAACCACCGGCCAGCGCCTCGCCGCGCTGGCCAGATTCCGGCCCAGGGACCTGACGCCGCTGATCCCCGGCGTCAGCGAGCCGCGCACCAAGATGTCGATGGGCCAGCACACCGAGATCATGGCCAAGGAGTGGAAGATCCCGCGCGAGGAGCAGGATCAGCTGGCGCTGGAATCCCACCAGAAAGCGGCGCTGGCCTACGAAAAAGGCTTCTTTGCCGACATGATCGTGCCCTATGGCGGGCTCGAGCGCGACAACAACCTGCGCGCCGATTCCACCCTGGAGAAACTGGCCAAGCTGAAGCCGGCCTTCGACAAGGTCAACGGCACCCTCACCGCCGCCAACAGCACGCCGCTCACCGACGGCGCCTCCGCCGTGCTGCTGGCCTCGGAGGACTGGGCCAAGTCGCGCGGCCTGAAGACCCTGGCCTTCCTGACCAGCTACGAAACCGCCGCGGTGGATTTCTTCGAGCGCAAGGAAGGCCTGCTGATGGCCCCCTCCTATGCGGTGCCGCGCATGCTGGAGCGCAACGGCCTGAAGCTGCAGGATTTCGACTTCTACGAGATCCACGAAGCCTTCGCCGCGCAGGTGCTGTGCACGCTCAAGGCCTGGCAGGACTCCAAGTTCTGCAAGGACCGCCTGGGCCTGAGCAAGCCGCTGGGCAGCATCGACCGCGCCAAGCTCAACATCCACGGCAGCAGCCTGGCGCTGGGCCATCCCTTCGCCGCCACCGGCGGCCGCATCCTCGCCACCCTGGCCAAGATCATCTCGGAAAACGGCGGCGGCCGCGGCCTGATCTCGATCTGCACCGCCGGCGGCATGGGCGTGACGGCGATCGTCGAAGGCTGACGCGGCGAGGGCGCCGGGCACGCACGGCATCGCAATGGCGACCGAGCGCAGTGTGCCGGAAGCCGCTCCCGTGGCGACGGCGGCGGCACGCCCGCCGCAGGACCGCTTGAGCGAAGCCGGTCTTTCCAGATATCTGCCGTATTGCGTACTGGAGTTGCTGAAACAGACCGGGCCCGAACCACGTTGTGCCAGCCTCGATCGCTTCGACGGGGTGGTGCTGTTCACCGATCTGGCGGCCTTCAGCCGCCTGACCGATCAGTTTTCGGCGCGCGGCCCCGAAGGCGTGGAACAATTGTCGAACGTCCTCGACAACTACTTTGGACGCATGACGGAAATCGCCCTCGATCATGGCGGCGACGTGGTGGATTTCGTCGGCGACGCGATCGTCGTGATGTGGCCGGGCGCGGGCAGCCTCGCCGACAGCGTCAACGCCGCCGTGTGCTGTGGCCTGGCCTTGCAGAGCGCCCTAAAGGAGGTGATGCTCGCCATAGGCTTGCCGCTGCAGCAGCGCGTGTCGATCAGCGCCGGGGAACTGGCCCGGTTCATCGTCGGCGGCGTCGACGACAAGTGGCGCTGGCTGATAGCGGGAGAACCGATGCGCCAGGTCGGCGCCTCCAATCACCTGGCACTGCCCGGCGAAGTGCTGGTATGCGAAACCGCCTGGAAATTGATCCGCGACCGTTGCAATGGACGCGAACTGAGCACCCGCCATGTGCTGGTCGACCGGATTGCGCCGCCCGCGCAGGCGCTGCGACGCAATGCAACGTTCCCTGACGCCCTTCCCGGATCGGGCCTGGAACAGTTCGTTGCGCAGCCGCTACTGGAGCGTTTCCGCGCGGGCCATTGGCGCTGGCTGGGAGAATTTCGCAACATCGGCGCCGTGTTTGTCGGCTTTCCTGGCCTCAATGTCAGCTCGCCGGATGCCCTGGCCGACGTGCAATACGTGGTGGAGTGCGCGCAGCGCGAGTTCGGGCGCTATGGCGGCAGTCTCGAAAACCTCTCCATGGACGACAAGGGGGTGAGCCTGCTGGCGGCATTCGGCCTGCCCGCCCGGATGCACGAGGACGACAGCATTCGCGCGGTGCGCTCCACCATGTCGCTGACGGCCAGGCTGCAGGCACGCGGTATCGCCTGTTCCGCCGGCATCACCAACGGCCGGGTTTTCTATGGCGACAGCGGCGCCTTGAGCCGCCGGCATGTCGCGCTGGTCGGCGGCGTGGTGAACCTGGCCGCGCGGCTGATGCAGGCTGCCGGCAGCGGAATTCTTTGCGACGAATCGACCCGGCGTAGCGCAGCGCATGCCCTGGGCTTCTCTCCCGGCGTGCCGCTGCGGCTCAAGGGCCAGTCGCAGCCGGTGCCCAACTACACTCCGGGCGCGCCCGGTGAAAGCGAAATCTCGCAGCATGAAATCCCGATCATCGGCCGCCAGCTGGAAAGGCAGCGCATCGTGCGGGATCTGCAAGCGCTACTGCGCGGCAACGGCGGCCTGCTGCTGCTGCGCGGCGAAGCGGGCATCGGCAAGTCGCGCCTGCTGCGCGAAACCGTGCAGCAGGCGCGACTGCTCAACATCAAGGTGCTGATCAGCCACGCTTCGTCGATTGAGTCGGCAACACCGTACTTCGTCTGGCGCCGCATTCTGCTGCAATTGCTGCTCGGAGACGCGGCGTTCGACAGCGCCGCGGCGCGCGGCGAATTGCAGCGACGCCTGCGCGGCGAGGATCTGCTTGAAACCTGGACGCCCCTGCTCAACGACATCCTGCCGCTCCAGTATCCCGACAACTCCATCACCCGGCAGATGGAGGTGAGTGCGCGCGCTTCCAGCATCCGCATCCTGCTGATCCACCTGCTGCGCCAGTTCGCGGCCGAGCATCCGACGCTGCTGGCGATCGACGATCTGCATTGGTGCGATGAAGCCTCGGCCGGCATTCTGACGACGGCGATCGAAGCCGTGCCGCAAGTGCTGGCCGTGGCGGGCACGCGTCCGCTGGACGCCGCGGCCGCGGCGGCGACGGAAAAGCTGCTGCGCGACGCCGAAAGCCGCACCCTGCCCCTCGACCAGTTGCCGCGGAACGAAGTGGATCTGCTGGCCTGCCACAAGCTCGGCATACGCGAGCTGCCGCAAGACCTTGGCGATTTCGTATTCGCGCGCAGCGGCGGCAATCCCTTCTACAGCGAGGAACTGTTGCTCGCGCTGGGCAGCGCCGGGCTGATCCGCGTGGATGGCGAAGTGTGCAGGCTCGGCCCGGATTTCATCGGCGCCGGCCTTGCCACCATGCCCACCACCCTGCATGGGGTGATCATCAGCCGCATCGACAAGCTGGCTCCCGCCGAACAGCTGACGCTGAAGCTGGCCAGTGTGATCGGACGCGAATTTTCGCTGCGCATGCTGCGCCAACTGCACCCGATCGCGGAGGACGCCGCCAGCCTCGAAACGATCTTTGCCGCGCTGCTGGCCACCGACATCCTGCAGCCGGCGGCTGCCGGCATACACGATGAATACACCTTCAAGCATGCGATCCTGCGCGAGGTGATATACGACCTGCTGCCTTATGCGCAGCGCCGCCAATTCCATCGCACCGTCGCCTGCTGGATCGAAGGCAAGGAAGCGGCATCCCTGGAACCGTTCTATTCCGAACTGGCCATGCACTGGGAAAGGGCCGGCGAGGTGCCGAAAGCGCTCGATTACCTGGAAAGAGCCGGCGCGCTGGCGTTCGACCGATTCGCCAACCGCGAGGCGATCCAACACATCGGCAAGGCCTACGCACTGGGACAGCGATATGGCGTGCCGCTGGAACGCAGCCGCGTGGGAATCTGCGAGGGCATACTCGGCGACAGTCATCAGGAACTGTTCGAATACGGCTCGGCGGCCCTGCATTTCAAGCGGTGCCTGGCGCATCTGGGCCTGCCGGCGGCCGAGACCCGGTTCGGCCTGGCGGCCGGATTGCTCAAGCATCTGCTGATCCAGCTGTGGCTGCGTCTGGGCTACCGCCGCACACCCCTGGCGTCGCGCGAAACCGGACCCGCCGCCGCCCGGCGCGCCGCGCACATCTACCAGCGGCTGGCCGAATCCTCGTTCTTCGACAACCGTCCGCTGGAACTGCTCTATCAGATCATGGCCTCGATCAACCTGGCCGAGCGCTCCGGGGCGACGCGCGAGATCGTCGACGGCTTCGGCGCCGTCGCCGTGGTGGCCGTGGCCGCCGGACTGCCGCGCGCCGCGCGCTACTACAATCGCCGCTCGATGGAAATCGCCCGGGCGGCCGCAAACCCGATCGATGCAGCCTACGGCTATCTGGTGGACATGGTGTACTGGGCCAGCATCGGCGGCTGGGCCAGACTGGAACAATCCGGAACCCAGGGCGAAGCCATCTACCGCCAGCTCGGCGGCGCGGTGCGCTGGCAACAGACGCAGTCGATCACTTACACGGCGCTGATCGTACAGGGGCGCTTCGGCGAAGCCGATCCGGTGCTGCGGCGGGCCAAGGCGACGATGAGCCAGGATGTGCCCTCGCAGGTACTGTCGTTCTATTACTGTTCGATGCTGGATCTGGCCCTGGCCCGCGGCGGCCCGCTCAATCCCTTGATCGCCGCGCTGCAAGCCGTGCAGGGGAGCGATCTGCATCGCTCCGATCGCATGCGTTCCCTGGGACTCATCGCCAAAGCCTGGATGCGCCTGGGCGACACGGTCCAGGCGCTGGCCGCGGCC